>Ga0207646_10000015_pt1 | contig 337243 bp, 298 predicted proteins | sample KBSK5502metaG_FD_184343 | JGI IMG/M metagenome (GOLD analysis project Ga0207646, IMG submission 184343) | Corn, switchgrass and miscanthus rhizosphere microbial communities from Kellogg Biological Station, Michigan, USA - KBS K5-50-2 metaG... | ecosystem: Host-associated > Plants > Roots >... | reverse complement strand
CGTCTGCACAAATCCGTTGTTAACGTTCTCCGCCGTGCATTAGAATGCTGCCTCCATCCAGCCCCGGACTTCCGCAATCCCCAATGGTGGTTCCAGGGCCTGGAAAAGATGCTGCGGGTCTATGGGCGCGAGTCGCGGCAGTGTCGCAGGCGGTGCGGCGGCCGGATCCGGCGAATCGAGCAGGGAGGCCGCTCGAGCTATTTTTGCGCGTCCTGCCAGCGGTGAATCCGGGGGAAACGGAACCTGCGGCGCATGGCGCCGAATGAAGCGTTGCGTGCGAGCCGGATGATTCTGCGGGAGCAATCGAGTGAACCCGACGCCGAGCAAGAAACCGGAGCCAGCCAGAAAGCCGGACTTTGAACGCTCACTGGCTCGACTGGAAGAGGTGGTGCGGCGGCTGGAGAACGCCAACCTCTCGCTCGACGAGGCCATGAAGCTGTTCGAGGAGGGCGTGGAGCTCTCCCGCGATTGCCAGAAGCAGCTCGAGCAGGCTGAAGGCCGCGTTGAAGTCCTGCTGAAGAAGGCCGATGGGAAACTGGTCGCCGAGCCTTTCGAACCTGAAGCCGAAGAAGAATCCTGAGCCCGCCCCGGGCTTGTTCCGAGCTAGCCGAAGGGAAATACTCCCGAGAGAAAGCGTGTGACGCTGCCCGCATTTTTCGAGGAAGACCGCCAGCACGTCGAATTGGCGCTCGACCAACTGCTGCCGCGGGAGGATGCGCCGCCGGCCTCGATCCATCGTGCCATTCGCTACAGCGTTTTTGCCGGAGGCAAGCGCATCCGACCCATCCTGTGCCTCGAAGCGGGACGCATTTTCGATGCAGAGGCGCGGGCCGCCGTCCAGGTGGCCTGCGCGCTGGAGTTCATTCACACCTACTCGCTCATCCACGACGACCTGCCGGCCCTCGACAACGACGACCTGCGCCGCGGCAAGCCCACCTGCCACAAACAATTCGGCGAGGCCACCGCCATCCTGGCCGGCGATGCGCTGTTGACGCTGGCATTTGAGACGCTTTCCGCGGCGCCGGTCGAGCCCGGGCGACGGGTCGCCGTCATTCATGAAGTTGCGGCGGCTGCCGGCACGCGGGACGGCATGGTGGGCGGGCAGGTAGCGGACCTGGAAGCAGAGGGCCGCGAAGTTGCGCCAGCAATGCTGGAATACATCCACCGGTCAAAGACGGCGGCGCTGATCCGGGCATCCATCGTCTCGGGCGCGCTTTGCGGCGTCGCGAGCGAAGCCGACGTGGCGCGGATGCGCCGCTTCGGGGAGAGCATCGGCTGGGCATTTCAAGTGGTGGACGACATCCTCGACGTCGAGGAGTCGTCGGCGGCGCTGGGAAAAACCGCGGGAAAAGATCAGGCGCAGCGCAAGGCCACTTACCCGGCGCTGTACGGCCTGCAAAAGTCGCATCAGATGGCCCGGGAACTCGCGACCCGCGCCATCGGCGAGCTGTCCCCGTACGCGGAGCGCGCCGGCCGGCTGCGGGAGATGGCCGAGTTCCTGGTCCTGCGGCGGGCGTGAAATCCCAAACGAAAACCGAGAAGAAGCGGCTGGACGTGCTGCTGGCGGAGCGCGGCCTGGCCGAGTCACGCCAGAAGGCGCAAGGGTTGATCCTGGCCGGGCAAGTGCGCGTCAACGGCCAGAAACTCGAGAAGGCGGGTGCGCTGGTCGCAGCAGACGCCAGCATCGAACTCGCCGGTGGCAAGCTTCGCTACGCAAGCCGCGGCGGGCTGAAGCTCGAGGGCGCGCTCGAAGAGTTTGGCGTGAGCGCGACCGATAAGGTATGCCTCGATGTGGGCGCCTCGACTGGCGGGTTCACCGACTGCCTGCTGCAACACGGCGCCCGGCGCGTCTTTGCGGTGGACGTGAGCATCGACCAATTGTCGTGGAAACTGCAGCAGGACACACGGGTGGTCCGGATCGAGCGGAACGCCCGAAACCTGAAAATCGCTGATCTCGGCGAGGCAGCCGAGCTGATCAGCATGGACGTCGCGTTCATCTCTGTCGCGAAAGTGCTGCCGGCGGCGGTGGCCGTGGCAAAACCCACGGCGGAGTTTCTGATCCTGGTGAAGCCGCAATTTGAGCTCGAGCGGGCGGACATCGGCAAGGGCGGCATCGTGCGCGACCCGCGTTTGCACGAGCGCGCCATCGAACGCGCGAAGGCCGCTGTGGTCCAGGCGGGGCTCCGCGTAGAGGGCGTGCGCCCGAGCCGACTGCCCGGCGCCGAAGGAAATCGGGAGTTTTTTCTGCATGCGCGCTTCTTGCGCCAGCCCGAAGCGAAGAAGAGCCCCGGTTGATTTCGCGGGACGCGCCGCGAGGGGCTGGAGTAGAATGCGCTTCTTGCAGCCGAAGATTCAGGACGAAGGCTCTTTCCAAGGCTGGCGAGCCTGACGGGCCACGAGCGACTAAAGGCGAGGCGAAACGGAGTGCCATGATCCGAGCAGTTGGCATCATCTCCAAGCCGCGGCGGGAAGACGTCTGCAAGGTGGCTCCTCAGCTTCTCGACTGGCTGGAGGCGCACAAACTCGAGGTCTATTACGATCAGGAGACGGCTTCGTGTATTGCTCCGGCCGCCGCTGCGGCGGCCGGTCGCCACGGCAGTGAGGCTGCCCGCTTCGCTCCCTCAGCGCCCCGGACAGTGCCGCGGGAGCAGCTCCCCCGGAAGGTGGACCTGCTGATTGTGCTGGGCGGCGACGGCACGTTGCTCGCTGTGGCGCGGCTGCTCAACGAGCATTCCGTGCCGATTCTCCCGGTCAACCTCGGCGGCCTCGGCTTTCTCACCAGCGTAACGCTCGAGGAGCTCTACCCTGTCCTCGAGCAGGTGCTGGAAGCCAAACACCGTATCAGCGAGCGCGTCCTGCTGCAAGCAGAGGTGATCCGCGGCGGCAAGCCCGTCGAGCGCCACCGGGCGCTGAACGACGCCGTGCTCAACAAGGGCGCGCTGGCGCGCATGATTGACCTCGACTTGCACCTTGACGGCGGATACGTGTGCAGCTACCGGGCCGACGGCTTGATCGTCTGCACGCCCACAGGCTCGACGGCGTATTCGCTCTCCGCCGGCGGGCCCATCGTCTACCCGCTGGTTGAGGCCTTCGTGATCACGCCGATTTGCCCGCACACGCTCACCAACCGCCCGCTAGTCATCCCCAACACCGCCCGGGTCGAGATTGAATTCCGCGCCGGCGAGGAGTCGGTCTTTCTGACGCTGGACGGACAGGTGGGCGTCGAGCTGAAGCGCGGCGACCGCGTCGGTGTAACAAAGGCAGACAGCAAGCTGCGGCTGGTCCGCCCGACGCGCAAAACGTACTTCGAGGTCCTCCGCAACAAACTCAAGTGGGGCGAACGCTAAGCCCGCACTGAAATTGGAAATCAGAGAGGCAAACGGGTTGTTAGGGCCGTGGTGTGCCCCTGCATCAGACGAGCCTGATTACTCGCCGCGGACCAGGTCCGCCTGAGATTCGCGCCGGCGGATCAAGCGGAAGCGGTTTCCCTCGACCAGCACTTCGGGGGGGCGGGGCCGTGAATTGTAGTTCGACGCAGCCACAAAACTGTAGGCGCCGGTGCCCCAGATCACCAGCAGGTCGCCCGGAGCGACCTCTTCGAGCGGCCAGTCCTGGAGGAAATAGTCGCCTGTCTCGCAGACCGGACCGACCACGTCGGCGCGCAGTCTGCGGGAAGAGCGAGGGCGCCGGACAGCCTTGGTGATGGGGTGTGTAGCGCCGTAGAGCGCCGGGCGGAGGAAATCGTTCATCGCGGCGTCCACAACGACAAAATTTTTGCCGCGGTTGCGCTTCAGATATAGAACGCGAGTGAGCAGAACACCCGCCGGGCCGACCAGCACGCGTCCCGGCTCGAGCAGCAAGTGGCAGCCCAGCGGCCGGACGGCCGCAGCGATGGCTCGCGCATACGCGGAGATGTCGGGCGGCTTCTCGGCTGAGTAGCGTATGCCCAGGCCGCCGCCGAAATCGAGATACTCGAGCCCCACCCCGGCGCGCTTCAAATCCCCGGCGAACCCCGCCAGACGGCCGAGCGCCCGGCGAAACGGCTTCAGGCTCAGGATTTGCGACCCGATGTGGGAGCTGATGCCCTGCCAGTGAATCCAGGGCGAGCGGCGGTGCAGGAGATACAGCCGGCGCGCGTCGCCCCAATCCATCCCGAACTTGTGGCGGTGATGGCCGGTGGAGATGTGCGGGTGGCCGCCAGCTTCAACGTCGGGATTGACGCGGATGGCGGCGGGAGCGCGCCGGCCGCCTCGGGCGATGATGCGCGAAGCCTCCTCGACGAGCAGGTCCAGCTCGGGCTCGGATTCCACGTTGAAGAGCAGGATGCCGGGGCGGGCGTCCCGAGCGCCGCGGGCGGGGTACCGGAGCGCTTCGCGGATCTCTTCCCGAGTCTTGCCGACGCCGGAGAATACGATCCGCCGGCCGGGAACGCCAATGCGCTGCAGGCGGTAGAGCTCGCCGCCGGAAACCACGTCGAAGCCGCTGCCGAGCCGCGCCATGCGTCGCAGGATTTCGAGATTGGAGTTGGCCTTCACCGCGTAACACAGCGTGTGGGGCAGCGCGCCCAGGGAGCGATCGAGCTGGCGGAAGGCAGCGTCGATGCTGTTGCGGCTGTATACGTACGCTGGCGTGCCGGCGCGCGCCGCGACGCGCTCGAGCGGCACACGCTCGCAATGGAGACGCCCGCCGCGGTAGGAAAAGTATGGGGTGTATCGCGTCGGATCAACCGGCGAACGCGGGGCGGACTTGCGGGCCGTCGTCACCGCACTCTCAGCACGACCAGCGTGCGGTCGTCGGAAACCGGCAGGCCTTGCGAGAACTGGGCGACCTCGCCGAGCAGCCGGTCGGCAAGCGCTGCTGCCGGAAGTGCGGCATGCTCCTCGATCAACCGGCGCAGCCGGCCGGTGCCGAAGAACTGGCCTTCGGCGTTCGCGCTTTCGGCCAGGCCGTCGGAGTGAAACACCAGAACATCGCCGGGGTCGAGCGTGACCCCCCACTCCTCGTAGGCGACATCGTCGTAGAGTCCCAGGGGAAAGCCGGTGAGATCCAGCTTTTCGCAGCGGCCCCCCTTCCAGAGCAGCGGCTGCGACTGGCCGGCGTTGGCGATGCGCAGCTTCCGGCGGCCCTTCTGCCACGTGGCGAAGCACATGGTCATGAAGCGGCCTTCGATGCGGCGCTCGCCGATCAACTGGTTCATCTGGCGGAGCATCTCGGCCGGCTGGAGTTTCTGCGGGGCCAGGCTGCGGAGGATTCCGATGGCCACTGCGCCGTACAGGGCCGCGGCGCTTCCCTTCCCGCTGACGTCGCCCAGGGCCACGCCGAGCTGCTGCGGGCTGTAGCGGAGGAAATCGTAGAGGTCGCCGCCGACCTCGCGGGCCGAGAGGTAGCGGGCGGCAATGTCGAGGCCGTAATCCTCGGAGGGCGCGGGCCGCAGCAGGGCGCCCTGCATGCGCTGGGCGGCGTGGAGATCGCGCTCCATGCGCGCTTCGTCCCGCGCCACCCGCTCGTAGAGCCGCGCATTCTCGAGCGAAACGGCCAGGTGCGCCGCCAGGATGGAGAGAGTCTGTACATGCTCCTCGGTGAAGTAGTTGGGCTGCGGGCTTTCCAGGTCGAGCACGCCGATGACGCGGTTCTTGGCGATCATCGGGAGGGCCAGCTCGGAGCGCGTCTCGGGATTGACCATCAGATAGCGCGGGTCCGCGGTGACGTCGGGCACCAGCACCGGCTGGCGCGAGGTGACGGCCGCGCCCACCAGACCCTCGGTGGCGGTGCAATGCAGTTTTCCCTGCATGCTCTGGCCGTATTTCATGTCCAGGCGATGCCGGAAGATGTTCTGCCGGTCGTCGTAGAGCAGGATGCTCAGGATCTGGTAATCAATCACGCGCTTCACCAGCTCGGCGGCGCGCCGCAGCAACTCCTCGACGTCGAGGATGGAGCTGGCCTCCCGGCCCACCTCGTTGAGCACCCGGAGAGTATCGGCCTGGCCGCGGACGCGCTCGAACAGGCGCGCGTTTTCGATGGCGATGGCGAGCCGGCTGGCCAGCAGGGTGAGAATGTTTTGCTGGTCGCGGGTGAAGTAGTCGAGCTGGCGGCTCTGGATGTCCAGGACGCCGATGCATTTCCCCTTCACCAGCAGTGGTACGGCGAGCTCGGAACGCACCGTGTCGAGCGCGTTCAGGTATCCGGGATACCGGCTGACGTCCGGGACGCGCACGGCCTGGCGCGTGGCCGCTGCGGTGCCGGTCACGCCCTGGCCCACCGGGATGCGCCAGCTCTCGACCACCTCTTTCTGGTGCCCAATCGCGAAATGGAAATGGAGCTGACGGGTCGGCTCATCCAGCAGGAGAACGGCGAAGATCTCGTAGTCGATCAGGTGTTTGATCAGCGCCGCAGATTTCGACAGCACATCGTCCAGGTCGAGCGAGGCGTTGATCTCTTCGCCGATTTCGGCGAGCGTGGCCAGTGCCTCGGTGGGGAGTTCGATTTGCGCGTTGGCCTCGACGGGATCCATGGGAACGCAAGACAAAGAGACGCGCAAGAGGCGCGTCCGCAAGAAGCACATCATTATAGCAGGCGCGTTCGACGGCCCGGTGAATTGCCGATCCGAAATGTGAAGCAGAGACCGGCCAATGTGGCAGTACCGGCGGAACTGAGGCGCGCCGGTTAGTAGCGCGCGGCAGCGGCTTCCCGCACGGGCGGCGCCGGGCGCGTCGCAGCCAGCCCCTGCGGAGTTCCCCGGGCTTCCTCGAGGATGCGGACGCTAGCGCTGGCGCCGATGCGCGTGGCTCCGGCGCCGACCATCTTTTTCAGGTCTTCGAGGGTGCGGATGCCGCCGGCGGCCTTCACGCCCACGTCCTTCCCGACCACGGCGCGCATCAGCGCCACATCTTCGGCGGTGGCCCCGGCAGGGCCAAAGCCGGTTGAAGTCTTCACGTAGTCCGCCCCGGCGTTCTTGCAGGCGACGCAGGCGCGGACTTTTTCCTCGAGGGTGAGCAGCGCAGTCTCCAGGATGACCTTGCAGATGGCGCCGCCGCGATGGCTGGCCTCGACCACGCCACGGATGTCGAGCTCGACGACTTCATCCTGGCCGGACTTGAGCGCGCCGACATTGATGACCATGTCGATCTCCTGCGCGCCCAGCTTGACGGTCTCCTCGGTCTCGTAGATCTTCACTTGCGGCAGCGTGGCGCCCAGCGGAAAGCCCACCACGGTGCAGACCTTGACCGGCGAGCCGCGCGCCAGCTCGGCGGCCAGCGGCACGTACCACGGATTGACCACGACTGAGGCAAACGAGAAGCGCACGGCTTCCTGGCAGAGCTTGCGGATGTCGTCGCGGGAGGCTTCCGGCTTCAGCAGCGTGTGGTCAATCAATGCGGCGACGCCGGCGTCAAGCTGCGCGACGTCCGGGCCGGCGGAAATGCGGTCGGCGCCGGCGTCGATAACCTTGCGGGTTTTCCGGGCGCACTTCTCGACGCAGTTCTGGTCGCAATCCGGGCAAACCACGTCGTCGAGCTCGAGGCCCACCAGCGGCGATCCTTTCGCCGCGCCCAGATAGCCGAGGATTTCCTCAGTGACGGCTTGGACGAGCTGCTCGAGCTGCTGCTGGTCCACGAACGACGCTCCCCGCTTCCCTCGGAGGTAGCCCGGGTCTTCAGACCCAGACCTCGCATGGAACGATCCCCGCCTCTCAAGAGGCGGGCTACAGAATCTACTTCCTGGTGTGCCGCTTCCCGCAGAATCATCCGGGACGCAAAAACCGCGCCTCGATGGCGCGGATTTTGTCCACGCGCCGCTGGTGGCGGCCGCCGGCAAACGGTGTCTCCAGCCAGATGGCCAGGATTTCGCGCGCCAGTTCGGCCGGGATCATGCGCGCGCCGAGCGAAAGCAGATTCGCGTCGTTGTGTTCGCGGCTGTTGCGCGCGGTAGTCCGATCATAGCACAGCGCTGCGCGCACGCCGGGCACCTTGTTCGCCGCGATCGCGCTGCCGATGCCGGCAGTATCAATCACGACGCCGCGCCAGGCTTCGCCGCGGGCCAGCGCGCCGGCGACGGCTTCGGCAAAGTCGGGATAATCCACCGCGGCGGTGGAATCGGTACCGAGGTCGAGTACGGTATAACCCCAATCGCGCAGGTGACCGCGGAGCTCTTCCTTGAGTTCGAAGCCGCCATGGTCGGCGGCGATGGCGACGACCCGGCGAGCGCCCGACTGGCCTTGGCCGGTCTCCGGCTCGGCGACGCGCAGGATGATGTTGCGGCGCGCAGCTTCCTCGCGCGCGAGCGGCGTGATCAGCGTACCGGCGGCGATGGTGAATTCGACGCCGGCGAGGACGCCTTCCAGGTCGGCAGCGGTCAGAACCTTTCGCGGCATGAGGCTCCGCTATTGCGGCGGCAGCGAGAGAATGCAAACGTCTTTCAAATTGCGGTAGCGCTCGGCGTAATCGAGGCCGTAGCCCACCACGAACTCGTTGGGGATCTGGAATCCTACGTAGTCGGCCTTGACCTCCCGGACCCGGCGCTCGGGCTTATCGAGCAGCGCGGCAATACGCAGCGCGCGGGGCTTGCGCTGCTGGAGGACGCGGCAGAGGTAGTGCAGCGTCAGGCCGGTGTCGAGGATGTCCTCGACCAGGATGACGTTCAGCCCCTCGATACTGGTGTCGAGGTCCTTGGTCAGACGCACCTGGCCGGAAGACTGGCTGCCCTTGCCGTAGCTCGAGACCGCCATGAAATCCACGGAAACTTCCAGGCGGATCTGGCGGATCAGATCGGAGAGAAAAATCGAGGCGCCCTTCAGCACGCCGATCAGGTGCACGCGCTGGCCGCGAAAGTCGCGGCTGATCTGGCGGCCCATCTCGCGGACGCGGCGCTGGATGGCGCTGCGCCGCAGCAGCACCTTCAAGTGCTCCTGGCCATGGGGGGGCACGGACGAAGCGACCTCCAACAGGAAAGGCGGGTACTTTAGCGCAGAGGCTCCGAAACCTCAAGGCGGGTCGCGGCCCTGTCCCGGTGACGGGCGCGGCGGGACGCACCATTTCACGATTTATTGGCCGAGCTGTCATGGTCCCGTAATTTACCTCCGTCAGGCTTGACAAGGGCGGAGCAGGAAACTAAAGTACCCGGCATTGGGGGTGTGGGTGTTTGAGGGGTAGCGCCGCAAACCGTCCCGGTGGACTTCCGCCGACGGCTTCTTCCCGCGAAGGTGCGCCCGCTCCGTCGGGAATTCCAGGAACTCCGTCTAAGGAGACAATGACAATGTTTGACGCGCGTCGGTGTGAGTTTTTGGTGGGGCGTCTACTGGTCGTAGCGGCCCTCTTATTTGTCACGGCCACGGCGTTTGCGCAATCGCAGATCACCACGGGGGCAATGGAAGGAACGGTGAGCGACCCCACCGGAGCGGCAATCGTCGGCGCCACAGTGGTGATCAAACACGTCGCGACCGGGGTGGAAAGAACTCTCACGACGGATGAGGCGGGCCGCTTCGTCGCTCCCGTGCTGCCCGTTGGGGATTATCAGATCACCGTCAGCGCCACCGGATTCACCACGCTGATTAGCCGCGGCTATAGTTTGGCCCTTGGCCAGACCGTGGTGGTCAGAATCACGCTCCAGATCGGCACTGTCACGCAGACTGTCACCGTCGAGGCGACGACTCCACTGGTCGAGACCTCTCGAACGGATCAAAGCACGCTGGTGAATCCACGGGACGCTCAATCCCTTCCCCTGAACGGACGCCGGTTCTTGGACCTAGCATTCCTGACGCCGCTCGTGACACAGGAACTGGAACGCGGGCAGCTCTCGGTTGGGGGCCAGCGAGGGATCAACAGCGTCATCAACGTTGATGGCGTGGATTTCACGGAACCCTTTTTTGGCGGACAGCGAGGCGGCGAGCGCAGCAACTCCTCCTATATTGTCAGCCAGGAAGCCGTCCAGGAATTTCAGGTTGTACGCAGCGGATTTGCGCCAGAGTTTGGACGCTCCACCGGCGGCGTCGTCAATGTGATCACCAAATCCGGCAGCAACGACTTTCACGGCAGCGCATTCTACTACTTGCGTCATAGCGATTTCGCTCCCCGAACCGTTTTCGGCGACAACGTCGCGCCCACTCGACAGCAGTTCGGCGGCTCTCTGGGCGGGCGGATATGGAAAGACAGGACTTTCTTCTATGGCGTCTATGACCAGCAGAAGGAAACTCAGCCGCTGACCATTCGTTTCAACAACACGGCCGGCCTTCCCGCCGCTCAACTGGCGCAACAAGGAGTCTTTACTTCCACCAACTCCGTGTGGACCTGGATGGCTAAAATCGACCACCAGCTGACGAAGAACACGCGCCTCTCCGGCAGCTACAAGTACAGCAAGAACAACGCCCTAAATGGCACGTTCACTGGCGTACAGACCGGTGTGCTCGACAATAACGGAACCGAGAGAGACCGCACGCTTTCGGGCGACGCCAGCGTGAATACCGTTATCTCCTCGAGGGTGGTGAACGAATTTCGCTGGCAGTATGCGTTCGAGGATCGCCCGCGCTTGAACAACGGAGAACCGCCAAACTTCCAATCGAAAGTCGGCCCGCAAGTGCAGGTCACCGGTTGTTGCTTCTTCGGAGGCGTTTCCTTCCTTCCGATCCAGCAAAACGATTCCCGCCTGCAATTCGCCGACAACTTTTCGATTGTCCGAGGCGCGCATAACGTGAAGTTTGGTTTCGACCTTAACCGCTCCCACGTTGCCCAAACCTTCCGCGGAAACTGGAGGGGCGTCTACATCTTCAATACCATCGCGAATTACGTAGCCAATGTCAACAACCCGTCCGGTGCCGGCGTCGCGGCCGACCAGTTTCGAATCTTCTTTGGCACGGGCGCTTTCGATGTCGCCCAAAAAGAGATCGCCGGTTTCATTCAGGATGCGTGGAAGATTCATCGCCGAGTGACCCTCACCGTCGGCCTGCGTTACGAAGCGGCTCTTTATCCGCAACCCACGACGCCCAATCCGCTCTTGCCGCAAACCTCCTCCATCCCGAATGACACTTCGGAATGGCAGCCCCGCGGCGGCTTGAGCTGGGACATCTTCGGGAACGCCAGAACTGTCTTCCGCACCTCCGCGGGGATCTTCTATGCGCGCACTCCTATGCTTCTTCTGAACCAGGCCTTCAACGCCAATGGCAGTCCGCTTGTGGGCGCCGCATTCACGCTCAGCCACAATCAGATCCTGCAGGCGCGGACCGTGCATCCGGAATTTGTTTTCCCGTTTGTGCCGGACAGCTCTTCGGCGGCGAACTCGTCCTACTTTACCGCCGCGGGCATCGCTGGACTGAAGCCGGACGCTTCATTCTTCGATCCGAACTTCCGCAATCCGCGCAGCTTCAACGCCTCCGCGGGCCTCGAACACCTGCTGACAACGAATCTTTCCCTCTCCTTCGAATGGATGCACAGCAACACAGTCCACCTCGAACGCATCCGCGATGTCAATTTGCTTCCGCCAACCCCTGGTGCCGGCCCGGACGGGCGTCCGTTATACGGGGCGGGCCGCGTGAACAGCAACTTCGGCATCCTCCGCGATCAGGAAAGCTCCGCGCGCGCCACGTACGATTCGTATACATTTTCGCTCAACAAGCGCGGGAAAAGACTTCAGCTCCTGGCCTCCTACACGCTCGCCTACAGCAAAGACAACGACTCGAATGAACGCAATTTCGCAGGCATCGCCTACGAGGACGCGTTCAACCTGGCCCAGGAGTTTACCCCAAGCCGGGAGGACATCCGTCACCGGGGGGCTCTCAGCGTCATCTATGACCTGCCCTTTGGATTCCAGGTCTCGACGATCACAACGGGGCGCACGGGCATTCCCTTCAGCGCCTTCACCGGGATAGACAGCAACAATGATAAGCAGTTTACAGACAAGCCTATCGTTAATGGCGTGCACCTGGCCCGCAACTCGTTCCGACAACCCAACTTCTTCAATATTGACTTTCGCGCTTCGAAGACTTTCACCCTGCACGAGAAACACAAACTGGCACTGATTTTCGACATGTTCAACCTCATCAACAAGCACAACTTCTTCTATCAGGTCTCTACAAACGAAAGCACCACCACAGCGGCCGGTGGAATATGGGGTACGTTCCCCACCGGGGACCCCCGCGCCGGCCAAACGTTGCCCACGCCGCTTCCCGCATTCCGGACGATCCACTTACCGGCTGGCACAACGCCGAACTGCAGTGCGGTCCGCTTGGCCCTCGGCGTAGATCCAACTCTGAACTGCGCTGGGGCCAGCATTTTCGCGCCTTTCCAATTACAGCTGGCGCTGAAATACACTTTCTAAGCGGCCGGGAGCGCGATAGTCGAGTTCGAGATGTAATCGCTGTCGAGCCCCGGCTCAGCCGAGCAGGTGCTGGTTGAGGCGGTTGGTAGACACCGGGATCCGGTTCCAGTTCTAGCAGCGAGGACGAAGTTCCAGCGGGCGCCCCGACGAGGTCGGGGCGCCCGTTTTGTTTTTGCGCTGGCGTTCGGGCCCGGAGTTCCGCCCTAGAATGATTCCGCAGCTCTAAGGTCGCAGGCCCCGAGCGCGGTTACGGGCGGCTGAATGCAGAATCCTCTACAGCCATCCGGCCGCATCTGAAATCCTGAGTCCGCACTAATTTCGAGGCGATGCCTGCGCGGTAACAGGCTTGCGCCACCACACGGCAGGAATAGACAAGAGACAGCGAGACGTACCTTGAACTGGAACATCGAAGGGTAATCTGCTTGAGTGTCGGTCAGGTGGAAACAGCCACCTTCGCTTGTTCTGCTAGCAGCGGGCAGTTAGGCGGCAAGTTGGCCAGTTTTCTTTGAATGATCTCTTGCGAGTATTTCGAGACGTAATGCACGATAGTTTCTATACGGATTTTGATGCTGCCGGTAGGTTTGGTGGCATCCAGATCCCCAAACTTGAAAAACAGCGTTCCCGTGGCCTCTACGATCTTCTGTGTCGGCGTGTAGGTCGGCTGGTCCATGCCGCATTCGTAACTGGATAGGCGGAGCGCGCACGTGATCCAGGGGCAGCGCGCGGCGACTTTGGCGCCCCACAGAATCTCGTTCGTATTGCCGCTATAAGAGGAAGACCAGACGTCGGAAATGTCGAAGGCACTCTTGATTCGTCCGGCGCGAATCTCTTCTCCGAACATCCAGTCCATCAGATCATCGTCGATCGGAAAATACTGCAGCCAGAGAATCGGATAGCCCTGGGCCTGCAAGTCCGCTTCGATCTCGTGGCCGATGCCCGGATCCATGTGATAGGGCCGGCCCAGGACCAGAACGCACGATCTCCCTTCCCTCGCGCACCAGGAAAGAATATTTCGACCCTGATCGCGCATTCGCTGGTTGAAGGAACGAAGCGCCTGAAAGCCTGCTTTCACGGCTCTTTCGGTCTCTTCCGGCCCCAAGTCCAGCACATCCTTCAGGGACTCGTAGAGTTGTCCGGCGACAACCTCCGGTTCGGCCAGACTGACAAAGGGAGAGGCGTATTTGATTCCATTCTCACCAAAGACGTCGCGCTCCTTCAAGAAGCCAGCTTTGATGTTTTCCGGTCCAGCCATTACCCTCGTGCAGGTGAGGGAATCGACGACGTGGCCGTGCAGAAAGGAAGGAATGGAGTAGATCATCGGGCTGAGCAGGATGTGAATCTTTTTCTTCAACCCAAAAACAAGCTCGCCATAATGCCCGCTGATGGTCTTAACCGGGTAGCAGCAATCCACTGTGCCGCGACCCTTCCCAAATTCCCGCAACTGTTCTTCGGAGCTGTCGGAACTGAATACGATATTCTCAGACGCGATCCCCAGGTCCCTCAGGAACGCCACCCAGAACTGGTGCGTGCTCCAGATATTCAGGACCCTGGGAATTCCGATGCGGACCGCCGTGCGGTCTTTAGACTCCGACGCGGCGGAAGGCTTCTTTGCGAACCATGTCGGCAACGTTGGGATACGCATTCTTGGTCTTCTCAATCTCAGCTTTAATGACCTTCATCTCGTTCAGGTCTTCCACCAAACCTTTGGGACAAGAGTTATTGACGATCACTCGCTCCCAGCCCTGCGAGAGCGGAACCTTGCTCCACGAGCGTCCCGCGCCTCCCGCCAGCTCCACGTCAATGAAGCTGCGCTGGCAATTCACCGGGCACCAGTTGCACACCGTCTCCACCGCCGTCGTAGTCTTGTAGGTGAGGTTCTCGATCACGTCGAAACCCCGGAACGCGCTCTTTCCACCTTGTTCCCACCAATCCAGGCAAACCAGGCCGGTGCCGATTGCGCCAGCTTCGCCCGAATACGGATGAACCACAATGTCGGCATCGGGAACTTTAGATTTGATGAAATCCACCTGAGTCTTTACAACGGCCAGGTTCTTGTGCGTGCCCCCCTGCAAGATATATTTCTTCCCAACCGATCCGAGGTTGCTGAGTCCTCCGGCGTAGATCCAGACATTGAGCGGCAAAATCGAGCAAAGCCCGGCCAGAATTTCCTCCGCCTGCCATCCCTTTCGCTGCTGGTTGACGATGTCGCTCTGGAGGAACACGCCGCAGCCCATGGACAGTTGCGGCATGGCTTGCGCCTTGAATGCTCCATCCGCAATCTCGCTCAGGGGGATGCCGAATCGCTCGGCCACGCCCTGAAGAAAGGCGCCATTCCCGGAAGAACATTGGGAGTTCAGACGGAAATCGCTGACGGTCCCGTTCTTCAAAATCATGATCTTGACGTCCACCCCGCCGACGTCGCAGATGCAGTCCGCATCCGGGAAGTAATGCAGGCCGGCGGTGGCGTGGGCGATGGTCTCGACGATGGCGCGGTCGGCTCCGAGAATACCTTTCAGCAGGTCCTTGCCATAGCCGGTGACGCCGAGCGCCAGGATCTCACCATCGCCGACGGCCTCGCGAATCTGCCGGAAGAGGCTGCGAGCATCTTCGATGGGATTCCCTTTGCTCAGGGCGTAGCAGGAGAAGACCAGCTCTTTGTCCGGCGTGAGGCACACGGCTTTGGCAGTCGTCGAGCCGAAGTCGCACCCCACGACCACCTTGGAAAGTTTGTTCGCATGGGAAGAGGGGACTGTGTCCGGGGAACCCTTGGCGCCGTTACCATTTCCGTTCCCCGTTACATCCATCTGGGCATAGTGACCCATGAATGCCTTCAGATCTTCATCGGTTCCACAGAGTCCCCCGCGGCCCTGCTTTTTCTTTTCTTCGTATTGGCCTTCTTCGATCCACCACTTCAGCTTTTTCATTCCCTGATACAGGCCGACTGTCTGAGGTTCCCGGATGCCGACGTCAATACAGCCAAGCGCTGCATAATAGAGCGCATCATTCGGCACGCAGATGAGCGACGCCGGATCTTTCTCATCCGGCATGGCCACCTTTCGCTCTTTCCAGATCTTCGTCAGGTGATGCCGCCACGCCTCCTGGAGGCCCGCAAAAAAAAGATTGGGTCCGCCGAGAAGCAGAATTTCCGGCGTGGGAGTGTTGCCCCGCGTCAGCGTTGCCAGGTTTTGATAGACAACGGCCTCGAACAACGAGGCAATGATCTCCTCCACAGAAACGCCCGCCTTCAACAGCGTGTTGGCGTCCGCTTCGGCAAAAATGCCGCACTTGCTGCTGATTTTGTGGAGCGTGTATCCGGTATAGCGCATCTGGGACAGTTGTTCCGGGGGAATCTGGAGTTTGCGGGCTGTTTTCTCGATGAAGGTTCCCGTGCCGCCAGAGCAAGCGCTCTGCATGAGCACCTGCTTGCTCTTGGTGTTCCCGTTGCCGGTGAAGAAGATCGTCTTCATATCTTCTCCCCCGATTTCGCTGACGAAGCGCACGGCCGGGTGGAGCTGTTCTACAGTGGCGGCGACAGCCACAACCTCCTGAACGACTTTGCCTCCGATCAGAGGTGCGATTAACCCCGACCCCGAACCCGTGAAGAAAACTCGATCGCGTTCGGGCGTGAAGTTGTACTTGGTTTCGAGAAGGGTTAAGAAATCGAGAACTTTGTCGGCTTGCTTGGTATTGTGCCGTTCGTAGGCCTGAGACAATACTTCGCCGGTGGACGACGCCAGGACGTACTTGCAGGTGGTGCTGCCGACGTCGATCCCGCAGATCTGCCAATCTCCCGCTTTCGGGCTTCTCTTCTCGGGCAAGTCGAGTACGACTTCGCCCTTCGGCCCAGGGATAGGTGCGATATTGACGAGAGGATTTGTGCCCATATTAATCCTCAGCCTCGAAACTCCAATTCCTCAGCTTTCCGGCCAAGCCCAGGAGTTTGACCGGGCTTCCCGCTGCATAGAGTCAGGCTCTTGCGCCCTGCGCGGCCAAGTGGGCCACATAATTCGCAGCTGCGCCCGCGTAACCCAGATGAGGAACGCGATAGGTGCCGCGTTTCACTTCCGGATGCCGCTCCTCATATCGCCGAATGGCTTCCAGAGTCAGACCGGCCTTCTTCAGGGCTTCTTCGAACTCACTCTGCGCGCGTTTCTTGGCTTCCGTCAGAATCATCTGGCACCGCGAAAGGGCGTGGACCTCGGCGTCGCCCTTCACTTCAATCGGCGCGTACAGCAAATCCGGATACTTGCCGGTAACATTTGCCATGGCGCCAACGGACATCGTGTTGGGCATACAAGAGTAAGGAGAAAGCTCGCAGACCATGTGGGCTTTCTTGTGATGGTAGGCATAGAGCGCCTTGCCCACGAGCATGTGTCCCTCGCCACCGCGCAATTCGTAGTGGTAGAACGGCGTCGCGAGCTGTTTCATCTCTTCTTGGTCAGGAAGCTCGTAAGGCAGATTGCCGAGGGCCTTCCGGAATCCATTGTAAGTGCGGTTGTAGAGCCGCTCGATTCCCCGGATCAGCCGCATTTTCCGGCGCGCGCTCCGGTCGGATGCAGGCTTCTTCTCGAGCCTCCAGATCGGCGTGTGCAGTAGATAGGCGAGCCACACAGCGATCGGCGGAGCGATCACCTCGGCTCCTTCGGTCTCCAGCCAGCGCTTGATGTTGTAGTTGCCGTCTCCCTCGTGAGTCTGGAGCCAGAACTCTCCGGTGATCTTGACCTTCGGTTTGACTTGCAGCCGATCCACTTCAATGCGATCCCACTTTTTCCTAATCTCGCGGAGAGCGTCGTTGAAATAGCCGGTCAGGAAATGCCAGGCCAGAACTCCCCACTTCTTCCCTCGAATCGGCCGGCTCCGAAAAGCTTCATAGAGAGACTCGATACTGTCTCGCAAAACCTGATCGGTCTGGCCAGGGCTCACCTCATAGGGCCGCGTCATATACTCCAGGTCGCCCAAAGCATCGGCGCAAAGAATCCCCCAGACAAGCCCGAGACTCAGGGGCATATTGATCTCCAGCCCGCCCCCCTTTCCCGGCCCCTGGTCGAGCTCATCCTGGGCCAGGAGAAACATCCGGAAGTCTCCCAGTCCGAGACCGTCCAAAGCCATGGCGTAGGACTGGTGATACTGCCCGAACCGGCAAGGTCCGCAGGCTCCTGCAGTCAGAAAAACATACTTGTTGGCTACTTCTTCTTTGCCCCGCGCAGCCACCTCGGACTTGAGAAAATTGACAAGGCTCCCCGTGGTGAAAATCGTTGGGCAGCAGGCGCCGACATCGATCAACTCTTTCCCGGCATCGAGGTCCGCACGCGCGACGTTCGGGAGCGGCTGGGCGTTGTAATTCAAATTGTGAAAGACGCCCTGGACAAGCCGCTCATGCTTCCACGTGAGACCCCCAAAGAGGATAGTGGTCTTTTCCCGCTCTTCGCGGACGAAAGGTCTCGGCTTGTAGGTAGAGTAGTGCTGCACTGCCGTGGCCATCTTCGACCCCCCTGCGGTTCGCTCGTTCTATCTAGAATCGTCGAACAATGTCACAGCCCGGCATGGGCTGGACAACCCCCAAAGACTTGGCCGTGGCGGTGTCACGCTTCCAGCCGCCCCAACAACCTGGTGGCGCTAGACTTAACGTCGAGAACGAATCTTATTACCATCTATGTCTTTGAATGTCAATATCTTCGAGAAATAAAATCGAAGGCGTTCTTTGCTGGTACCCTCCGGCTGAAAAAGCGAAATCCCGACTGCCTTTGGAACGCACCCCCCAGCAAATGATCCCGACAAAGCTTATGTCCAGCTCCTGCGGCGGATCCACAGGATCATTGCCGACGCTTGACATGCACCTGACCCCGGACAATGCGCACCTCGTACGCAGGCAGTGGCGCGCAGGCGGGACCTTCTCGGACGCTGCCGTCGACGAGCGCGAAGCGCGAAGAGTGCCAGGGGCACCGGATGGTGTCGCCTTCTTGCTTGCCTTCTTCGAGCGGCGCGCCATAGTGCGAGCAAACCGCGCCGATGGCATGGATTTCCTCGCCGGACCGCAGGAGCAGGATCGGTTGCCCGTCGATGTCCACTCTCTTCGGTTGGCCTTCCGGCAGATCGGCAACCGCCATGGCGGCCTGAAAACCCTCCGGGCCGCTGCGGTAGGCGTTGCGATTGATCATTGCGCCGATGCGGAACACCATCGTGCCGCCCAGATACGCGCCGGCAATGACCAACAGGTATCCCGCCAGCGAAACGATGAAGGCACCCCGCGTGAGTTGCCAGTGACCCCGGAAGCGCATCAGAAAGGAGATAGCGAACATCACTGTGGCGATCGTATTCAGAGTGGCATGGCTCATGCCCACGGCCTTCTCGGGGGGATTGACATCCATCCAATCCATGAATCCTGCGGCGATGGTTGCCAGCGCGGCCGCGACGCCGAGCCCGGCCGCAATGCCGGCGGCAAACCCCAGTCCGGGCAGCCGAAGATCAAAGTGGTGAGGTCGAGCAGAATGGTAACCGTCCACGCACCAAGGGGCCCGTCAGTCAACAGGGGGTGCAACGGATGGCCGAGCCCACGTTCCATTCAGAAAAAGTTTGAACGGGCGCAGTGCGGTGGATTGAAAACAACGGTTCAACCACTTATCGAGCGGGGCAGCCACGCGCTTGACCGCTTTGGACTTGATGATCGCAAATTCGAGGCGTTCGCTGAAATCACGTTTCATGGGCACATTTTCCTCCCGCGTCTGGCAATCCGGAGTGCATTTGTTCCGGCTGACGCCCTGGCGCTGCTCCCGCCACGCTCAGAATCAGCCAGCTCCCCGAAGAGTCCTCCGGCCGCTCATAGGGAGTCTCTGCAAAAGGAAAGATAACACCGACCCGTCGAAGTACGGTACACGTTGGGTACAGCGGTTCTAGGCGTGACTCGTGTTAACCTTCGACGCGGAATCCCAACAAGGTCTGTTTCTTGATTGGGCGGATTTGTCCACCTGGATAGTTACAATTCGTGGTGCAAGTGAACGCAGGGGGGCGGTGAGGCGCGGGCGAAATGTTCGCTGACCGTACGAACTGGAACCTCGGTCCCAACCGCCTGAGCGAAGCTCTCGCCCGGCACCGTGCTGCGGGGAAGCCGTTGCTTGATCTGAGCGCCTCGAACCCCACGGCTTGCGGATTCGACTACGATCGGCAGGCCGTCGTGCAATCGCTCTGCAGTCCAGCCGCGCTCGCGTACGAGCCCCATCCAAAGGGCCTCGAAACTGCTCGCCGGGCCGTTGCCGCATACTACGCCGCCAGAGGAAATGAAGTCCCGGTTGAGGACATCGTTCTCACTACCAGCACCAGCGAGGCCTATTCCTTTGTTTTTCGGACGCTCTGCAATCCTGGTGACGAAATCCTGATTCCCGAGCCGGGCTATCCGCTTTTTCGCCTACTCGCCGATATTCAGGACGCAAGGCTCGTGCGCTATCCCCTGGTCTATTACCACGGCTGGCAGATTGATTTTCACGCCATGGAGCAGGCGATCACACCCCGCACGCGCGGCGTGATTGTTGTCCACCCCAATAATCCCACGGGGCATTTCAGTAGGCCTGAGGAGGTGTCCAGGCTGAATGAGATTTGTTCAGCCGGGCAGATGGCGGTGATCGCCGACGAGGTCTTTTTGGATTTTGTGCTTGGCGAAATGCAGCCGGCCAGCTTTGTCGCGAATACCGGGGCGCCAACCTTTACGATGAGCGGCCTCTCCAAAATCTCCGGCCTGCCACAGATGAAGGTTGCCTGGCTGATTACCAGCGGCCCGGAACCCTGGAAAAGGCAAGCGCTCGCGCGCCTCGAGGTGATTGCAGATACCTACCTTTCCCTGAATGCTCCCGTGCAGATGGCAACTCCGGTGTTATTAGACCAGCGGCATAATTTTCAGGAGCAGTTGATGGCCCGCGTGCGCAGAAATCTGGCGGAGCTCGACCGGCAGTTGGCCGGGCAGAAATCCCGCGGCCGTCTAGAAGTGGAAGGCGGCTGGTATGCCGTGCTTCGCGTCCCGGCGACGCGCTCGGACGAAGACCTCGCTATCGAGCTGCTGACGACCCAGGGCGTCTACGTCCATCCCGGCCACTTCTATGACTTCGCAGACGACGGGTATCTGGTTGTGAGCCTGATTACTCCAGAGCAGGAGTTTGCTGAGGGGACAAGACGCTTGCTCTCGATGACTTGACCTTGCAGAAGGAGTGGAATTGCCAGCCCTTTATCCCGCCCCCCGCGCCAAATTGCTCAGTGCCTGCCAATCCTGAAGATGGTTGGTAGGGGCGTGGGGATCGAACTAAGAAAAACTACGAAACCGCTAGACCGAGGTACACGCGGGGTACACGGAATGGTTTTAGATGACTCTTCGTTGCGCAAAGCGAAAAGCTGCCGTTATTCCGAGTGTCCTGTTCATCCCCAGGGGAGGATATTGTCACAAATCATCTGAATTCCAGTCCGTCGTGAGCCAACCCTCCCACTGGCTAATTGCCTTCGGACCCTCGCTCAACAGAGATCATGGCTCGGTCTGGTTGCTCGGCGGCACGGGATTGATGTCTATCACGACGGTGCGTATCGTTCCAGACCCTCTCTTGAATATGGTTGGGACGGGCTGTCTCCCTTTCGGTTTGCGCGCATCAAGAAAGACAAGCCAGCCCTCACGCCGCCGCTTGTGGTTCATGTAGGTCGCCAGTTGCGCTGGCCCCGGAATATCCTTTCCCTTCAACATTTTCAATTCAACGACGTGAAGCAGACCGGAGGAGAAAGTCACAAGCACATCCACGAATCCAATGCCAGACACTGCTTCTCGGATTGCGGAACCCCTTGTCGCAAGTTTCGTACGAGCGAACACACCCAGGAGTTCCTGCCCATGTTTCTCGGGACGCTTCTGCAACCTATCCTTCGTTCGCGATTCCCAAAACGAACCTACAGCCTCCGCTTCGATTGCGCTCTTGAACTCTTTCAGGAATCTACGGATGGTAAGCCGAGGCAGCCTCGCTAGGCCGCTGCCGGAGGCTTCAACTCTTTCTGCGACTGCTTTTGAGACGAAGAAGAGTCTTTTTTTTTAAACTTGCTGTCCAAGAGGGTCAGCATCTTACGATCAAAGGTGTCACGCTGAACATGATCATTGCGCTTGTAAAAAACCGTTCTAATTCGTTTCATTGCAGTCAGAAAGGTCGGCCCGGTCTTGCGGTGACGCTCGCGGTCATACAATCTGGCCAGCGCGACGGCGTACTGGTCGGGATCGCCAAGCCCACGGCGGTTGAAATAGTCCTCCAGGTAAGTTTGGATTGAGAAGATCATTCTGGTTTCTGTGCCAGCAGCTATCTCTTCTTCACGGGACTGTTGGGACGTCCGTCAGGCTTTAGGTTGTACTCCTCACAGAGATACTTCGCGATGCGCAGCGTTTTGTCTATTGTTTTTTTCGCCCAGAAATCTTGCCTGCCCGAGGCGTCTATAAGCTCCAGAAGTCCTTCCTCCTTCAAGATTCGCAGCTGTGGGCTCACATTTGGCGTTTTCATTCCGAGATGGCGCGCGATCTCAACCACCCCGCGAGTACCATTGGCAGCCAGATAGACCTGCGCCCTGCGTCTACCCTTCTTGAAAATCTTCTTGACTGTCTCCTGATGTTTGTCTGCCTCAGCCCGAAGTGCAAATGCGTTCGTCTCGTCAATCGAATCTACCTTGTGTTCGATGTGTGCCAGCCGGTGCAGTATTTGCTGGTAGGGCTCTTCTCTCTTGTCCTTGCGCGCCTCTTTCATTTCTGACCAGTGGCTCCTTTCTCCAATATTACAGGGAGACGTTCACCTTGTTTGCGGGAGTTCTTCAGAAAGTCGCCATGTCCGAGTTACCACGACCTCGTGTGTCAAGCGTGGAAATCACATCATTGTGGGTCCTGTTGCCTTTCATGTTCTGAAGGTTTAGGCCCAACGAGGATCTCCAGCAGGCGCGTCATTAATTCTTCTTCTTCCGGCTGCCCCGGCTGACCAACTCACGCACGCTTGCAACCGGGGAATCGAGTATGGCGGCAATATCTTCATATTCGAGACCGTGTCGTCTGAAGTACAGGGCCAATTCTCCGGTGCCCTTCCGTTTTCTTTGTGTGAACTCCTCGTCCCTCACCAGTATGCGAAGTAGCAGCGCGATGACCACATTCAACTTGCGCGATTGTTCTTCGAGCATGTCCGTTTCGGCCATTTTAATTATCTCCGCTAGTACCTTTCTTTCTCTTCTTCAAAGACTTCGCGATACGATTCACGCGGTTCAGATTCACTCGGACAACCCTGGCGATTTCTATTTGCGAGACACCCGCAATTGCCAACTCAGCGATGAACATGTCCCTCAATAGTTCTGATTGGGCGGCAAGAAGCTGTTCCGTGGCGCTAGCCTTCTTCACTTTTTTGCCCCTCCTCTTTTTGTCTTGGTTGTGGGTCAGCGGCTTCACGATGCTCTTGATCTCACCCATCCCGCCACCGCCGATATCGCGGATCTGCAACTCACCGGTGCCGGCGAGTCCGAGTTAGACCATTATGAGCTTCCGGAGCAGCTCGACCGTTTCCCCACCGGGTTCCAGATATCCACGTTTTTTCAACATGCTTGACTACTCCTGGATATCGTTTCGAGAGCGCCGGCTCGGTTTTTTCCCTGCCTTATTCCTTAATCGCTGAAGCGTAACCGCCACCGTAGGAGCTGTGGTGTCCAGAACTTCCGCAATCTCCCTGGCGGTGAGGCCAGTGGTGGCCAACGCTTTCACGAGTTCCATTTGGCTCATCTGAGATTTCAGTTGTGCCACAAGCAATCGATTCGTTGTCTTTGCCTGCTTCAGCAAGTCGTCCATAGTCGCCGATCCAAGCTTAGCCATGTGGATTCCTATGCGGCACCCTTCCCGGCGCGCTGGATCGCCTTCGCTACGGCAGCTGCGTTCTTACCGAGTAATTCGGCGATCTCACGTGCAGCCAATCCAGCACGAGCCAGCAGGACCTCCGGCTTCATTGGGTCCTCAGTTTTGTTCAGGGCCTGAACCTGTAGCAGCAGCATTGCCCTCGTGTATTTCACAAGTTCGTTCACTTTATTTTCGTCCATTGGGAACCTCTCGAGTTTCCATTCTGACAGTCGAGACGGTGCTTGTCAAGCCTTAATTTTAGCACACTATAAACGCCAAGTTGCTCTATGCGAACTCAAGTGCACCCCTTTCAATGATTTAGAGTATACATATATATCGCGCTTACTGGAAGATAGATGTGCCCTCGACAAAGCGAGTCACGGCGATGGAAATGGCTTGCCGATCCGCCGCGATTGCGTCCCGTTGGGATGACGTTCGGCGCGTCGATTCGACAGTTCGCAACTCCGGGGCGTCCGAAGGCGATGCTCTTAAATGCTCGGGAAATGGGCAATTCTGTGTCCCTCCCCTCGTGGCGAACCGTGCGGAGAGAACTCTTGGTTCCTCAAATCGATTGGGTCATCCGATCTGCACGGTGAATGCCTACCGGAACCAGGGGCGGAGCGTATAACTGAATGTCGCAAGTAACGCGATAGAATCGACAGTTGAATACAACACTTGTAGGTTATAGGCTGTAAATATTTGCATCTGACGCGTGTGTGTTTATATGCAGTTAATCTACAGAGGACACGTAACGAGGCTCTCAGAGAGCAGGTGCTGATTCGCCGCGATTGCGTCCCGTTGGGATGACGTTCGGCGCGTCGATTCGACAGTTCGCAACTCCGGGGTGTCCGAAGGCGATGCTCTTAAATGCTCGGGAAATGGGCAATTCTGTGTCCCTCCCCTCGTGGCGAACCGTGCGGAGAGAACTCTTGGTTCCTCAAATCGATTGGGTCATCCGATCTGCACGGTGAATGCCTACCGGAACCAGGGGGCGGAGGGGCGACTGGATGTCCCAGCAAAGCGGACAGGAACGACAACGGAATGCAACGAGAGTGCATTCTAGCCAATAAAAACGGCACTAACTCTTCGCCAATGAGTTTATTTGAGGATACTCAACCGCGGACACAGCAGCAATCCCCGGGAACGTTGTGCTGATTCGCCGCGATTGCATCCCGTTGGGATGACGGACTTATGGTAGGGGCGGTGGGGATCGAACCCACGACCTTGGGCTTAAAAGGCCGCTGCTCTACCACTGAGCTACGCCCCTGCGGATGGCCTCAACATCTTACACGGAAAAGACTTAGTTTACGCGAGCCGATCCGGGCTGTGGCTGAGAGACTGGCGCAGTCTCGATACCGGTATCACTCAGGCCCGCTGTCGTGGTGCCCGGATAGGCTTCGTCGAGCTTCTCCGCGGCGGCCAGTTGATAGTGGGGAGCCAGATGGGCATACCGGACCGTCATGGCAATGCTCTTGTGCCCTAGAGCTTCCTGCGGCGAGAAGGGATCGCCGATGACGAACGAGGGAACCCACAAGGACGACCCACAGCGTCCTGCGGCTCCCTAGACGCGCGGCAAGCCATCGCCTGCTGCGGGCTTTGCTCGGGCCATTGCCAGTGCCGGCGAGAGGAAGGCCATGAGCCCTGAGAATGATCGGGAAGGCGAAAGGAGGCGGGCGGCCACGCCCCCAATGACGGAAATTCTCGCTCGTCAGGATTCCGGGCTGCTGTCTATGCGCGGGTTTCTACTGCAAACCATGGCCAAGACCCAACTACGCAGACTCGCGAGCTACCGTCGTCTTGCCGCTCAGGGTCTAGCTCGGTTCCGTTGACTTCGGTCTTCGCTTCAGGTAAGTAGCACTGGGCCGCGTTTCAACGCGAAGGATCATAGCCGAAACTCGCAGGGGGCGGGGCGAATGAAATCAGCAACAGAGTTTTCGTGTCAAAGGAAACTGATAATTGTTGGCAATGAGCGGAGGGCCGCCTTGCGGGGCCACGCCAGGGACGTCCTCGTCTGCATCTGCCTGAGCGCTGCGCTGATTTCCTGCTCTTCGCCGCGGTCATCCCAGTCACCGAGAGCCTTGGCTGAGTTTGACACGTCAGGCAAAAGCCCCCGGGAGATAGCGGAGTTTGTTTTCCAACGCTATTCATGCAACGGCTGCCACACACTAGGCGAAGGCGGAAAGCTCGGATTCACGGAGCGAGGGAAAGAGGTCGGTAAAAACTTTGAGGGCTGCATCTCCCTGCTCACGACCATGAACGTCATCGTCCACGTGCGGGAAGAGAATCGCACCGCTGAGGAGAAGCGAAAGGCGACTCGCTTCCAGGAGTTCGGTTGCAGTACATGTCACCAAGTCGCACCCGGGCGGATGGGCTTGACTGAAGTTGGCTCCAAGCTCGCCTCTCTCCATATGGCTTGCACCGACGTGCAAAGAACCTTAAGCCAGCGCTGAGGTCCGCTTCATTGGAGGAAGCTGATGAACTGCAAGCCGTTCGTCACCACGTCTGCACTGCTAATCCTTTCGTTCTCCGGGGTTGCACAGACCCAGCAGACTTCCATGCCTCCGCCTTCAGAGGCCAGGCCGCTTCAGGATCGGATCGCCCGCTTCGAGCGTCCGGAGCGGGACACATGGCAAAAGCCGAACGAAATTGTCGAAGCGCTGGAACTGAAGAATGGGGCCGTAGCCGCAGACATTGGCGCGGGCACCGGCTACTTTACTCGCCGGTTTGCCAAAGCGGTGGCTCCCAACGGCAAGGTTTACGCGGTGGACATTGCCGCGGACATCTTGGAATATCTCAAGGAGCAGGCCGACAAGCAAAACATCCATAATATCGAGACTATTGTTTCGCGTGAGGATGACCCCATGCTGCCGGGCAAGTCTGTGGACCTGGCCTTCTTTTGCGATACCACGCACCATATTGCCAACCGGGTGAATTTCTACCGCAAGCTCAGCCGTGGTCTGAAGGAGCACGGTCGAATGGCGATCGTCGATTACCCGCCGGATAGCCCCCAGCACCCGCACAACCCCGAGCAGCTGGTCCCGCGCTCGCAGGTGATCAGCGAAGCCGCACAGGCGGGCTTCAAGCTGGTCAAGGACTTCACCTTCCTTCCCCGGCAGTACTTCTTGGTCTTTGAAAAGAAATAAATCTTTGGGGCATGATGGCTGCTGTCGCCGCGTTGCACCTGTCGGTTCAGGAACGGCACCAACTCGCGCCTCTGGCAGCGACGCCTTTCACGCGCCAACGATAGCCCGCTGGCCCCAGGAGCTTGACAAGTCGCGAGGAGTCTTGATAGTTTGCGCCAAAGTTCAGGTCGGTCACAGTGAGTGAAAACTTTCCATCACTACCTGGGATGTGGTGTTTTAGCAGATGGCGACCCTGGTCTGCGGCAGCAGGAATCCTGCAAGCCAATGAAGAAGGGCGCTTCCCTGTTTTCAAGAATCATCGCCTCTGGGGAGAGAAGCTCAAGGTGCAATTCTGAACCAAGACTTTCGACCGGGAGATCTATGCGATTGATAGCGTTAGGAACGGAATGTTTACCTCTCACATGCCGGAACTCTTCAGAACGAAGACGAATTGAAGCTAGAACGACGCAGATGATTCATCTGCGTCGGGGGAAGGGTGAGGAAATGAAATACAGCATAGTTCGCGCAGCCCTCGGCGCATTCTTACTGATGTTCTTTCTGCAGGCGAACCCTCAAGACTTGTACGCTCAAACGCCCACTGGAAGCATCCTGGGCACGGTTCGCGACTCCGGTGGCGGTGCCATTCCGGGGACAAGCATTTCTGCGAAAAGCGTTGAAACGGGAGTGGTGCGAAGCGTTGTGACCGATAGTTCGGGCGCATACCAGATCCTCAGCGTGCCGGCAGGGCTTTATGATCTCGAGGCTGGCAACAAGGGCTTTAAGACCCAGGTTCAGAAGGGCGTCGCCGTAACGGTGGGGGCTACAATCACGGTGAACTTCACTCTCGCGGTGGGCGATGTGCAGGAGAGAGTGGAGGTCACCTCGAGTCCGCAGGAGTTGAACACGACCGACGCCAGCATGGGCGGGCTGGTGGGAGAGACCGCGGTTCGAGAGCTTCCCCTCAACGGTCGCGACTGGTTACAACTCGCGACGTTGCAGGCGGGAGTTGTGGGCGGAATAGGGCAACAGTCAGCCGCTAGTTCCACGAATTCCCGCGCGGCACGCGGCAACGGACTGGCGCTTGTTATTTCCGGCAACCGTCCAACGGGAAACGTGTTTCTCGTGGACGGCCTTGTCGTGAATGACCAGGCCAACGCGAGCCCTGGCAGCGGCTTGAACGTCAATTTGGGAGTGGAGGCCATCCGCGAATTCCGGGTTTTCACCGATGAGTACACCGCTCAATATGGGAGGTCCACCGGAGGCGTGGTCACTGCCGTGTTCAAGTCAGGGACCAACGACTTCCACGGCAATGTTTATGAATTCCTGCGGAACAGCGCTCTAGATGCGCGCAATTTCTTCGATTCCTGCCCGACAACTGAGCCCAACTGTAAAGATGGCGGAAGGTCGCCACTCCGGCGCAACCAGTTCGGAGGCTCGGCGGGCGGGCCCATCAAGAAGGGCAAAACTTTTATCTTTGGCGATTTTGAGGCACTCCGGGAAGTAAAAGGCATAACGCACAACACGGTTACGCTCTCTCCGAGCGCCCTCAACGGCCCCATTGCTCCCAGTGTCCGACCCTATCTTGGGTTTTTCACGCCTGCGAATCAGACGATCAGCGGGCTATCGGGCATATTCCACTTTGTCGGAAGGCGCGTGGGAAATGAAGAGTATACGCTCGTAAAGCTGGATCAGAACTTTTCTGACCGAACGACGCTCTCCGGAAGTTTCCAGTTCGACAACACGGCCGAGGAGCAGCCGGACCCTTTCAACCTAAAACTGACTGGATCCCCGTCCCGTCACTTCAATACGATTGTGAACTTGCAGCATGTTTTCAGCCCAACCCTCCTGAACACGGCGCGGATGGGAGTCAGCCGGTCGCATATCACCGATTCGCTCGACGTCACGGCACTCAACCCTATAGCGGCCGACACATCCCTGGGTTTCCTGCCTGGACTCCCTGCGGGGAGCCTCGGCGTTTCCGGGTTGGACACGACCCTGGGGGGGTTAGGTGGATCCGGAGCCGACATATTGAATTACACCTCATTTCAGTGGGGCGACGATGTATCGTGGATCAGAGGAAAAAACACTTTTAAGTTTGGCGGCAGAGTGGAGCGAGAACGCTACAACAAGAATTCGCTGGTGGGCGCACCCCTCGGTGAGTTTGACTTCGACACGATTGCCCTTTTTCTGCAGGGGATCCCCTCCTCGTTTACGGCCGACATCCCAGGCAAGATAGATATCCGAGGGCTGCGCCAGACGTACGAAGCATTCTATTTTGAAGACGGGATCGCCGTTCGTTCGAATTTGCACGTCAACATCGGTTTGCGGTACGAACATGTATCTCCCGTAACGGAACAAAACGGCCTGGTGGCGGTGCTCCCTACGCTAGCCTCGCCAACTGCCCGGACAGGCGGTGCGTATTACAATACCAACACCTTGAACTTCGCTCCCCGGTTGGGAGTTTCCTGGGACCCGACGCGGAGCGGCAAGACCATCATCCGCGCCGGCTTCGGCATTTATGATGTTCTGCCTTTTCCCTACCTGATGGAGAACCGGACGAACAGTGCACCGTTCTTCCTGCAGGGAACCACATCTTCTACAAGTCCACCCCCTCCGAGTTCATTTCCGACCGGAGGGCTCTTGTTGATCCCACCAACTGGCACTAGCTTGCGTGCATCCTTCGTGGAGCAAAATCCACACCGCGCGTACAACCAGGCGTGGAATCTGACTGTTCAGCGCCAGCTCACAGCGAGCTCCGCCTTAACCGTGGGTTACGTCGGAGCGCATGCGGTTCACCTCCCGCGCAGCATCGAAGATGCTAATGAGGTTCCTTTCTCCCTCGTCAAGTTCTCCCCGGATGGACACCTTCTTTTCCCAACAACGGGGCCGATCCAGAGAATCAATCCCAATTTTGCCCGAATCGCAACCACGGTATGGGATGATCCTTCCACTTATCACAGCCTGGTGGTGGACTTCGACAAGCGGTTCAGTCGTGGATTCTTTTTCAAAGCCGTCTACACCTGGTCGAAAAGCATCGACTTCGGTTCCAACACTTTTAGCGACAACGAAAGTATCAATACGTCCGGCAATGCGTATGCTTTCTTCACTCCGATTCAGAAGGGACCTTCCGATTTCGACATTTCCCACCACTTCGTGTTGAACTACAGTTGGAACCTTCCCACGCCTGGGTCGCTCACTGGCGTGTCACGAGCTTTGTTAGGGGGATGGGTGCTCGGCGGGATCTTTACCGTCCAGACAGGCCCGCCCTTCAGCGTGGTCCTTTCGAACGATCAGGCGCGCACGGGAGATAGCCGAACGAAAAGCAGTTCCGGGGGACAAAGACCGAATTTCAACAACATTCCAGGCTGCACTCCCAATGCGGTGAATCCTGGCAACCCGGACACCTATATCAAGCTGCAGTGCTTCTCTTACCCGGCACTCGGCCAGCTCGGGAATCTGGGTCGCAACACGCTGCGCGGTCCCGGCTTGCAAGACTTTGACTTTTCGGTTTTCAAGAACTGGCCCCTTTGGCGGGAAAGGTTGAAGCTGCAGTTTCGAACCGAGATTTTTAACATTTTCAACCACCCCAATTTACAAATGCCGAAGACCCAGATCTTTAATGGCAGGGGTGGATTCATATCAACAGCCCCACGCATTCCAACGCCAACCCTAACGGACGGGCGGGAGATTCAGTTTGGGCTCAAATTGGCCTGGTAAGGCGCTCAGTCTTTCGATATCCGTGAACGGACGATTGATCACAGGGCTGCTCGCTGTGGTCGGATTGATATTCCTGCCATTAGTGATCCGAACCCAGCCGTGCGTGGCTTTCGGCAAGCTCGGGCGCTGGCAGGGGAGGAAACCATGAGGGAACTGGTGCGCAGCTATCTTCAGAACGGCCTTAGCCGCCGGGAATTCGTAAAGCGCATGGTCCAATCCGGCTTCAGTCTGGTGGCCGCCAATTCGGTGCTTGCCTCGCTGCCGCCCGCCTTCGGCCAGGGTGAGGCCAACAAGGAGCCCAAGTCCTACACGCGCACCTTCCGCGGCATGGGAGGCGAGCTCTTAGCCGAGCAGTTGCAGGACGCCGGGGTTGAGTACCTGTTTCTAGGCAATGGCACCGGCGTGAGCCCGCTCTGCGACGCGGTGGTGGACCGCCCGAGCATGAAGCTCATTCTGGCCGTGAACGAAGGTGTTTGCGTGGCCATGGCCGACGGGTATTCCAGGGTCTCGGGGAAGACCGCGTTTACGATGTTCAGCCGAGTGGGAGTCCCGTATGCCTCCGCGAACATGTACAATGCCATGAAAGACCGGTCTGCGTTGGTGATCGCCAGCGACCACATCGAGACGCTCGCCTCCGGACGGGACGGCCACGAAGATCTGGACGACACTCTGGAGCCGGTTAAGCAGTTCACCAAATGGCGCTGGAATGTCGACGCCCCCACGCGCATTCCAGAATGGACCATGAAGGCTTTCAAGTTGGCCTCCACACCGCCCGGAGGCCCCACCTTCTTGATGTTCCCTCGCGACATTCTCCTAGCCCACGATGTGGAGGCGGAAATCTTCCTTCCTGGAACGTTTGACATCCCCATGTCGGTGCGCGCCGATGCGGCCACCATCGACAAGATGGCTCGGGCTCTCATCGAAGCCAAGAGCCCACTGCTCCGCGCGGGGCCCGAGGTGTGGCGCTCCAGGGCCATTCCTCAGATCGTGGAACTCGCCGAACTCCTGGCTATCCCCGCGACCAGCGGCGAAGAAAGGGACGGCTTCCGTATCTCGTGCAACTTCCCCACTAATCATCCGCTCTTCCTGGGGGGTTACTCTGGCAGCATGCGCTACCCGCGCGATGTGGATCTGATTCTGAATCTGGGAGGCAAGCTGCCCGACCCGGGGACTGGCCCGCCACAGATCCCTCGCTCGGTCAAGCTCATTGATGTGCGCATCGAGGCGTCCGATATCGGAACCGACTATCCGCTGTACCTGGGAGTTGCCGCCGATGTAAAGCAGGTGGCCCAGGACTTGGTCGCAGCGATTAAGTCCCAGGTCACCGCACAACGGCTGCAGCAAATCCGCGGCGATCGGATGGAGCAGACCCGGCAGTTTGCTGCCCGCCTGCACCAGGCCCGCCTGCAAGCCATGAAGGCAGGGTGGGACAAAGTTCCGCTGACCTGGGAGCGTCTTTCCAGCGATATCAATGAGGTCCTGGAGCGCGATGCGTACATCGTGGCGGAGCTGGGCACCGAAGGCCCCAAGGCGCTGAAGAGCTTCACCTTTGCCGAAGGCGAGAAGACCCTGATTGGCCGTACGTTGGGCAGGGCGTTGGGATGGGGCGCGGGAGCGGCAGCGGGCGTTAAAATCGCCCAGCCGGACAAGCAGGTCATCTGCCTGCAGGGCGACGGCGGCTTTCTGTTCGGCGGTCAGTCCATGGCCCTGTGGTCCATGTCCCGCTACCAGATCCCGGTGATCAGCGTCATCTACAACAACCGCAGCTACAACGAGACGCGCGAGCGGGCCTTTGCGGAAGGCGGCCGACAGGCTCAGGCCGGCAAGGACATGCTGAGCTACCTGGGCGATCCAGACGTAGACTTCGTGAAACTGGCCGGCGCGTTCGGTGTTCCTGGAGAACAGGTGACCACACCAGACCAGATCAAGCCAGCCATGAAGCGCGCGGCCCGGGCGGCACTGGATGGGGGACCCTACCTGATTGATGCGCTGGTTGGCCGCACCGGCTACGGAGCCGAACTGGCCTGGTATCCCAAATTGTCGGTCGCTGAAATGCGCCGCCGCAAGGTCTAGCCAGGCCGCAGGCTCTGGCCTGCGCCAGGAGTGAGCATGCGAAAGATTGTGCTGTTGCTCGCGCTTGTTCTGCTGGTCTTGGCGGCAGCCTTGGCGCAGGGCCAGAAGGCCAAGGATGAAGTCTGGGCGGAGCTGCTGCCTCCGGGAGAGGGTCGGGAGTTGGTTTTAAGTACGTGTCTCAGTTGTCATAACCTAAAGGTGGTCGTCCAGGCGCGCAAGAGCCGCGCCGACTGGGCCAAAAGCCTCAACGACATGATCCAGCGCGGGGCACCTGTCTTTCCCGAAGAGATCGAGCCAATCACCGCGTATCTTTCCAAGATTTTCGGCGCGGACGTTCCCAAGCTCGTGAACGTCAACACGGCCAGTCGCGAGGAGCTAGAAAAGCTGCCAAGTCTGAATCCGGAGATGGTCACCCGCATTCTTGGAGCGCGCAACAAGGCCGGCCCGTTCAAGAACTCCGAAGAGCTTCGTCGGGCCCTCGGGATGGAGAAAGGGGACTTTGAGAAAATCCTTTATCTATTCAAGTACAGCGATTAAGAGCGTCGGCGCCTCGTGCGGTTGGTCCGGGAAACACCACTGCACCTAGGTCACCTGCCGCTGAGGGCCCAGGTTACCCAGATAGGTGCCATGTTCATGCCGCCTGTTTGTGCCTTCTACGCCAAACCGAAAACAACCGTTCCAGCCTCGCCCGGGAGGGCCTGTGCCGCCCACCTCCTCCCCCCGGAGGAGCTTGACGAAGGAGTGCGGTTCTGATAGCGTCCACTCCAAATTCTGCGCAAGCCCAAGAGCGGGGTGGGTGGTTGCCGTGAGTCTGGGTTTCTTTTCCCACATGACTACCCCGGGTGCTGTCTCTCTGTACGCGTACGCCACAGCGTGGCCCGCCTCCGCAAAAGCTCTGGCGTCCTGTGCGGGAATGAGCAATGAAGAAAAACTGTGTTTGCAGCTTTGTGTTTTTTGCGACCTTGGTGATTTTGCTGGGGCGCGTTGAGGCATCGGCGCAAACCACAGCTACCGTCTCTGGCACGGTAACCGACCAAAGTGGCGGCTTGATCGCTGGCGCCCAGATTACTATCACCAACTTGGAGACCGGTCAGGTCCGAACCCTGCAAACGAATGATGCAGGACGCTTTTACGCTCCGGGGCTGAACCCTGGCCCTTACAAGGTGGCTGTGGCAGTCCAGGGATTTGAAGGAGCACTTCAGTCCGGCATCACCTTGACGGTGGGTTTCGAACAAGTGATTAACTTCACCTTGCGACCCGGACAGGTGTCAGAAAGAATCGAGGTGAAAGGGGAACCGTCGGCGGTGCAGGCTACCGGCGGCAGTGTCGCGGAGCTGGTAAACAGTCAGACAGTTCGCGCGCTCCCGCTCAACGGTCGCAGTTTCGATCAATTAATCTATCTGCAGCCGGGGGTCAATGTGGCTACTTCGGCGGGAAGCAGCCCCAACCAGGGCCGGGGTGTGAAGTTTTCCGTTGCCGGGGCGCGACTGACCTCCAATGTGTTCATGTTGGACGGTACAGACATGAATGACTCCCAGAATTTCACGCCCGGTGGGGCCGGGGGACAACTGCTTGGTGTGGAATCCATCCTGGAGTTCCAAGTCATCACCCATAACGCTAGCGCCCAGTACGGGCGGTCGATGGGTGGCATCATCAATGCGGCGAGTAAGTCCGGCACCAACGACCTACACGGCGATGTATATGAGTTCTTGCGAAATTCCGCAATCGACGCCAAAAACTTCTTTGACGACGCGAATGCCCCGATCCCGCCATTCAGACGCAACCAGTTTGGGGCAGCGGTGGGCGGACCAATCCGGCAAAACCATCTGTTCTTTTTCGCCAACTACGAAGGCTTGCGAGAAAGCAAGGGTGTTACCAAGGGTGGAATAGTTCCGAGCGCGAGTACCCATCAGCTATGCACCCCCCCCATTGACCCCACTAAAGTGAATCCGAATGTATGTCCCTATCTGGCCCTGTATCCCGCTGCGAACCAGCCCAACGGAAGAACTCTCCTGTTCACCCAGCAGCAGCCGACCCGGGGAGATTACGGGACCGCCAAGATCGACTGGAACCCAAACGAGAAGAACTCATTTTTCGTTCGGTACACGATGGACGATAGCACGAAGCTCAGGCAAGATGCCCCGGACCATGTCTTGGGCTTGTTCGCGGAAGATGAAACACACCGCAACCAGTACGTCAGCTTGGTGGCTACACGGGTCTTTTCGCCCACCCTGTTGAACATCGCGCGGTTTGGGTTTAACCGCTCCACCACGCTGGTGAACCTCTTCAATCAGGCGAATGTTGATCCGTCCTTGTCGTTCATCCCCGGCGAGCCTTTTGGGCGCATTACTGTGGGAGGACTCTCCCCCCTGGGAGCCACCATCAACGACCCGCGTCTTTTCCGCATGAACTCCTTTCAACCCTCTGACGATCTGAGCATTACGCGAGGGGCTCACGCCTTGAAAACAGGTTTCATCCTGGAAAGATTCCAGTGGAACACGGCCAACTTCAACCGCATTGGTGGCGACTATGCGTTTGCCTCGCTAGCCACTTGCAGCGGGACGAGTTCCTGTTTTCTGCAAGCCAAAGTCCAGTCCGTCAACGCGCCTTTTCCGGGCAGTGAACCCAGTCGGGGCATTCGGGCCATTCTATTCGCGACTTACTTTCAAGATGACTACCGCGTCAGCCGTCGTCTGACCCTGAACCTCGGATTGCGCTACGAACTCACCACTGTGCCTACCGAGGTGAATGGCAAGATGTCATTCCTGCTCGACCCTTCCGCCACGACCTTGGTGAACCAACAACCTTTTAAGGGGAACCACTTGAATTTCGCGCCCCGCGTTGGATTTGCCTGGGATCCCAAGGGCAATGGCAGGACCGCCGTGAGGGGTGGATGGGGCATCTATTACGACCAGATCCTGCTGAACCAATTCCTGAATATGTTCGACCGCAATCCGCCTCAGTGGCTCACTGTCACCCTGCCCCAGGCCGGCATCCCTGCGCCTTTCCCGCACCCCTTTCCCCTTCCGGCTGGGACCCAGGCGGGGTTCGCCTTGCAGAATGCGGTGTTCGATGACTTCAAGACTCCCTATTCGTATCAGTACAACCTAACGGTGCAACGGGAAATCGTCCATCAACTCGTGGTCTCCGTCGCTTACGTGGGATCGCGTGGAAAGCATTTGATTGAGAGGATGGACGCTAACACTCCTATTCCCATCGTCCTGCCGGGTGGGACGGCATGCACTACGAGCGGACTTCCTGACTCGACACATCCGATTCTGCCGGCGGGGACGCTGTGCACTCCGTCTGGCGCTAAGAGAAGGAATCCAGGGACGAGTGCCCTTCCCTTGGCAGACTTGCAGACGCGGCGCCTGTCTGGACTCTCCTATTACGATGCATTGCAGATCTCGGTGAGCCGCCGTTTCGCGGGTGGCCTGCAGGTGCAAGGAGCTTACACCTATAGCAAATCGATCGACATGAGCGGTGGATTGTTCAGCGAGGAAGCGGACAACGCCGCTACCGGTATCGAGATTCCCGATCGGCTATTCAATGACAAAGGGCTATCCAATTTCGATATTCGGCACATCGCTGTCATTAACTTGCTTTATGAATTGCCGTTCGGGAAGAATCTTCAGGGATTCCGCAGACAAGTTGTGAACGGATGGGAGCTTGGTAGTATCGCCACGTTCGCAGCGGGCGTTCCCTTTACCGTAGAGAACTCGGCCAACCGTTCGCAGGACCTGGCTACCGGAGCGAACTTCTCAGACCGTCCGAACTTGGTCCCCGGCGCCAGCAACAACCCCACGCATGGAGTTTCCGCAGGCTGCTCCGGGGTCCCGGCGGGGACTCCCGTGGGAACACCAACACTGTTTTTTGATCCTTGCGCCTTCGCCCCACAACCCTTGGGTACATTTGGCAACCTGGGAAGAAACACCCTCATCGGCCCCGGCCTCTCGGATATCGACTTCCTCATCAACAAGCATTTTCGGATGGGGGAACAAAGGGAGCTGCAATTCCGGGCGGAGTTCTTCAACATCCTAAATCACCCGAATTTCGAAGCACCCACTGCTACGGGGCGACGGATCTTCGCCGGTGGGTTGAACCCAGCTCCCTCGTCAAGTGCCGGCGTCCTTCCGTTCCAAACGACGACCAGCTCGCGCCAGATTCAGTTTGGACTCAAATTTGTTTTCTAAAGCGGGGAAACCACTGCGAACGGATTCCAGACCAAGGACTATGGGACGCAGGATAATTCTTGGGATTGCGAGTAGTCTTCTGGTTCTTCTTGCTGGTGGTCTGGACCTGTTCAGCCCACCAAACTCAGCAATCTTTCCGCCCCTCTTGGAAGCAAGTGCTGCCGGCAGCACCTGACTTGGAACAATGGCTCCTGGGCAAGGGGCCACTCCCGATTCCAATCCTGTGCTGGGCGGAGACATCGTTCCTGTGCGTTCGGTTCAGGACCCCTATCCCTCTCTTCACAGTGTGGCAGTCGATCCTGAAAACAACCGAGTCGTGATCAGCGATTCAAACCGCGGGAGCCTCTTAGTCTATGAGCGGACCAGTGGGGGGAACTCTGGCGACGTTACCAAGCCGGCGTGGCAAATCAGAGGGCCGGCAACGGGGATGATGTTCGTTGCTGGAGTCGCGATGGACCCCGCTAAACGAGAGGTTTATGCGGTCGACAATGATATCGGGGACCGGATGCAGGTTTTCCCTTACGATGTGGAAGGCAACTCAAGACCCAAGCGGGTGTTACACGTTCCTCACGGGTCTTGGGGCGTTTCTTTGAACCGGTCTCGAGATGAGATCGCAATCTCGGTCGAGCATATCAACAGCGTTGTTATTTATCGCCAAGAGGCCGCGGGAGGAGAAGCGCCGTTGCGCGTCATCCGCGGTCCAAAAACAGGTCTCGCCGACCCCCATGGGATCTACTTTGACGGAGTGAATAACGAAATCTTGGTAGCTAATCATGGCAACTGGGCTCCTCTTGATGAAAGTGATTTCTCTGGTGTTCTTCCCACCGGAGGGCGTTTTCAAGCTCCTTCAATCACCACTTACGCGGGCGGGGCGGAGGGTGACACAAGACCCGTGCGCACGGTTCAGGGACCGCGAGCTCAGCTCAATTGGCCGATGGGCATTTTTGTGGACACCGTTCACAACGAGATTGCAGTCGCCAGCTATGGCAACAACTCGGTTCTGATCTTTCGCCGGACAGACACGGGCGATGTGGCCCCCCTGCGTGTTATCCGTGGGGACCGCACGGGCATCATCGGTCCCATGGGGGTGGCGATCGACACGAAAAACGATGATCTCTGGGTAACCAACTACGGCGACCACAGCGCGGTGGTTTTTTCCCGCACTGCTCAAGGCAACGTTGCGCCCAAGCGTATTATTCGCAATGCCCCTGTGGGCACCCCGGCCATTGGCTTTGGTAACCCGGGTGCCATTGCGTACGACTCCCGGCGGGATGAGCTCCTGGTTCCGAATTGAGTGAGCGTACCCAGAATACTGGTGTTTGCCAGGCTGGCAAACGGGAATGCAAGGCCGGTGAGGGTCATTGAAGGGCAAGCGACGAGGTTGAGTCGGACCATGCATGGGATCGCCTATGATTCTGCGCACGACGAGTTCATCGTGCCCGTTCACCTGGCCGGAGCTGTCCTCGTATTTCGAGGCGGAGCCAAAGGAGAAGAGCCTCCCAGACGCGTCATTCAGGGGCCGCGCACCCGGATTCTTCGCCCCGAGACGACTTGCGTGGACCTGCAACATAACGAAATCATAGTCGGAGAAGATGGTGGCAAGGACATCTTGGTGTTCTCCAGGGATGCGAACGGTGACGTCGCTCCGCTGCGAGTCATCAAAGGGCCTAAGACGCAACTGGACGAGGTCCGCGGTGTCGCGGTAGACCCAGTTCGAAACCTGATTGTGGCTTCGAGCCGCAGCAAGGAAAGACCGACTGGGCTCTTTATTTTTAACCGGACAGATGAAGGTGACGTGGCGCCGCGCGCTGTCATCGCTGGCCCTAAAACGGGCATCCTGAGAATTCGGCAAGTGGCGGTGGACCCTCAGCAGGGGAAGATTTTCGCGGCGGTGAAGAACAATGTGGAGTCTTATGAATTTGAGGCCGCATTCCCTTCGCCTTGGGATCCCAGCAAAGTGGGCTTCATCGGGGTCTGGAACATTACCGATAATGGCGACATCCCTCCTCGAGCGATCATCAAGGGACCGGCCACTGGGCTCATCTGGCCCGCAGGGGTAGCGTTTAGCCGGAAGGATAGGGAGATCTATACCATCGATAGTGTCAGGAATGGGCTTTTCACTTTTGTGATGCCGGAATTCTTCGGGAGAGAATGAGGCAAGACAAAACAATGGTAGGAACCGTCCTCCAGGCCGCTACGCTTCGTCCGTTTTCATTCTCCCCTGTCCTCTCCACTGATACTGCTTGCTCTGCGGCAGACCAAGCTGCGCCAGCACGCGATGGACGTACTGCACCACCAAGCCATCAATCGTTTTGGGCTGGTGATAGTACGATGGGCTTGCTGGCATGATTACCGCGCCCGCCTTCTGCGCGCAAAGCATATTTTCCAGGTGAACATGGTTGAGGGGCGTTTCTCGAAGGCAAAGCACCAGGCGTCTGCCCTCCTTCAGGATAACATCGGCGGCGCGGCAAAGCAGGTCGTCGCTTGTCCCGTTGGCGATGGCCGCCAGCGTGCCCACTGAACACGGGATCACAACCATCGCGTCCACCGGATAACTGCCCGAGGCAATTGAGGCGCCGACATCCTTGTTGGGGAGCACTTCGATCTTGGCGGAGCGCGTCCCGGTCAGCAACTGTGGCAACTGCCTCGCGTCCGGCGCGACGATGCCCAGCTCGTGCGTGAAAAGCCGTAGCCCTGTAGCGGTGACGACCAGATGCACGCGCGTCACACGTGGGTCGGCATCGAGCAAACCTAGGGTCGCCTGTGCCAGGATGGCACCGGAGGCGCCGGTCACACCGACCGTGACGACTTTGGCTGCAGGGTTCGTCATGGGCATGGCAGCACACTCGCGCCGTGAGTCCGAGAACTCAGTCTATGGGTCACTGTAATAACTCTCTCAGTATTTCGTTCGCCTTTTGTTGTTCTGCGGCCGCGTTGGGATTCTTATAGGTGATCCCGCCGGTTACATACCTCCCAGCTTCAAACTGCTGGTCCGCGTCATCCGCGAGGACTTGCTCCACCCGCAGATTGAGCTTGGAATTGTCCGGCGAACAGTTCATAGCTTCTTCGAGTTCTTCCGCGTGCCCCTTGATGTAATACGCGACCCGCTCATCAATGACCAGGATGGTGAGATTGCCGTTGCGTCGCATGTTCTCTGTCGTCTTGCTGTTCTTGTAGGTTGCCAGCCGGATGTTGCGGCGATCCTTGGCAATCACCTCAAAATAGCTGAGCATCGCCGGATGCGGCCATCCGTTGGCGTCCACGGTGCAAATAAGAACAACTTTCTCGGCACAAGCTTCGAGATCGTTGGCTGCCAGTCTGCGGTAAAGGTCATCGGTCAATTCATTGCTGACGAAATGAGCCAAAGCCGAACTCCTGCCCAATCTTGCGCGATGCTGACTTCTGCCCGCTCGGCGGATTTACAACCCGAGATTCTCCCACTAAAAACCTTCAGAATGCGGATTTCAAGAAGAGACTTTTCATCGGATGCCGATCAGTGGCCAGTAGAAAGGCACCAAAAGAATCAGAATGATTGCCTCGACTATTGTTAACCAGGTGCCGATACGGAGCAGGTCGCGGCTCTGGAAATAACCATAGGAATGACCAACAATCAGCACCGCCGATTGATAAAGGAAGATTTTGCCGCCGGACGCGAATGTCCAGATCATCCCAACCTGTAACGCATTGAGGCCATGCGAAGTGGCAAAGTTCATCAAAACCGGAATGGAGGTGCCCAGCATGGAGGTCTCGCTGGCCAGAAAGAAGTGATAGACGAATGCCGTCCAATAAAGTACGAACGTCAAGCTAAAGGTATGAGTTAGAAGCGGAGCCATCCAGGCAAACAGGACATTTGTAAGCACGTCCACCGCCTTGGTCGAGATCAGCACCTCGCCCATGCTGATCGCGCTGGCGACGAAGAAGATAGGCAGATAGTTGAGTCCCCTAAGATCGCCTATCTCTAAGACGCCGACGCGAGGCAGGAGAGCAAAGAGGCCAATTCCGAGAGCGACCAAGACAGGCGAGAGATGATGCAGGAAGTCCGTCATCCAAAAGCTAATGGCGATCAGCATCAGGGAAAGAGACCGCCTCTCTAAGGCGGTCCAGCCGCCCATCCTCCGCAGTTCCTCTTTGATGAAAGCGATCCCGCCCGGCAATGCCCCCTTCTCTGGCCGGTAGAAGCGTAGTGTCAAACGCCAGCTCACCAGGATCGTCAGCAGGCTGCAAGGCAAGAAAGCTAAGAACCAGCGGCTCCACAGAATTTCCACATGTCCTACTTTCTCGATCAAGCCCCGCGCCAGGATCGAGGGGACGCCTCCGATCATCATCTTGTCGAAGATATTGGCGGTATACGTTAGGATCACGAACATACCCCGCCCCACATTGCTGCCACGGCCCAGTCCAAAAGCCTCGATCAACCCAATCGCAACTGCCGCCATGACAACAATACGCGCCATGGACGAGGGCACAAGAAAAGTCAACAGAAAACCCGATACAATCAATCCAAGCAAGATTCGCGAATAAGTAGTGCCGAGGCGCAATATCACTAAGTAGGCCAGACGCCGTGCCAGGCCCGATTTGGTGGCCATCATCCCGAACAACATCGCGCCGAACAAAAACCAGGCCGTATCATTAGCAAAGCCGCTAAAAGCTGTGCCGAACGGAACGACTCGCAGGGCCCAGAATAAGTAGCATCCGATGAGCCCCGTGACCGCGTGATCGAGTGCCTCCGTAATCCAGGCGATGATCATGAACGAGGTAATGGCGAGCGCGTGCTTCGCAGTGGGATTGAGGTGAAGCGGCGCGAACCATACCGCTACCGGAATGATAATCGCCAATATAGGAACGCTAAATACAAGCCAAGAAATCTTAGAGGGCTTTGCTGGTTCTGCTCGTTGGGGAGTCCCGGCGCGGTCGGCGCTTACTTGCTTTGTCGTCTCACCAATCCTGGCTCTGGATTCGTCATCGGGCACGTTGCTCAAAGTGCGAACTCTACCTGCTCGGTTTCGCTACTGACCCAGGAACAAACCCGATCCCAGGATCCTGTCGGTCTTTGGACGAGAAGCTGCACTCTAATCTCGCGCAACGATTCCTTGCACAGGCGCCCCGCTCCAAAAATGCATGACAGGATGCAGACCTTGTTCCAGTCACAATGGCTTCACTTCAATGCCGGCTTCTGACGTCTTGACCAGCAGCTATCGAGTGAGGCATCTCGAGCGGCCTCTTCCTTGCTAGCGCTGAAAAAGTCTGGAACCAGGAAAGCGAAGACACCGTTCCGCACGCTATCCGACACGTAAATCTCTCCGTGCTTGGGATTCAACGCCAGACCGACCGGATGGAGAAGCCCGCTGAAGGGTCCCTTGATGATCGCCCTCGGAGGCGTGTCGCCGCGGTCAGCTACATTCCATACGCCCACGAAGCCCAGATTCGGATCGAGCCACGGGTCTTCCGGCACCGCAGCATAGGTCCCCTTCAATGTCACGCCAGCGTAAAGACTCTGGTGAAGGTGGTTGGATGCGGCCATGAAGATTCTTCCCGCATAGATCTGTAGTTGCCAGGGCTCATCGCCGATGCCTGTTTTCGGACCGGCGATGATGGCCCGCGGGGCTACATCGCCGTTGTCCGTGCGATTGAAGAGGAGTATCTCTTTTCCGTTGGCCACCGCCAAGAGATTCGTAACCGGATCCACAGCAAGACCGACAACGTAGCGTAGGCCGGTCTTGGCGCCTTTGATGACGCGAAGCGGCGCGACATCTCCGTTCGCATCCCGGGGGAAAACCCAAATGCTTCTCCCGGTCACACTCCCCACCAGGATTTCCCCGTGGTCCAAATCCAAATTCACCGAGTGGGGAGTCACAAGCTGTGTGCGCGGCCCTTGAATCACCCGGATCGGAGGTTCCGCGCCATTGGCTCCCGCTCGAAAAACAAGGATCGCGTCCGCCAAGGCATTCGGAACTACGATCTCGTCATGTCGAAGATCGTAGGCGATTCCGTGCATCGTCCGCCCCAACTTTGTCGCCTGGCCAGCAATCACTCGCCCGGGCTTTACATTTCCATTCGCCATCCTGGCGAACGCCGCGATTCGCGGTTGGGTCACTCAATTCGGCACCAGGATTTCCTCTCGCTTGGAATCGTAGGCTACCGCCATTGGATTCCCGAATCCTGTGCTAGGCGCACCCGCCGGAGCTGAATGGACGACGCGCTTAGGAGACACGTTCCCATCAGCGGTGCGAGCGAAAACCACGGCAGTATGCGTGCCAAAGTTTGAAACCCAAATCTCATCATGTTTCGCGTCGAACGCGATTCCCATCGGACGGTTGATGCCGGTCTGGCTGCCGCGAATCACTCGCACCGGCGCTGCATCGCCCGTCGCGGTTCGTCTAAATATCAGAATCGAGTCATCGCCGTTGTTCGATACCGCGATTTCATTGTGGAGCGTATCCGCGCTAATCCCCATCGGCCAGTCAAGTTGCGTTTTTGGTCCCTGGATGGTGCGCAGCGGCTTCGTATCGCCCTGCGAGGCGGCAGAGTAAATGGTAATGGAGGGGGGCTGAAATTTTCCTGTCTCGGAAACGTCTGCATTCGTGGTCGGGACGCAGCCGAGACCCTCGTTCTTTGCAAGTCCCCTGAAGTTGCCGTGGTTGGCCGCCCCAATTTCCCCATTTGTATCATCCCAGTAGATCCCATGAGGATCAGCCATACCCGTCTGAGGGCCCTGAATGCTCCGCAGAGGGGCTTCTACACCATTCGCTGTCCGGCGGTAAATCACAATGGCAGCTTGAATCTCAACGGAAACTGCGATCTCATTGCGCGATGGACTCAGAGCCAGTCCCCATGCCTGATGGGGAACGGCCAAGAGGCGCGACGGCTTGGCATTGCCCTCGCCATCGTAGGGCATCACGAACATGGTGTCTTCGATGTCGTTGTTCACCGCAAAGATCTCGCGATTTCGCCGATCTAGGGCGACCCCGGCGACAAAGCCAATATTGGTTGCCGGCCCGATGATCTGTCGCAGTGGTTTGGTCAACCCATTGGATTTGTTTCCGCCAGAACCTCGATCGTAGACCAAGACACTTTTGCGGTTCGAGTCGCTCATCACCGCGACGTTGTTTTCAGGGTCCACCGCAATTCCATTGAAGGTGGGGTGAGGGTCCAGGATACTGCGCGCAGCAGCAACGTCTCCGCCGAGTGGCTCTGGTGGATCCTGGACGGCTAACTCGGTGGGTTGGCCGAACAACAAATAAGACCCCACAGTCGCCACCACGACGTACAACACCGCGGCAGTTACGGCTTTCGTTGTCATACCCACTCCCGCTATCTGGCCCTAAAGGATGCTCTGAGGGAGGTCACAGGGTGAGCGAATAAAGTCTCGGCCCGGAAGCCATCCGCCCCGAAAAGTAGGGGCGCGCTCCGAATCCAATGTCCGCACGCTCCCCCACGTCTGTGCGCAGCGATGCCGAACGAATTGCGCGGCAGATTGTAGCTTCCCGTTTTATCTTGAGTCAAGCGAGCCTCCTGAGCTGCGTCTGCCTGCTCGCTCCAACGTCACACTCGCTTCGGCCGCGGCTCGAGCCGCGAGGCCGAGGCGGTCGATCTTGTCTCCCACCATGGGAAGCGCCGAGAGAATGATCAAGCGCTCGGGAAATTTGTAGTGAGCAACGCCCTCGGCTCTGAGGTGTTCACGCAGCATCTCCAGCGTCGGCGGCGGACCGGGCGCTGGCACGACGCAGGCGCACACGCGCTCACCAAGCAAGGAATCGGGGACAGGCACAACCGCCAGTTGCGCCACAGTCGGGTGCGTCCGGAGCAGAGTTTCAATCTCTGCGGGGGTGATGTTTTCGCCCCCGCGGATGATCAGATCGCGTGTTCGACCCAGGATCACCAGATTGCCGTGCTCGTCAAGGCGGCCGATGTCGCCGGTGCGAAACCAACCGTCGCGCCACCGCTCTCGCGTCAACTCAGAGTCTCCGTAGTAACCGCTCACGCAGCAGGTGCCCCCGCCCAGCATCTCGCCTACGTCGCCGCGCGGGAGGTCGCGCCCTGCCTGATCTACGAACCTGAATTCGGTGCCGCCACGGGGGTGACCGACGGTGTGGTGACGCACGGCCGGGGTGTCGTCGAGATCGGGCGCGGCCCATCCGCCGAAATCAGTCGCGCCGTACACGGACAACACGACGCCCTTCGTCCGCGCCTCGAGTTCTTCGGCAAGCCCGGGCGGCAACACTGAGCCGGCCGTGTACCAGACGCGCAAACTGGGGAGATCGAACAACGCCAGATGGGGCAACATCATCGCGAACTGCGCGGGCGTGCCACAGACGATCGTAGCGCGAGCAGCTTGGGCAAGCGCGAGCGCCAGTTCCGGGCGAAAGATGGGCATCGCGACAATGGTCGCTCCGACGAGCGGCGCTGCGAGCCACGGCGTTTTGCCCGGCCCGGTCCCCGTTGAAAGCGCCACCACGACGTCGTCCCGCGTCATTTTGAGAAGCTCCGCTTGCGCGTGGCCGCGTTCGGCCGCAGCTTCGAGCGTGTAGGGGCAAAGTTTCGGCGTGCCCTCGGAACCGGTCGTGGCCAGCAGGTGCGCATCCTCGGGGAGTCGAGTGGCACTTGTCGCATCCAAGCGGGGGCCGTCGAGGGAGAGAGGCGCGTGTTCGGGCACAACAATTCGGGTCACGTCGAGCCCCGCCTCTCGGCAGGCGCCATCCGCCTCTCTCATGTAGTCTCGCTGGCGAAAATTCGCGCAAGTTACCAAAAGTGCCGGGCGGACTCGCGACAGGATAAAAGTGATTTCCCGCACTCCTTGGTTTGCAGACACTGGCACCCAGAGAAGGCCGGCACGCTCGCACGCCCACCGCAGGAGGTACCACTCAGCAGCGTTCGGCAACCATCCCAGCACCGCTGCCCGCCGCGGCCCGGCTTGAGCGGCCAGACTGCCCGCGGCGCTCTCCACCCACTCGGCGACCTCCCGCCACTTCAGCCGTACTCGACCGTCTTCGATTGCAAGCCCAAGCGGCTGCTCGCGGGCGTGGCGGGCGAGCGCCTCGACAAACGTTTCGATCATCAGGACTCCTCGAGACGCTCCATCGCCTCGAACAGATCACTGTACGGTTCAGCGGCGAATGCCTCGGTCAGTTCCTCGATGATGCGCACGCTATACGGTCGTGGATACTTCACGCCGACGACCGAGCGGAGCCACAACATGGGCTCGCCTGCCTTCGGTGGATTGGACACCACGGCCCGGACGTGTACGGCACGGTATTTCTTCTTCCCGGGGGTGAGGTCGCGAAGGGTGAGAACGACGGGGCGTCCCGAAACCGTTCTCTCGATGTCTCTCACGAAGGCTTCGTACTCGTTCGGCATCACTACAGCCCCCAGTCTTTACAGACCCAACGCCTTCCAGCGGTCCAGGACGCGCTGTTGGATATCGGCAGGATAGCTGCTGTCGAAGGTGGCGCGCACCGGGATGATCTCCCGTGCCCATTCCGGCGGCCAAGTTGCGTCGAAGGCTGCGGTGGCTCCCGAACGCGCCACCCGCTCGGTTTGGCTGTAGCAGGGAGTCAGCGTATTCGCGCGACCCTCGTAGCGAGTCACATGGATTCCCGTTCCCGGGTGGCATTTGGTGGAGAAGGCGTGCAAGACGGCAGCGAGGTTGAACACGTCCACATCTTCATCCACCACGATGATCTTCGACAGGAGCGCCCGGCGCGCCGTTAGCGTCTGGAGGGCCCTTTCAGCGACCTCCGCACCGCCCCGGCGGACGGACACAATGGCCAGATGCACGGCTCCCTCCGGCGGAACGTACACCGCGGCCACCGGTACGCCATGCTTTTCGAGCCGCCGCTGGATGGCGACCGCGCCGGAGATGGAGGTCACGATCGAGCTGCAATCCTTCAGGCCGGTGACGTCAACAGTGAAGATGGGCTGTCGCCGGTGCGTGATGGCCGTTACGCGCGCACAGATGCTATGCCCCATCTCTCCGGTGCGGTATCCCGGGTACTCCCCGTAGGGCCCTTCCTGCGCGATCTGGTCTGGCAGTACTTCTGCCTCGACGACGATCTCCGAGGATGCCGGGACATAGAGATCGGATGTCTCGCATTTGACAATCTCGACCGGCCGCTCGCCGAGGCCGCCAGCCAGTTCGGCCTCGTTGCCTCCCAACTTGAAGGTGGCCGCCGCTGCGAGGTGGCTCGGGAGATCACAGCCGATGGCGATAGCAATCGGCATGGCCTGATGCTTGGGCACGTAATGGTCGAGGAACATCTTGCCGAGATGGCTTGTCGGCCTCGGGAATCCGGTGAGCAGCCGTTCGTTATGCACCATGAAGCGATAGATTCCCCAGTTCACCCAGCTCGTGGTTGGATCCTTGGATATGACGAGATCCCACGTGCCCAGATACCGACCGCCGTCTCCTTCGTGGACCATCGGAGTGGGCAGTTCGAACAGGTTGACCTTGTCGCCCGGGATGCGGACTTCCTTGCACGGCGCGTCCGCGACGATTTTGGGCGGGATCAGGTTCTGCTCACGCTCGGTGTACTCGTGGTAGAGCTGGGGCACGGGTGTATCAGGGGGCAGACCGAGAGCGACGGCAAGACGCCGCCACGTCGCGATTGGGTTCAAAAGAACGGGCCAGTCCGGACCATACTCTTTGATGTCCCGGAATAGCATGGCCGGAGCGTCACGCTCGCAGCCGAGGCGGCCGAAGGCGCATAGCTCAAGGTCCCAGTCCACTTCCTGGGCAACTGTAATCAGGTCTCCAGACGCCTCGATGGCCTTGAGAAAACTGCGCAGATCCTTGGGAACCATAACTCTCCTTTGAGGCTCCTTTATTCGCCTTCTTCTCGATAAAGGCTGAGTAACTTCAACAGGGGCACATCCTGGATCGAGAAGAAAATGGCCGGCGCCCCGCTTTCGTTGCCGTGCGCGTGCGCAGCCCACGGCGCAACCACCAGCACGTCGCCCTGGTGCCAGTCGTAGCGCACCCCGTCGATCACGGTAAAGCCGGAGCCTTCGAAGACGAGATAGACGCTGCTGCTGGTCTGCCGGTGCGTCTGGGTTCGCACTCCGGGGCGCAGCATCTGGATGTAACAACCGATCGTGGAGAGCAAAGACTGCCCCGTGGCGGGAGCGACATATTCCATCATCACGTCATCGAACGGGCTCGCTTCAACGGTTGCTAGGCGGAGGAGGGCGTTGCGCGTGGTTTCCCACCGGTAGTGAAGGAGCCTGCTTGGCTTCCCGTCCGGTGCCTTCCACGCTGGATGAAGACCTGCCGTCCCGTAGCGGCACTCGGAAAGGCCGGTCCGGGGTCCGGTGGCCTGTCGCTGCTCAGAATGGGGCTCCATGGAGAGTACCTCCAGGTAGCGGACGACGGGTGAGTCGAGCCCGTCTAGCCAGATCACCGGCTCCGTGCCTTCGTTGCCGTGGTCGTGCCAAGTCATGCTGGGCGTCAGCACCAGATCGCCCGGTTGCATAACGCATTTGTCCCCATCGACCGTGGTGTACGCTCCCTGCCCGCGCAGCATGAACCGAATGGCATTCGGCGTGTGGCGGTGCGCGGGTGCGACCTCGCCGGGCAGAAGGTACTGGAGCGCTACCGAGATCGTATGGGTGCTGGTTCGTTCGGGAACACCTGGGTTTGCGATGCGAAGGATACGCCTCTCCCCACCGCGGCCAGGCGCCATGAACTCCGCTGTACGCCGGAGCAAAGGCTCGATCTCGGCCCACCGCCACAGGCGGGTCTCGACCCGGGTCCTCTTCTGCTCGATCAGCGGGCCGGGGCGCGACCATGGCGCGTCCAACCCCGCCGATCGCAGATCCGCGCAATATTTCTCTAATTCCTCCGCTGATCCTGTCGCTTTGGGCGCCATATGTTTCCCTCTTGCCGGGTTAAGTCCGAATGACCTCCTCGAGGAGCCGGAGCTGCGAAAGGATGCGTTCTCGCGCGTCGGCCGGTGCCATATAGGGCGGCCGCGCCGGCCCCATCTCGATTCCCATCGCGGCGCTTGCTGACACCTTGGCTGTGCCGAGGTGGCCAAGCGCACCCTCGCCGCCGCGAGGGAAGCAGTTGTTGAGGCGGATCTGAATCTCCTGGGCCAGCGCGGTGTCTCCTTTCGCAAGGGCCCGATCGATCGCCACACACGCGGGGACGGCAAACACGCTGATGAACCCCCCGACACTTCCCAGTTGCCGGCCCACGAAATATGCGCGAAAGGTCTGGAGATAATCGGCCTTACCCCGGATCGCTTGCACGACCCCTTCCAGGTGCTGGAGGTCCGTTTCCACCTCCTTGACTGCGACAACCTGCTCCAGTTCCGTCACGCGGCCCATGAACTCCGGGGACATGAAGAACTTGGAGAGCGCCGGATTGTGGTAAAGCGTGATGGGCATGTCGCACGTCTCGGCAATGGTCTGGTAATGCCGGAAGACCTCGTCGCTTCCACACTTCCAGTAAAATGGAGGAATCACCATGGCATTGTCGAACCCCATCTTCTTCGCAAGGAGGGTGAAGCGCTGCGCGACCAACGTGTCCGGGCCGGAGGTCATGGCGGCCGTGATCGAGCCCCGATGATTCGCCGTCTGGTCGAGCGTGATCTCAAAGCACCGTACGCGCTCTTCCTCTGAAAGATGAATGAATTCGCCGATGCTCGGTGTTGCAACGACCCCGGTCGCCCCGTGTTCGAAACACCAATCGATCTCTGCGCGCAGAGCCTCCTCGTTCAGAGAGAAATCCTCATGGAAGGGCGTCACCAACAGGGCAATGACACCGCGAAAACGTTTCGGCATCCCTGCTCCTTTGCTGCTGAACTCAAGGCGCAAGCCGCTTCGCCATCGCTTCGGGATTCAGGGCACGCGGCGGAAGGCGACCATCCAAGTAGCTCTGGACGCTTTCCACAGCCTGGCTGAAGAAGAGTTGGTAGGCCTCGCGGGTCACGTATCCCATGTGAGGTGAGAGTACGACGTTGTCGAGTGACAGGAGCGGGTCGTCCGGCGGTAACGGCTCGACGTGATAGACGTCCAGTGCCGCACCGGCTATGCGACGCTCCTGGAGCGCGGCGATCAATGCCGTCTCGTCCACAAGCCCACCCCGCGCCGTGTTCACGAAATAGGAGGTCGGCTTCATCAGGGAGAGGTGGTGTGCACTGATGAGCCCACGGGTTCGTTCAGAGAGGCGGAGGTGGACGCTTACGATGTGGCTCTCGCGGAAGAGATCGTCCAGCGAGGCGCGGCTCGCGTCGGCGGCCCGAGCGCGCTCATCGGTGAGGCTCGCACCCCAGGCAAGCACCCGCATGCCGAGGAACCTGCCGAACGCCGCTATGCGAGTACCGATGCGCCCTAATCCCACGATACCCAGAGTCTTTCCGGCCAGCTCGACGCCCAGGCTGGTCTGCCATAGGCCTTGTCGCATCGCGTGGTCTTCTTGAGGGATCCGCCGCACAAGCGCCAGGATCAGACCGATGGTTAGCTCAACCGCGGATGCACCAGAACCCTCGGTTTCGGTCACCAGAATCCCTCGAGAGGTTGCCGCAGCCACGTCAACGTGACCCGAGTTCCGGCCCGTGAGCGCCAGAAGCTCTAGGCCCGGAAGCCGCTCCAAGAGCGACGCCGTGAAGCGGGTACGCTCTCGGATTGGCACTATGATCTCGTAGGGACGCAGCCGGCCCGCCAGTTCCCCCTCGCTCGCCGGTGTGTCTCGAAACGCATCCACGGCCGCACGTCCGGTCAGCCGGGCCCAGCACGGGAGCGATAGCACTGCGCCTTGGTAATCATCGAGGACGGCGATCCGCTTCACTCTTTTGTTCCAATTACGGGCACCTTAAGTTTAGCCCCCGTTCCGGCTAACGAGCCGAGAAAAGACAGACGTTGAGACACGTCACTTTACGCCCGTACCCCGAGTGACAGCAGCGCTCGCCTCACGACGGCCTTTGTTAGCGGAATCTTGTACCCGTTCTTCGCCAGGGGATTTGCGCCCTCGACCGCTGCCTCGCCGGCCATCGCTGCAAGCTCCGGCGTGATGCGCTGACCGAGGAGCATCGCCTCTACTTTGGGCAGTCGCCATGGGATTGGCGCGACGCCCCCAAGGACGATCCGGGCGCTCCGGCAGACCTGCTGGTCCACGTCAAGCACGACGGCCGCGCTGACCACCGCGTGCGTCCACGCTTCGCGATCGAGCACCTTGTGATACGTGCTCCGCACTCGGCGGCGCGCGGGCGGCAGATGAACTGCGACCAGCAGCTCATCTTTCGCCAACACATTTTCGCGCAAAGGATCCACTCGGGGCAGCGTGAAGAACTCGCCCGCGGACACAACTCGCTCGCCGGAGGGACCGAGCACGCGGAACTCCGCGTCGAGTGCCACGAGGGCCGGCGCGGTGTCTGACGGATGGACGATATAGCTCGGGCCACCCCCGAAGATGGCGTGGAACTGGTTTTCGCCTGCGGCGGCGTAGCAAAAGTTCCCGCCGTTCTTGAGACACGGGAAGCCATTGCGGAAGTACCAGCACCAGGGGCGCTGGCAGACGTTGCCGGCCAGCGTCCCGACGTTCCGGATCTGCGGTGTCCCGACGCTCTCGGCCGCCTCCGCTAGCACGGTGTATAGGCTGCGAATCAGCGGGTCGCAGCTCAGCGCGTCGAGGGTGATCAATCCGCCGATCTTCACCTCGTCGGCCTGCGCCGCCACCTGGTCGAGGCCGTTGATCGCTTTCAAGTTCACCAGCACATCCGGCGCAACCAGGCGCTCCTTAATCATTCCCAGCAAATCGCTCCCGCCGCCCACGATTGAGGCGCTGCGGCCCTGTTCGCCTGCCCGCCTGAGCAGCGCCACGGCCTCGCGAAGGTCCCGCGGATTAGCGTTGGCAAAGGCTTTCATGCGAGCACCCCGAGGAGCTTGTCGCGGGTGATCGGCAGATCCTTGATGCGGCGACCGATCGCATTGAAGATGGCGTTGGCGACTGCAGCCACCGAGGGAATGATCGGTGGCTCGCCGAGCGCCTTGGCGCCGAACGGCCCATACGGATCCTCGGTCTCCACGAAGATCACCTCGACCTCCGGCGCGTCACGATGCGTCATTACGCGCGCGCCGTAGTAGCCGGCATTGAGGGGTATGCCCGTGCCGGGGTCGTACAGCAGCTCCTCATGCAGCGCCATCCCGATCCCCATCGTTGTACCACCCTTCACCTGGCTTGTGGCTGTTAGCGGATTCACAATGCGGCCACTGTCGTGGGCGGCGACGTACTTGAGCACGCGGACGTGACCCAGCTCCGTGTCGACCTCCACCTCCACGAAATGCGCCGCGAAGCTGTAGCGGGCGGCTTCCTTCAACGCTGGTTCCGGCGTCGCGATGGCGACGCGGACCTCGTCGCCTTGGGGCATTCCTTTCTCTTCGATCTGGCGCTTGAGATCCCGCGCCGCCTGGACCACGGCGTAACCCGTGTAGCTCGTCGTCCGGCTGCCTGACTCCCCGACAGAGTACGGACACCGATCAGTATCGCCGCTCACCACGTCGACTTTCTCGAGCGGCACGCCAAGTTCCTCCGCGGCGATCAGTGCCATCGTCGTTTTGGCGCCGTTCCCGATGTCGGTGACGCCGACGTGCAGATGGAACCTGCCCCGTGAATCGAGACGGATGACAGCGCTGCTGCGGCCCAAGCTGGAGCCGAACGCACCCATTGCCAACCCGACGCCGCACTTGATCGGCCCCTGATCTGCGCCCGGCCGATGCCAACGCTTCTTCCATTCGATCGCTTCTGCGCCGCGGCGAAGGCAGTCTTCGAGACCGCTGCTCGTGTAGGGCAGTTCGTCGTGGTACTTCCGCGTCAGGTTCTTCAGGCGAAAATCCACTGGATCGATCTTCAGCTCATAGGCGATGCGGTCCATCAACGACTCGATGCCAAAGACGCCCTGCGGATACGCGGGCGCCCTGTAGTTCGCTGAGACCGCCATATTGGTATAGGCGGGATAGATGATCGTCTCCACGTTCGGGCACTGATACAGCTCGACGCCAGCGATGCCGCCCACACCTTTGCGGTATGGTCCCATGCCGCTGTAACCGCGGAGCTGAATGGCGGAGAGAGTGCCGTCGCGGTTGACGCCGACCTTGTAGTACTGCTTCGTGGGCCAGCGCCCATGGACAGCGGTGTAGTCTTCCTTGCGCGTGAACTCTAGCTTGACGGGCGCGCCGGCTTGCTTTGCTAGCACCGCGGCCATCAGATCGAAGTCGTGGCACTGGTTCTTGTTCCCGAAGCCGCCGCCCATGTACTGACAGACGACGCGCACTTTCTCCGGCGGGAGCTGCAGATCCTTGGCAATGTCCGCCCGGCAGTTCGAGATGCCCTGAGTCGAGGCATAGACCGTGAGCTTGTCGCCGTCCCACTGCGCGACACTGACGCGGGGTTCGAGCTGCGCGTTGTTGAGATGAACCGAGGTGTAGCGATCTTCGAACACGCGATCAGCGGAGCGCAGCCCTTCATCCACACTCCCACGGCGATATACCTCCGGCTCGTGCTCACCCTTGGTGTTGGGCGAGAGATTTCCGCCCGGCTGGATTTCAACGGCCCCGGCCTTCAGCGCCTCTTCGGGATCGAGGACGAAGGGGAGCTCTTCGTAGTCGACATCGATCAACCGCATCGCCTCTTCCGCGATGTGCCGGGTGCCAGCGGCGACTGCCGCAACTGCATCGCCCGTGAAGCGAACGGGGTTGTTGAACAGATACCGCTTGTTCCGCATGTCCCCGCTCGACCAGACCACGCGACAGTTCTCGTGGGTGATGATGGCTTTGACGCCGGGGAGCGCCCAAGCTCTGGAGACGTCGATGCGGCCGATGCGTGCATGCGCGTACGGACTGCGGAGGACACGCGCGTACAGCATCCCGGGCAGGTAGATGTCGCCGGTATAGGTGGCCTTCCCGGTGACGCGCTTGACAGCGTCGATGCGCGGCGAGGCATGCCCGACGGATTTTAGAGGAGTCATGGCTTGCTCTGGGCGTTCATTGAACCGCCCGCGGCGGCGGCCAGCACCGCGTCCACGTAGCAATTGTAGTTGGAGCATCGGCAGATGTTGCCGGTTAGGGCCGCGCGCACTTCGTCAGCGGTTGGATGAGGGTTGCGCTCAAGCAGCGCCCTGGCACTCATCAACTGCCCAGGCGTGCAGAACCCGCACTGCGGTCCATCGTGCTCGATGAAAGCTTCCTGCAGGGGGTGGAGCCGGTCGCTCCGCGCGAGGCCTTCGACGGTCTGGATCGATCGGCCGTCGACCCACACAGCAAGATAGCTGCACGAGTAAATGGGCTTGCGGTCCAGCAGCACCGTGCAGGCACCGCACTCGCCGCGATCGCAGCCGATCTTGGTGCCTGTCAGCCCGAGGTGATCGCGCAGCAGCTCAACGAGCGTCCAGCGATCCTCGACCTCGGTACGGCGCTCGACGCCGTTGACGGTGAGCCCGATCGCGGTGCGGGGGACGGCTGACGCTTGCGCCTCAGAGGACGCCGTCGAGGTCGCGAGCGGCCCCGCCTGCACTAAGCTAGGCACAACCGCAGAGATGATGAGACCGACCCCGGTGCTTTCGAGGAATTCCCGACGCGAGATCTTGCTCATGGCAGCCTTCTAGGTGGTGGATTGTACTGCGGCTACGCCATGACAACAATACGCTAGCCAGGTTTTCTTCGGGCGATCGAAACTGGCAGTCATGAGCTCGGTGGCAATCGGGACCCTTCAGTGGGATGAACTCCTTTCAGATTCGAATCACTCCCGATAAGTCCGCTTATCGCCAGCATCACACAGGTCTTTCTTCGCTCGCCACGGACCAACAGTGAAGACGCGTAGCTTCTGCTTGGTGGTTTCGCTGCTTGCAGTTCAAGGGGCGGCACGACAATTCCGTCTTCAGCAAAAGCCAACTACCCTTGCCAGAAGAGCATGGCAAGGCTTGACTGGCTAATTTCGCCGTTTTCTGGGCCCAGGAGGCTCGTCTTCGTCTAGGTAGAGACCCACTGCCAGCCCCGGCGCGACGAGCCTGACGCAGAGCCAATTATGTTCGGCGCTCCCCTTCGCTAAGCCATTTCAGGAGTCTCTTCATGACGCCAGCCGAGGGAGCGTTGATAGCATCAGCGGGAACAAGCTCCTTCTCTACACCCAGAAGGCGGGCGTTCCGGTCCACTGCGTACTTCCCGACTTTGTTGTGCGGGAATTGGAGGCCGCGCCGGAGTCGAGCGAGGGGCATTCCTTCTGGACTGGAAAATCGGAGCTGCACAACGCAATCGGGAAGTGGCAGCGGAGATTACAGACCCTGTTCACGTTGGCCGAAGTCCAGGGTGGACACGCGTACCGCTTCCGTGACACGTTCGCCGTTGAACTGCTTCTCGCCGGTCTCCCGCTCGAAAGAGTTTCTGTTCTGCTAGGACGCTAGAGCGTGAGAATCACTGAGCGTCATTATTCGCCGTGGGTGCGCTCGCGCCAGGAGCAACTTGAGCAAGAATTGCGGCGCGTTTGGGAGCAAGATCCGATTGCGCTCATGGAGGCGAACGGTACACCAGCGGTACACGGCGCGAGGAGGCGAATTAATTGATTGTTTTTCAGCGGCTTGGATTGGTAGGGGCGGTGGGGATCGAACCCACGACCTTCGGCTTAAAAGGCCGCTGCTCTACCACTGAGCTACGCCCCTGCGCGACGCTGGATTGATTCTAGCGTGTGGCCCCGGCGCCCGCAACCGGCGCACGTGATGGGGCGAAAAGATCCTTCCCCCGGCCGGCCCTGCGCTCGATTCGGTACAGGTGAGGACAACTGCCCCGCACGAGACGGCCAGCTAAGCTGGAACCTCGGCGCGGGGGCGTTTGCGCTTCCACTGATAGTCCTTGCGAAGTTTGGACTGGTGTTTTTTGACCATGCCTTCGAGCTCGGCGAAAGCCTTCTTGACGCTCAGCCCCACTTTCGGGCTGAGGCCGGTTGCGTGCAGCGTGCCGGTGGGAAGCGAAAGGTTCAAAGAAAAAGTAAACTCCACTTTGCGAGGGTGCTTGTCAAGGCTGCCGTGGAGCTGCACCAAGTCGGGTGCGTAGTTCTTCAGAAGCTTGCCGAGTTTGGCGAGGCATCGCGTCGATTCGGCTTCGACTGGTTCGCGCAATTCCACGTGCTTGTGGCTCACCGATAGCTTCATTGGCGCACCTTCGAACGGAGGATGGAGAAGGGGGAGCGGCCCGAAAATCGGACCGAAAGCGCATCGGACAGCCGGAGCATAGCAAGTCCGCTCGCGGATTGCAATTCGTGGGTTTTGCGCCTTGCCCCCAACCCGCGCCAGCGGGAAATCCCCCCGCGTTGACACGACGCACCGGGCATCATACGCTCGCTCTGAGCTTCCCTCGAAGGACGCGCCAAGCCTCCCGGAAGGGTTCAGGAGCTGATGGCCAGGGTCATCCCAATCAAACGCGCCTTGTCGGCGCACCAGGCGGCGCAGCCGCACGCCCCGGGCGTCGTGCGTGTGGGCCCCGCGGGCTGGTCCTACGCGGACTGGGCCGGGATCGTCTACCCGACGCGGCGGTCCCGCGAGTTCCACGAAGCCACTTACCTGGCCGAATTCTTCGACGCCATCGAAATCAACACGTCGTTCTACCAGCCCCTCCGGCCAAACCTCTGCGCGCAATGGTTGACACGCGTGGCGGCGAACCCGCGGTTCCTGTTCACCGCGAAACTCTGGCAGAAATTCACGCACGAAAGCGGGGCCACCGCGGAAGACGAGCGCGACGTCCGGGCGGGATTTGACCTGCTGCGGGACGCCGGCAAGCTGGGCGCGGTGCTGCTGCAGTTTCCGTTTTCATTCCACCACACGCCGGATAACGTTGCCTACCTAAAAAAATTGGTCGAGCAGTTCTCCGATTACCCGCTGGTCGTGGAGGTGCGGCATGCCTCGTGGAACCAGAAGGGCTTCTACGAGCTATTGCACGAGCACGGCGTGGGCTTTTGCAACATAGATCAGCCAGTGATCGGCCGGTCGCTCAAGCCTTCTGAGCGGACCACCGCGGAGGTGGGCTACGTCCGGCTGCACGGGCGGCGGTACGATACCTGGTTCAGCGATGACCCGGCGACGCCGCCCGAGGAGCGCTACAACTACCTCTACAGCGAGGCGGAACTTGAACCCTGGGCCGAGCGCATCCGCAAACTCGCCGGGCGCGCCGAGACCACCTTCGTCATCACCAACAACCATTTCCAGGGCAAGGGCGTGGTGAATGCGCTGCAGTTGATCAGCCTCCTCACCGGCGCGAAGGTCAAGGTGCCCGAACCGCTGCGCCACCACTATGCGGAGCTCGAGCGCATCGCCAGCGATCCGCAGCAGGAACCCACGTTGTTCCCCAACCCGCCGCGGATGTCTTGACCGGCAGCCAGCTCGAAGACGCCTAATCCCTGGAACGGTTGGGGTGAATAGGGCCCGAAGCTTCAGGACACCCCTTCGGACTGCAAATTCCTGTGTGCGAGTGAAAACGACCGACGGGACTGCCGACCACTACTTCTTGAAAAGATCGTCGAAGGCCTTGCGGGCGTCGTGAGGGCGCGCCGAACCGGCGGCAGGCGCAGGCGAGGCCGCCGGAGCTGAAGGTGCCGTGTCCTTTTCAACCGTGGTGCGAAATTCGTAAAATGAGCAATCGTTGCGCGCGTCTTTTTTGGGGATGCGCTCGGGGATCGGCTGGGTGCACTCGAAGCGCACGGCCGTGTCGAAGTGGACGCACTGCTTGCAGCAGTGCAATTCGAGATGGCAGCGCGGGCACTGACCGTTGGGGTCGAAACCCGGCAGCAGGACGTTGCCGCAATTTGCGCAGCGCGCCCGGGTAACCGTGCCGACCATGCGCGGCGTGCGCGGGCCGATCTGTTCCTGGCGCGGGCGCCCCTCCGGCGGGCGATCCTTCTTCTTTTCGGGCTTATCGCCATCCATATAGCCCCGCTGCCTATACTTCCGCTCCACACGCTCCTCCAGGGGGAAGAACACATGATACTCTCAATTCCAGAGCGCAACAGTAAAAAGCGTCAAACTTGTGCAAAAGCTCAGGCCGGGCGGCGCCGGGCGTCTTGACTTTCACGCGGCAGGGCGTACTCCTCACTCTTCGCGCGCAGGGAAACTGGTAAAGTAGAGCAACGCTGTCCGAGGGGTACGGCATCTGATTTCCGAGAAAAGAGCGCGAACGATGAAGCGGGGGGCGCCCCAAACTGGCAGCAGCGGGGGCGCCCTCTACATGATTCTCTGGGAGTTTCACGTCAAACCCGGCCGGGAGAAGCGTTTCGAACGGGTCTACAGCCCGGAGGGCGACTGGGCAAGGTTTTTCACACAGGGGAAGGGCTATCTGGGTACCGAGCTTGACCGCGATTTACAGAGGAAGGGCCGCTACCTCACCGAGGATTATTGGACCTCAAAGACCGCATACGAATCTTTCCGCGAGCAACGTCTGGCCGAGTTTCGAGCGCTCGATAAGCAGTGCGCGGGGTTGACGAGGCGAGAAACGGCCCTGGGTAAGTTTCTCTGGCGCGGGGCGGCCCGGCGACTCGCTCGAGCGCGAACAGCATCGTTTTCAGCGCTGGGAGGCATGCAATGAAAGTCCGAGGATTCGCCCGACTGGGGCTAGCCCTGTTGGCAGGCTTTTTTCTGCTCGCCGGCGGGGCCGCAGCGCAACTCAGGCCTACGCCAGCGAAGCAGCCGGGTTCCCGTTCAGTCGAGGACGTGGCCGCGGCCAAAAGGCTCAATGATCAGGGCAACGCATACATCGAGGAGGGCAAGTACACCCAGGCAGTAGATGCGTTCCAGCAGGCTCTCCGCCTGAAACCGGATTTTGCCGAAGCGCAATACAACCTGGGCCGCACCTATTTCCTGCTGGGCAAGTACTCCCAGGCCGTAGCACCTCTGGAAGAGGCGGTGCGGCTGAAGCCGGATTACGGCGCAGCCTACAGCGAGCTAGGCTTCGCCTATCGCGAGCTGCAGCGCTATCCGGAAGCGCTGAAGGTGGACCAGAAGGCGGTGCAACTGCTGCCGGCTAATGCCCGGGCGCAATACGAGCTCGGCTGGATCTACAACGAGACGGGCAAGTTCGAAGAAGCCCTCGGGCCGCTCCGGGAGGCATCGCGGCTCAAGCCCGACTACGCCGAGGCTCACAACGAACTGGGTTACACCTTCCAGCAGCTGAAGCGAGTGCCGGAGGCCATCGTCGAGCACAAGGAGGCCATCCGCATCAAACCGGATTACGCCAGCGCCTACCAGAACCTCGGCTGGTGCTATAACGACACCGGAAAATTTGCCGAAGCGATCACCGCCCTGAAGGAGGCCATCCGACTCAAGCCCGACTTGGTCAAGGCGCACGCCGAGCTGGGCTATGCGTACCGCAAGCTGGAGCAATTCGACCAGGCCATCGTGGAGTACAACGAAGCCATCCGACTCAACCCGGACTACGATACGGCCTACTCGGGCCTGGGCGACACTTACTTTTACAATAAAAACCAGTATGAAGAGGCCGTTAAGGCCTACCACCAGGTCCTGCGTCTCAAGCCGAATAACCTGACCGCGAACTACAACATCGGGTGGTCGCTCAACGAACTGAAGAAGTATGCGGAAGCGCTGGAGCCGCTCCAACAAGCCATTCGCCTCAAGCCCGACTATGCCGAAGCGCACAACGAGCTGGGTTTCGCCTATCGGAAGCTCGAGAGGTTCCCCGACGCGATCAAGGAATACGAGGAAGCCGTCCGCATCAAGCCGGACTATGCCTCGGCGTATATCGGCCTGGCCGACCTCTACTACTCCGACATGAAAAAGTACCGCGAAGCGATTGAGGCTTACAACAAGGGCCTGCGCCTCAAGCCGGACAACGCCACGGCGTACCACAATCTCGGCTGGTGCTACAACGAGACAGAGCAATATTCAGACGCCGTGTACCCTTTGCTGCAAGCGATCCGTCTCAGGCCCGACTACGCCGAGGCGCACAATGAATTGGGATATGCCTACTGGAAGCTCAAGCGCAACAACGAAGCGGTCACCTCGTATAAGGAAGCCATTCGCCTCAAGCCAGCCCTTGCGCTGGCGCACTACAACCTGGGCGTGACCTATCTCGACATGGGCAATCGAGCCGGCGCGCAGGCCGAATACGAAGCCCTGAAGACCCTGAAGCCGGAATACGCCGACCGGCTCTACAAGCTCATCAACAAGTAGGCCGCAGGCGATAGTGCTGGCAGCGGAGTTTACTCGCAGGCCCAGCACCGCGCCAGGCCCTCGGCCGGGAGATCCGGCCGCAGGAGCTTTCGAGTTTCGCCCGCAGCCATCAGAACACCCTCTGCGGCCAAATAACCGCTGCGGACCGCGCCCTCCATCGTGGCCGGCCAACCGGTCGCAGTCCAATCGCCCGCCAGGAAGAGATTTTTCACCGGCGATTTCTGCGCCGGGCGCCAGCGGTCGCAGCCGGGTTCGGGTGAAAATGTCGCCGCTGTTTCTTTGATGACAGTGGCCTTTAAGAGTTGCGCCTCGCGGGCACGAGGAAGGACTTCTTGTAACTCTCGGCGGCACAGCTCGATGATCTCCTGGCGCGAGCGCGGCACAAGGTCGTACGACGCGCTGATGACGAGTTGCAGGTATTGGCCCGCCTCGGCGGGTCCGCCGTTGGTTCCGGCGGAGTCCGAAGCAGCGTAGAGCCGCGACTTGTTGAAAATCCACTGCGTGGTGCGGTCAAGCAGCGTCAAGTACGGCTCGGCCATGATCGAACGGTCAAACCACAGATGCACTCCGGTGATCGGCGAGTTGCGCAGATTTCGCAGGTTGGCGAAGACCGGCTCGCGTTCGACGACCGGCGCAGGCAGCAGTGAGAGCACCAGATCATGGGGCACGGCGGCGAGGTAGAAGTCCGCGGTGGCCTCTTCATCGTTCTCCAGGCGCACGCCTGTGACGCGCCCCTCGGCAATGCTGATCTCGCGCACGCCGACGCGCGTGCGCACTTCCCCGCCCCGATGCTCGATGGCGCCACGGCAGCCGTCGTAGAGTTCGCCAAGCGGCACCGCGGGGATGCCCAACTCGAACCCGCGGCGATTGGCCAGGAAAGCCTTCCAAAAAACACTTACGCCATAGCGCGCGTCGGTGCGACCGAGCTCCTCGTCGAGCGCGCTGACCAGCACAACGCGCCAGAAGCGCTCGATGGCGGCCTCGGTCTGGCCCAGCCGTCGGAGCCAGTCGAGCATCGTCGCGCCGCTGGCGCCGTCGAGCTCGGCAGGCCGACCGCCACTGCGCGCAATGCGCAACAGGGCGTGCCCAATCGAGTGCTTGTCGGCCCAGGTGAGCCACGGGAAAAGCGCGAACGAAGGGGCCAGATGAAAAGGCGGGGCCAGAGATGAGGCTTCGATCACCCCGCGGCGGCCCGCCGAGTCAGCGAAGAGCAAGCGGCTGTAGGTGCGAATTTTGTGCGCAGCGCCGACACGGCGGTAGAAATCGTCGAGGTTGGTGCAGCAACCCAGCGTAACGTGTTGGCAATTGTCGATATGCTCCCCGCTGGGCAGCAGGTAGGACGTGGCGCGGCCGCCCAGGTGCGGCCGTTTTTCGAGCAGACGGACGCGGAAGCCGGCTTCAGCCAGCGCGACGCCCGAGGAGAGTCCCGCCAGCCCGCCGCCGATCACGATCACGCTGTTCGAGGGCATTGGTCTCCGACCAACCGCCGAGCCGCGCCCGGATTAGAATCTCCGCTTTCGCTGCTGCGGACAGCCGCACACGCGAGGAGAAGACGTCGCAGCCTCGCGCTTCGATCTCGCGCAGCAGGCCGCTGTAGATGCGCACCAGCGCCCACAGCGCCGGGCGGCTGTCGGCGTCCACCAGCCCGAGCAGCTCGGCGCCTTCCTCGTAGAAGCGCCAGGCCCGCTCGGCGGTGAAGCGCAGCAGCTCGGCCAAAGCCGACGTCAAGCGCCCGCCTCCGAGGTCCTCCTGACGGCAATCAAATCGCTCCAGCTCTTCCTGCGGCAGATAGACGCGGCCCATCTGGAAATCGCGAGGAACATCACGCAGGATGTTGGTCAACTGGAAAGCGACGCCGAGCTTTTCCGCCAACTCGGGCGCCCGCGAGTCGCGAAAACCGAAGACACGGATGCAGGTAAGGCCGACCGTGCCGGCAACCCGGTAGCAGTACTCGCGCAGGCGGTCAAACGTCGCGTAGGACACGATGCTCAAGTCCATTTCGGCGCCGGAGATCAGGTCGTGGAAATAGCGCGGCGGAATGGAATAGCGGCGAACGGTGTCCGCCAGCGCCGGCAAAACACGCTGTGCGTCGCCGGTCCGAGCGGCTTCGCGATGAAGCGCGATTCCCTCCCCCGCCAGAGCCTCGTCGAGTGCTGCGCGCCATTGCGCCAGGCCGCGTTGCTTCTCCGCCAAGCCGCCTGGGGTGTCCGAAACATCGTCCACCCTGCGCATGAAAGCGTAAAGCGCGCACAGGGCGTCGCGCTTGGGGCGCGGCAGCAGGAAAAATGCGTAATAAAAATTGCTCGCAGCGGCGCGGGCGATTCGGCGGCACTCAGAGTAGGACGCCGCCAAACTGAAATTTTCGGCCCGCGCGGCCCTTTGGCGGGCATTGCCGGCCTCGTCGGGACGCGCCACCGCTCCCAGCAGGCGCGAGCCGAGCGCGCGCCCGAGCAATCGCATCTTCCTGGCGCGGCTGAGCGCGGGGCGATGCTGCAAAGTGTTGTAGCCGGTGGATTCGATGGCGTCGAGCACGGCAAGCCCGCCGCGGCTGAACAGCTCCACGTCGGCGCGCAGCTCGGGCGCCACCAGACGCTCCAGCGGCATCCCTGCGGCAAACAGCTCGCGGGTGCGCGCCAGCAGATCCCTCATCAGGGCGACGTAGCGCGAGTCGAACCGCCGCTCCACGATGTCTGCGCAGTCAAGACCATGCGCCTCGAGTGCTTCAAGCGGGATGTAGATGCGGTCTTTATCGAGGTCGCGAGCAACGTCCTGCCAGAAGTTGGCCAGTTGCAGCGCTGTACACGTGAAATCGGCAAGCCTTTGCCTCCCGGCATCGCGATAGCCGCAGAGATAGAGCACCAGATGTCCCACCGGATTCGCCGAATACTGGCAGTAGCCGAGCACATCCTGCCAAGTCGGATAGCGGTGGACAGTCTGGTCCTGTCGAAATGCGGTCAGCAGGTCCAAGAAAGGCTCGATGGGAATGCTGAACTCGCGCACTGTGGGCGCCAGCGCGATGAAAACCGGGTGCGATGGCAAGCCGGCATAACAGCGGCGGAGTTCATCTTCCCACCAGCCGAGCAACTCGAGCGCCCGCGCCGCGCTGGCGACCTCATCGCCTAGGTCGTCGGCCCAGCGGCAGTAGGCATAGATGTTATAGAAGTGCTGGTGAAGGCGGCGTGGGAGCAGCCAGGAGACGACGCTGAAGTTTTCGTAATGGTGCGTGGCGAGCCAGCGGGTGTAGCGCTGCGCGTTAGAGGTGGGGCATCCCGGCGGCGGTAACTCGCGGGCGATATCGAGTTCAGAAGGTGGCTGCATGAACCCCGGCGAGGCTGGGCGGCGCGGTAGCGCCCTGAGATTCCAGCCGCGGCGCCGCGGCTGCTTCCTCGCGCCGGCCGTCCTAGGGAATGACAGCCGTCTTTAGCTCGCCATTCCGATGCTTCATGTGCTCAAACATCCGCGGCAGCTCACGCAGGGAGATTTCCCCGTTGACGAAGTCGCTGGCGCGGATCTCGCCGCGGGCGATGGCGGCGAGTGCCTCGCGGATGAAGCGCGGCGTATGGTGGAAGGTGGACTTGATGGTGATCTCCGAGTAGTGCAGCGCCGCAGGATCGAATTGCACCAGCGAGCCCCGGGGGCAGCCGCCGAACAGGTTGACGGTGCCGCCGCGACGCACCATCTGGATGGCCCACTCCCAAGTCACCGGCGAGCCGACTGCTTCCACCACCGAGTCAGCGCCCCGGCCGCCCTCAGTGAGCTCCAGCACCCGCCGCACGGGATCGTCGAGCTGGGTGACATCGAAAGCGGCGCGCGCACCCAGACGCTCGGCAGCGCGCACCTGGCTCGCGCGCTTTCCCAGCGCGATCACGTTCACGCCGCGGCCTGTCAAGATACGGATGAACTTCAGGCCGATAGGGCCGCAGCCCACCAGCACGGTGGTATCGCCCGGCTGGATACCGGTCTCGTCGATGCCGCGCAGCACACAGGCGAGTGGCTCGACCATCGCCGCGTCCAGGAACGAGACGTGTTCGGGGATCTCCAGCAGGTTCTGCTGCACGATTCGGCCGGGGATGCGGATGTACTCGGCGTAGGCGCCGTTGTTGAACAGCAGGTCCTCGCACAGATTGGCGTGGTCTTTGCGGCAGAACAGACAAACGTTGCACGGCGCAGAGTTCGCCGGAACCACTCGTGCGCCGACCCGCAGCCCGCCAAGCACATCGCGGCCCAGAGTTTCCACCACACCCGAAAGCTCATGGCCGAAGATCGCTGGCGGCATGATCATCCGCGCATGGAAGCCCTGCTTCCAGACCTTCAGGTCGGTACCGCAGGTGAGCGCCACCTTGACGCGCACCAGCGCATCGTGCGGCCCCAAGGCCGGGATCTCGACCTTTTCGATCTTCAGGTCTTCGCTGCCGTAGAGCACGGCGGCGGTCATATGACCGTTGAATTCGCTCTTCCTCAAGGCGTAACCACCACTTTCAGAGAATCCCCTTCCGGGCGGGCAGCCAGGGCCAACGCCTGCTCAATCTGGTCCAGCGGAAACCGGTGCGAGACCAACTCGCGCACCGAAAGGCGCCGCGAAAAAACAAGCTCCGCTGACTCTACCTGTAAATCCACTCCGGCGCTATAACTGCCGAGGATTTCCTTTTCTTCGACGCCGACGGCCGCCGCGGGAAATTCGATGCGCATCTCCGGGTCGTTCTGTGCAAACAGCAGGACGCGGCCCCCGGGACGCGCCAGCGCCAGGGCCTCAGCCACCACCGCCGGGCTGGGCACGGCGACCAGAATCGCATCGGCGCCGCGGCCGTCCGTACGGGCGCGGATTTCCTTGTCGAGACTTCCCGCCGAGGGATCAAGCGCTGCCGTAGCGCCCAGGCGCAGGCTCTTGGCGCGGCGCTCAGGCATGAGGTCAGTGGTGAAAACTGCCGCGCCGGCGAGGCGGCACAACAGCATCAACAGCAGGCCCATGGGCCCCTGGCCGATCACTACGACGTTTTCGCCCTTCGCGACGCGCGCCTTCTGCACCCCCTTCGCGCACGTGTTCACGGGTTCGATGAAAATAGCCTCCTCAAAGCTGATCCCCGGCGGGATGGCCAGCATGCCGCGCTCGACAATCCATGGCATCGCCCGGACATACTCGGCAAAGCCACCGCCATTGGGGTCAAATCCGGCCGTGAGCCCCACTTTCTTGTAGACCAGGCACTGCGAGAACAGTCTTCGTTCGCAATAGAAACAGTCGCCGCAGGGGATATGGTGAAAGCTCACGACGCGGTCGCCTGTCTTCCAGCGGCGCACGCCGCGACCCACGGCTATCACCGTGCCGGCAACCTCGTGACCAAAGATCTGCGGCGGCGGCACAAAACCGTGCTGGATCTTCTTAATGTCGGTGCCGCAAATGCCGCAGGCGGCCACGCGGATCAAGACTTCACCCTCGCCGATCTCCGGCACAGGAACATATTCGACGGCGACGCGCCCCGCGCCGCGATACACCCCGGCGCGCATCAGCCGAACCGGCGTCGCGGCCGGCAGGGTGCCCTCGAGTTGAGCTGTAGCGTGACTCATGTGGCCGCTACCGACGATTCCAGTGCCGATACATTGATCCGCAGCGCCGGCGACCAGGCGTAAATGTCCAAGAACTGCGAAAGCGACGCCGCAGCGCGGCGGCACTGCCGGCCCAGGCGCACCAGCGCCGGCAACCCGTGCGGCCGCCGGACGACCTGCGCGAGCAGGCCCGGGAAGCGGATCCGGCCGCGGGCGTCGACCGCACGATCAAACTCATAGGGCAGATTCAGTTCGCAGGTATCACCAATGGCGCGGATGGCCACTCCGGGCACTCCCCGGCGCGCCGCTTCGGTGAGCACTGCTTCGCTCTCCATCTCCACCGCGTCGGCAAACTGACCCATCCAGCGCTTCTCCTGCGATTCGCGCACCACCCGGTTCGAGGTCAGGAACAGATCCACCACATTCGCGCCGCAGTCAGCGGCCACCGCAAGCAGCTCCGCCGGAGTCCCGCAGAGGCGCCGGCCTCGCACGTCGCTCACATGGCGCGCCGCGAGGATTTCGCCGGGACGGTAGCCCGGCTTGAGCGCCCCCGCCAGCCCCGAAGAGATGCACAGGTCCGGCGGGTCAGCCAGTGCAACCTGCATAGCGCTTCGTGCATTTTCGCCGCCCATGCCGGTCAGCAGCACCCGCACGGTGCTCTCGCCGATCCTCGCTTCATGGATTGGATGCGGCGCGAGCGCGATGCGTCGAAAGTTACGCAACCGGCGCCAGGGCTCGAACTCCGTCTCCACCGCGAATGTCACCAGAACTTTCATGCGTCCTTGGCTCAATCTCCGGGCGAGGACAAAGGCTCGCCCCTTCCAGTTCCTTCTAAGCAGCTTGCGCTCGTGCCAATCGCTGCGCGCGATGTGCGACCAGGTAGCCGTTTTCCTGGTACCAGCGCACGGCGCGCTCGAGCGCCCGCTCCACTGGTCCCGCCGTAAAACCCAGCTCACGCGGGGCCTTGGAACAGTCCACAAACATCTTGTGGCGCGCCATGCGCACGCCTTCGAGCGGGATCAGCGGCACGCGGCTCAGGAGTCGCGAGACCAATGTGTCGGCGTAGCCCGCGAACAGTGCCACCGCATGCGGCAGCCGCAGCCGCGGCGCAGGGCGCCCACTGATGCCCGAGAGCACGTCCAGGATCTCCTTGAGCGTCATGTTGCGCCCGCCGAGGATGTAGCGCTGGCCCACCTGCCCGCGTTCGGCGGCAAGCAGGTGACCGGCGGCGGCATCCTCCACCGCCACCACGTTCAATCCCGTATCCACGTAGCCGGGCATATGGCCGTTCAGAAAATCAAGCAGGATACGTCCGGTGGGCGTCGGCTTCCAATCGCCCGGGCCGACCGGAGTGGTTGGGTTGACGATAACTACGGGCATGCCATCGGCGGCGGCGCGCTGCGCTTCCTGCTCGGCGAGAAACTTCGAGCGCTTGTAGTGGCCAATCATCTCATCGAGACCCGCGGAGGTCCCCTCGTTCGGAAACGATCCGGTGCGCGGCACGGCGACAGTCGCCACGGTGCTTGTGTAGATGAACCGCTCGACCCCAGCACGACGCGCCGCCTCGAGCAGGTTGCGGGTGCCGGTAACGTTCGACTCGTAGATCTCCTGCGGGTCGCGCGCCCAGAGGCGATAGTCTGCGGCGACGTGATAGACCCGCGAAACTCCCTCCAGCGCCCGGACGAGCGAAGCGGCATCGCGGAGGTCGCCGGCCATCCGCTCGACCACCAGGCCCTCGATGGCTCGCGTCTGGCTCCCGGGTCGCAGCAAGACGCGCACGCGCTCGCCGCGCGCCGCCACCTGCCGCGCCACATGGCTTCCAAGGAAGCCGCTGGCCCCGGTGACCAGAGTAATCATAGGACGCGCAGACTCCCGTCTGCGCCGACCAGGTCGGCGCGGCCCGCACCATCGCTGACACGCCCCGTCCCACTCCCGTTGTGTTCTCCCTTGCGGCCGTTCGACTGGCCGTTCCCGTTAGCGGTTTTCCTTGCGCCGCCCATCCGGCCCGAGAGCTGCCACTTCAGCATCTTCCAGTTGTCGCCCAGCTTGCGATGTGCGCCGAGCACAGCCGAAGGTTCGTAACCGACATGCACCATGCAGTCCTGGCACCGCGGGTCGCGGCCGCGCCCGTACTTCTCCCACGGAGTCTTCTCGAGGAAGTCCTGAAAGGTCTCGTGGTGCGCATCGGTCATCAAGTAGCACGGCCCTTTCCAGCCCCGTGGGTTGTAGGTGGGGTTGCCCCAGGCCGTGCACATCAACTCGCGCTCGCCGCGCAGATATTCCAGATAGATGGGCGAGGTCATCAGGTTGTACTTCTCCAGAAGCTGGCAGACCTCGCGGAACTTCTCGCGGACCTCCTCGCGAGACATGAAGATATCCTTGGTCATCACCGCGGAGTAGGAATAGGCCGGTGAGATCATGTAACCGTCCACACCCAACTCGTGGAGGTACGCGTAGAGCTCGGCGATCTCGTTCAGGTCGGTCTCTTTGTACACGGTTGTGTTCGAGCAGACCAGGAAGCCGGCGGCCTTGGCAGCCTTGACGCCCTCAATGGCTTCGCGGAAAACGCCGTCGCGCTCGACGCATAGGTCGTGCGTGCGCTCCATCCCGTCCAGGTGGACGTTCCAGAAGAAGCTCGAGGTCGGCCGAAACTCGTGGAGGCGCTTGCGGATGAACATGCCGTTGGTGCACAGGTAGATGTGGCGCCCGCGATCGAGGATCTCGCGCACCAGGCGCCCCAGCTCAGGGTAAATAGTCGGCTCGCCACCGCAGATGGAAACCACCGGTGCGCCGCACTCCTCCATCGCAGCGATGCACTGCTCCACGGTGAGCATCTCATTGATGGTGGACTTGTATTCGCGAATGCGGCCGCAGCCGGTGCAGGTGAGGTTGCAGGCGTGCAGCGGCTCCAGCATCATCACCAGCGGAAACATCTTTTCGTCACCGATGCGCTTACCAGCGATGTAGCGGGTCAACCTGGCAGTCAACTTCAGTGGAAATCTCATCCATTCCCCCGGTTCCCGTTGTGGCGCTCAAATTCCTCAGGGCGCACTTGGAAGGCGCGCAACTCACGCGCGCCCTGGGCGAGGTTGCGGTAGCGCGCCAGGGCGTAAAGCGGGAAGTAGTTTCGGTACAAGTGATACTTCAGGTAGAAAACGCACGGGAAGCCCGTGCCCGTGAATTCCTGCTCGTCCCACGAGCCGTCAGGGTTCTGCTGCGCCACCAGATGCGCGGCGGCGCGCGCCACCGCCGGGTCGGTGAGCTCGCTCGCGGCCATCAGGCCGATCAAGCCCCAGGCGGTCTGTGAGGGCGTGCTGGGACCCTGCCCCTTCAGGCCGGAATCGGAGTAAGAAGCGATGGATTCGCCGAAGCTGCCGTCGAGCTTCTGCACAGCGCGCAGCCAGCTGGCGGCTCGCTGACAGTATTCACGGCCTGTCAAGGCAATGGTTTCCAGAGCGCGTAGAACGCCGCTGGTGCCATAGACATGGTTCACGCCCCAGCGGCCGTACCACGAGCCGTCCGGCGTCTGATCGCGCTGCAGAAAGGCCACGGCGCGCTGCATGACCGGGTGCGAGGCGGGCCAGCCGAAGCGGCCAAGACACTCGACCACACGCGCCGTCACGTCCGCGGTCGAGGGATCGATCATGGCGTTGTGATCCGCGAAGGGCACCTGCGTGAAGACGCGACAATCATTGTCGCGATCGAATGCGCCCCAGCCACCATCGCGGTTCTGCATGCTCAGCAGCCAGGCGAGTCCGCGCCGCAGGGCAGCCTCCATGCGCGGCCGATCGGGATAGGCAACGCGCTGCAGCGCCATCAGGACGAAGGCCGAGTCGTCCACGTCGGGATAGAAATCGTTGTGAAACTCGAAGGCCCAGCCGCCGGGCTCGGCGTCGCGGTTCTTGACCTGCCAGTCACCCGGGCCCAGCAGTTGTTTTTCCAGCAACCAGCGCGCCGCCTGAACCAGCGCCGGGTGGTCGGGCGGCAGCCCCGCCTCTTCAAGCGCCACCATGGCGATGGCCGTGTCCCACACCGGGGAGATGCACGGCTGAACGCGGATGGCGTCGTCCTCTTCGATCTCATAGCGCGCGAGGTGGCCGATCTCTCGGGCGGTGAGTGGGTCGTCGGGAGCATAGCCGAGCGCGACCAGAGCAAAGACAGCGTTCATCATTGCCGGGAAAATCGTGCCCAGGCCGTCGGAGCGCTCCAGGTGCTCGAGCAACCACTGTCGCGTCTGGCACAGCGCGCGCTGTCGCAACGGCTTCCACGGCAGACGCTCATAGAGTTTGAAGGCACGGTCCAGTGCGAGGAAGAAGTTCCGCCACGTGAACCACTGCTGGTCCCAATCGAAGGCTGCAGATTTGCGCGCCGGGTCGCGGAATAGCTCATCTACGCGAGCATGCACCGGCAGCGCCCAACGCGGCTTGTGCGCGTAGAGGATCGCCAGCGGAATCACAATGCCGCGGGTCCAAGAAGACATCTCGTAGATGTTGAGGTAAAACCAGTTGGGCAGGAGCAGCAGCTCGGGCGGCACGGCCGGCACCAGCTCCCATTCCACCGCGCCCACCAGAGCCAGATAAAACCGCGTGTAGGAGTTGGTCGCTTCCAGGCCGCCGAGCGCGTGGATCGTGCGCCCTGCCCGTTTCAGATGTGGCGCATCCGAGGAGTCACCGGCGAGCTTGAGCGCGAAATAGGCCTTCACAGACGCGTTCAGCTCCGAGGGGCCTCCGGGATAGATGCTCCACCCGCCGTCGGCGAGCTGGCGGCGGCGGACGTAGTTAGCGAGCTTGGCGATGCGCTCGGGGTCGGCCTTGCCTAGCACGTGAAGATAAAAGATGTAGTCCGACTCCAGCGTCGTGTCGGCTTCGAGCTCACCGACCCAGTAGCCTTCTTGAGCCTGGAGCGAAAGCAAGTGGTTGACGCCGCGTTCGACGGCGTCTTGCAGACTCCGCTCAAGTGTCGGCTCCGCCGTGCCGGAGGAGCGCACGCGAGGCGATGACTCAAGACCGACTCTTGCTCCCGATGCCACTCTTCCCTCTCAGATTACAGATGGACAACAATGGTTTCCCGCTCCCGCTAACGGAGCGGCCAGCCAACACCCAGGCGCTAACACTCCGGCGGGGACCCAGGCCCACGCCAGGTGAAAGTCGGGCAAACGAGCTATACAATCTGGATGGACCGCTCCATCCACCCCCGAGATCGGAAGCCGCAGAAACCCTAAACCCAGTATTATGTCTGTGATTTGGACAGGGGTCAACAAAGAAGATGCTCGGGGCCTTCATCTCTGCGCACGACACACGGCGGATAATCAAGCGGGCGTCCAGCCTCCAAGGGCCCGGCAAGTTCGCATTTCCCGGCCGGTGCAAAACACTACGGGCTGGTTTTCGCGCGCTCGAGCTTGCGCAGGCGTTCGCCCAGCTCCGGAAGGCGCGCAAGCCAACCGTATTGCTGCTTGCACCTGCTGAGGGGCCGCGCCGGCGTGCCCCAAACGGTTTGCCCGGCCCGAATTGTTTTTCCTGTGATGATGCCCGCCTGCGCCCCAACCATCGCGCCGTCACCCACGTGACAACGGTCGGCGATGCCCACTTGGCCGCCGAGCACCACGTTTTTCCCCACGACGCTGGACCCTGAAATGCCAGTCTGCGCCGCAACAACGGTGTGCTCGCCAATGGTGACGTTGTGCGCCACCTGCACCAGGTTGTCAATCTTCACGCCCGCGCCGATACGCGTGGCATCAAGCGCTCCGCGGTCGATCGTGGTGTTGGCGCCGATCTCCACGTCGTCGCCGATCTCAACCGTCCCCACCTGCGGGAACTTCCATTGCTTCCCTTCCGCAAAGACGTAACCGAAGCCATCAGAGCCGATCACTGTGCCCGCATGGACGATGACGCTGTTGCCCAAGCGCGCGCCGGAGTAGAGTGTAACGCGAGGATACAGTCTGCAATTCTCTCCCAGTTGCGCCGAACTTCCCAGGAAGCAGAACGCGCCGATTTCGCTGCCTGCCCCGATTTGGACGTCGCCTTCGACCACGGCATAGGGGCCGACAGCCACGCCCCTGGCAAGGCGCGCCGTGGGCGCGATAAGGGCAGTTGTATGGATGCCCTGCGCCACCGGCGGCGATAGAACGAGCCACGCCGCGGCCCGGGCAAACGCGAGCTTGGGATTTGCGGCGCGGAGTACCGTTTTCCCCGACAGGGGCAGCCCCGGGGGGGCGATGACGCAGCGCGCCGCGGATCGAGCGGCAGGTTCCAGGTGCCGCGGCGAGATGACATAGATCAAATCCTGCGCCCCGGCGCTTTCCAGGCTCGCCACTCCAGTGAGATAGGCCTCGGAGTCTCCTTCCAATTGCGCGCCCACGTGCTGGGCGACTTCGCGTGCGGTGCGGCTCATATCGTCCTCTCTCCAAAAGGGTGAGTTAGTCTTCAGAAGGGATACAAGGGCTTTTCACCCGGCGGCCGGGTGCGCCACCGGCGATGCAGCCAGAGCCACTGGTCGGGAAAACGCCGGACATAGCCTTCGATCACCCCGGTGAAGCGGGCAGTATTCTCCCGGATGTCGCGCCCCTGATCGTCCGAGCGGACCAGCTCCATCGCCGGCTCAAAGCGCAGGCGGTACTTGCGCAGGGCGGCGTCCCAATAGACATAAGCGGGAACAACAGCGGCGTCGGTGTACAGGGCGATGCGCGCCAGCCCTGTGGTGGTCGAAGCTGGCACGCCGAAGAAATCAACGAAGACGCCTTCCTCGAGCATAGTGTTCTGGTCAGCAAGGACTCCGACAGTGCCGCCCTCGCGCAGGACCTTCAACAGAACCCGCGCCGAACGGTTTTTCTCGATCGGCGAGTTCCCGCGGAGGCAGCGGTATCTATTTACCAGGGCGTCCACCCGGGCGTTGTCGATCGGACGCGCCAGGAAATGCACCGGGTGGCCGTAAATTGAGGCGACGAACGGCCCCAGCTCCCACGCGCTCATGTGCCCGGTGAGCAGAAGGACGCCCTTGCCGCCACGCTCCGCCGCAATGAGGTTCTCGACTCCATCGAGCACGACGATCTGCTCGATGTTCTCGCGGGTGTACTCCGGAAATTGCGCAACCTCCGCGGCCATCCAGCCCAAGTGGCGCATCAGGCGGCGGAGCGTGCGGCGGCGCCGCACATCGGACCATTCCGGAAACGCCAGCCGCAGGTTGAACAAGGCCGTGTGGCGTCGCGACGGGCAAAAAAACAAAACCACCGCGGCAACCCAGGCGCCAGCTGTGCGCGCCACCGGCCGTGGCAGAACGCCTAGGGTTTTCAGCAACAGCCACGCCGCCACATACTCGAGCCGCTCCCCCATGTCCAGCCATTATGCTAGAGGCTGGAGGCCTGCGGCTAGAGGCTAGATACGTCTGGCATGCTGGACTCGGGCCGGATTTCCTGAAGCAAGGAGAAATCCTTCATCCTCGTGCGGCGTACCCAGCATGGCAGTAGGGCACAAGGCTTGTCTTGCAAATGCACAGGCTCTTACCGGTGCGGCCGGGCCGAGGGCGACAGGTTAAGCAGGAAAAAGCTGACGATGCGGTTCTCATAGCTCCGCTTTTCATCCTCCAGCATGGCGGCGTAGTTGCCTTTAGGGAGGATGTCCTGCTCGCGGGGCTCGGGTGAACGGAGGAACAGATCGCGCGTTGACTGGGCGAGCACAGGATCGTCATTGACCAGAATGTAAAGCTTGGGGACACCGGCCAAGCGAGACAGCCGCTGGGAAAGCGGGGGCTCGTGGCGGTAAGAGCGGTTGAGCCAGGCAAATCCGAGGCGTGCGAATCGCTCCACAAGGGGCACCGAGGCCAAGCCGGTGCGCTCGATCTCCAGGTGTAGCATGTCGGCGGGCCGGTCATACACCGAGTCCACCGCGATGGCGCGGACGCGAGGCTCGGCGGCAGCCACGGCGAGGGCCGCGTAGCCGCCTAGGTTCGCTCCCCACAGGCCGAAGCGGCTGCGGTCCACGTCGTCGCGCCGGGACACGGCAGCGATGGCGGCGCGCAGCTCCTGGGTCTCACGGTAGCCGAACGTGGAGTAACCGGGGCTGATGCCGTGAGCGGCGAAGTCAAACAGAAAGACGTTGTACTGATGGTCCTGCAGCGCCGTGACCAGCGTGAGCAGGTCGCCGCGGTTCGACTGGTAGGCGTGGCAGAGGACGATCGTCGGCGCTGTGCGCAGCCCGGGGAAAAACCAGGCTTCGCGGGTGCCTACCCCCGGAACGGTGAAGGAGACCACATCAGGGCGGCCCGGAAAACCTTTGGGGTTGATCTCGGTCCGGATGCGCTCCGGCGAGAGGATGCGGTAGAGCAGGAAGCCGGAAAAGGCGGCGCTCGACAGCAGCCCAAAAAAAAACAGCGCCAGGATGGCGCTAATCAGCTTGGCATACCAGTGCGTGCGGTAGCGGTGCTCGGAGATCAGCGCCATGCGACCAGAGCGGGTCGCGAGAATGTTAACACACAGGAGGCCGCGCCAAAGCGGCCGGCGCCGCCGTGCGTGTTTGAGATGCACACTGGAACGAAGCTGGCATTATCATAGGATGGCTGACCGCAGGACCTTGCGCGGCGCAGCCGGGGCGACCAGCCATGCCGATTGTGGACCTCCGCCAGATGAGCTCGCGACAGCTCGCGCCCCTGCTCGAGGAAGAAGCTCAGCTCTGGCGCAAGGAGCTGCACTGGGACTACCGGGGGTCGCTTGAGCTGATCAAGAAATTCCTGGACGCGCGCTCACTCGCGGGCAACGCAGCGGTCGAGGACGGTCAGCCCGCCGGCTACGGCTTCTACGTGCTCGAGGAGCACAAGGGACTGGTGGGCGGGCTATTCGTCTCCCCGCGTTTTCCGCAGCTCGCGCTGAGCCAGAAGCTGCTCGGCGAGATGCTCGCAACACTGAGCGCCATCCCGCGGCTCGAGCGAATCGAGGCGCAACTGATGCCCTTTGGCTGCGTGCTCGACCAAGCGCTGATCGAGCATGGCTTCCGGCTCTATACGCGGCAGTTCATGCTGCTGGCGCTGGCCCAAGCCCAACCCAAGGGCACGCCGCTATCGGCCGGGCTGCGTCTGGAGCGCTGGGATGACCGCTACTTTGAGCCCTGCGCCCGGCTGATCCACCTGGCCTACGCCAGCCACGTGGATGGCGAGATCAATGACCAGTACCGCAGTGAAGCGGGCGCGCTGAAGTTTCTGAAGAACATCATCGTCTTGCCCGGCTGCGGGCAGTTCCTCGCGGAGGCATCGTTTGTGCTGTGCCCGGTGGGGAGCGAACAGTTGATCGGTGTAGTGCTGACTTCGGCTGTCTCCCAGGGCGTGGGCCATACCACGCAGATCTGCGTGATGCCGGGCTACCAAGGTCACGGGCTCGGGAGGCAGTTGATGGAGACTTCGATCCGGGCGCTGCGGGCGCGACGGTTCACGGCGCTTTCGCTCACCGTCACGTCGATGAACGCCACGGCTATCCCGCTCTACGAGCAACTCGGCTTCCGCACTATCAAGTCATTTGCCGCGGGCGTCTGGCAGCCATGAGGGAGGGGGCAGTAATCAGCTGTCACACGTCAATTCAGAGTGTCAGATTCTACTCGTATAGGTACGGCACTCGTCCCGGGCCGAGTCGAGCGATACCGAGCCCGGTTGTGTGGTGTGAGAGCTTGTTTCCGTCTTGAAAAAGGCCGTGGCGAGCCGCCGCGCTCCAACGGCTACTTGCGGGCGCGCTCTTTGAGCAGGCCCTTCAGCTCGGACATGAACTCCTTCACGTCCTTGAAGTCCAGATAGACCGATGCGAAGCGCACGTAGGCGACCTTGTCGAGTTTCTTCAGCCGCGACATCAGCAGCTCGCCGATCTCGGTCGTGGCGCGCTCGCGCTCCGGCGCGTCGTGGACGAACCGTTCGACGTCGTCCACAAGGTTTTCCAGCTTGGGCGTGGCTACGGGCCGTTTCTCACAGGACTTCAGCAGGCCCGTGAGGATTTTTTGCCGCTCAAATCGTTCCCGGCGGCCGTCCTTCTTGATGACCATGTAAGGGATCTCGTCGATGCGCTCATAGGTGGTGAAGCGGCGGCCGCATTTCAGGCATTCGCGGCGGCGCCGGATGAGGTCGCCCGCGCGCCCTTCGCGGGAATCGATCACCTTATCGTCCACGTGCGAGCAGAAGGGACACTTCACCGGGGTGCCTCTCCGGATTTTACCGGCTTGTCCGGATTCGCGCCGGCCGCGTCCGGGACGTTTGCAGGCGTCCCGGCCGCCTCCGCGATGGCCTCGGCGCGGGCCAGGCGGCGGAGCTCGCCCATAGACCATCCCTCGCTGATCAGCAACGGCACCCCCGCCAGGCTGGACGCGGCAAAAGTCACCAGCCAGAGGACAACCGAAGCCGCGGCAGCGGGTTCCTTTTCTACTCCAAACATGACCGTGAAGGCAAGGAAGCTAGCCACTTGCGCCCCTCCGCCGACGCCCGGCAATTGAAAGGTCGAGCCGACCATAGTGAAACCCAGCACGAGCATCGCTCCGGAAAAATCGAGTTGCGCCAAATGCGGGTCAACCCTTCCGAAACTTCGCGCCACCCAGAGGTAGATCAATGCGACCAGCGTCCAATGCGCAGCCGAATAGCCGACTGCGGCAAGCAGATCGGGAAGTGTCCGGATGGCCTGCAGGCCCTGGCTGAACCCGGCAAACAGCCCCGCGCAGCTTCGCCGCCAGCCGGTCGTGCCATGCCAACCTGCCAGTCGCCGCTCCAGCGCCTGGGCCCCGTGCAGCCGGAAATAAACGAAGAATGCGATCGCGGCGAACAAGCCGGCCAATAACGTCAGCCCAGTGGTCCGCGCCGCGGTGAGAAAGTTGCGGTGGACTGCCGGGTCAATCGCAAGACGAGGCAGCACGAGCAGGGCGAATCCCGCGATCACCGCGGTGCTGGCGATGTCAAAAAGCCGCTCGAGCACGTAGATGCCGAACGTGCCGGAGATCGGCAGGCGGTCCTTGCGCGCAATCAGCAGCGGCCGGATGGGCTCGCCGGCGCGCCCCAGGAGAAAGACCGCCGTGAATCCGATCAGCGTTGAGCGATAGACGCTGGCGAAGGTCGCACGGCCCAAATATCGGGAAAAGCGCACCCAGCGAAGAGCTCGCACAGCATAAGTCAAGTAGATGGACGTCAGCGAGAGCAACAGCAATGAGCCGCGGGCTCGGCGCACCGAGTGGCCCAGCCGATCCCAACTGAAATCGTGAAGATGGATAACACCGCGGGAACGATAGACCAAGGCGCCCAGGAGCACGAGCGCCAGCGCCGCGAGCAGCAGCTTGCGAATCGAGCCGCCTGAGGCGAACGAAGTCGAATCCGGCATCCGCTCGGCAGCGTAACCGCATGGCCCAGGGGTGTCAAGGAAGCTGCAGGAGCCGCGAATTGCGAGCCCGCCGCGGCAGAAGCTTGTGCCGGGAGGGTGGCGCAGATAAGATGCGCGCCATCCCCGATTCCAGCCCCCGGGCACTCGGGGCGGCGGAACATTTCGACGGCATTTCTCGTTCCTTGAGTGGAGGCCGAGAAGCGCACGGGTTAAGAGGCTGATGCAGAGTTGGAGCCAGATGCTCAACTGGTTCAGCAGTGCCTCCGAGGCGACGGATCGGCTTGGGAGGAACTTGTGCGGCGTCACACGCGGCGCGTTTACAATCTGTGCTACCGGTTCACCAGCCAGCGCCACGACTCTGAGGACCTGACCCAGGAGGTTTTCCTGCGCATCTATCGAACGCTCGGCAGTTATCGCTCGGCGCACGGCGGCTTTGCCACCTGGATGACCAGCGTGACGCGCAACCTGCTGATTGATCATTACCGCCGCACCCGGCGCGACCGCATAACCGACTCGCTCGAGGATGCCCTGCCGAAGCTGGAAACAAAGGAATCCGCCGGCCGCCGGCCCGATCAGGCAGCGCTGCTGGGCGAATTGAGCGAGCAGATCCAGCGAGCGCTCGGCCGAATCTCTCCCGAGCTTCGCGAGGCCGTCATCCTGCGCGACTTGCAGGGGCTGGAATACCGCGAAATCCAGGATGTGCTTGGCGTGCCGGAAGGCACAGTGAAGTCGCGCATCAACCGCGGCCGCATCGAGCTGGCGCGGCTGCTCGAACAGATGGGAGTGCGTCCGGAGTGAGCCATGGCCCCGAACGATAAACAATGGGCGTGTGAACAGATCGAAACGCAACTGAGCGACTACCTCGACCGGCTGCTCACCCCCGCCGAGCGCGCCGGCTTTGAGGAGCACGCGGCAGGGTGCGCGCGCTGCGCGCCGCTGATACGGAGCGTCGGCGGTCTGGTGAACGGGATGCACCGGCTGGAGCCGCTGGAGGCGCCGCCGCGGCTGGTGTACAACATCCTGGACCGCACGCTCGGTGCACGCACGGAAAAGAAAGGCTGGCGCGCCTGGATGGGCTGGCTGCAGCCGATCTGGCAGCCGCGATTCGCTTACGGCGCAGTGAGCGTGCTGGTCACGGCCGCCGTGCTTTTCCAGGCGCTGGGCTTCCATTGGCGCAAGCCGACGCTGGCGGATCTGAACCCGGTGAACATGTACCGGGCGGCCGATCGCCGCGCCCACATCATCTACGCCCGCGGCACGAAGTTTGTCACCGACCTGCGCGTGGTATACGAGATTCAGTCGCGCTTGCGACCCGAGGTCGAACCGCAGCCGACGCCCGAGCAGAAGTCTGGCCCCGGCCGGTCGAATGGGCCGCAGCCAAAAGCGCCCCGCCAGCTCAACCGGGCCAACGATAAGTACCGGACACCGACAATGCTTGCCTGCGCCCTCAGCGCCATGCCGACAAGGAGCCTGCGATGAACTGCGCCGTCCACACCGAAGTGGAGGCCACAGGATTCTGCCGTAACTGCGGAAAGCCGCTCTGCGCCCAATGCACCCGCGACGTCCGCGGCATCCTCTACTGCGAAGGCTGCCTGGCTGACCTGCTGACCAAACCGCAGCCCGCGGCGAGCAGCGGCAGCCCCGGTCTGGCCGCGGCGCTGGGGTTCATCCCGGGTCTGGGGGCAGTCTATAACGGCGAATACTCCAAGGCAGCCATTCACGTGGTCATATTCGTGGCGTTCATCGGAGCGCTGAATAGCGACCTCGGCGAGCCAGCGGAGTCCATGTTCGGCGTCTTGCTCTCTGCCTTTATCGTTTACATGGCCGTCGACGCCTACCGGACAGCGAAGGCAAAGCAGTTGGGACAAGCTCCGCCGATGCCGCTGGGCGATTTCGCGAAGGACAAGCCCATCGGGCCGCTGATCCTGATCGGGCTGGGCGTGCTGTTCCTGCTCCAGAAGATGGGGGTTCTCTCGCTGCGCCACGTCTTCCAGTTCTGGCCGGTCTTCCTGATCGCCGTCGGCGTGCTGTTGCTATGGAAGCGGACGCGGGCGCGCTCTTAGGAGGCGGCTCGAGATGAGCAATGGAACGAAATGCAAATGCGCACGCTGCACCTGCAGCGGACTGATGGGTCCGGTAGTGCTGATCACCCTTGGCGCGCTGTTCCTAGTGGGCCGCCTGGGCTGGAGCTATTCATTCCGAAACCTGTGGCCGGTGCTGCTGATTGCGATCGGCCTGGTCAAGCTGGCCGAGGCGCTGGCCTCCAGCGAAGGGCACGTCGGCCCATGAAAGAGCGCCGATTGAGGACGGAACGCAAGGAATGACCAACGGCAAACCACGTCGGCGCTCGATCTTCAGCGGGGTGCTGCTCATCGTTCTGGGCCTGCTCTTCCTGCTGCACAATTTCCGGGGTGGCTTCCCCCTCTGGGATATTTTTTGGCGCTGGTGGCCGGTGCTGCTGATCGTCTGGGGCCTGGCCAAGCTTTACGACCACTTCAGGGCGCGGCAGGCGGGTGAGGCAGCACCGCGCACGATCACCGGAGGCGACATTCTCCTGGTGTTCATTCTGGTGGCGCTGGCCGGATCGATCGGCGGAATGGATTGGGTCCGGCAGCACCCCGATTGGGGCGATGTGGGCGTACCTTGGGCGCAGCCCTATTCGTTCAACGAAGAGGTTCCCGCAAAGCCCATCGCGGCCGACTCGCGCATCACGATCCGCACCAACCGCGGCGACATCACCGTCCGGCCCGAGGAGGCCGCGGAGATCCGCGTCCTGGTGAAGAAGACCGTGCGCGAATCGGATGAGAGCAGCGCGAAGGCGCATGCGCAGCAGGTGAGCGTCGCGATTGTCCAGACGGGCGATGGCTACGAGGTGCGGCCGCAAGGCCAAGGCACGGGCCTGCAGGTGGATCTGGAAGTGCATGTGCCGAAGCGGTCGAGCGTGAACCTCTGGACCGACCGTGGCGCCGTTCAAGTCACCGGCCTTGCCGGAAGCGTGACCGCCCACGGTGGGCGCGGCGAGATCGAGATCCGCGACACCGGCGGCGACGTCAGCGTTGAGCAGGCGCGCGGCGACGCCCACATCGTCGGCGCGCGGGGCAACGTGAAGCTCTCCGGGAAGGGCGGCCAGATCGAAATCGCCGACGTGAATGGCGAGGCGGTGGTCGAAGGCGAGTTCTACGGCCCCATCCGCATCGAGAAGGCCGCCAAGGGCGCGCGTTTCATCTCTCATCGCACCGATTTGACCGTCACCCAATTGGCCGGCCGGATTGACACCGGCTCGGGGAGGCTGGAGATCTCCAACGCGCCGGGCAATCTGACGCTGGCGACGCGAAAATATGACGTGGTGCTGGAAAACGTCACCGGGCGCGTGCACATCGAGAACCGCGACGGCGACGTCCAATTGCGCTTTGGCCAGCCGCCGCGCGAAGAGGTGGAGGTGATTAACGCCTCCGGCAGCATTGAGCTGGTGCTGCCGCCGAAGTCGAGCTTCGAGGTGCAAGCCGAAGCGCGCAAGGGCGACATCGAATGCGAGTTCAGCGAGCTTGCGCCGCAGAAGAAGGGACACCGGGGCGACACCAAGCTCGAAGGCAAGCTCGGCGCAAATGGCCCACAGTTCCGATTGAAGACCAGCTACGGCACCATCCGCCTGCGCAAATCGTCGTAGCGCAGCCGAGCCTCGCGCCGGAATCCCGCCCCCCCGCCGCCAGGCCCGGGCTCCGCCGCCTGCGGAGACCGGCCGAAATCCTTACCGCTCGACGATCCGATCGAGCGTCGCGAAAAATTCCGGAAACGATACGCCAGCGCAGCCGGCGTCGTGAATGACGCTAGGGCCCTCGGCGGCCAGAGCGGCCACGGCGAAGGCCATGGCGATGCGATGGTCGCCGTGCGGATCAATCTCCGCGCCGCGCAGTTTCCCGGCGGCGCGCCCGGCGACGCGCAGGCCATCGGGCCGCTCCTCGACCTGCGCGCTCATGCGCCGCAGGTTTTCGGCCAGCGCGGCAATGCGATCGCTTTCCTTCACCCGCAGCTCTTGCGCATCGCGGATCTCGATACCCTGCTCGGTATAGGGCCCCAGCGCCGCCAGCATCGGCAGCTCGTCAATCATCTGCGCGACGGCTGCTCCGGAAATCACGCCGCCATCGAGCGGTGCGTAACGCACCGCGATGTCGCCCACCAGCTCGCCGCTCGAGCCGTGCACTGAGACCAGGCTGATCGGCGCGCCCATGGTGGCCAGCACGTCGAGCACGGCGGCGCGCGTCGGGTTCAACCCCACGTTGTGCAGCAGCAAGTTCGACTCCGGCAGCAGCAGCGCCGCCCCCAGAAAAAAAACCGCGGACGAGAGGTCGCCGGGCACCACCAGGCGGCGCGCCACCAGGCGTGCCGAGCCATCGCCGCCGCGGCCGCCGGCGCAACCATGAACGCGAATAGTGTGACCTGAGCGCTCAATGCGCGCGCCGAATTCGGCGAGCGCAAGTTCGGTGTGATCGCGGGTGCGAACGGGCTCCTCCACCGAGGTCACGCCGTCGGCATAGAGGCCGGCGAGCAGGACCGCTGATTTCACCTGGGCGCTGGGGACCGGCAGCGTGTATTCGATGGAGTGAAGAGGGCTGCCGGTGATTTCGAGCGGCGCGAAATCGTCCTGGCGCGCCCGGATGCGCGCGCCCATGCGAGCCAGCGGCTCGATGACGCGGCGCATGGGCCGGCGCCGCAGCGAATCATCGCCCGAGAGCGTGGAGGCGAATCCCTGGCCGGAGAGCACGCCCGCCAGCAGGCGCAGCGTGGTGCCGGAATTGCCGGCGTCCAGCGTCCGGCGGGACCTGCGGAGGCCGTCGAGACCGGCTCCGGTGACCTGCACGCGATCGTTATCGGCTTCGATGCGCACGCCGAGGCGCCGCAGGCAGTCGAGCGTGCGGCGGCAATCGTCGGCGGCGGAGAAATGCTCGATCTCGCTGCGGCCTTCGGCCAATGCGGCCAGAATGGCGTAGCGGTGCGAGATGGACTTGTCGCCGGGCACCTCGACCGTGCCCGTCACAGCGCGCGCCGGCGAAATGGTTTTGCTCTCCACGGGGCGGATTTTAGCACGCCGGCTCAGGCCGCACTTCCAGGCCGGCCGTGCTCTGCCCTGCTCCTTCTCCCGGCGCCCTGCCGAGGGAGGCAAAGGAAGCAGAACTGGCCCTGAACATGGTTCGTCAGGTTCTCAAGAGTCTGGGTAAATAGATTCTCGAGTTAATCGGCCTCGCACTTAGTCTCTCCCACTGCTAGGAAGGGACCACTCCCGAGGCGCAAGAAACTGGGCAGGCGCAAATCCTTAGCCGGAGCCCCTCGTGGTGGTCAGCCAGCTTTCGGGTCCGAGGTAGAGACGCACGGCTAGGCGAGGACACCTGGGCTCCGCGCGGAGAATAGGTGACCAGCGCGCTGGGATAGATCGCGAGTAACGCCGAAGTGGTTACGATGAAGCCCGTGACTCGGCACCCCGGGGACTACCGGGTTTCAGGACATAAGTAGAAGTGCCCGCCAAAGCTCTCCGGAAGTCCGCTCCGCGGAAGTTGAAGGCGTCCACTTAGCTGTGTAGTCCATTTCCCGGAAAGTAGGATGTGTGAAGTTGGGCCGCGGCTCATTTGGCGGCAGCCTATTCCATCGGCCATCAGTGCAGCTGCGTGCCCTCGATATACAAGTTGCCTATGCCATGAAAGATGGCAACCATCCACAAATTGCCCGACCTCCTGAACAACACCGCGAAGAACAAACCTATGGCGAAAATGGCCGCGAACATGGGGAGAGCTGGGGAGGTGTGCGAGAAATGGTAGAAGTGTAACGGACCGAAGGTGTAAAGAGAATTACTGACAAGAATCCCCCACAGTGGGCCCCACCGCCGGACGAGTTCCGTCTGCAGGATGCCGCGGTATACCACCTCCTGATAGAAGCCCCAGAGGAGGTACGGGAGGAAAACTGTCCCCACGCGCCCCAGGAGGAACGGCTCGGCAAGGATTATCCGTATGCGGTCCGCGAAGACGACAGAGAAGACGACGTTGGCAATGAGGAATACCTGGACAAAGTAGGACTTCTCAGTCGCACTCCATTCACCCCACCGGTAAAGCCCGACCTCGGACAACTTCAGCCCCGCGACGAACCGGACCAGCAGCAAGGCGAGGCCCAGCAAGATCGGGACTCGAAGCCATACCGGCGGAAGGGGAAGATGGAGCCAGCTAAAGAGCGAGAGGCGGGGACCAATGACTCCTTCGAGTGCGAAGAAGATTAGCAGCAAGCGAAGGCCGCTAGTCGTACCGTACGTCGGCGAGCGCTTCTTTTCGAAGAGGAAGGCGTGCCCCCTCCAATGGACGTTCAGTCCCTGCGCCCTGACACCAGCCGACACGTCGTGTTCGACCATAGAGGCTACTTTACCTTGTGTGGGGGGCCCTGAAAACCGGTCCTGGTCGGCCTAAGACAAAACCGCCGGGGGCAAGCCGGGCGGCAACCAGTTTGATTGTAACGACTTCGTTTATGCCTAACAACATTCCTTCCAGTCTTAGGCCGACGAGTTAATGCGGAGAATCCCGCGGCTCTCGCTGGCGCCGGCTTCCCGGATGGGGGCTTCGGGGGGAGTCAGGGGTTACACTTCTACGAATAGAGTGTTATACGTCCAATGACCTACGCCTAATCATCGGTCAATAAAAGGCGACTGCCCAGGGGCTATTTCCCCGAATCCCGTTCTGGTACAGTGCTAATCCGTAAGGGGATTCATGATGCAACCAGCAGAAAAGCCCTCTCTCTACGACAGGCTTGGTAGCGTCTATAGCATCGCTACCGTGGTAGACGACTTGATCGACCGAGTCATGGTCGACCCAAGATTGAATGCTAATCCCCTGGTGGACGAAGCGCACCATCGCTTTCCGCCTGCGGGATTCAAGTACCTGGTGACCGAGATGGTCTGCTGGGCTACGGGCGCCCCACAAAAATACACGGGCAGGTCGATGGCGGACTCTCATGCCCACTTGAAGATTACCAGCGAGGAGTGGGAGGCGTTCCTGGACGATTTTCAGCAGACGCTGGATAAGTTCGCGGTTCCCGCCGAGGAGCAGGCCGAAGTGAAAGCGATCGTGAACAGCACCCGATCGGATATTGTCGTCGACTCCGCGCTCGGGGCGGGCTCAAAGTCATAGGAGTTCAGCACTCGATCACGTCCGGATCACGGGGGGTGGGGACGAACGGGGCGCTCGCTGGCGGGCAGCGGGGTGGAGGGCTCAACAATGACATCGACGCAAAGAGTTCTTGGTTCTATCGTTTCTCTCTGGCGGTACCCAGTCAAGTCCATGATGGGAGAAGAGCTGAATGCTGCCGAGGTCACCAAGAGCGGGCTATTGGGAGATCGCGCCTACGCGCTCGTCGACAGTTCCGACGGGAAGGTTGCAAGCGCCAAGAACCCGCGGAAGTGGCCGCAGTTGTTCGACTGCCGCGCCGCGCTGGCCGACGTCCCAAGAACCGGCGCGAAGGTGCCGCCGGTCCGCATCACCCTGCCGGACGGCACCATCGTCAATAGTGAGCAACCCGACCTTCGCCAGATCCTCTCGAAGGTGCTCAAACGTGAGGTGGCACTTGGTGCAATCGTGCACGGTCATCAGGAGGTAGTTGAATCCGCATTGCCCAATCTGCGGACGGCCACGGCTGAGGAGTACTGGCCAGATATCGAAGGCCTCGAGCACCGAGACACCGTGACCGACTTCGGTCTGCCTGAGGGTACCTTTTTCGACTGTGCCTTCGTGCATCTGCTGACCACCGCCACGCTCGATCGGTTACGGGTGCTGTATCCACAGGGGCGTTTCGAGGTTCGACGGTTTCGCCCAAACATCGTGGTAGAGACCGCGAACGGCGAGAAGGATTTCGTGGAGAATGCTTGGATCGGGCGAGTGCTGGCGATCGGGGATGCCATTCGCCTGAGCATCACTGGTCCCTGCCCCCGCTGCGTGATGACGACGCTCCCTCAGGGTGATCTCCCGAAGGACGCGGGTATCCTGCGCACAGCAGCCCAGCACAATCGGGCTAACGTTGGGGTCTATGCCTCCGTGTTGCAGGGTGGCACGGTCCGCCGTGGTGATTCCGTCAGGCTGGAGTAGGGTCACGCCTAGCGCTTTTCGCCGTCAACAATCGTTAGTCGGGAGGGCACTTCTGCTCGACGGACCAAATGCACAAACCGCTCGCTGTCCACTGCTCGGGAAGTCGGCATCCCGGAAACTGGTCACCAGGCAGAGAGGTCCCGTGTAAGCGCCAGGGTTTACGAAACGCCTGTCACTTGGTCGTGTAGTCGGCTACCGGGAAGGCAGGAGGTGTGAAGTTGGGCCGACCGCAACTTTGGCGGAGTCGCGTAGGGAGGGGGCATTGGGTCACTCGAAGGGCGTTTACCAGGACTTGCGAACTCTGGAAGTGCTCTGGAAGGCGTCGAACATCTGCCCAAACTTCCGGAGGGGGAACTTCGGGGGAGTCAGAAGCTGGTTATACTGCCATCACGTGAACGGCGCTCACTTGAGCGGAGGCCGACTGCCTGGGATCAATCGAGGAAGTTCTCTCGCCTGCGCGCGAGCCCCTGTGGAAATCCGCAAGAATCCTCTGGACTTTCTGCCAAGATCCGCACATAAAGGCTCCAGCAGTACTATCCATCAAGGAGGCCGGATTATGCGAATCAAGATGTTCGCCGTTTTCGCAACGACACTGCTGCTCGTGGCATTCGCTCTGAGCGTTTCCGCCGCGGCAGCCGATCAGCAGTCCGGGACCTGGAAGATGAACCCTGCCAAGTCGAAATACAGCCCCGGGCCAGCACCGAAGAGTGTCACGGTAAAGATCGACTCTGACGCAGATAACATCAAGCTCAGTTCAGATGGAATCGACGCCGCTGGGAATCCAACTCACGTCGAGTTCACCGCAAAATACGACGGCCAGGACTACCCCATTACCGGCGTGCCGAACGCTGATACAATAGCGTTAAAGCGGATCGACGCCAGCACGACCGAGTCCACTGCGAAGAAAGCCGGCCAGGTTGTTATGACCGTGAGGTCGGTGGTTTCTAAAGACGGAAAAACGCGGACCTCGACATTCAAGGGCACGGACGCGCAGGGCCAGGATGTGAATAACGTGGTCGTTTACGACAAACAGTAAAGCGATTTCTTCAACTATTCGTGATGTGGCGGGGGCTCTCGCAGGATCGTTGGCGAGCCTGCGTTGATCGTTGCCCGAGACTCCGTGCGGAATGTCTACATCTGGGGAAATCCAACTCTCTTGTCTTGCGCCACCTGAATAGAAGACTTCGGTGCTTTGCAGTTGATACGTTCCTCCTTGACGAGGAATAGTATGCTCAGGGGCGCACCTTCGGGTCCGGCGCCGGAGCCGACGCGGCTGGCTGTTTCGGTGCCTCGCACACATAATTTTTGATTGTTACTTGCGCAATCAAAAAGATAGGTTTTTGATTTCGCTTTTCTGGGTTGTCTTTGATGTATTGGAGAACCAAGTCAAGCGTAGTTCTGAGTGTCGCGTTATTCGGGACACAAATGCGCTGGCCGGTGTCGGACCAATTGAGCGCGAGCGTGCCAGCCACGCCAGCAACGTAGGCGAGGCAAACGTCAGGCGGACGATTGTTATCATATTGGCAAACCGCCAAAAAGTCGTCGCCCCTGTTTATTATGTCCGAAGTTTTCTGGGCCTTCGCTGCGCTTGAAATCGTCAAAATCAAAAGTGCCAGGATCAGAGTTCTTATATATCGTGCCTTCATGCCTGTGCCTCCGAAGATGTATTGACCGGCGCGAGTTCAAATTCCGCCATCGAACAGGGTCGTCGATTTCTCGACGCCCGTGACATACGAAACCCCACTGGGAAGATTAGCGACGAGCAATAAGATGAAGACTTCAAGCTTCATCAGGAACTTCCGTTCCCGGTTGAAAGACTTCGGGAGAAGAATGCAGAGTCCTTCCGTAGTCAGCAATGGAACGAAAGTACGAGAGGATGAAACTGCAGTACTAGCGGGTTCCCGAGAAGTCGCCTTGTGTTTACCTACTGGCTTGGGAGCCGCATTCCGATTCCGCCTAAGAAACCCGCTTCTCGGAAAGCGGGTGGAGGAGGCCGTCGGGATGGCTCGAAACCACTTGGACGTATAGTCGGCTTCCCAGAAAGTGACCCACTACCGGAGCGGGGGCCGATTTTGCGCTACAGGTTGGAAGTTGTTCTGGCCACCCTGGCCCCGAGGATTCGGCACGGCGATGGGATCGAGAACGTCTTTCCGGAAGCAGGGGCAGTGGGCCACTTTCCTGGAAGGGCGTTTACAAGGACTTGGGAACTCTGGAACTGCTCTCGAAGGCGTCGAACATCTGCCCAAACTGCCCGGAGGGGGACTTCGGGGGGAGTCAGGGGCTACACTTCCACGAGTAGCGCGTTAATCGGGCATGTGGTCGATCCATTTCAGGTGGGTAGTTTGGGCTACCGGGCGGAGCCTAGCACTTCAGTTGGCATCCGATGAAGTCAACGCACTCTTTTGTAGACCTCGCTCACTGAATCCCCGATCTGAATGGTCTTGATCGAGCCGTCGGCCAACTTGAGACTGACTCGCTCTGCGTAGAGCTTATTGGGCGACAGATCGTAGCGATACTGAATCGTGTCCCCGTTTCCAAATTGCTGCTGGATCAACCAGTCTTTGTCGTACGAGTTGTGCAGGAGCAATCGTTTCTGTTCGTCACGAATGAAAGTAAGCAGTCCGCCCTCATAGAAGTAGTAGCGAGCGGTGCCGTCCGAATTGACGACATCTGTTAAGAAACTGGAGGAGTCGTAAGTGTATCTTGTCCAATGTCCGTGGCCATCCTCAGCTCGCACGATCCGATCATGGTTGTCATAAACTAGCCTGATCGACGCTCCACGCGGTCCTCGAATCTCCTGCAAATTCCGTTTCGGATCACGAATTAGCTCTATCTTGTCGCCAGCCGAATCCGTCATCTCTGTGGGTGCACCTTGCGCGAGGTTCTTTGCGCTATAGGATTCAGGAAAATGAATCGACGAGCCATCCTGCAATTGTGTCAACCATCCGGTTCCGTCCCAACGCTGAACAGCCTTATAGAAGCTGTTGCCTATTTCGGACTGACGATAAATTGCATCACTGTATCCAGTGCCCTTTGACACTCGGGGAAAATAGAGAAAGTCGCCATCCTCCAGCACGATGAACTGTTCCGTGTAAGGATTGCGTGTCCCGAGCGGAGCAATATCGTAAGGGTGGTTAGCATTCAGACCGAATGCGTGCGACTTGTTCTGGGGCACCCAATCTTGTGCTGTGTAGGTTCTCGTCAGGGGTATATCAAGCCCGGCTTCGCTGATGGATAAATCCGTTTGCCGCAGGATGAATTTGCCCCGGCGAAGGTCTGTCTCGAAGCGATCTACGGGCGTCCTGCTCGCCTTCGACATCGGCACAGGTGTAATGCAGCCTCCGATTTGGGGTGCAGAAGTGGGGTTTGCTACCGCATAAACGCAGGGGAAATCGCCGTTCCAATGTGAGGGGGGCACGTCCGCCAAAACGTATTCGGGAACTCCGGCAGCTTCGGTGTGGGTATCCACGTAGGCATCCGGACTGTATTCGACGATTCTACCCGTAATAAGATCGGCTTTCCTTTTCAGTTGCGGCATCACGACTTCGAGCGTGGTGAACTTCCAGGGCCCGTTTTCTCGGCCGCCAGAGACTTGCAGTACCCCGTCCCCCTTCGGCCCGTGGACGGGAATAGTTAGCTTTACTTCGTGCCACCCCGTTTCGTCCTGCTTAACCGCACCGATAATTGTTCCTTGAACGGACAGAGGGTTTCCAAGAAGTTGCAGTATCTGAGGATTTGCCTCGATCTCTTTCAGCACCTCTTGAGCCGCAACCTGCCGCTCCGTGTCTCGATGCATGTAATAGGCGATCGCTATGACTGTGGCGATCAGGAAAACAGCCAGCAATAATCCAAACTGAACGGTCTTCCGATGGGAAATCGGCTGCGCTTGGGAGTGTCCGCAGAGGGGACAAATCTCGCCGTGCTTCTTCGCATCCTTTAGCGATGCAACGAGAACATCATCAACTGCCTGGTTGACCTCATCCTGCGTGGGATCGAGAACTGATCCACAACCTCGACAGTTCGACATTGGAGGATTCAACTCCTTAGCTCTGGAAACGCATTCCAGCACATACCGCCATCAGCAACGTCCTCGAATCCTTCAAGTACCATATAAACGCCGTCAATAATTCGGAGGAACTTATAATTATTGCCCGGCTCCAGCGCTGAGAAACCAGTCATGACCGACTGTCCCCGCCCTCGGTGTCTGCTTTTATAACTTATACTATTACTGACTGTAAAAAAGACATTTTTATTTACTCGTAGGTCTTATGATAAAAGTGAAGCAGTTGCGCCGTCTGCAGGGAAACCAACTAAGTCCTGGTTAGTCGCGTTACCGGACAAGTGCCCGTCGTGGTCCACAAACGGGGTTCTGGGAAGTTACGAACGACGGTTCCGGAAGGATGGTCGCCAACTCTTCCACAATCCGATAATGTCCGAGTGCGCCGTGATCCGGGAAGGATGCGCGATCAGGCGAGTAAATTGGTAGATTGTTGGTAGGAATCTGCTATGGAAGCTAACACTCATCGCCCAAAGTGGAAGACCCTGTTGGCTTTCGCGATTATCTATTTTGTGTGGGGATCCACGTTTCTCGCAATTCGCGTGGGCGTCCATGAAGTTCCGCCGTTTCTTCTGGCGGCGATGCGTTTCCTGGTTGCGGGATTCGTTCTTTATGGCTGGATGATCGCACGGGGCGAGCGCTCACCGAGCATGCGCCAATGGACGTCGGCATCTTTACTCGCGGTCCTGATCTTCGTTCTCGACTACGGACTATTGTTCTGGGCCGAGCAGCGTGTGCCCTCGGGCATTGCCGCGGTCATGATGGCCACGATCCCGGCGTTTATGGCGCTGTCGGAAATCATTTTCCTGCGAACGCAGAGGCTGACCGTCCGCTTGGCCTTGGCGCTCTTGATCGGGATTGGAGGAGTGGCAGTGCTGATGAGCCGCTCGTTGAATCTCGGCGGGGCGCCGATCGACAGGATGGGCGCCGTGGCGCTGGTCGTCGCATCGATGAGCTGGTCGATAGCGTCGGCGCTTACGCGTAAGCTGCCGCTGCCACCTTCCAAAGTCATGAGCTCGGGAGCGCAGATGCTCGCCGGAGGAGTGTTTCTGGCTCTTACGTCGGCCGCGCTGGGCGAATTTCGTAATTTTCATCCGTGGACCGTCTCACGCGGAGCGTGGCTCTCGTTGCTCTATATGATTGTCGCCGGCTCAATCATCGCGTTTACCGCCTATGTGTGGCTGATTCATCATGAATCGCCGACAAAAGTCGGGACCTACGCGTACGTGAATCCGGTTGTGGCCGTGCTGCTCGGATATTTTCTTGGCGGCGAAGCGCTTGGCCTGCGAACGATTCTGGGGACTCTGTTTGTTCTGATCAGTGTGGTGGTGATCACGACGACGGGAGCGAAGAAACCGGCAACGATACTCTCAGTGGAAGATACTGGCTAACTCCTGGTTAGTCGGCCACTCTTCCAGAACCGTCGCTCCCGCTCGAGGATTCGGCTCGATGCCAATGCGATCAGTCGTCGAGAGTGTTTTAGTGGCAGAAACGGGGCGAGCATTCTATCCTGAGCCTTTCCAGACGGGGGGAACGGATGGGAGACGCGCAAACTCTCCAGCAACGACGGTGTTATTTCATCAAGTGCGCGGCTATCATCGCCGTGATCTTTCTGGTTGCCTCGACTTGTGCTGCCCAGGCCACGACGGTAGGCCAACCACTCGAAGTGCCATGGCTTCAGGACCTGAACAAGTATCCCGGATTGCTGGATGAGTTCGGTCGGTTAGTCGACAAGCTCCAGCATAACCTCCAGTTTCCGCTGGCGCGAGGCGAAAGCCGTCTATTGCCGCGGTTGCCGGAATCCACGATGTCCTATGCCGCGTTTCCCAACTATGGCGACGTCGCGCACCAAGTGCTGAGGATCTTCCGGCAGGAGCTGCAGGAGAGCTCGGCACTCCGCGATTGGTGGCAGCACGGCGAATTGGCCGCGACCGGGCCTAAGGTGGAGGATTCCCTGGAGAAGGTCTATCAACTCTCTCAATACCTGGGAGAGGAAATTGTGGTGTCGGGCGCAATGGAAGGCCGGGATCCCAGCCTGCTGATTGTTGCGGAAGTCCGGAAGCCGGGCCTGAAAAAGCTCCTTCAGCAGATGGTGGAGGAACTGGCCGGGAAATCGAAGCCGGCTGTGCGCGTATTGAACCCGGAGGAACTCGCCACCGCAGAGGACAGGCGCCCGGCGCAGGAACTCGTGGTGCTGGTGCGCCCTGATTTTGTCGTCGGCGCGCTCGATCTGGTCACACTGCGCAGTTTTAATGCCCGGCTGGACCGGGGTAGCCGGGAGTTTGTCTCTACTCCATTTGGGCGGCGGGTCGTACAGGCGTATGAAGGTGGCGTGACAATTCTAGCAGCCGCTGATCTGCACAAGATCCTGAACCAAGTCCCGCCCGGCACCAAGCAGAACCAGATGACTTTCCAGCGCACCGGATTTGCCGACATGAAGTACTTGGTTTGGGAGCACAAGAGTGTGGCCGGCCAAGCAGTCAGCGAAGCGGAATTGAGCTTCATCGGCCCGCGGCATGGAGTAGCATCCTGGCTGGCGACGCCAGCGCTCCTGGGCAGCCTGGATTTTGTCTCTCCCAAGGCAATGCTGGTGGGCACGGTGGTACTCGCGAACCCGACACAGATATTTGAAGATGTCAAAGAGCTCGCCAGTGCCTCGAATTCCAACGCCTTCGCGACACTTGCGCAATCGGAACAGGCATTGAAACTCAGTCTGAAGGAGGATCTGCTCAGCCACCTCGGAGGAGAGATCACAGTGGAGCTAGACAATGCCACTCCACCGGAACCCGTCTGGAAGGCAATACTCCGGGTCAACGATCCCAAGCGTTTGCAGCAAACGTTGAGTACCTTGCTGGCAGCAGCGCATTTCGGAGCGGAGCAGTTCGAGGAGGGAGGAGTCTCTTACTACGCTGCCCGAATTCCTTCCCCAAAGACGACCTTCGAAATCGGCTATGCATTTGTGGAGGGGTATCTGATCATAGCTTCGAGCCATGAAACGGTCGCGGAGGCAGTTCGACTGCATAGGACCGGTGAATCGTTAGGGAAATCCAAGAAGTTTCTGGCGTCACTGCCGCCAGGCCACTCATCGGGCGCTTCCGCATTGTTATATCAGGACCCGATCGCAATGACAGCGCTGAGGCTGCGGCAGGTAGCGCCAGAGATGGCGGGATCTCTTGCGCAGTTGGCCAGAGAAAGTACGCCGGCGGTGGTCTGCGTTTATGGTGAGGAAACGGCAATTCGCGAAGCGAGTACCAGCGCCGCCTTTGACACCGGTGCGGTTCTGATGGTGGCGGCAATCGCGATTCCCAACCTGCTGCGGTCGAGAATCGCTGCCAATGAAGCGTCCGCGGTCGGTATGGTACGCACGGTGAACGTGGCCCAGGTTACCTATGCGGCTACTTACCCACAGAGAGGCTTTGCGCCCGATCTGGCCACGCTCGGGCCAGATCCCCGTGAAGCTGGCGCCGAATCGGCGGACCACGCGAATCTCATTGACGCTACTCTAGGGAATGCAAGCTGTACCGCGGGTACATGGTGTACGACGTCTGGATTCCGCTTCAGCCTTACGGCTGTCTGCAAGCAACAACTGTGCAAGGAATTTGTGGTGGTTGGCACTCCCGTCGCAAGCAACACAGGAGTAAGAAGCTTCTGTTCGAACTCGGACGGTGTGATTCGCTTCAAATCGGGCCCTCCCCTAACCTCGCCGGTCAGTGTGTCGGAATGCCAGGCGTGGCCGCCGCTGCAGTAGCGGAGCTCGGAAATTCCAACTCGTCTGGCGCTGGCGTCTTGTGTCTCATTCTTGTCGAATGAAGCATATCGGCGCGGTGCCAAATAGGCTCCCCAGGAAGCATCCACACGGGCTCTTCTCTTTAGTACCCTATGTTGACCGGCCCGGACCGTTTCTCCCGTATCGTCGCGCACTCGGAAACTATCGCGGCGCCTTGCGGTTCCTCCTCTGACGGTCGGCGGTCACTCGGCTGTGCAGGCGGCTACCTGGAAGGAAGGATGCGTGAAACTGGGCCGGCCGCAACTTTTTGGCTGGAGGCGCGTAGAATAGAGTAGGAGGAGAGGGGCAAGATGAGTGCGCGAAAAGGACCGGCGATCGCCGCGGCAGTCATTCTGGCCTGCCTGGGAGCGGCCTGGCTGAAGGGCCAGCAGCAGGACCCCATGGCCGGGCATCACCATCCTGGCGCTGCGGCGACACCCGAGGACACCAAGGTGGAGCAGGGCGCAGTGAATTCGATGACGCGCGGGCACCGTCACATGGGCCCGCACATGAAGATGACCGCGCCGCGCCCGCAGGCGCCCGGAGACCTGCAGCGCGCCGACGCACTGGTGGCAACGCTGCGCGAGTCGCTCGAGAGGTACAAGGACTATCGCGTGGCCATGGCGGACGGTTTTCAGCCCTTCCTCCCCAACGTTCCCCAGCCCCAATACCATTTCACCAATTACTGGCACGGCTTTCTGGAGGCCTTCTCCTTCGATCCGGCACGGCCCACTTCGCTGCTCTACAAGAAGACGCCCGACGGCTATCAGTTGCTGGGCGCGATGTACACCATGCCGAAGAACGCCACCGAGGACCAGTTGAACCAGCGCGTGCCGTTGAGCGTGGCAAGCTGGCACCTGCACGTCAACCTGTGCATGCCTCAGAAGGGCCAGCGCGCCGATTGGACCAAGTTCGGCCTGGCGGGCTCGATTGCCACGCCGCAAGCCTGCGCCGGCGCCGGCGGAAATTTCAAGTCCGTCGTGTTCGGCTGGATGATCCACGTCTATCCCTTCGAGACCTCGCCGGAGAAGATCTGGGGGCAGTAAACGGAACCATTATCGCCGCCGCTGCATCCCATTCTATTGTCGCGGGCGCCGCTCCGGTTAACTGGTTGGCACGCGGCTCCGAGCCCGAGAATTGATTCCGCCGGCTCCCGCAAGGTATGATGAATTTCGATGTGCCTGGCCCGACGTAAATTGGTTACCCATGCCCGACCCTTCGGCGGCTGGCTGTTCCTCGCCGCCATTCTGCTGGTTGCGGCCGGCGCTGTTGCCGCTGACGACAAGCCGCAAGTCCTGCCGCTCGCCCAGATCAAGCCCGGCATGAAGGGTTTCGCCTACACCATTTTCGCCGGCGACCAGGTGGAAAAATTCGACCTCGAAGTGATCGGCGTCCTTCCCAACCTGATGGGTCCGAAGCATTCCATCATCCTGATGGAGCTGAAGGGGCCGAAGGTGGAGCACACCGGCGTGGTGGCGGGGATGAGCGGCAGCCCGGTGTACATCGAAGGGAAGCTGGCAGGCGCGTTGTCGCTGAAGTTCGGCATCTTCACCAAGGAGCCGCTGGCGGGCGTGACGCCAATCGAAGACATTCTCGAGGTGCAGCCGGCCACCGACAAGCCGCGGACCGAAACCGCAGAGGCAGCAGCGCCGGCGGAGGCTGCCGCGGTGTCCGAGGGTTTGGGCGCAGCCGAGGGCGCGGCGACCAAAGAATATGGGGTCCCGGCGGATATCGCGCAGCGCGCCGGGCTGGGTGCAGGCGCCTACCTGGCGCCGATTGAAACGCCGCTTGTCTTTTCCGGCTTCCATCCGGCGGCGCTCAGCCGCTTTGCCGGGGAGTTTGCCGGCTATGGGATGGTGGCCACGCAGGGGGGCACCGCCGCGCCGCAGCAGGACGACGCGCACATCCAGCCGGGCGACATGGTCGGAATGGTGCTGGTGCAGGGCGATCTTTCGATCCATGCTGCGTGCACGGTCACGGCCCTGGTGGGCGACCAAGTCTATGTTTGCGGGCATCCGCTATTCGGTTTTGGGGCGGTGTCCATGCCGATGGCGCGTGGGCGCGTGCTGACGACTCTCTCCTCGGAGCTGGCTTCGATGAAAATCGTCAACGCGGGCGGGGTGATCGGTACCGTCACCGAAGACCGGCTGACAGCGGTGATGGGGCGGCTGGGCCCGGCGCCACGGATGATCCCCATGGACCTGACCATCGCCACATCGGGGGGCCAGAAGCAGTTCCACTTCGAGATGATCGAACACGCCAAGATCACGCCGCTGCTGGTGGCGTTTGCAGTTTTCAACGGGCTGGTGGGCAATACCGCCTACAGCGAGGGAACCACCCTGCGGCTGACCGGAGGGTTTGAGATCGCCGGCCACTCGCGGGTCAACCTGGAGAATATGTTCGCCCCCACCGACGCGTTCATCCCGGACGGGGGCTTCGTGGCCGGTGCGGTGCAGAGCGTCTTTACGCGCATCTTCGCGAATCCGTACGAAGCGGCGCGGATCGAGCGGATCACGCTGCACGTGGAAAGCATTCCCGAGCGGCGGTGGGCGACCATCGAAAGCGCCTGGAGCGAGAAGAGCGAGGCGCAGCCGGGCGAAGCGGTGAGCGTCAAAGTGCTGCTGCGGCCGTATCGCGGCGCGCCGGTGATCCGGGAAGTGCCCATCACCATCCCGCCGCAGGCCGCGCGCGGGAGCACGCTGCGTGTCATGGTGAGCGACTCGGATTCGCTCAACCGGATGTCGCGCCTATTCACCTTTTCGCCGCAGGGCCGGCTGGCGGGGCTCGAGCAACTCATCACGCTGCTCAACCGCGAGCGGCGCAACAACCGGCTCTACGTGACCTTGCTCCAGCCGACGCCGACGCTGCTGGTGGAAGACAAGGAGCTGCCCAACGCTCCGCTGTCTGAGATCAACGTGCTCGACCAGCGGCGCAACTCCAGCGGCTCGCTGCTGCTTCGGGAATCGACTGCCGGTGAATGGTCGGTGCGGATGAACGAGGTGATCTCGGGGATGTACTCGGTGACGATCGCGGTGAAGTAATCGCCGGAGGGGAAGTCCGGCGCTCAGGGGTTTTGTCCCACAGGAGAGAGACGATGCGGGTTTTCTCGCGCCGCTTGCTGGCCTGCGGCATGGCAGCGCTGCTCGCGGGATTCGCCCAGCCGGCGGCGCGCGCCGAACACACGCGCCAGTGGCGGCAAGCAACCTACGAAGATTTCGACAAGGGCACGCCGCGGGGCGTGGCGCTGCGCAGCGACGGCAAGCTCGTGCTGGCGCCGCGGTTCGCGCCTTTCGCCGATCCCAACGCCGCCTACCTGTGGTCGCTGCGGGTGGACTCAAAAGGCAATCTCTACGCGGCGGGCGGCTCGAATGCCAAGGTGCTGCGCTTTGACTCGAAGGGAACGGCGACAACTATCTTCGAATCGGCGGAAATGACGGCGCAGGCGCTGGCTCTCGATGCTGCTGACAACCTCTACGTGGGCACGTCGCCCGACGGCAAGGTCTACCGCATCACGCCGGCCGGTGAAAAAAAGGTCTTCTTCGAGCCAAAAACGAAATACATCTGGGCCCTGGCGGTGGACGCGAACGGCACCGTGTATGTCGCCACCGGTGACAAAGGCGAAATCTTCGCGGTGAAGCCCGACGGGAGCGGCCAGGTGTTCTATTCGAGCGAAGAGACGCACATCCGCGCCCTGGCGCTCGACGGACGAGGCAACTTGCTTGCCGGCACCGAGCCCAACGGGCTGATCCTGCGGATCTCCCTGGCCGATCGCAGCAACGCCCGGCAGGCGTTTGTCCTCTACGAGAGCTCCAAGAAAGAGGTCACCGCGCTGCTTGTGGACCGTGCAGGAAATACTTTCGCGGCGGCCATCGGGGAGAAGCCGCGGCCGGGCCAACCGATCCCGCTGGTGGTTGTCACGCAGCAGCAGGCGGCCGGCGGGCAGCCGATAGCAGCCGGGGGAACAATGGGCCCGGCGCCGCAGGGGACTGTGTTCGTGCCCTTCCCTCCGATGGTGGGCAGCGCCGTCTATCGCCTGGCGCCCGACGGCGCCCCGGAAGAGCTGTGGAGCTCGCGAGACGACCTGGTCTATGCCCTGGAACTCTCGCCCGGAGGGAAGTTGCTGCTCGGCACAGGCAATCGCGGCGTGGTCATCGAGCTCGAGGGCCATGGCGTGTTCTCCAGCCTGGTGAAAACGGCGTCGTCGCAAGTGACGAGTTTGGCGCAGGGGCCGGGCGGCAAGGTGTACCTGTGCACGGCCAACCCGGGGAAGATCTTCACGCTCGGGCCGGACGATGAGCCCGTGGGAACCTTCGAATCGCAGACCTTTGACGCGCGCATGTTTTCGCAATGGGGCCGGCTGGAATGGTGGGGCGAAAACGCAGATTCCGCTGGGAAAATCTCGCTGTACGTCCGCTCGGGCAACACCTCCAACGCGGAAAAGAACTGGAGCCCCTGGGCGGGACCCTACTCCAGCGGCCGAGGCGAGAAGGTGAACTGCCCGCCGGCGCGCTTCGTGCAGTGGAAGGCGGTGCTGCGCAGCTCGAGCGCCTCGCCGCCCAAGGTTTCCTGGGTGAGTCTCTCGTACCTGCCGAAGAACGTCGCGCCGACGGTGGACGCGATCGTCGTGCAGAATCCCGGCGTACGCGTTCAGGGACCCTCCGTCCCGCAGCAGGGCCCGACGGCTTCGCAGTCGGTGCCGTTGCGCATGCCGCCGCCGGCGGCGCCGGCGAGCGGTGTAAGCGTCCCGCCGCAGCCGGAGAGACCGCCGCAGCGATTTGAACCGCCTCCCCAGGGCTTTATGCTCAAGGGATACCAGGCCGTTGTGTGGAGCGCGCGGGACGAAAACGACGACGAACTCGTCTACACGATCTATTATCGCGGCGAGGGCGAGAAAAACTGGAGGCTGCTCAAGGAAAAGCTCGAGCAGAAGTTCTACTCCTGGGACACCAGCACGATGCCCGATGGCGCCTACTACTTGAAGATCGTCGCGTCGGACGCCCCGTCGAATCCACCCGAAGACGCGCTTATGGCCGAGCGGGAGAGCGATCGCTTCGAAGTGGATAACACGCCGCCGGTGATCGAAAACCTGCGCGCCGAGCCGGCGAGCCCCGAAATTCGCGTTCGTTTCGACGCCCGGGATTCTTATAGCGACATCGCCCGCGCCGAGTACAGTCTGGACGGCGGAGATTGGATGCTGGTCTTCCCCGCGGGCCGGCTCACCGATGCCCCGCAGGAAAGCTTCGAGCTGGTGCTTCGGGGGCTCGCGCCGGGCGAACACACCATTGCGGTGCGCGTCTTCGACCGGTTCGAAAACGGCGCGACCTCGAAGGTGACCTTCAGCGTTCCCGCCAAGAAGCGTTGAGACTCAGCTCGCCCAGCGATCCCCGGTGGAAACCGCTTCATAGCGCTCGATGTGCGCGCCCACGCCCGTCTTGTTGTCGGCAAAGCTGTCGGGCTGGACGTGGACGACCCGAGCCTGGCATCGGACTTCGGTCGAATCCTTCCCGGTGAGCTCCCGCGGCATCTTCAGAAGCAGTTCCACCGGCGTCCCTACGGTGAGGGGATAGTCGGTCGCAAAGAAAACGCCATTCTGGGAAAGATTCAGCGTCTCGGCCCTCTGCTCCGGCAAGGTCGGAATCGTGATGGGACGAAACCTGAGTGGGATGCGAAGATTTATGCGTGGAGCGACGCGCCGTTCATTGCTGTTCATGGGTTCCTCCTCGCGCGTAGGGAAGGGTTGGCGCGACACAACATTCGAAGGGGTGAAAGCATGATACCCCGCTGGCACCCGTTTGCAAGGGATTTGTTCAGCTCACGTGTCGCTCTTCAGGAGGCTTGATGCGGCGGAAGGAAAAATACAGAAGAAAATCGTAAAGGATTTTCGTGCCCGCGCCCAAAAAGAGCGGGCTCGCGAGGGCCAGCCCGCTCATGGCCCAGCCTGCGCCGAAGGGGGCCACGGCATAGGCCACATTGCGCGTCAGCGTAGTCATGCCGCTGGCGAAGGCACGCTCCTCGGGCGGCACCACCGCGAGGATGTAAGACTGACGCGTGGGCACATCCATTTCTACCAGCGCCTCCCGCGCCAGGAAAAGCGCGACAGCCCAGCCCACGCCCGGCGCAAACGGCACCGCCAGCAGGAACAGGCTGGACGGGAGGTGCGTAAAGACCATGGTGTTCAGCAGGCCGATGCGACGCGCCAGCCACGCCGCGACAAGGTGCGAGCCCGCGTTGGCCAGGCGCGCGCCAAAGAACAGCGGCCCCAGCCACGCCTCGCCAATGCCGAAGCGGCGGAAAAACCAGTACGAAACCAGCGCGCTGGTCAGGAAGCCGCCGCCCAAGCTATCCATTCCGGTGAGCGCAGCGAGGCCGGCGATACGGCGCTTCGATTCCGGAGCAATTTTCGGGTAAAGACGCCGCCGGCCCTGGCCAGCCGCCTGCTGGGTGCGATCGGAGGCGAGCTCGACTCGCGAGGAGAGCGTGGCGGAAATCATTGCAGCCAGCAACGCCAGCGCCGCGGAGAGAATCCAGGCGGCCTGATAGGCCGATTCCTGCGGCCATCCCCAGCGCCCGCGGAGGAAGACCGGCACACTGGCCAGCAAGCTTCCCAGCGCCAGCCCGATGTCGAGCGTCAGACTGTACCAGGCCAGGACAAAGGTACGGCGCTCGGGCGTGGTGGTCTCCGGGAGCAGGGCCTGCTCGAGAGCGTAGGATGGGCCGCGGTCGCGTCCCAGCCCGTTGATCATGCCGAAAAATGCCGCCAGGAGGAGGAGTTCGGGCCGACGCAGAGAGGCCAGTGCCGCGGCGCCCACCGCGGTGAGCAGGCCCAGGACGACGAGCGTGCGACGCCGGCCGAGGCGGTCGGCCAGGAGGCTCGAAAGCAGCGTGGCCACAGCGGCGCCGGCAAGGCCCGCGGTCACCAACAAACCGGCGCTGCGAATGCTCCAGCCGATCGAGCCGAGATAGATCACCAGCAACACGCCGGTCATCCCTACTCCCAGCGAGCGCAGAAATGCAGCGAGGAAGATGCGCGTCTGGTCGGCAAGGGGCGCAGAGGGCATGCCGGCTGAGACTATGCCATAATGCGAGACGAAGTAGCCGCTTGACGAACGGCTCGTCGCTCGGGTTCCGCAGAGCGGGAGCCGGAATATTCCGGTTGGAAGTCCGCGCTCTAACCGGCACCGAACGGACCACACCAGCCATGACGACAGCACCGAAGTCCTCCGGCGCACAAACCATCCCGCCCGACCTGGAAACCATCCGCGCCGCACACCGCCGCATCGCCCCGCACATCCACCGCACTCCGGTGATGACCTCGGCGTCGCTCGATGCCGTGGCGGGCGCGCGGCTATATTTCAAGTGCGAAAACCTGCAAAAAACGGGCTCGTTCAAGATCCGCGGAGCCACCAACGCAATCTTTTCCCTTGGCGCGGATGAGGCGGCGCGGGGAGTTGTGACTCATTCTTCGGGCAATCACGCCGCGGCGGTAGCCCTGGCGGCGCGTTGGCGCGGCATTCCGGCGTGGGTAGTGATACCGTCAAACGCGCCCGCAGCCAAGCGCAGGGCGGTCGAGAGCTACGGCGGGCAGATTACCTTCTGCGAGCCGACGCTCGCAGCACGCGAGGCCGCCGCCGCCGAAATCATCCGCCACACCGGCGCAGTGCTCATCCATCCGTTCGATGATGATCGCATCATCGCCGGACAGGCGACCGCGGCCGTGGAATTGCTGGAGGACGTGCCGGACCTTGATTTCATCCTCGCGCCGGTGAGCGGCGGCGGACTGCTCAGCGGCACAGCCCTCGCCGCAAAGAGCCTGCGAGCGAGCATCCGGGTGATCGGCTGCGAGCCAAAAAACGCCGACGACGCTTACCGGTCGCTCGCCTCGGGACGCCTCGAACCAATGGAGAGCCCCAACACCATTGCCGACGGATTGCGCGCCTCGCTCGCCGGGCGCACCCTGGTCATCCTTCGCCAGCACGTGGACCAGATCGTGCTAGTTGCCGAGGAAGAAATCATTGTCGCAATGAGGCAAGTGTGGGAACGCATGAAGCTGGTGATCGAGCCGTCGGCGGCGGTTGCCGTGGCACCGCTGCTGGAGCGCGGGCTCCCCGTCGAGGCCAGGAAGGTCGGCGTCATTTTGTCGGGGGGTAACGCAGACCTTGAGCGGCTGCCGTTTGCGTGAGAGAAGTTGTCAGCGGTCAGTTTTCAGTTGCCGGATTTCAGGGAGTCCTCCACACTCGCTTCGCGGAGATGGGACACCCGGCACAGACGAATCCACTGGAAACTCATAACCGAAGGCTGGAAACTCGAGCTGCTCAGTCGTCCAGCGGCTTCCAATCGGCTGGCGGGAAGGAGATCTGCCAGAAGCCGGGCACGGGCGCAGGGAATTCCACGGGGATGAGAAACCCCTCGGCGGTATCCCGGGGCGTGCGGGTGACGCGACACCCCATTCGCTGTTGTGTGCGATCGTGCTGGAGCTCGAGTCTTGCGTCCGCATCCAGGGTGCGGGAACAGAGCAGCATGGCGCCGTGGTCGTTTACGGCGACCGTGTGAGCGTGGATGGTCACCGGCTGGCGCGCGATGATCAGGTGCAGCGTCACGGGCACGCGGATCATCACCCGTTGGCTGCGGCGGCGCTCCTCGCCGGGAAGAAGCTGCTGCCCGCGACCAGACTGCGACTTGGCACGCGTCATAGTTCCAGCCCCCAGAAACCCATTTCCGGATCGATCAGCTCGATGCCCAGTTCCCATCCTTCAGCGCGCTCGTTCCCGTTCCAAACGACGACACCTGGACTACTCTGCCGCGTAACGAGATTGGTCATCCGCACGCGCTGTTCGAGCTCGAGTTTCCGCGACAGCACCACCAGGCAGCCATAGGGGCCGACAATGCGCGTCTGCGCCTCTTCGTTCAATGTCCGGCCGCCGTCCGCTTCCCATTCCACGGCGACCTGCACTCGCGAGTTGAGGCGCACACCGCGGCGCTTTTCGTGAAACTTGGTCTGACGCGAACTTTCTTTTCGCAAAGACATCCGATATCCCTCCGGCGCGCGTTCTGCTCCCGAAGCGCCAGGAACGCCCCGGCGCGGAACTCCCTGAAGGTATTTGAGGCTCCAATTTCGATGCTAGGCTGGCTGATACGAGCGGTCAATAGTACGGGTGCGCAAAGCGTCATTCCGCAGCCGCTCGGAACGCCGGCCCCAGAGATAAGGCGAGTGAGTTTTATTACTTGCCGGCCTTGAAGGTGGGCACAGAGTTTTCAGTCAGCCGCGGCGCATGCGTCCCAGCCGGCTCCAAGGGCAGCACTTCTCTGCCGGGCTCGGCGGCCTCCACACGGCGGCGGCCACGAATGCGGCCTATCCACTGCTGGAAGTTTTCCATGTAGATGTAGACGACCGGGGTCAGGTACAGGGTCACGACCTGCGAGAAGAGCAATCCGCCTACCACGGCCAGGCCCAACGGGCGGCGGGCTTCACCGCCGGCACCGAAACCGAGCGCGATGGGCAGCGTGCCCATCAGCGCGGCCATGGTGGTCATCATGATCGGACGGAAGCGGACCAGGCTGCCATAGTAGATCGCCTCCGCTGGGTTCTTACCGGCGGTTTTTTGCGCTTCCACGGCGAAATCCACCATCATGATGGCGTTTTTCTTCACGATGCCGACCAGCATGATCACGCCGACGAAGGCGTAGAGGTTCAACTCCACCTTGAAGAGCATCAGAGTCAGTAGCGCGCCGAAGCCGGCCGAAGGCAGGCCCGAGAGAATCGTTAGCGGGTGGATGAAACTCTCATAGAGGATTCCCAGCACGATGTAGATCACCAGGACGGCCATCAGCAGCAGGATGCCCAAGCCCCGAAGCGAGGATGCAAACGCTTGCGCCGCACCCTGGAAACTCATGCTGATATTACTGGGCAGGGTGTCGCGCGCCAGCTTGTCCACTCGGGCCACCGCATCGCCCAGTGAAACACCGGGCTTGAGGTTGAACGAGAGGGTCACCGCAGGGAGCTGGCCCAGGTGGTTCACCGAGAGCGGTCCAAAGTTCGAGCTCAGCCCGGCGACGGAATTGAGCGGCACCAGTTGGCCCTTCGCGGAGCGGATGTAAAGCAGCGAGAGGGCCGAGGGGTCTCCCTGGAACTGCGGCTCGAGCTCCATGATCACGCGATACTCGTTGTTGGGCGCGAAGATGGTAGAAATCTGCCGGGCGCCGTAGGCGGTGTAGAGGGCGTCCTCCACCTGCTCCGCGGAAACGCCGAGGGCGGAGGCCTTGTCGCGGTTAATCACCACGTTGATCTGCGGGTTCTTGATCTGCAGGTCGGTGGCGACGTCCTGCAGGCCCGGCACCTTCTGCATCTGCGCGTAGAGCTGCGCGGAGGAGCGGTAGAGCTCCTCGGTCTCGGGGCTCTGCAGGGTAATCTGGTAGAGGCTCTTGGTGAGCTGGCCGCCGATGCGGATCGGCGGCAGGTTCTGCATGAAGGCCCGGATGCCAGGGACCGTCGCGAGCTTCGGCCGCAGCTCCTCGATCACCTGGTCCACGTGGGGGCGCTCGGTTCGCGGCTTCAACCGGATGAAGATGCGGCCCTGGTTGTTATTCGCCGCGATGCCGGCGCTGCCTCCGCCCACGCTCGACATTACGTTATTTACGTTGGGGTCCTGCATCACGATGTCGGCCAGCAACTTCTGGTGTTGCACCATGGCATCGAAGGAGATCCCCTCGGCCGCCTCGGTGAAGACAAAGATCGAGCCGGTATCCTCGCTGGGGAGGAATCCCTTGGGGATTTTGACGTACAGATATCCGGTGGCCAACATCAGGGCGAAGGAAAGCACGATCGTGGCCAAGCGGTGGCGCAAGAAGAATTGCAGGCTGCGATCGTAGCCGTGCAGCAGGGCGTCGAAACCGCGCTCGAAGGCGTTGAATAGCGCGCCGTGCTTTTCCTGATGCGGCGGGCGCAGGAACCGGCTGCACAGCATGGGGGTCAAGGTCAGCGAGACGAAGCCGGAAACCAGGATGGCTGCTCCAATAGTCACGGCGAACTCGTGCAGCAGGCGTCCCAGGATTCCGGCCAGGAACAGGACGGGGATGAAGACCGCAGCCAGCGAGATGGTCATGGAGACAATGGTGAAGCCGACTTCTTTTGAGCCCTTGTACGCCGCCTCCACAACGCCCTCGCCCATCTCCATGTGCCGGACGATGTTTTCCAGCATGACGATGGCGTCGTCCACGACAAAGCCCACCGAGAGCGTCAGGGCCATCAGGGAGAGGTTATCGAGCGAGTAGTCGAGCAGGTACATCACCGCGAACGTGCCTACAATCGACATCGGAAGCGCCAAGCTAGGGATGATCGTGGCCGAGAGATTGCGCAGAAACAGGAAGATCACCATCACGACCAGAGCGATCGTGAGGACCAGGGTGAACTTCACATCGTGCACGGAATCGCGGATCGAGACCGAGCGGTCATAGAGGATGCTCAGGTTCACCGCCGGCGGCATCTGCGCGCGGAACTTGGGCAGCAGCTCCTTGATATTGTCTACCACTTCAACAGTGTTGGTGCCGGGCTGGCGTTGGATGGCCAGCACCACGGAGCGGGTGGCGTTAAACCAGCTCGCAATCTTGTCGTTTTCGACGCTGTCGATCACCCGGCCGAGCTCTTCCAGGCGCACCGGTGAGCCGTTGCGGTAGGCCACGATCAGGGGACGGTAGGAGGCGGCATCGGTGAGCTGGCCGTTGGCCTGCACGGTGACAGCCTGGTGGCGTCCCCACAGGGTGCCGGTCGGCAAGTTGACGTTCCCTCCCGCGACGGCGGCCGCGACCTCGTCAATGCCCAATTGCCGGCTGGCCAGCGCCCGGGGATTGAGCTGCGCTCGCACGGCGTATTTCTGCGAGCCAAAGACCTGCACCTGCGCCACTCCGCCCACCATGGAGATGCGCTGCGCCATGAACGTCTCGGCGTACTCGTCCACGTCGGAAAGAGGCAGGGTCGGCGAACTCAGCGCCAGGTAGAGGATGGGTTGGTCGGCCGGATTGACTTTGCGGAATGACGGCGGGCTGGGCAAGTTCTGCGGGAGTTGCGGCGAGGCCTGGGTGATGGCCGTCTGGACGTCCTGCGCGGCGGCGTCAATACTGCGGCTGAGATTGAACTGGAGGGTGATCTGCGTGCCGCCCAAATTATTCGCGGAACTCATCGAATCGAGGCCGGCAATCGTAGAGAACTGGCGCTCAAGGGGCGTGGCCACCGAGGAGGCCATCGTCTCGGGGCTGGCGCCGGGCAGAGTGGCAAAAACCAGGATGGTGGGAAAATCGACGTTTGGCAGGTCGCTGACCGACAAGGCGCGGTAGCCGATCACGCCAAACAGCAGGATGGCGGACATGATCAGAACCGTAGCAACCGGGCGCCGAATGAAGGGCTCTGCGATGTTCATGAGCGCTTATCCTGGTTCGATTGTTGGCCTGTCTCCGGCGCGGCTTTGAATTTCACCTTGGAACCAGGCACCAGGCGGAGCTGTCCGTCGGTAACCACGGTCTCACCGGCCCGGAGACCTTTTTCGACGATCGTTTCGCCCTCGATGGTCCTGCCGGCCACCACCGGCCGCGATTCGGCTGTCTGGTCGCTCTTGACGACGAATACAAACTGGCCGTTCTGGCCGGTCTGCAGCGCCTGTGCGGGGACCACGACGGCGTCTGATTGAGCGGTCAGTGTGATCACGACGTCTACGTATTCTCCGGGCCAGAGCCGTCGCTGCTGGTTGGCGAAGGTTGCTTTCATCAAGATGGTCCCAGTCGTCATGTCCACGGCGTTGTCCACGAAGCTCAGCACGCCTTCCTCAGGACGCTTGGGGTCCTCGGGGATAATGGCTTGGACCTTCAGCTTCCCCGCAACCATGTACTTCTTCACGTCGGCGAGGTATTGCTCGGGGACCGAAAAGCGCACGTAGATGGGCGTGATCTGGTTGATGACCGCCAGAACGGGGACGTCGTTGGCCTTTACCAGATTCCCGCGGTGGACCAGCAGGCCGCCGGTGCGGCCGTCCATCGGCGCGGTGATGGTGCAATACTCCAAATCGAGTTTCGCCTTTGCTACGGCGGTCTGGTCAGCTTGCACCACAGCTTCCAGCGCATCGGCCTCCGAGCTGGCCTGGTCGTTCTGTTGGCTTGAGACCACGCCTTCGGAAAGCAACTTCGCATAGCGCCCGGCCTGGATGCGCGCATTTTCAGCGCGCGCCTTATCCCGGGCGAGATTGGCCCGGGCCTCCTGCAGCGCGACCTCAAAGGGGCGGCTATCAATCTTGAAGAGCAGAGCGCCCTTGCGCACGTCTTGGCCGGCCACGAAATGCACGCCGACGAGCTGGCCCGAGATCTGCGGCTTGATCGCGACCGTGGTCAGCGCTTCGACGTTGCCGATGGCGCGCACCTGCACTGGAACGCTTTTCTGCACCACCGTGGCCACCACAACCGGCACCGCCGGCGCCGCGGCCGGCGCCGCCTGCTGCCTGGAACAGCCGGGCGCGATCAGGCTGAGCCAACAGGCTGCAATGGGCAGAAGTTTCTTGAGCGAGCTCCCCTTTCCCTTTGCCGGGGGCCTCGCGGCTTGCGATTTCTGCCTGTGGTTCATCGTCACCTGCAAAATTCGCGGGCAGGTCACCCTGCCCGCTTCTGACCTCTTCAATGTCTCGCCGCGGGTTATCCCGCCTGCGCCTGACTCTTCTGGAATGCCGGGGCAAACTCCCGGGCGAACTGGTCGAAGGTGTGCGGCTGGACCTTCCCTACTTCAGCCACTACTCGAGTGACGTATGCGGCGCCGCCCCCGTTCCAGTAAGCGTTGAGCTCGAGGACGCCGTCGGCGAGCCCTTCGGGAAACCCGGCCGACATCATTCCCTGCTTGGCCACGGCCGGAGTCACTTCGATGTGGGTCACCTTTCTGCCCAGCGCCGTCGAGAGCTTTTCGGCGACCTGCGTGAATGACAACGCCTCGGGGCCGGTAACGTCATAGGTCTTTCCGGCATGGCCGGGCCGGGTAAGCGCCGCTACGGCCACCGCGGCAACGTCGCGGACATCCACCATGCTGATTCTTGCGTCCTTCATGGGCACGTAGATGGCGCCCTGGCCCGCCACGGTGTCCGCGAACCCAAGCATGTTCTGCATGAAATAGTGCGGCCGCAGGTGCGTGTAGGAGATGCCGGATTGCTCGAGCTGCTTTTCGGTCAGCCAGTGCCAGCGCAGAAAGCGCACTGGAGACTCCGCCGCGGCGCCGATCGCTGAGAGCTTGACGATGTGGCGCACGCCCGAGCGGCGCGCCGCTTCAATCAGATTGCCCTGCAGCTCGACCTGCCGCGGGTCGGGCGACGAGAGGAGAAAGACCTTCTCCGTTCCGGCGAGCGCAGCGTCGAGCGTTTCGGGCTTGTCGAAATCACCCTGGGCAAGCTCGACCCCGGGGCGGCGGATCTGATTGGCCTTCTCCAGATTGCGGACCAACGCGCGCAACGGCGCGCCGGTGGCGGCAAGCTGCTTGACGACTTCACTTCCGACGGTGCCGGTGGCACCGGTGATCAGAATCATGCTGGTTCCCTCGCTTCCGGGAGGCGAAATATTTTTGGATTGGCGCACCGGCCCCGCGCTGGTGTTCATCCTTCCTCCCGTATAGATGCCCGCCGGGCACGCAAGTCACGGTTGCGCTCAGCGGCGAGGGTTGCGGCGGCCTGGAAGCTCCGCCTGCGTCCTGGCTGCTTCTGTAGAGGACGCATCCCGGCGAGCCAGATCTGCGCCAGGGTACGACAGACCTGCCGCATGTCAAACTTCTGGTAACGCCGCCCGCCGAACAGCTCCTGAATCAGGAAATGATACACCACCATGCCCAGAAATCCGCGGGCGGCCAGCCGGGGATCGATGCGACGCATCTTCCCGGCGCGGATGCGCTGCCGGATGTGATCGGCCAGGGCCTCGTAATATCCGGCCACATGCCTGCGGAAGAAACGATGCGAGAGCCGGTGGTGTTCGAGCGCGCTGAACAGCAGCAGGCGCGTCAGCGAGGTGTCTTTGGTGTTGCGCTGCAGAATGCCCTCGGCAATCGCGGCAAAGGTCTCCTCTTCACCGGCTCCGGCGCGGAGCTCAGCCTCGAGCTGCTGGCGTCCTCCGGCGCTGCGGCACTTGCCGTCCAGGATGGCCCAATAGAGGTCGTCCTTGTGCGGGAAGTGGCGGAACACGATGGCCTCGTTGACGCGGGCCCGCTCGGCGATCTGGCGGGTGGTGGTGCCGCGAAAGCCCTGCCGGGCGAACAGAGGAGTGGCCACCGCGAGGATCTGCCGGCGACGATCGGCTGCGGCGAGGCGATTGGACTTGCGTGGCATGTAAGTATGCACTTACTTTGTAGCGCGTTCCTGGAGGCGTGTCAACCGGAAGCGAGTTTCGCAGGCATCAGGCGCGAGGGTAGCGGCGGAGCCGACAGGTCCGCTGATGGGTGATCGTTGACGCCAACTGCCGCGAGAGCTGTTCCGCGCCCGGCTCAGTAGCCCGCAAACTCCTCGGTCTTCAGGTTGTCTTCGCTGATGCCGAGCGAATCGAGCAGTTGCCGCATCCCCGTCACCATTGCCGGAGGCCCGGCGAGGTAATAGATCGCCTGGTGCAGGTCGGGCACGTGCCGCGTAAGCAGATCTTTATTGATGCGGCCGAATTCATAGGGCCAGGCGGGGTCTTTCGCGTCGGTCACCGTGGCGATCAGCTTGAACTGCGGGTTGTGTTTCGCCCAGGTCGCGAAATCCGGCAGGAACGCAGCGGCGGCGGGCGTGCGGTTGGAATAGAACAGGATCAGCCGATGCGGGAGCCGCTCCTGGGTGGCCCATTCGGCGATGCTGCGCATGGGCGTGATGCCGATGCCGCCGGCGAGAAACACGGCCGACTTGGAAACGTCTTTGTGCAGCGTGAACGAACCCATGGATGGGCCGACCTTCACCCCGGTGCCAAGGGGAATGACTTTCAGAGAGTTCTTGAATGCCGTCGACCGCATGCGCGTGGCGACCATAAGGGTGCCCTTGTTGTTGGGACTGGAGCAGAAGGAAAACGTCCGGGTGTTGCCCCCGGAATCCGTCTCGGGCGGATTGATGAGAATGAAGTCGGCGTTTTGTCCGGCCCGAAAGGTGAAGTCGCTTCCGCTCGAATCAAACCAAAACGCTGTTGTGCCTTCGGCGACCTCACGGCGATCTTTCAGAGGGAATAGATGCTCGGCCATGGGTACGCTCCTCCGCTGCAGATTACGCGGTCCTGCTGCCCTTGGATGACAGTTCCCTGCCGAAAACCTCAAGAAAGAGGCGGAGGCCAGGAAGCGGACCCTACTGCTCCTTCCTATCCTTCGCTGGTTTCGCTGGCGTCGACAGTCTGATCACGGCGGCGGCGGCGGTGCAACGCACAGCCTGGTTGCCGTCTGCCATCGCCGGGATGATGCTGTCCATGAGATTCGGGTCACCGCGTTTCGCAATGGCGTGGAGCGCCGCTGCCCGGACAATCCAACTCTTGTCGAAAGCGGCTTTGACGAGGGCTTCGCCGCTCACGGGATCCGGATCCTCGGCCAGCACTTCGGCCGCTGCCGCTCGAACCGGAGAAACGTCATCCTTCGCCATCGCCTTCACCAGGAACCATCCCATACCGGCAAAGGGAACGAATCCAATGCCTTGCTCAAAACCAAATTGAGCCATCTTCTTCGGATTCCGAAGCATCCTCTCCTGTTTCGCCAGCAAACCCTCTCCAGTCTTACGCTTTCCCGTCAGCACGGCGTAAAAAACCTCGTACGCTGAATTGTCCCCTAGATTCCGAAGGGCATGGGCAGAAGCCAGCACAACCGGCGCCTCTTTATCCCCTAACGCTTTTTTCAGTTTCGGAATCGATGCTTTGGAACCCATCTGTCCCAGCGACGTCGCCGCAGCCATCCTTACCTCGAACCTTCCATCTTCCAAAGCCTTTTCCGCAAGCCTCACGGCGTCAAGATCGCCCGGAAGAAGCCCGAGTACGCGGACCGCCTGGGCACATCTCGCGGGATTCTTATTGTTCACCTCTGACTGCAGGATCCCCCAGGCCTTCTGCCGCTGAACCTGGGCGCGTAACGGCATACCGCCGGCGATCAGTGTCAAGGCCAAGAGGAAAGGTGTTGCGCTCGATGGGTTCATGTTCATTCATTCCTTTTCCGTATCGCGTCTCTATCTTGCTCCGCTCGTTCCGGGGTGAGCTCAGGCCCCCGCTAGATTATTGATAGTGTCTAGCCAGCGGCTCGCGGCTAGAAGCCGCGATTATACTAAGCCACGCATACGTGCGGTTCAAAGCCTGCTCCGCCAGAAAACGAAGCAGATTGCGTCTCAATGATTTACGTGCACCTTGTTCTACGGTTTTCTACCCTGTTCTCGGTTATTCTGTTCCCAATCTGCTTCTCGATTTGTTCCCAGAATGGGTCAGGCATCAAGACAACCTGCATGACAGCCGAGCATAGCTATACAGGTCCAAGGGGCCGGGCGGAGGTGACCCGCTCCGAAGGAGCATAGCCGAGAGGTACCATCAACTACGGCCCGGGTAAAATCCGCCCAAAAGCGCACACCCGCGGAAGCTCCTACATCAAGAATCCTCGCGCAGATTAACCACAGAAAGTGGTAACTGTCCTGCTGAATATCGGGAGGTCTTCTGCACTGCCGCCGGCAGCCTTGTTATTTGACTTGCCGGGACTGGAAAGGTCTTGCGATGCTAACAAGAAGAATCTTCATTAGTTTCGTCCACGATGACACGGAACAAGTGAATGGTTTCCTTGGGCTGCAAAATATCCTCGACAATTTCGAATTTTACAACCACAAGCTCGACCGTCGCATAAACACTGCAGATAGCAACTACGTGGCACGGGTTATTAGCGAGGAGTATCTTCGCCCTGCGTCCGTCACAATCGTTTTAATCGGCAATAAGACGGCGCAGAGCCCTTGGGTTCAATGGGAAATCCGAGAAAGTATTCGTCAAGGTAAGGGTCTGCTGGGAATTCGGCTGAAGGATACGTGGGGCGCCGTCCCAGCCGGAATCCCGGAGAATGCTGTTGGGGGCTGGGACCCAGAGAAATTTCCCTCGCGGATAGAGTGGGCTTACCAACAGACGCAGAGGCGATGACACTTCCAATCCCATCGCTGCGGGTAGCCTAGTAGGCCAGTCCCGCACTGACCAGCAAGCGAATCTTTTGAGAAGGATTTACTAGAAACTGAAAATCGCGTAATTCTATTAGATTCAGCGGGCAGGTCTGTAAGCCGGATTCTGTCTGCTCCCGAAACTGCAGCTTATTGAGATGACTGGGAATTGGTTACAATTCCCTTCCCTGCAAAGGATTACGGGAGATTCTGTTACTTCTTCAGATTCCGCTCAAGTCTGCATGGAACCCCACAGACTGGACACTAAATGGACACTAAAGCAGGACGAGAATTTGATTCTCGGACCTCAGTTGTGCATGGACGCTAGACGGAGGCTAAGAGGTCTCGGTAATTACAAGCGGCCCAGTTCCCATATCCGGGCCAAATGATGGTCGTCATGTTCCGCAATGAAGTAGAGATGGTCGACCAATCGCATGGGCGTCTTCAGGCGAGGATGAAGTGCGCTGCGCGCATAGACCTCGGCTTCCAGGCCATCCAGGCTGCGCAGCAATTCCGAACGCAGAGATCGGAATCTCTCCAAGAGTACCGCAAGGGGCTTGCTGTTGTGGTTTGCTTCGTCGGTCTTCCGGTTCGTTAGGTCGGCCACGGTCAGCGTTTCGACGCCCTTCAGAAAGTCCGCTATTCGGGCGATCCACAAAGGTTCGAGATCCCCCAAGTGGCCCACATTCTCTTGAATTGACCACTTGCCCCCGGACTTCCGCGTACGCTGTTCCGACGAGAAGCCGCGGACCAGTTCTTCCAGCCGTGCTGGAGTACCGCGCAGCCGCGCGGACACGTTCGGATATAGTTCCACAGGGAAGGCGAAGGCAAACTTTCGTTCAAACCAGCTAACAAGTTCGGTCATCTTTGGGCACCTCGCGCAAGTGCTCCTTGATTCTATCCCAGTAAGAAACCCGAGCAAAAACCGACTGCGGACACCCGCGAAGGTCTGGATGATCGCCACTTTGCCTACTCAGCGTCGGGTACTCTGCGTTTCGAGCTTGTCGCAGAGGATTGCAACGTCGTCCATGAGGCGGAGGGTGATGGGGATCTCGCCCTTGAGCGTGGGGCGAGGGCCGCGGGCGGGGAGAGTCATGAGCTTTGCCGGCCAGAGGATGGGGATGCTCCAGAAGAAGGCATCCCGCTTTGGGTGGCCGCGGCCAACGACCTTCCCTTCGGCATCCATGCGGTAGCGGCGGACGGAGACCACTTTCGTTGCGATGGGGATTTCGGTGTTTGGACCAAGAATGAGACGGTCAAATTCGAGTTTCAGCCAGCCCTTCCCTACTATGCGGCCGGGGTCTTTGTAATCGACGAACCTGCCAGTCAGGTAGCTTCCGCGCGGAAAGACGGAATAGCCAAATTCACGTAGGGGTCGCAAGTAGCAGATAACCGGCTCGCCTATCTGCGCTGTGCGTGAGGAGAAGTCCGGCTCTTCGAGGGTGCATTGCAAGAGTCGGCCTGCGCGCAATGTGATCTCTTGGGCGTGAAGGTCAACATGCAGTGCTACAAACGCGAGCGCCAGGACAACGAATCGAACGGGGTAGTTCATGACTGCCTCCTGGGGTTACTTATTTCTTTCATTGCCTCAAGACCTTCGGGAATGTAAAAAGGAGACCGTTTCGGACCCCCTTCCCTGGGGCGCTGTCTATTACTCGGCCCGTATTCCAATGGGCATATGCTATTAGGCATACGGCCGGAAGTCAACAAGAATCTTCATGGCAAAGCGGCTCAAGGCGCGGGCGGACCTCAAGGGGATCGGGAGACGGATTCGTGAGCTTCGTCGAGGGACACACCAGGAGGAGCTGGCGGCGTACCTTGGGGTCAGTCAGGGCCAGCTTTCAAAGATTGAGCGAGGACGGATGGCGCCGACGGTGGAGACGCTGGTGCGGCTTGCGGAGCGGTTCGGGAGAAGCATCGATTGGATTGTGCGAGGGGAGGGTGGGTGAGGAGGTCGAGCGCCGTATGGTCGAGCGAGAGATGCAAGAGCTGCTATGGAATTACCCTGAGAAACTCCTGAACGAGCAGCTCAGCAGAGAGACTCGTATTTCCGTTTGACTTCGCTTCTCGGCGCGGAATTGCGGAGAACTTCATCAATGCCTTCGGTGAGGCCTTGGCCGCGCAAGTACCGTTTACCGGAGGCGAAAAGCGCCCCACGTATCGGGTGGCTGACCTCACGCAGACAGAAACCGAGCATGTCCTAAAAACAATCTGCGAGTTCGCGGAGAAAGCCGCGCAGATAGCTTGAGGAGTGGGCTACGGATTTGGCCGGGCTTGGCCCGGATTTTGACAGGCAGGCGAGGCCTCGGATTTGGGCGGGTGTGGGTCTCGAATTTCGGCGGGTCAGGCCCCGGATTTTGCAGGGGATGTGGGTCTCGGAAAATGGCAGGTGAGGAGCCAAGATTGGCTTGAAAAGGCGGTTTTCTGCTAGGGAGTCTTTGGGTGGTTCTGGTGGTGGGGTCAACGGGGAAGCTGGGTCGGGCGATTGTGTGTCGGTTGCGTCGGGATGGGATAGCTGTCCGGGCGTTAGTGCGGCCTACGTCTAATCGGGCCGTGCTCGAGGGGTCTGGGGCTGAGTTCGCTGTCGGGGACTTGCGGGATGCGGAGTCGCTGCGCGTCGCTTGCCGGGGATGCGAGGCCGTTGTCACGACGGCGAGTTCGCTTCACAGGTCGACGGGATTTGATCTCCAGCGCGTGGATCGTGAAGGGAACTCAAGTCTTATCGAGGCGTCAAAGGCCGCGGGGGTCGGACACTTTGTCTTCACTTCCACGGTCGGGGCTGATGCACCCGGTGCGCCGCGTATCTTTCGCAACAAGCACTTCATTGAGGAGCGGCTGGCTGCAGGTGGGCTTCGCCACACCATTCTCCGGCCTGCCGGGTTTACGGAGAACCTTGTGCCGCTGATTCGGTTGGTGCGACGCACGGGGCGGGCGGTCATTCCGGGTCCTGGCACAATAAAGACGAGCTATATCGCGATTCGGGATATTGCGGAGATGGTCCGTTTAGTTCTAGAGAGGCCGCCCGCGTCAAATCCCGTGATTGAGTTTGGAGGTCTGGAGGATCTTTCGCTCCTTGATTGCGTCGGTGTGATGAGAGAAGTGCTTGGGCGGCGAGTCCGTGTTTTGCACGTGCCCTTGAAGCTCTTGCGCTTCATCGGTTTTGCGATGCTGCCCTTCACTCGTGCGCCGGACGCCCTCTTTGAAATACTGGAGTTTGTGGAGCGAAAGGGGCTGCGGGCGGATAAGAGGTTTCTATCGGAGTATCCGCTTCGGCTCACCTCTTTTCGCAGTTTTGTGGGGCAGCAGTTGGGCTTGTTGGTCCTGGGTAGGGTTTGACGCTGAGCGAGGTGTGGAGATGATGAGTAGGAAGAAGAGGCTGTGATGAGAGGCGGCGTAGGTCGCTATCTGGGGAGGCAAAGCGTGAAAAAGCGCATCGGGATTTCTGGCGTTGTTCTACTGGTTGCAGTGTTCGCGCTCGCATGGGGCGGGGTGGCACAGGCGCCGCCGGCGAGCGCGGATTCTCGCGTGATGGTGGAGGGCTACTACAAGATCACACCTGGCAAAGCGGATGAGTGGCTGGAGCTCTATCGCACCCAACACCTGCCCGTTCTTAAAGCGCGTCAGCGCCAGGGCCAGATTCTTGAGATTCTTGTCTACCGTCCTTTTCTCCACCAGGGCGCGCCGGCCTGGGACCTCAAAGTTATTCTGACGTACCGTGACTTTGCAGCGCTTGGCGACCGGACGGGCTTTGAGGCTATCGAGCGCAAGCTCTATCCGGACTGGGATGCCCACCAGAAGGCGGAGCGCCGGCGGTGGGAAATTACAGAAAAGCACTGGGACGATCTTATGGTCTCAGTGCCGACAGAGTAGCTTTGACATGAGTTGCCGCGGCCGTTCCCGAAGAGGATTCGGATGACGGTTGAGACGGTGGAGTAGGTGATTGGTCGTTGCCCCAGGCACCTCTAGGGAGGAATGGGAGGTTCCTTGACACTGTCCGTGGCTGTGCTAGGGTAAGGGCAGTTCTTCTTGTACGTTTTTTCCTGATTCATTAGCTCTTTCCTGGGTAATCAGGGTCGAAAAATAAAAAGGAGGGGTAAACATGCCCGAACAGGGAACGTGTGGCGCGAAGGTGCCAGGCGGCGGTTTGTTGATGTCTGAAGAAGACAATCGAGGTACTAGAAATGGCATTCGTTAGCATCTTCTACGCCCTTGGTATGGTTGTTACAGTGGTTGGTATCCTTCTTTTTGCAGTGGGGCACTTCCTGGGTCGGTTAAGCTACATGGAGACGGGAGCAGATTGCATGATTGTGGGCGGCGCTCTCGTGTTCCTTCTAGGGCTCTTCAGGAGGAAGGAATCCGTTCAGGCCTCGCCGCCACGTTAATGGTGATTGTGACTGTCCACCAGGACAGTCACAATTTTAATAAGGGGGTTAGCCCTTGGGTCTCAAGGAGAACCTAAAGAACCTATTTGAAGGGATACGCACCGTTGTCGCCATCATTGCTCTGTGTAGTATTTCCTTTGGCCTTGGCTTTAAATGGAGAACCCCCGCGCAACCGGAACAGACTCACTCCGTAGAAGTGCCGCGAACGCTTCCCCAAAAAGTTGATATCGCAACTTGCAGGATCTCAAATACAGCCGCGGGCTTCTTTCATGACAGCGCGATCATCTTGAAACAGGACATGGGTGCGAAAAAGTCGCGAGTTTTTCTCGCTGAGTCTGAAGAACTCGGCCGCTACAATCCGTTTACTTGGACTGTTGAGTTATGGCCAGAATTCTCATCGTATGGCCTGCACACGAGATCTGTCTATCTCCGACGGATCGGTAGTCCTCTAGAGTTTTATCATTCCCTGACATGGCAGCGGCAAGGCTCGCGGTTCCCTGTCGACGTACCAATGTCAGAATCAAACGATAGGATTCTTATGCTTCTTGCCATTTCAGGGGACCAGGAAATTACCGCGGATTGCAAAAGATTGTTAAAGACTACTGTAGGACCGCCAACACACTGAGGAGGCAGGTATGGTCAGGCAGATAATGGTCTCATTCTGTTTCTTTGCGCTTTGCCTAGCGGTAGGCATGACAATCGCTGCACCTGAGCAAAAGCAGAGACTTTCTGGGCAGGTTCTCGATTCGAGCGACAATCCTATTGCAAACGTCCGGGTGCGGATAAATCGCGGGTCTGACCAGGCAATCGAGGACAAGTCCAAGCCCGACGGGACATACTCAATCTCATTCCCACACGGCAAGCCCATAGACAGTGTCGAATACGAGCTAACGGGCTGGGATCGGGCTGTCATTTCGGGACTTTCAGGCGCAAGAGATCACAATGTCAACAAGACACTCTATCCCTCCACCTCCAGCGGTGGAGACCCTGCCAAAGTCGACCCAAAGCACTACAAAGTGGAGTTCGAAAATGATCGGGTAAGGGTCTTACGCTGGACGCTGGGACCACGAGAGAAGACGCCGATTCTTGAGCACCCAGCGAACCTGTGGATTCCTCTAACTAACCTCAACGTTAAAGGCATCTCTCCTGACGGGAGGACAGAAGAATTTCGGTGGGACGCGGGGCAGACGATTTGGCGTCCTCAAGCAAGAAGGATCGTTGAGAACCTGTCCGATAAACCTATCGAGTCCGTCATTGTGGAACTCAAGGCCAGGCCGACAAGCATGAAGACGTTGCCGAACAAATGAAGCGATGCCCGTCCCCGGCAGGTTGTGCGGATCTCAGTAACAATCAGGAAAAGATCCAGCGGGGAGCTGGGTCTTGTCTTGATGTGGCTCTTAGGTTGTGAAAGAACTGCTCCCACCCTCTCTCCTCACTCGACATGCCGAAGGGTTTGCCCGCGGCTTGGAAGGCACGAGGGTGCATTGACTTGCGCCCAGACGCAAGCCTAATATTCCTATTAAAGTGGCTTTTTCGGTCGGCAATGCACGTGTTTCCAGAAAATCAAGCCGGACCTATGAAGGAAGTACCCTTGGCGGGGGGCATAGATGAAATGGAATTTCGGTGGCTGGTTTAAAGAGGCACGCCAAGTGCGTACCGGATACGCACTTGCGGCTTTCGGCGTCGTCGCGGTGGTTGCAATTGTAGCCTTGGTGCTGGCTCCCAGACTAGAGATTACGAAGTTTGGTTCCTGGCAGGCTTTGATCCTAATCGGGATGTTGCTGCTCACGCTCCTCCTTCTCGTCATTCTTGGGCCGAAAAAAGCCAGACCCGCCGCTAATGATTCTCCTTCGGTTTTGAAACTCCATGAATGGACTACAAAGTGGTACTTCGGGCCGAAAGTCTATGTCGAACATCTGGATCTGAGAGTACTTGAGAACGATCAAGTCAAAGGCTCTCGTACGACCACGTGCGGGGATGAAATGACCATTTACGATGTTGCTGGATGCCGGTACGGGGTGACTTTTTGGCTTGAATACCATCTGAAAGATGGCCATGGCGGCGGGTCTATGATTCTGGACGAATACACGAATGACCGTCTCCTGGGTTTGGTGGTCAGCAAAGACTGTTCCAATGGCGCGTTGAAGTGCAGAAGAAACCTTTGGCTCCCTCCTCATCAAGCGCATGAACACAAGAAGGAGTTTTTTAAGGAGCTAGCCATGGTATTGCCTGCGGACGTGGACTGAATCTCAATGGTGCCGTAGAAGTTCCGCTTTCTCAGGCAGGAAAAGAGCCAGCGGGGAGCTGGCTCTGTGTTTTTCGGATGGGACTTTTTAAGTTGTGAAAGAACTGGTTTCCTTAGCCCTTCTCCTCTCTCTCAGTGGTCATCCCGAACATTTTGCCGACGGCTTGGATTGCGGGGAGGCGGGTAGAGATAGGCATGGTTTTTGCGACGGTCGTGAAGGCGTTGTGGAGCGACCACATGTTTCGGGGCTCGAAGTCCCGAAGCTGCGGCTCGAAGTAGGCCCGAGACGCTTCGGGGAGGAGGCGCACGGGCATGAGGCCACGAGCGAATACGTCGTGCATGAGGGCTTTGGCCTCAATGTCGGCCAGCTCTCGGCGTTTGAGGATTTCGATTTCTTCGATGAGCCGGCCGAAGTGGTCCTGGAAGCGGAGCACTGCGGCGGCGAGCTCCTCCCGAAGATTGAGGCCGGAGGTGTGTTTTCGCCGCAATGCGATCAAGTCCCCTCGGAATACGAGGTTGTCGCAGACGAATACCGAGAGGCCAGCGCAGATCTGGATGGACATGGATTTGTCGTTGGCGGTGCGAAGGCCAAGCGCGGCCGTGCCCTCCTCTGATTCGCCGTAGGCAAGTTCCAATACCCCGAAGAGCACCGCGCCGTCTCGCCGGAGTGCGAACTGCTCCTCGCGGATCGTGATTTGGCAGGTCTGGAGAACCCGGTCGAGCGATTCGACAAGCTCAACGTGGGGGATGGGCTTCCAGGAGCCGGTGGGATCGGGTGTGGGGACTGCGCGGAGTTGGTCGCGGGTTACGAGGTCGGTGTCCCGTTGAGACGCGAGGGTGCCGTGGTTCATTGCTGCTCCTTTCGAATAGATGAGCAAATTGCAACAGAGGGGTCTTAAGGCGGCTTACGTCTCTACGACGAGGTCCTTTTGCCAGTCACGGTCGTACCCTGGGAGGGTTGACTCGATAGCTTGCTTGGCTGTCTCGACCTCGGGATTGACGCGCAGGAAGTAGGTTTTCTGGGTGGAGGGGCAGACGACCTTGAGGAAGGCGAGCGGGATGGGTTCTTCTACCCGTTTTTCTTTGACCCAGCGAACCTGCTTCTCGGCGGTGTTCACCTTCAAGAGAACGCTGTCGCGAAAGGTGTCGGCCGGCTGGAGTTCCGCATCGCGAACGAAGTTCTCCACTCCCATTCGCTGAAGCAGTACCTCGCGGTCGGTTTGGTTCGCCTCGGCGAGAATGCGCTCGGTGGTGGGCTTATTCGTGAGCGTGCGCTCGGAGACCCGCCAGCCGCGCCAGAAGTAGAGCTCGCGGTCCTTGAGCAACACAGCCGGGGCGTCGGGGCGGTGGACCCTCCAACGGCCTCCTTGCCGTTCCCCCCATAGATCGCCCACGAGAAAGATGAAGCCGTGGGTGAGGCAGAACTCGGCGGCAAGGGGAAGGTGAGGTTGGAGGCGCCTGCGGGCATCTTTCGAGATGTAGGAGAGCCAGCGCGGGAAGGGCTGTCCGCGAAGCTCCCCCGGGAGTTGCCGCAAGAGAATCTCCCGTATGGTGCGGCTTCGGTTGTCGGACTCGCTTGCGACCGGCAGGGTCAAGCCGCGGCACTCGTCGTGGTGCTCTTTCAGGGTGACCAATGAGTCCGTGAGCGAGAAGCGCCAGCCCTCCTGGGCAAGCGCTTCTCGCACGGCTCTGCGGCTCTTGCAGATGGCCTTCATCGTTAGTCCAGAACCTGCCGCCAGCGAAGGCCGTCGAATTCCCGCTGGTTGGCGACGGCGTAGGTGCCGGCGGGGAGTTGGATCGGGCCGTGTTCCTCGTGGACGATGGTTGCGCCCGCCTCGGGTGAGCGGAGATACATTTCGCGTCCGAGGAGGTAGAGGACGGCGCCGGCTGCGAGGGAGGCCTTAGACACGCGATGCGTGTGTCCGGTCGTCTCGCCTCGGGCGATGACGCCGTTCTTGAGCGTTGTCGCTCCGTCAAAGTCGAGTTTTTGGTCGAGCTTGACGAAGAAGATGTCCCCCTGTCGCCAGAAGGGACGGTCAGACGTTTTTGTTTCCACTGCTTTTTCTCCTTTCGTTGTTGAGGTTCTTGTGAGTTGCTCTCCATTGCCGTGCGGCGGAGCGCAGCTCACGGTCGAAACGTTCGACATTGACGCGTGCCCGGATCCGGCCGTATCCGGCCGTGTAGTACAACTCCCAAGCGAGGCTTTTGGCTGCGGCTTCGAGGATGGCGTTCTTGCTGGTTCTTGTCATTGCTCACGCTTCCCTTTCGTGCGGGTCGCCGGACTCAAGGGGCGTGCGTCCCTCGAGCGATTCCCAATCGGGCTCAGGGCCGTGGATCGGCGGTGAAGCGATAAGCTCGTGCCAGTAGACACAGTGCCCGTAGTTCCAATGACCATGGCCATCCGGTCGGCACCACTCGCCCGGAGGCAAGGGAATGCTTCGGCGAGCTTGTCCGTTGTGGGTGAGGACGTGGAAGGCAGGGGTCTCCGGGTCGATCACGTACACCCACTCGATGAAAAGGGGGTCGGGGTTGTCTGAGGTGACGTGCTGCTCCTCGGCGGGGCGGGTGTCGTGCTCGTGGTATTTTGCTTCGGGGTCGGGGTAACCGGTGCGCTCGATGCTCTCTCGGATCTTCCACTCACGATTAACCATCGCTTCAATCTCGGTGTCTTTCCCCTGCCAGGCGGGGAGCGAGCGGTAGTACTCGCGCATCGCGTCTTTGGTCGAGAACTCTTCCTTGTGCATGAAGATGGCGCCGGAGATCGAATGGGGCTGGGTGGTGCCCTTCCCGCAGTATTCGCAGATCCCTTTATTGAGATATGCCCGCCAGTCGTCATAGGTGAGGAGCTCACGGGCGAAGTCCTCTAGGGTTTTTCCTTCGTTGAGGATCGTTTGCAAGTGCTGCCAGACGGCTTGTCCGAGGCCGGTGGGGTAGGAATCCCAGTGGTTATAGACGCCGCGCCAATGCGCGGGCGTACCGATGGCGACGCAGCCGCGGGTGGACATTGCTCTCCTTTCTTTTGGGTTAGGGATGGGGTTTGGGGCAGTTCAATGAGTGGAATGTCAACCGAGGGGTTCGATAGGAAGGGGGTACAGACTTCTCAAGGTACTGGCTCCAGCGTAGGGCAGTTCTCTCTTCGGAACTAGACGGAAGAATTTCGCGGAGGGCGAATCTCAGCTAGTCCGCTCTATTCGGCGCGAGAGGCAGCTTCCATCGCCCAAAAGATGCCGAAGAACCTACGGCGACTAGCTCTCACCGGCAACCCTGCTTCTCGAATGAGAGCCGGCGGATTGAGGTTCCAGCGGCAACCGAACTTCTCCACATGTCGCTCGGCTCTCCGGTCCTGCCAACGCCCCAGCCACTCGCGGTCGCTCCTACCGTGCTCGAGGAGCAGAATCCGCCCCTCCGGCCGGCAGACGCGCGCCATCTCCTGGAGCGCGACAATCGGATTGGTGAAAGTGCAAATAGTGAGTGAATCGACGACGGTGTCAAAGGATTCATCGGGGAACGGGAGGGTTTCGCCGTCTCCTATGAAAAAATCGGCGTGGAGGCCGAGGCGTGTGGCGCGCTTGCGCGCCATCTCGAGCATTCGGGGACTTAGGTCGACAGCAGTGATGTGGCAGCTCCGCGGGTAGTAGCGGAGGTTCTTGCCGGTTCCTACGGCGACCTCCAGTACCCTGCCTGATGCTTTTTGGAGAAGTTCGCGGCGGAGGTTCCGTACGGCAAGGGCTTCGGGGAGCGCTTCTCCGAAGTCGTACCAGCGCGCAAACTCGTTGTACTTTCTCTGGAGTTCGTCTTTGTCCATGGTGTTCTCCATTCTAGGGCAGTTCAAGGAGGGAATTGCAACAGAGGGGGTTCCGAAGAAAATGACGAAGTAAAACCCAAGTGCGGGAGTGAAAGAAGGTTTGGAAGATACTTTCCCCAACGTAAGGTGATTTCTAGTAGAGAACTAGACCGAAAAAATTCGCGGGGGGCGAAGTGAAAAAGACCGCGGCAAGCGGTCTCTACGGCTCCAGCGAAGACGGACTCAAAGTTAGCGGTCGGATTTGGACTCCGTCAGCAACCTGCGCCGTCGCAAGAATGTCGTGATCGGTTTTCCGCAGCGCGAGCAAAACGAAAACTGATGCCAAAACTTCCCTGCGGTGATCTGTTGATCCCTGTTTTTGATCTCCTTCTTGCAGATGTCGCACTTGGTGATGAGCATACGGGGAGATTCTAGTGTCTGAGTTTCTTTCGCAAGCGCTCATAGAAGCCGCTGCGGTGGCCGACGAAATGAATGACAATCCTGAACGTGGAGCGGTTGACGCCGTAGGCTATCCGGTAGGGTTGGCCGTCGGTCGTAAAGTGAAAACTGCGGAGCCACGCAAGCGGCCCAGTAAGCTGTTCGCCGGCAAAGGGGGTCCCACGGATGATCTCCGGAAAGTCATGGAAAACGAACCTCTGCGCTTCCTTTGGAAGTTTCCTTAATGCCCGGTCAGCCGCTGACGTAATGAAAATGCGTCATCGGGTCATGCACCTGTGGAGAGCTCTCGCGCCCTGCCGCGCTTCGCGTCGCGGACGCTTCGTTCGATTACCCGCATAGCCGTCTTGTCAAGTAGGAGCTCCAGCGTTTCAAGTTCCCCCGGAGAGAGTTTTCGCAAACCGGCCGCGATTTGAGGAAGAGTAACAGCGATGGTCGTCGTCGGGCTGTTGAGCGTTTTCGTTTTTGTTGCCATACACTCCCAGCATAACGCGGAGGCAGAAACTGTCAAATTCATGTACTAGAAGGGTACATAGGTAACACTTTGTGGTATTTGAAAGTGAAGCTGATCGGCGGCAGATAGCCCAAGGTCTGGTGGGGTCGTCGAAAATTGTATTCGATCAGCCACTCCGTAAGTCGCTGGTTGAACTCCGTAGTGTCCGTCAGCATGTTCCCCATGCTGAGAAACTCCTCCTGGAGGGTCCTGTTGAACCGCTCGTTGACCGCGTTGTCTTTGGGAGTATGGGTCCGCGACCAGTAGTGCTTAAGCTTGAGCTTCTGGCAGGCATCTTCGAAATAGCGGTGGAACTCGCTGCCGTTGTCAGTCTGGACATTCTCAATCTTGCCGTCAAGGAGCAGATGCAGCCGGTACAGGAAATCACGGGCCGATGCGGAGCTGTGCGTCGTATACATCCGGGCGAAGGCGATCTTGGTGTGCCGGTCGATAGCCGTGAGGATATAGCGTTTGTAGCCCTGCCAGTAGCGCACGACGGTGTCGAGGCACAGGAGGAAGCCGGAGACTGGCTTGCGCTTCAGTTCCGTGATTTTCCTGCGGGTACGCGTTACGGCTCGCTTCCGGTTGATCCTGGCCTGACGCGCCGGCGCATAGTAGAGACCCGCGGCCTTGATGATGCATTGGATCTTCCAGGCGGAAATGGTGCAGTCGTCCGGATGCTGCCTGCGGTAGATTTCCAGAAGCTTCATTTTGCCGTATCTGAGGCGTGCTCGCCGGAGAAACACTACGTTCTGGTACTGGCGCGCGGTGTACTCCCGTCTTCGCCTGCGGCGGGGTCTGCGCGATTCGTCCTCCAGACCTCGGAGAAACTGCGTCTCGAAGCGCGGCAGCCATTTGTAGAAGGTCTTCCGGGAAATGCCGAAATGCCGGGCCGTGAGGGAAGCATCCTTGTGGTTCTTCTCCCAGAAGATGATCCATTCCAGGCGTCCCCGAGCAGCCCGGGAGAGCCGCATCAGTTCGGCGACTTTCCGCCACCGGTCATGCTCCTTCAAGAACTTGTGTTTGCGGGTGGTATACCAGGGTTTAGGCAATGCGAAGAGCCAGCGCCGCCGCCGCTCCTCGGCAGTCAGGGCTTCTGCCATAGATGAGATGGGTTAGATGGGTAACACCTGTATCTTACAGGCAACGCGGGGGTGTTACCTATGTATCTCATCTTCTCCAATTCAGGTGTGGAACAACCCGGCTAGCAAAGCCGGCGTCGAGGGCCGAGCAAAAAGAAAGGGAGCGGGGTGACCCGCTCCCTGGTGCCAGTCGGTCGCTAGTAGTCGGACGGATACATGGCCGTCCAGCCGCCCGATTCGTTGCGGACAAGCCAGAGGTCCGGAGGGATGCGAACGATGTCGCCGACCTCGCCGGTATTGTCCGGGCTCGACTTTGCAAAGCGGCACTTCGTCTGGAGGATCGAGGCGAGTGCCCGGTCGAAGTTTCCGTCGAATGCGGCGGCTTGCGCTTCGACGAATGGCGCAAGGGCGTCGTAGACGCGACGGGTCATGCGGTTGACGGGAAACCCTTGGAACCGGACGCGGACGAGTTGGCCGAGATCAACGATGAAGCCGTCTTCGAGAGCGTCGGCGTCTGTGTAAACGCTGATTGGCTCGCCGAAGAGATCTTCGAGACTCTGCGGTTCGGCCGTGGTGTGAGAGTGAGACATAGAGTTGATTAGCCCAGCGTGAATGATTAGATTGCGACGGACGCGCTGGTGCGACTCGCTGCGCTCCTGGCGAAAGCGACCGGGGCTCCCCACCTGGTCAAGCTGGAGCGGAAATCGTGAAGCGTTTTGAAAAGCCCGCCAAGTGGCGGGCGAATTTTTGTATTGAAGACCTTGACGAGGCGGGGTGGTCGCTAGAATGAGGAGAAGGCGAGGAGCGAGCGGTTGTGGGGTGCGGATGACAGAATTCGGGACCTCGGGTCCTGAGCTTCTTTGCAGAGCGGCAAGACTCTTGCGCATCGTCGTGTGTGGGTTGTGCCTCGACGGAGCGGAGAACTTTTGCAGAATTGAAAGGAGGCTCGCCCGGCTCTAGTGGGACCGACCTAGGGAAGGGCCCTGCCTCTAGAAAACGTCTAAAACCGGATTTCCGGGTATCGTGCCCGGATCAGCGCCGCCTCCATTTTCCGTACGTGCCCCGCCGCCTGATACCCCGTTACAGCTTCGGCATCATTTGTGAGCGAACCGCACAAATGCCGAACCCATTGGCAGATCCTCGCCAGCAAGAAGTACCCGCGCATGTTCTATGTCAACGGCGATGGTGATGCGATTGGCTTTGAGTGTTGGCTAGTTTTGTCGAAGTGCAAGCACGAGGGCACCAGCCGCTGGTGCTACGCCTTGCGGCCTACCGAAGCGGAGGCCCAATCATTATTGGAGAAGTGGAACCGGGAACGGTGCAGCCACTATTGCGAAGGCCCAGCTATGCATTCGCTGTAGCGGCTCCGATCACGCGCCCAAGTGGAACCGGGAGCGTCAGATTACCTTCAACTCGGCAAGTCCAGGGGTCGTCTTGGTTGACCAACCGCTTATACAAGACATCTACTGTGCCTTCGACTTCGACCGGCTTGTCAAGGAAGATACTGCAGCTCAATTTTGCGGTGATCGTCCGCTCTGTACCATACCGGACGAAGCCAGAAACGTTTCCTAGGGTGGGCATCTCCGCCTCGGCGGGGAGCAAGTCAAGATGCAAGTGGCAGGTGAAGAGGTCGACGTCGTGGGGAAAATTGTTGAAGTTGTAGGTGATCACCACGCTTGACCTATTAGTGTCAAATCTAGAATCGGTGAACGCTAGTCTTGAACTTGTACAACCAATCCCCTCGTGCGAGAGATCATTGAAGATGAACATCCTCGACGCGCGGCCTTCCCAACTGCGAGTCAGTATTCCGAGAACATGACTTAGAATGCAGTGAGACGTGCACGTAAAGAACATAGGAACGGCAAAATTCATCTTGGGGTGGCGAGGCGATAAAGACTCTGAAACGGAGAACGCGCGCCCCTTTCCACTGACATCACCAGGAGTGAATTCACTGCTGCAAATGATCCTGTTCTCTTGGTTGTAGTAGGGTAGGCTCACCTTCGACGAGGGCACATTCATGGTACGCCTCCTTTCTCTCTCCAGCGTAGATGATAACCATTTCCTTTTGAGGCTTTGGCCCGTCAGTCCCAAAAAGCGCTCTTTTGCCTAAAAGTGCGCTCGGACTTGAATTCCGGCCTCTTGCAGGTTGATGTCGGGCGGATTCTCTGTCTACAGAGAGTAAGAAGTCAAGTACTAATTGCTTTGGTACGGTCGTGGTTCAAGGAGTCCACGGGCAGGTTGACAAGAACGCGATTTCGTTGCTGGTATGGAATTTCAGCAGGGCAGGAGAAGATTAGCGCCTCGCCATCTCTTGCGCCATGTGCAAGAGAAGCTCTCGCTTCGCATCATTCATGCGGCCTAGCAACCGGCGGAACTGTTCCAGAAGCCTGGCCTCTTTGGTAGTACGGCCCCAAGCAATTTCGTCGGCGGTCTTCCGCTCTCGTAAGTGGACCAAACCTGGTGGCCTCTTGCCCTCGTAGAAGAGCTGATAGAGCGGAACTTCGAGAGCCCGCGTGAGCTTCTCAAGCGTTTCGACTGAAGGGATAATGTGGCAGTTCTCGACGCGAGAAATGTAGCTCCGCTTAAGGCCGGTGCGCTTTTCGATGTCGCCCTGTGAGAGCTTCTTTGCTTCGCGGATGGAACGCAGACGGTCGCCGATGAGCATGGGAGTCTCGCTCCGCCTTCCCACGTCCTAGCGTTCGATGTCAAAGTAGATCCGGGTCGTAGCCAGATACTCGGCGATCTTCTTGCCGTCAAGCACCATCTCGAATTCAGCGACGCGCGCCCACTTCATGCCGCGCACGGTCTTAGCGGCTTCGGCAACCGCGTTCTCGGCGGCCTTCGCAAAGCTCTCCTTTGATGCGCCCACGATTTCGATGACTTTCTGTGACATGGCTTCACCTCCTTTGTGTAGGCGGCGAGTATATCTGAAATGGCTGAACTGGTAGGTGACTTACTCCGAGCAACAAAAAAGCCCGCCGAGGCGGGCTCTTCGGTGCTAGCGGTACTCGGCGCGAACGTCGGAGAGAAATTCGCCGACTGACTCGTACCACTGCGGAATTGTCGAGGCGACGTTGTGGCGATTGAGCCAGTCGTCGATCTCTTCGAGGCTCGGTCCGGGGAGAGCCGTTTGCATCTCGTCGATGATCTCGCGCATGAGTTCGGCCGGGATGTCCTGGAAGTAGTGCTTGGGGAGGTTAGACATATGATTGATTAGATCGGCCTGAATGGTAAGGTGCTGCGGTCGGGCCGCGCGACTCGCTGCGACGCGACGGGAGCGACCGGGGCTCCCCACCTGGTCAAGGTGGAGCGCCGGAGGCAGAAACAGAAAAACGCACCCGCGGCATCGCGGGTGGATCTTGGAGTTGAAGACCTTGACGAGGCGGGGTGGTCGCTACAATGCGGAGAAGGCGAGGAGCGAGCGGTTGTGGATGCGGATGACAGAATTCGGGACCTCGGGTCTCGAATTCTGCCGGGCAGGGTCGCGGATTTTTCAGGGGATGCGGGTCTCGGAAAATGGCAGGCGGATGGGTGGGAATTGGCTTGGGAAGCGGGTTTTGGGCGGGTGAGTGGGCCCTATCTCGCGAAGTATGGCGCGATCGCCTGGATAAAGTCGCGAAGCCTCCCATCCGTCCAGCCTGCGATTTCGCTTGCGTGCCAGTCGCCTGAGGACACCCCCAGGATTTGGCCAGATGCAGGATCCTCGAGACGGAACCGTATCCAAGGAAACGGCTCCTCGGAATCAAAGACGACACGGCATCCTGGAACGACTTCAGGGGCCAGGCGGCTGATGCGTTCCCGTTGGATACCGGGTCGATCCTTAAGGATCATTTCTACCTCCTCGCTCCCTGCTTATATTCTCTCACGGGGTTAGTCACGCAAGGAAATCAAAACGAACCCTGGGCAACCGCGAGTGGGGTTGTGCCTCGACGGGGAGGCGGGGTTGGTGGCCGGAGGCCCCACGAGCGAAGGACGGGCATACAGCATGAGGGCGCGCGCGGGGTAAGGACGCGCACACAACCTAAGAATGGATGCGTGGTTGTGGAGTCGATGAAAAAGGACTGATGATGAGTTTAATCTTGTAAACTCCCCGCCTCCTTGACGTCCGTCGCCTAGATATCTTATGAATGTTCCTACTTTGACGCTCCGCTCTTCTGCGTTTCCCCCTCGTGCCCCGCATGAGCAGCTTGCGAAGAACCCTCTTCCTTGGTCGCGTGGTCGGCTGTCTGTTGTCTTCTTCGCCGTAGCGGTTTCACCAGACCGATCCAACCAAGTATGGCAGTTGGAACACCGCCAACAAATCCGAAGAGCTCCTTACCCATGTGAACCGCACTTAAGAAACCAAGCCACAATGCATTTGGCTTCTTCCTGATAGTGACCCTTTCTAGCGGAATTCTAATGTTCTCTGAATGGGAGGGATTGCCTTTTGCCCGGGCGATTTCGTCGTCGTAGCTCCGCAGCTCAGCAGTGAAGGCAACCTGGGCCTCCTGAAATCCCTTCTGCGCCTGAAACTGGTAGTTCCAGACGCGATCCTCGATAACGCCGTTTTCTGCTATGGGTTGGGATTCTATCTGGAAATGACCACTCGCTCCATTGAAGTTCGGTGGATCTGCACGCATCACGATCTCGTACCTTTGCTTTGATGCTGGAAGACTTTGGTCGAGTGCTTTCGTAAACCTCCTTACGATAGTAATCGCCTGCCCTCCGGGCTCTGCTTCCGACACCGGTTCTAGCGGCTCAGCTTCCAAGAAACCAAGCGCAAGTCCACTTCTGCTGTCGGTTACCAATTTGTGGCCTGTAAGCAGTTTCCCTTCGATCGCACCAGTGAGTAAGCGAGTGTACGAGGAATTTGAGGTTACTTCCCAAGCGATGGAGGGCCTTTCCAGTGCGATTGACCAAGTTTCATCTGTCTCTTCCCGGGTTGCCGAACCACGATCTCGCAAGGCCACAAAAGTCAACACGAGTTCCTTTTTCCATTTTTCCATTTGCGGGACATCTATGGACGATTTCACGTACGCATCTTGGATGAGCCTCTTAAATCGGACGTATCGTTGGTGTAGCTGATCGACTGAAAGTTTTTCCAGGGGTTTTAGTGGGCTCGAGCCCCCCGTTGGGTCCGGAAGGGAAACTCGGGCCCGCACCCCAGGCATCGGCTCGAGCCAAGTATCAACAGCGTGAACATATGTGGACGATGTCGCCGATAACTCAACGGCTCGTTCTGTCTCTTTTTTTTGTTCTTGGGCCGAGGCCAGAAGCGCTATCGCTGACGTGCTCAGAATTACCAAGCCGATCGAATGCAAGCGCCTCATCATGTTTTCCTCCAGCCTGGACACAAGCAGTAGCAAACACGACTACCGCTGCTTCCAGGAATTGCATAGTCGGAATAACTTCATCTTTGCGCAAAACAACAGGCCAGACGCCCTCTCGTGCCTTGCGCCGCGCTGCCATGGCGGTCAATCCTGCTCTTATGTATGCGGCGCTATGTAGAAATTGGGGCCTTGCTCAGACCTACTCGTGCGCGGGCTTTTGAGCTGGGTCCTGTGCGAGGCCAACTGGCCGGGCTTTTACTCCTATTAAAGATATGAAGTCAAGATATTTATTGAGCGCTAATAATACGCGAAAGGAATGGCGAGAGCTTAGGCTTGCTGCCCATCCAGGGCGACTCAGCGCGCCTTTCCGTAGCCAGCCTTCCTGGGCGACCGTGATGACAAACACCTCCCGCTCTGCTCGTTCCTTGCGAGACACAAACTGCTCTTGGGTCATGACAACCTCCTTTAGGTTGTAAAGGTGCTACATTCGGCTCGGAGTGCGAGCCGTGCGTTCAGACTAGTGATGGCGCAGGAAGAAAAAGACGGGTGGACGGCGTGCAAGGAGCCGGCAACCCGGATCGAATTCCGCAAGCTGCGCCCGGGTCTTGACCCGCAGTGGATCGGGGACAATAATCGAGCACGATGGCATGGGAAGACGTTCCGCACGAAGGCTCGCTGCAGGACTTCGCAGCCCAGAATAGGCTGAATCCGCACACCTTGGAGTTCGCAGCCCAACAGGCGATAGTGCTTCCGCGAAACAGGGAGTTCGCCGACGCGATGAACGAACACCACCTGTTCGCCGCGGGCACAAAGGAGGTGACGCTCGTTCTCCGTGAAAGCGGGCTGAACGTGCGTCTGTACGAGGATGGGACGGGCAGGCGCGAGCTCGTCCTCAAGTCCGCCGATGTTCTCCACCCGATTCTCCTTTTTGCTGGAAAGGCTGCGGCCACTGTGGGGCTCGGTATCTTGGCGAACTGGATTTACGGAAAGTGGATCAAGAAAAGGGAGCAAACTCTTCCATCAATGAAGGTCGAGTACGCGGTGCTTGCCGAGAGCGGGCGAGTCGAACGCTGGCGCCGGATCGAAGGCCCGGCGGACGAGGTGCGAAGACTTCTCGTAGAGGAGTCAAAGCTGCTGCAGAGCGCAACACAAGAACTTCAAACCCCGAAATCGAATCTGGGGCACGACGACTCGGACGCGCCATCGGACAGCCATTCAAAGAAGGAAGCAAAGAAGAGCCTGACGCAGGCAAGAAAGCTGATTGAGAAGGCCAAACAAGCCAGCGCAAGGAAGCAACCGGCTACCGCAGAGTCTCTCTTCAGGAAGAGCCTCGAAAAGATACGAGAGGCGTGCCTCTGGGAACCGTCCGCGCGGGCCTACCAAGAATACCTGCACAAGATCGGTAAGACGGTGCACGACACTTTCGGGTGCCGACTGCCCTTCAGAGACGGCCAGTACTGGGTGAGCTGTCCTGTCCAACTTTCACACAACCGTGTGGGCCTCAGCATCGGCGGGTCAGCAACGGTGCTTTGCTCGATTTGTGGTGAAGACAATCTTATCTGCCCGCACGTGAAAGGTCGCAAGTATGATGGTGTTTCTGCGGTCCGGCTGCATGGCCACTGCAATATCTGCACACGGAGCAAGTGCCGCCACAAGGCAGGGAAAATCTATGATCACGTGGAAGCAATCGGGATCGTCACGGACATCAACCTAGATCACGTGGCGCTCGTGAAGAACCCTGCTCATCCTCTTTGCGTCGTGAACGCGCACTCGCTTTCTGAATCTGACCTGTTGGACATGCTCCCAGCGGACGAGCGCGGGTCGTTAGTCTACGGGAAGACGATCATCCACTGCCATCATTGCGTGCTTTGCACCGGAAGCTAGGAGGAGTCGCCCGCCCGTCTCGCCAGAGGGCGCTCAGTGGAGCAGGGATCTCCGGCTTCGTTCCGTCTCGCACAGTGTTTGCGCCGTCAGTGCGGTGCCACCGCCCCGCCGGCGACCTCCTAATACACCTCACAGGGGGGTGTTCTCGGAATCCTTAAGGCGGAATGCTGGTTTCTCCGTAGAACCTCTAGGTTTATCCCTGAGGCTGCGTTTTCGGATCTTGAGAATCCCTATCCACGCGACGATAATCGAAGGTATTCCCCCTACAATCCCGAACAGGTCTTTCAAGACGGATAGTATGTCCTTCAGCAAGTGGGGCGGTTTGTTCTTGAGCTCCACTCGGGACAGGGGGACCTTAATACTCTCGGTGCGTGATGGCTTATTCTCCCGTCGCGCGCGCTCATCATCGTAGCTGCGTAGCTCGGCCGTAAAGGACAGGGAAGCTTTTCGGAACTTTTTATCAGGAGTAATTTGCCAAACCCAATCCCGACCCATCAATTGGCCCTGCACGGCAATGGGCTGGGCTTCGGGCTTGGCCTGGACAGCCGCGTGGTCGAGACTATCTGGGTAGCCTCGGAGCGCGATCTCATAAACTCTACTTGTGTTTGAAGACGATTGGCCCACTGTCGCCGGGACAAAGGAACGCTTGATGACAATGGGTATTTCTGGCTCCGCCTCTATCGCCTCCACCGCGGGTTCTGCTTCCAAAAAGCCCAGAGCAACTCCTGTCGTGGTATCCGCGACCGGCTGTCGAAAACTCGGCGCTAGCGCCGCGGCGAAATTGGTCAATGCAGATCTCTCATGTGAGAGATCCGTTTGTCCTTCTATGACGATGGAAGGCCAGCTCATTGCAACCGAAAAGACTTCATCGCTGTGGCCAGAAGTTGCAAGGCCACGCTCACGCAAAGCTTCAAAGGCTGTCACTAAAGAATGCTTGGTGTCTTCGATCTGCTTACGAATTGTCTCCGCCGATTGGTCGCTCTTTCTGCCTTCTTTCCTGAAACGCTCATTGAGTTTCGGCAGATGACTCTTGGTTTGGTCAAATTTGGCTCTCAGCGCCGATTCTGAGAGGCGGAGTAGTGGTCGCAAATCTTGGTCATACACGATGAATTTTGCACGCAATCCCGGAACTGGTTCCACGAATATGAATTTGTATTCGGTAAGTATATGGATGCGCTGAGTAGGAACGGATTCTTCTTGGTCAGATCGTGCTGCTCTGTTTTGTTCCTGAGCAAAGGCAACGCGTCCGGACGTGAAGGGACCGACAAGCGAGAGTGCAACCACTAGGATCTTCCGGATCATTTCGACCTCCGTCTGAGCAAGTCCAGAACTGAACAAGGCATTCGCTAGACTAGCCATAATGAAGCACCAGCACTTATCTGCGATCTTGACGTTTTTAGGGTTACTTCTACCAGAGGCTCCTTGCTCGGCGTTTCGTCGCTGCGGGTCTGAGCCCAACACATAAGCAATGTCCCTGATAAGAAGATAGCGAGGATGAGAGGTTTCATACGAGACCTCCTGCTGCGGGCATCGAAAATCCAACCGTTGTCTGCACGCTGCTGACCGTCGACTCCGCTCGGACAGTGAGTGTTTGGGCTTGTCTTAAAACAAAAACGCCGGGGGCGTCTTAGGGAAAAACATACCAGCAGTTTTCGGTTTTCTCGCCCTCTACGGAGGAGGCGGCGGAGAACAACCTTTTCTCCCAATTTAAGGCCAGTCTGTGAGCCCCATCTTCTACGGGTTGCCTTGATCGTGGGGCACGGTGCACGTCGCCGTTACCGTCGCGGCATTGCCGACCAGATCGTTCGCTGTGGCCGTCAAGGTATAGAACCTTCCCGTATCCGTCCCGAGGCGTTCAGCTCGAAGTTGGACCACAAAACCGCTCGAGCCATTTGGTGTAATCACAATGTCTGGGTCTTTCGGATCGGAAGGCTCGTTGCTGACGCCAGTTACCTTGAACGAACCCGAATCGAGACCGGACAAGGCATCAGCAGCCGTTACGGTGGCAACCTGAACCATTTTGTGATCAGGCGGCCAGAGAGTACAGCCAGCAGCAGGCATTCCAGAGATGACGGGCGGGGCTGTGTCGATGACGACTGAGGTGAAGGTTCTCGTGCTTGCGTCAAAGGTCAAGACGTACTGGCCGGTAGCCGATACTAAGGTCAGTAGATGGTCCTGTGCCGCAACTATACGCACCGCACCAGCATGCACCGGCGTAAGCACCCAGTCGCCCTGGACAATCACGACACCTTGCTGTGGGTCGAACTCGGACGTCTCGACGCCTGCGAAAACGCCGGTCTCAATGCCATCCACCAGACCGAACCAACAATTCCCTACTCTTGCGCCATGAAAACTGTCGCAATCATCGGAGATGTCCGTCCGAACCCCTCCCCCTGACACAATTGGGTATGGAGTGTTGGGGTCCATCGGCGCGGGGTTCTGTTCGCCGGCTGCGCGTTCCTGTGCGTACTGCTCTTCGATAGCCTGCTTGGCAGGTGGTAATGTATTTTGTTGGGCCAGCAAAAATACCAAACCTCCAAGCAATGCCACAATACCGATGGCGCTTACCTTAAATTTTTTCATCGCAGTTCTATCCTGTTATATGCAGTTAATTATACCATGTTCTACGGTATTTGACAGTTAGCATGCTTATCGTCGCAGACGCGGACATCCGTAGACCACGGCAAGCTTTGTTTCGTCCGCAGGTCGTTATTAAGCTGATCGTCGAGACTCTTCCAACCTTGTGCTGGTGTAAAAGGTGGTTTGCACGTTTGGTCAGACGGGTACTGAGTACACGCCCCAAGCTCAGTGAGTGCTCCGGCCATGATTACACTCCCTCCGTTCCGTCTTCCAGGGTTCAGATAGCCGTAGAGACTCAAGTTAGCCCACTGCTTGGCATTCGACGTGTTGTAAATTTCGGGGAGCGGTTGAGCAGGGTCGGCTCCCCACGAAACATGCCAAACATCTTCTTGATTCCAACCACTGTCGCAGGATCCGGCGGTGGCTGTTGCTCTACTCGTGGGACAACCAGCTGCATCGCCGACGTCGTACAAGAATCTTTGTGGAGATACTGAGGCATAGCCGTCAACCCAAGCACGAGTAACTGCTGGACTGTCATAATCAGTCTCCATGTCACTGCCACCAGCTATGTCTACCCGGCCTGAGTATCGCTGGTCTACGACCCAAGCTGCTACGTCGTTGACCATCTGGGCCCACGCCTGGCCGAGGACATACGGGGCGTAAGTTAGGCTTGCTCCGCTATTGTTGGTAGCAATAATAATGCGGACGTGGGTGTTTTGGTTCGATCCCAGGCTACCGTAATAGCCAATCACAAAGTCCTTCACAAAATCCTTTATATCCGAAAGCGGACTAGGGTAATACCAAAGCGTCGCGCCGGTCTGCCCGCGATTCGCCCATGCTGCTGTGCCATCTTCCGTGGTCCCGCCCAACGTCGTATTCCACACCGGCTGCGAGCTCCCGCTGGTTCCCGCAGCGCTGACTTGTTGGACAAAACCCTTGGAATCAACAATGAGCTGTCCGAAGATGTATGTGTGACTTTGCTGCCATGTTCCCAGCCGCCCCCGATTGATCCATGCTGCTGTGCCATCTTTCGTGGTCCCGCCTATCGTCGTATTCCACACCGGCTGCGAGCTCCCGCTGGTTCCCGCAGTGGTTATCTGTTGCGCATACGCATTGGAATCGACAATGAGCTGTCCCGAGACATAGGTCGAGCTGGCCTTCCAATCGTTTAGAATTATTTTTTGCGCCCCAAATAGAAGTGCCACAACACTCTCTTGAGGGGTACCTGCAGCCATCTGGCTCTGAGCGAGCTGCACGCCTAGGTCGTGAAGGGTATCCGAGACATTCACGGTGTTTCCACCACTAGTGAAGGAGCTATATTTAATGTAATAGCTTGTCGTGGGCGGAGGCACGGTGATAGCCGCAGTTATCTCGCCAACGATTGTCAAGCCCCCGAGGCTTAGGAATATTCCAGCGTTAAACTGCTTGACGATAGTTCCAGTGGCGATGTCGATGCGGAACACTGTTCCATTAAGGAGATCAGCGGTCCAGAAGGTCTTGTTGTCTGGGTCGAGATTAAGCGCGAACAACAGCGAAGTCCCCGCGAGCTGATAGGTCTGGATAACTCCCCCCGAGCTGTTCAAGCGGTATACCCGACTGGTGCAGGCAACTAGTTCCTCGGCGTTCGGCCGAATACGGTGTCCGTAGCAGGGAGCGCTGAGGCCAGTCGCGAAATCGGTCAACTGCGTCTTGGTGCAGATATTGAAGCTTTTGATGCTCGACCCTTCGGATGTGTAGCGCAGCGTGCACTGGTCGGCGGCCAAATCGATCCAATCCGTCCCCCGGCGTTCCCGTTGAGGACTGTAAGCGTCGAGGAGTCTCCCGGTGGCATCAAACTTGAGGACTTGGCCTGAGCCGTCCGCCTGGCCGACATATACGTTACCGCTCTTGTCGAACACAATGGACTCAGGGTGAAGGTTATATCCGGAGCCAAACGTTCCGATAGGGTTACCCTTATTATCAAATTTATATATGTTGTTTGCCTGAAACACTGTGGCGTACAAATTACCGGCCGCATCAAAGGCCATGCCCGCGTTCTCGGTACTACCAGCTCCAGTGTCAAGGGTGTCGAGCAACTGGCCGTCAGGGCTAAAGTGCTTAATCTTCCCGTTCCCTACGGCAGCAAGGACATCCCCGGTTTGGAAGGCGACACCACTTGCATGTGTGGACTGCAGGTACGGTTTACTACTAAAGAGCGCTACCGCGCAGAGAAACAGACTGAGTAATACCAAATAGACCTTCCATTGCCGGTTACGCATCGGTGCCCTCCAACGGCCGCACCATGCGGCCCTCACGCCGCCACCTGCGTCGGCGTCTTTAACTCCACCAGGGCCCGTCGAGCTTGAGGACTCGTGGCTTCCCGCGCCTCGCTCGCGCGGGGTGTGAATTTTCAATTCACCTTCACCTCGACCACCTTGTTGTCTTCGAGCCCTACTCCACAATCCAGAACGTATAGATCTTCCCGACCGATGCGGTGCTTGCGCTTCCGTAGGCTCCCGGGGGAAGGAATCCATACTCACCCTTTTTCAGCTGGGCGATTTTGATCTTGTAGGTGCGCGGAGCGACCTTCTCCGCATCTGCGGGGACGGCGTTTCTCTCTGCGCCACCTGAGGCGTGGAGAATGCCACCGGTGATCGCGCGGAATTCACGCCGGTCTCCGTGTTCATCCAGCCGCAAGAGTTGGTATTCATTTGCGGACACACCCTCCGGACAGCGAATCACGAATTCGAGCGGCGGGGCGAGCTGCAGGGAGCCATGCTTGTTCTTCACCACTCCATTCACATGCCCTTTCGTGAGACCTCCCGTGGCCATCGCCTTGAGAATCCCTCCAGTGCGCCACGTGACAATTTCCGGCTCCATCGCAGCAAGCACACCGGGCGACTTAACTACATAGACCCCGACTTCCTCGGGTAGTCCGGGAGGGTCACCAGCAACCGATTTCTGGCCTGAGGAAGAAAGATCTTTGGGAGTATTCGCAGCGGGAGCGGGGGCCTTCTTCTTCGCTTCCGCCGCGAGCATGGCTTCGATGACGGCCTGGCTCATTCCTGCGTTTTTGAGGTCCATCAGGGGCTGGAAGGAAACGTCGAAATTCGTGTCGTTGGCCTCGATGGCCTTTATGATCATCGACTCTTGAAACCCCACCTTCACCATCTGAAGCACGTCATCGTTGGTCAGGGGCTTTTTTCCTTGCGCAAGGGCCAGGCTAACCACCATTGCCAGGGCTACGCTCAACAGCACAAGGACTCTTGACCGCATGACTTCCCTCCTAAAAGCAAAAAGCCGAATCACCACCAGTGGCTCTCACGCTGCCACCGCGGCAACTCGGCTGTCTTTAAGTCCACAGGGGTCCGAACCGCTTAAAGATCCGTGGCTTTCCGTCCCTCGCTCATGCGGGGTTTGGCTTTCTTAGTTTTTTGTGACCGGGGCCGACCTTGGGAAAGGGCCTTGCCTCGTTCGGGCTTAGAAATAAGCGTGCGACCTGGCAAACGTGCTCTTGCGAGGCGTGGAGCGGATTCTCTGTCTGAGAAACTAAGAAGTCAAGTATTAAGCTCGGAATGATTAGCCTTGCTGTGGAAAACGTGATAACCAGTCTGAAATCTTCGTGCTGCGGCGGTCGGAGGCGCCTCTAAGCAACAAAAAAGGGCGGCGCGTGGCCGCCCTTGTGCGCGTCTTAGGCGTGGTACTCGGCGCGAACGTCGGAGAGGAATTCGCCGACTGACACGTACCACTGCGGAATTGTCGAGGCGACGTTGTGGCAGTTGAGCCAGTGGTCGATCTCCTCCAACTCCGGCTCGGGGTTCGCTGCCAGCATCTCGTCCATGATCTCTTTCATGACCTCGGCCGGGATGTCTTGGAAGTAGTATTTCGGAAGGTTCGACATAGGATTGATTAGCTCGGCCTGAATTGTTACGTGAGGCTGTCGGGCTGGCGACTCGCCTCGACGCCGCCACAGCGACTGGGGTGCCCCGCCGGGTCAAGGTGGAGCGCCAAAGGCAGAAACCAAAAAGAACCCGCCGGATGGCGGGTGAATATGTGAATCGGAGACCTTGACGAGGCGGGGTGGTTGCTACAATGCGGAGAAGCGAGGAGCGGAGGTCGGTCGGCCAAAACCTGGCTTTATGTTGGTCGGCATAAACAAGAATGGGGCGTCAAGACGATTGGAGGGTACATGGAAGACTGGAAGGCCGCAGCAGTCAATGCGCTCATCGGGCTCATTGGCGCCGGGGTTGGTGGACTCGCTACGCACTTCTGGCAGAAAAGGCGTACGTCGGATAGAGAGCTGTTTCTGGTGCTGCGAGGAGCTTTTGATCGACCCGCCTTCAAAGGGCCCTATCTTTGGCACTCTGACCATGGAGCATTCCAAGAAGCAGTCGCCACGACACTAAAAGCAGTTAAAACTGGAAGGCTATTTGACAGGCGTGGCCAGGAAATGGAACGCGTCGAGGGGCGGTATCGCGGTCCATTCGTTATCCGAAACCCTGATCGACGGAAAGCCATCCAAGATGTAGAAGATCGCCTTCAGAGGATCCTTCTCATGATTTCTGCAGAAGGTTCGAACCTCGCACACGCCATCCCCGTCCAAATCTATGACCTCAATGCGTGGGGCGTAACTCCAGAAGTCACCAACTAGCCTGTAACCAGTGCCATCCCAACGAAAGACGTACATTGATTCAGCGTGAGCGCCTCCAGGCGTCGACACAAGAACTTCGCGCATGAGGTCTTGGTTGATGTCCCTCACTTCGATACTGAACACACTGAATTCAAGAAAATCCTGGAGAAGCTGGTATCTTTGGAGGCCGGCGCCGGTTTGTTTCAGGATGTGTAGTTCGCTTTTCATCGAGGGGTACGGCTCTTTTCCAACCACCACGATTTTCTCTAGTTGTCCATCACCGTCTGCATCCGCAATAACGTAGTGGCTGAAACCCTGCTTGAAATCGAGCTGATCATCGTACGACGCAACAGCTTGATTAAAGGATACGAGAAGGAAATCCACGAACGGGATGATCGCTTCTGCCTCTTCTGGAAGATAGTCCACAAACCTATGGGCACTGGGGTTTCTCAGGAGGAGAAAGAGACCACGCACCGTCTGGTGGAGACCCTCCTGCTCCGCTGGTTGATCTTTCAACTTCAATTTGCCAGATCCCGGCGCTAGGGCGGTATCAACGAGCTTTACGCCGATAAGTTGGGATTCGCCAATTGCATCCGCGATGTGCCTCTCTAAGACCTTGAGAGCATTAAATACAGCCGTCTCAAATTCGCCTGCCTCCCATGACTTGGCACATCTCTTTCTAAGTTCTGGGCTAACCGAGGAGGGGAAGAGCCGTACTTGGTTTGGGTCTCCCACGCTCAATTTGTAGCCATTCTCTGATGACAAAGCCTCAAAGAATTACGACTTCTAGTTCTGATTGGCCTTGAGGGAGGCGGGGAAAAGGTTGCGGAGGAAAAGAAAAAGAGGCCGCGTGGGGCGGCCTTAGAAACTGCGGGATGGAGCTGCTGAGCGCGGAACGGTTCTTGTCGCAGCGCCGGATGATTCGGTGGCAAAGTCGTCGGGGAAGTGCTTTTGAAGGAGCTTCCTAGCCCTCGCTGTAAGCAAGCGACCCGCATAGAATCATTGAGACGTTGATCCTTCGAAAAGGCGAATAGGGTTCAATTGGGGTACCCTAATGCCCCTTCTTGTCAACCCTAGTCTCCAGCAAAGAGGGACGAGAGCCAAAGAGCACGATGGCGATAGTCAAAGCCACCAGTGCGATGCCCGCGCCAACATGCTCGCATGAGAAGGCAACAACGCTACCCAACAGAGCTACGGCTGCGCTGCAAACTATAACGAAAAACCGTTTCGTACTGAAGCTGCGCGACGGCGTCGCATTGTCATCCGTCATTATGCGGCCCTCCCTTTGGGCAAAATTAAAGGAACCAATTGCTTACAGCTTTAGCCAATTGTGCCGGGTCAAGAGCGCGAGGAGAGTTGTTTTGCAGGCAAGCGGGTGTTATAAATCTGCGAACTTATTTGATGGGATACATAACCTTAAGAAGGTAGGAGGTCTACGGGAGTTCGAAACATATTCGGGAACCACCGCGTGGTGTCTCCGTATGAACTGGAGGCCAGCGAGATTTTCTTGAGGATTCCTTGAAGTCGCCGAGGCCCTGAAAAAGTAACAACACCACTAGCCACCACGTTGCCCTTTAGAGCTCCTGCTGCGGCGCTATCGGGGTATGTTTCGCGCCCTGGGGGATTGAAGCTCTGTAGGCCAGTTCAAGCACCTGCCCTGACCGATTTGACGTACTTTTGAGAAAGCCTATCCGCGATTTCGCGGACCTTATCGCGGTCGTAAGCATCTTCTACCGGCGCTAACTCATGGATTTCCTGCAAAGTTTCCACGATTTCCTCTATGAGCAGATCTTCCTTCTGAGATTTCTCCTCCATAATTCCTCCGCCAGTAGTCTACATCGTGCCTCGAGCAATTGCAACGACTATTGTGGACAGCGGTATTCCCGGTTCTCCCTCGGACACTCTTCCAGCCGACCGTCTACAGCTACTTAGCGCGATAGGACAGACTGGCTGAAGCAATGACATTGCTGAAGTATATGAGCAGTCGCCGTTGGAACTCAGCATTGAACGGAGCATCAGGATCAACGCTGTCAACGCACAGTACCCCAATACGCTCGGATTCAGCAGTCTCCGGTTTGAACGGTACGGGAACAACGACGAAACACTTATAGGGAGACTCGGTACTGCGCCTTTGATATGCCTCTTTAGAATCCTCCGGGAAATGCATGATTCTGTTTTCAAGAAGTGCCCTTCCCGCGAGGCTTGCGCGAAGTTCAAGTGATCGCCCTGAAAACTCATAACCAGACCCTTTCACGTCAGCTCCTTCAACAAATACTAAGTCTTGTCCCTGGCGTTGGTAGAATCCAGCCCGGAACTTCTCCAGGAATTCCTTCTCCTCAAAGAACATAGCGATGAACGTGCGCAAAAAAACAGCAAGGAAACCCCTGAAGTAGTTGAGGCCGGTCCGACCGCTGAGAATGTCGCTATTCACCCCTGCGTTTACATCATTGACAAACTGCAGCACGTAAATGCGGGACCTTTCTAAGGCATGTGTTTTGGCGTCCAAAGTGCTCTTTTCAGCTTCACTTAGGCGGTCAAGAAATATATCAAGCCCGTTCGCGAGAAAGAAGAGCGTAAAGGGAATGGCTTCAACAAGCGCCACGCGGAAGGACTTCTGCCTGCCGTACTTCGCAATGTAATAGACCGCTACCGCGATCCCAGCAAGAAACAGGCACGCTATAAGGCTGAGTCCGAAGGAAGCCACGTACACGATCATGGCCCGACCTTGCGCTGCCTTGGCAATGTACGTGAGGAATCCGGAAATTGCGCCGCCGCTTACCACCCATACGAGTCCCGTGATGCGCGGTGTCTGATGGAAAGGGAGTATCTCTTTGGGGCTCCGCCTCCAACCGTCGAAGAAAAAAATAAAGCCCGCAAGAACACCGATGAGTGCCGTGGCTAAGTCCAACGAGAGCCAACTCATAGGTCGACCGCTCCTTCAGCATAACATGCGAGACGTTGCCTTGGACTAATGAGCCGACTACGAGAACGGCCGCTGCGTCACGTTAGTTTTGACAGCGCCTCAATCCTTCCTAGGACTCGCCCGGACGGCCAGCGTACTTCTTCACGAGATAGGCACCTTGGCAGAGACCGAAAGAAGCAAGGATTGTGGTGTCTACATCCGGAAGCGTAACAACTTTCAAAAGTTCAATTGACCCAAGGAATTTGAAGATGACACCGAGATAGACTCCGACGGCAAGCAGAGTAATGATGATCATCTGAAAGTCGGCGATGTCAAGGTTTCCCTGATCATTCCGCAGCAGATCGGACGGAAACCTCGGCGGAACTGTGGCAGGCGGCTTGGGGTCTACGTCCGGGTTTGCCAGCCTCGCCTCGTCAACCGTGGCCAGCCTGCACTTCGCGTTCTTCATATCAGCCTCCGTCCCGGACCTCAAGTCATGTTATTGAAGACCACAATGTGGCTCTGCCCTATGATGCGAAGCTAGTAGGTAAGCCCTGGCCACATGCTAGTGAGTTCCCACAGAGAGCTGCTGTTTCTTAGAGAATCCCCACTTGAAGGCAGATAAAACGAATACGGTGTTATTGCCACCGCGGCGCCCACCTTCCCCACCCAGGGACAATGCAAACCAAAGATTTTCTGCTACCTTGTGCTCGGCGCCAAATGAAAGCCTGTATGAGTTCTCGGTTGGTTTCGCGGCCACGGTAGCGTGCAAGAAGACGCCTTCCACAGAAGCTGCGAAATCTGGACTACCGATTCGAAATCTTGCGCCAACCAACCCACTATTTTGCTTGAAAAACTGACCCTTCACGTTGGGGTCTGGGACCTGCTCGCTGGTGCGGTAGCGGCCGTGCACAATCAACTGCGCCTTCTCTTCCAGGACAGGGACCCCTCGGAAGCCGTACGCAAGCGAAGTCCATACCGCCCCGCCGTTCCAACGCATGTCGCCCGTTCGTCCAGTGGTGCTACTCCAACTCGGCGCGGCACCAAAAACCCAACTCGACCTATTCCAGTTCTTCTTGCGGGCTTTCTCACGACACGCCTCTGCCAACGGCTTGAGGGCGGCTTCCCGCTTTGCAATTTCTTTCTCTCTGTCTTCTGGGCTCATGGTTGGCGAAATAGGACCGCCAACGAAATTCAGGCTCTTGTTAAAACACTCAGTGAGGTCTCCATCCATACGCGGATCGCCTTGATCCCAGAAAGTCAAATGAAGTCCCAATGCCAGCCGGACTGACTTGTCTGCTTCACTCGCACCTTTATTCGTTGCAAACGACAGTTGTGTGCGCGCGAACACCCTCGTCAGCCGACTGTCACGATAGCGATCAATCGTCAACTGCCTTCCAGCAAACAGCAGGTACGGCGCTGTGTCGAGGGCTACGCCTGTCTGGAAGTTACCGTTTTGGTCTACTCCGTTCAGCAGCGACGTGGCAAATTCTCTTGGGCTGGTTGGGCGGATGATTGTTTGCGGCGTAAGTCCCAAGATTACAAGAGCGGGTGAGTCTGGAACCGCTAAGTCTATAGTTGCGAGGTTCACCGAGCTCTTGGAAGTATCCGGGCTAGAGCTGGCACTCGATGCCTGCGGTCGAGCCTCAACTGGCTCCGCCAGCACAAACGACAGAGAGATAACCAGAAACAAAAAGTGTGCAGTCCTTCTCATGACACTTTAAACCTTGCAAAATCATAGGCGTATTTCACACCCTCCAGCGAACCTGTCTGTTGAAAGGGCCCGTCCGGCGCGTTCTTGTTGTCCTGCGTGAAGGTTACGGTCATGCTATAAAGTTGTCCTGGGCTACTATCAAACGCAGATATGATCGCTTCCCAACTGATGAGACACTTGTCGAGCGCCGCCGCTGAAGTTCCAACAGGGAATTTGTCAGGAATCTGGTCGACGTTTACACCAGCACCGATCAGTTTAGGATTCTGTCCGTTTGGGTCCCAGAGGAAGATTTCGTACTTGGCATACTGGGCGTGACCAAAACTAATCTCAATTTCTGGCACACCCCCGCTTTTGGAAATGCGCACCAGCTTCTCGGGCATAACAGCCTCCCGGGTTGGGAATTGGGGTTGGGTTAGGAGCGTTCGCCTCGCGCAACCTTCAGATGTGCTTCTCAGTCAGCGCCAAGGAGCTCACGAAAACAAGTAATTGGCTCATGATTTTCCTCCCTGCGTCTTGTACGAGGCGATGTGGGGCGAAGTCTCTCTCCGGTGGACGTAAGAAGTCAAGTACTAATTAGAGTGGTATTAGAAACTCCGGGTAGGGAGGCGTCAAATGGGCTAGGTTGACAATAATGTAGTTTTATTGCGTGGTATGGAATTTCAGCAACAAGAAAATACTAGCGCCCAGCCATCTTCTGGGCCATGTAGAGCAGGAGGCGGCGGTCGGTTTCTTTAATTCGGCCTAACAACCGGCGGAACTGTTCCATAAGCCTGGCCTCTTTGGCAGTACGGCCCCCAGCAATTTCGTCGGCGGTCTTCCGCTCCCGTAAGTGGACCAAACCTGGTGGCCTCTTGCCCTCGTAGAAGAGCTGATAGAGCGGAACTTCGAGAGCCCGCGTGAGCTTCTCAAGCGTTTCGACTGAAGGAACGGTGTGGCAGTTCTCGACGCGAGAAATGTAGCTCCGCTTAAGACCGCTGCGCTTTTCGATGTCGCCCTGCGATAGCCCTTTGGCTTCGCGGAGAGCGCGAAGGCGGTCGGCGAGGAGCATCTCACGCATCAGCGTTCGACGTCGAAGTAGATGCGCGCCATGGCTCGGTATTCGACAATCTTTTTGCCGTCAAGGACCATTTCAAGCTCAGCGACGCGGGCCCACCTCATTCCACGGACGGTCTTTGCAGCTTCGGCCACTGCATTTTCGGCGGCCTTAGCAAAGCCCTCCTTGGAGGCCCCTACGATTTCGATAACCTTCTGCGCCATCGTTTCCCCTCCGTAAGTGGGCCGCAAGTATACCGAATTGACGAAGGCATCCGAGCAACGAAAAAGAGCGGGGAGTGACCCCGCTCTTCGTGGGCCTTGGCGGTACGCGCCCGCGGATCGCTCTATCCGTGGGTAGTGTCCTAATTTGATTTTCTGAGTTGATCCACAAGTTTCTTAGCCTCTTTCATTCTCTCCTTGTAGAAATTTGGGCTTATAAGGATTTCTTTGCCTCCCACTCGCATACGTTCTTTGATGCCCTTCTTCGACAAAAATAAGGCTAGCGCCGTGTAGGTCTTAATTTCCTTCTCCAAGAACTGAATCACTCGTCGTTTAGATTCATCCATTTTTCACCTCCGATTTGACAATCATGCTGCGCGAGCCGGGACCGGTTGTTTTCCATGCGCCGGCTTTAGTTGAGCTTGTATGGCACCGGAGGTGGTCAAGGCGAGGATAGCCAATGCCAAGACAACGAACCCGGGGGGCCTCGGCCGTTTGGAGCGGAACGGGGAATGCATCACGCCCGTCCTTTCAGATTCACGAGCCGTTGAGGATGGGCAATCACACTGCCAGTTGTGCGCACGAAGAATCCGTCTTTAGCGCGCTTATGTGACTGCCCCGTGGTCCGAACCGCCTACAAGACTGGTAGCTTTCCGGCCCTCGCTTCGGTGAACGTCTGCGCGCTCTGTCAAATTAAAGAGGCTCCTGAAACAACGCCGTGTTCTCATCGGTATCCTGGTAATAAGAAGCCGTTGCTGCTGGGCCGTTCAGGTCAATAATCACGTAGCCGTGATTGTAAAAAGCGAAGCCCCGGCCGAGTTGCACATTCACGACCGGAACATTCCCAATGGGCGCGTGTGTTGGCAATTCGTCTATGCCGACAGGGAAGGCCCCATGACCTATACAGCGTCCGAGAACACCCAGGTATTTCTCGTGAACCACCAAGTTGTGTTCGTGGCCCCAAAACCATACCGGCACGCGGTCGAGGAGCGGTCTTAGCTGCGCGTACAAGCAATCATTGAGCCCCTTTCCGCTCAGAGGCTCGTAGGCTGAGAAGAGCTGATGGTGTGAGAGCAGAACGGTCTTGCGGGCACCGGCGTTGTTGATTTTATCTGCGAGCCAAGCTATTTCGGCGTCCTCTAGGAACGTCAAGGTCCCTGCGGCAGGCTTAGAATCGTGCAGCCCCGTATCCATAGCCAAGAATTGCCAGTTTTCGTTCCTCAAACAGAAATAGCTCGCTGGCTGACCGAGAGTTTGAATCAGGTCGTAATATGCTTGGCCCCCGCTATATACGTCGTGATTGCCAGACAGGCTGTACGTGGCAGATCTTTGTAGCGCAGGCGAACCGCGAAGGATGCTTCGCCATGGAACCAAGAAGTAGTTGTCCGCTTCAAACTGTGTTCCAGCGTAATAGATATCTCCGAGATGGATCACCACGTCGGGGTTCTTCCTGGCAATTTGCGCGAGAACATTCTTGGCCACATCCTGTCCCGTGCCCCAATCGGCAAGGAGCGCCACCCTGGCATTCGGGGGCAACTTGTCGTTGATGACGAAGTCGCCCAAGTTCGCATGGCGCTTGTAGGGAATCTGCCCTTGTTGCATGACGAAATACTCTGCGTACTTTTCGACGGCTTCCGCATATCTGGGATCGCAATCGGTAAATTGGCCCAATTGATCGCGACGCCGTTGAATTTCTTTTGGGTCGCCGCCGAATAGCGCCTTGCCTAAGGTTTCTGCCAGTTTGAGGGCAACATTGGAGCAATAGAGGGCAGTGTCTCCAAGTCCCTCTGTTACCTGAAGCCCAGTAGGATGAGCGTCCGGAATTGCTTGACCGCTTTCCACCTTGGCACAAAATGCGGTTACGGCATGCATCATCACATCATCGGTGTCTGGGCGCCTGATCACCGGCGGGCCGCCTGCTGCCGCCGCCACAGCCCCCGCTTTCTTCTTGGCAATGACTTCGTCGACTGCTGACTGCCAAAGAGAAAGCCCTGGATCGCGAGACTGCCTAATGCGTCCCATCGTTTCTCATCTCCTTGCGGCAAGTGTCTTCAAACCGCAGTCACTGCCCGCAGCAGATCGACCAAGCCAGCCCCCTGGAACGCGCGATTTCGCCCGAGGTCGGTCGCCGATTTCAAAAAAATCTCCTTCACAGTCCCCGGGTCGCCCCGGAACTCTGGATGAACGGACAAAAACGCAGCAATGGCTCCCGAAACGTGAGGTGCGGCCATGCTCGTCCCGCTCCTCTCTTCATACTCGTAGCCCTGGTCGAGGTGGATGGAGCAGGAGATCACTTTTTCCCCTGGTGCCACCAAGTCCGGTTTGTTGCGCCCGTCGCCGGTGGGTCCCTTTGAGGAAAAGTAGGAGATGCCGTAGGTGTGCGGGGCGTTCTTGTGTACTGAGCCGACAGCAATCGTTTCCTCAGCGTTGGCCGGGTCGCTGATCGAACAGTCGACCCAGACGGGCACTTGCTGGCCTGTATTGAGCGTAGTCACGCCGTATCCCGAGTTGCCGCACGACACCACGACCACCAATCCCGAGCGCACCGCGCGGGTGACTTCCTCGCACAGAGGGCTATGGCCACAGCCGTACCACTGTGGATCGAAGGGGTACCCGAGGCTCATATTGGCGCCGTCAATCTTGATCGCACGACTCAACTGATTAAGTTTGCGGACATATTCGAGCCCTCGAATTGCGGCCGAGGCGGAGCCGGTACCGTCGTCATCGAGCACTTTCACATTGACGATCTTGGCCAGCGGGGCAATCCCCGAAGGGCAGCTGGGAAGCGGGACGAGTGCCGGCTGGTCCTGTTCCTCGACAAAGGTGGCAGCCACATACGGTTTCTGGTCCTCCCGCGGTTTGCTCGCCCCAGCAATGATGCCGGCCACGTGTGTGCCATGACCGTTGCGGTCGTCGAGCGAGTTCATGTTGGAAAAGTCCTTGCTAAGTGCGGCGTCAATAGTCTGGAACTGCGCGAAGTGGAGATGGTCTGCTCGCACACCGGTATCGAGAACGGCCCAAGTGATGCCTTTCCCGCGCGCTTCAAAAGTTCTCCAGGAGGCGCTGGCCTTGATTGTCTCCACCGAAGAAAGAAGATGTGCGTGACATATGTCGTCCTTCCAAATTTGATAGACCAAGTCTTTCTTCTCAGCCAGAAGCTGAATGTGTTCTGGCAGCAGACGTGCGAAAAGGTAAAAATCACTCTCCGTGACCTCGTAGCCCAGTTTCTGCAAGAATTCCCTCAGGGCTAGTTTGGAGGGTTCGACGCCGCGTTCCGGGTTCGTCTCGGATTCGCGCAGGCTGATGATGACGGGAATCGGCTCTGGTTTCGCCTTGCCGGCTTGTACGTCCATCTGTTTCCGCACCGGAGGGGCGATGACGAAGCTCTTGAACTTTGGCTTGCTAGGTGGCTCAGGCATTTTTCTCGGTTTCTTTCACTGCAGAATTCCTTCGGCGATCTTCAAGGCGAATGCGACGATCGTGAGCGTCGGATTGACGGCCAATGGTCCTGGGACGATGGAGGCATCCATCACATAAAGTCCCGGGTGAACGCTGGTCCCGCCCGATGCCGAAGTGAAAACGCGGCCTTTCGTGTCCACGACTCCGTCCGCAAAGCTGTTGCCCATCGGGCAGCCGCCCAGCGGATGGACAGTGATGATTTTGCGATCTAGGAAACCTTCCCACAGGGGGAAAGGCACGAAATCCCCGCCCATCGCTTGTGCCATGGCGCGCATGATTTCCTCGGTTTTGCGAAAGACGGGGTGGTCAGCAAGCTTGCCGCCGGTGAAACTGAGGGTCAGATTGTCGGAGCCGTCCAGGTCAAATTTCCCCTGGGCGTCATCCGTGCCCATCGTGTTGAAAAAGAAGAGATCCATCACGAGCTCGTGTTCCGTTTCAAAGCGCCTGGGATCGGAAGGATCCGGCAGCTGCGGAAGGAACGGCTTGAGATCGGGCACAGTCTTCGAGCTCCAGGCCCCACTCATCTCCTTGAAGAAGCGGCCCTGGTTCAAACCTTTCCGAAGCACGTTCAGCGCCGCCCCAGTCAATCCTGCGAACATCGCTGGAATGGCACTATCCTCGATGGTGAAATAGAGCTTTCCATCCTGGAACATGACGTGAGCAGTGTTGATTGGGCCGCGGGTGGGGTAGATGGGATAAACGGGGTTGGTGAAGTCCCGGGGAACAACGACGAATCCAGCGAAGTCTCCGTTGGACGAAAATCGGCTGCCGAGTTTATCGCTGAAGGTGAGTGAACCTTTGTTTCGCGACCTGAGAAGGAGCTCGGTGCTCCCGAGGCAGCCGGCCGCCAGAATTACGTTGCTTGCGCTCACGACCTGCTCGGAATCGTTCCGCAGGTCGCGGTAATGCACGTCGTACCCCCCGTTCGCACTAAGAGCGATGTAATCCACCTCTGCGAGGCTCTTAAGTGTGACCCCTGAAGCGGGGTCTTTGAGCGCGTGTTCAACCAGAGTCTTGTTGAGAGTGTGGCGCGCCCCGGGGAGACAACCCAAAAAGCAGCGGCCTTGCCGTTCGCAGAAGCCTTTGTTCTTCGCGGCGTTGACCGGCTCGTTGTCGCCGGACGGCGCGGCCCCGTCATAATCGAAGACTGCAAGATCCAACGGTTCCCACGGGCTTATCGCCCTGTTCTTCCAGGCACCTTGCAGATTCCTTGCTGCCTGGCGCAGCGCGTAGCTCTTTCCGAGATGGAGGTAACGCAGCGCTTGGAGTTCCGCATCCGGGAGGTTTGGGTCCGCGATTTTCTGCATTACGTCGGGCGGCACAGGAGCGCGGGTCACGACCTTGCTGCGTTTGCCGCGGTTTTTGTCCATCCAGGTTCGTCCGGCGTCGTAGTCTTGCGGGGTGAGCTGGAGGGGCCAGCCCTGCATCACGGGATACTTCTGGCCGTCGAAGAATGGCTCCAGGGTCACGTTCGAGTAGATGAGCGACCCGCCCCCTACGCCGCTCGCCGTCAGGATGTGAATTTCAGGGAACATGTTGTAGCGGTAGAGCGGTTGCGGTTCAGGCCTCGACGTGAAGACGCCGGTGATCCTGCTGAGCGCTTTCTGAAACCATCCGAGGGTGGCATTGGCCCGAACCATCGTGAGGAAGTCCGCAGTTCCAAGGCTGTTGTCGGGTCGCGGCCAGTACTGCACGGGCTGGTTTTTGGGGTCGGTCTGGTTCTGTTTCTGGAGCCAGTCGGGCAAGGCCCTCTCCGGCGTGAAAAACCAGACGCCGCGCTCCAGCATCAGCACTTTCTTCTTCTTACCCGCGAGCGTTGTGGCTGCAACATTTGCCCCAAAACCCGTCCCAATGATGATCACGTCGTAGTTCATTGGCCAATCCCCTCCGGCGGAGCCTGTCCGAACGAGAGGACCACCTGCCCCACCATTACAAAGCTCTGTCCCTGTCTTTAAGAAAACTCATGTCATCACATCTCACGTGGCACCTCAGGCTAGACGAGCTGATAGCCGGGATCGAGTCCTTGGAAATAAATCAAGATCTCATGAATATCGTAGGGATGTGTGTCTTTGCTGGTTATCTTGTGCTTGAGCACGTCCGCAGCGTGTTCGGTACCTTGGTGGTCGTCAATATCAATATCCGCCTTAAGGTCGCCCTGAACGTTTCGGGCGAATGTCAGCTGGAGATTCCCAGCGGCATCGAGGCTCCGCACGCATATTTGCGTCGGTCCGGGGCACCCTGCACGACCTAGAGTTAGCCCGCCAAGCTACGGCAAATCGTCAACGTTAACCCACTGCCCGTTCTTGAATACTTCAATCTTGGTCACAGGGTGGACTTCCCAGAGTGTCGACCTGTATTTTCCCAAGTGTGCCCGGTGCTCCGGATCGAGCAAGGTCCAACCACTTATCCGAACGGGCGCCTGTGAATTGACCCACGGCGCGAGATTCGCAGTCGTCCACTTCGGGTGGGAGCTGCGCACACGGGGCGTCGTCTCGACCACAACGGCCGTGTCTTCTCCATCGCCAGGGTGTTCGGCAAACGGCACATGCCAATCCACCTCATCCGCGTTGACAAAATGACAGTTCGTTGACTCACCGCTCCCCGTATCTTCAACTTTGATCTTTACCAAGTATCCCGTGACGGAAACCGGGACACCCTCGTAAGGTTGAATCTGAGCGACCTGCTGTTGAGTCCACTGAGCCAGCGATCGACCTGCAACGGGATAGGGAAGCGACTGCAGTGCTTTCCAAGTCACCTCGTGATAGCTCTGGGGTACATCGGTCCGATTCTTACGTAGGTTGGTAAAGGAATCTCCGCCATCTCCAGTCGGACCACATTGTCCATCAGGACCTTCGAACGTGTTCGGCGCAGGAATAGGTTTGTCCCAATTCGGCGAGAAGCTGGTGGACACCCCTGGCTGGGGGACGTTAGGCGGGGCTGGAGGTGTTCCGCTGCCGGCCAGCGGCGGAGTAATAGTAGTGATTTCAATGTTGCGAGAATAGATCCATCCTTCTGTCCCGTCCGCAGTGCGCACATGATAGTACCTTCCAGTCGGTGTAGTGTCTAAAACCTCCACATCTTCACCGCTCTGTAGGATAAGAATTGGCCGGTGTTGAGAGGAAGGATCGCTGCGCAAAGTAGCTCGATGTGTCACCACCGCGTCTGTGGCAGTGCACGGAATCGCAGTCACAAGCGCAAGAGCACAAACCACCAGCAAATAAAACCGAAAAATAAGCCTCATGCTAGCCTCCTGGATTGAACTGGTGGGCCTGAAACAAGAACGCCTGGAACTCCTACTAAGATCTCCCTCTCCAAGCATTTACTGATGATTGGCGCTACCGGTCAGGGTGCAGACTATTTAACTGACGTGAGACTGTCAAGTAAATAATCGAAAATCTGGGAATGTTTAGGCGGGGGAAGCATGTTGCGTCCCCATTTTCGGAACAGGCTTGCTGTCCTTCGCTACAACCATCAAGAAATCAGAGACTTACGAAATATCTGGCGCTGCAGAGCCGGGTGTCGGGCACAAGCGCCTGCCGGCAGAAATGCAGGCGGAGCTTGCCAACTATGACCTCAACCGATTGCCTGAAACTGGATTCTTGATCCGTGGGAAGGGCGAAGCGATCAGGGCCGTGCTCTCCGACCGCTACGCCCCCTACAACAACCACGAGGTGATTGAAGCGGCTGAAGCCACGGTCAAGGATCATGAGCTCATGGTGCGCAGTTTCGCGCTCGAAGACTGCGCGATGTTCCTGAAGCTGACGACGAGTACGCTCACTGACCGGACCCTGGAGCTCAAAGCCGGGGTGATGATCGGTAACTCGGAAGTTGGTTTCGCTCAGGTCACAGTCGAGCCGTTCCTCTACCGGCAGGAATCTCTCCCAAAGTGAAATTGAAAAGCGGACCGGTCTGCTCCGTTGTTATATCTCGCGGGTTGAGAACGGTCACACCGTACCAGCAATCGAAACGCTGGAGAAGATGGCGCGGGCGTTCGAGGTGCCCCTCTATCAACTGTTCTACAATGGCGACAAGCCACCACGGCCTCCGAATCTTGCTAGACGGCTAACTGCAGACGACAGTGCACGGGAACATTCCGACAAGGATGCCCGCGTTCTTTCCAAGTTCTGTCGTCTTTTGGGTCGTCTCAGTGAAGACGACAGGCGGCTAATCCTCTTTTTGGCTCAGAACATGGCCATGTCTGCTCGGTCAGCTTGCAAGAGTTGACGTCTCGGGACGAGTCGGATTCAAGTCGCCACTCGATGACCTCTTGGGCTCAGGGAGCTGACTGAAGAACACGTCCAACGGTTTCTTAATCACCCGTGCCCGCTGAATTGCGCAACGCCTGTACTGCTGGGCTCAAATCGATTCCAAATTGCTCTTGTAGATTGTAAATGCTGCCGTGGACCGTTCCCTGGCCATTTGCGATCGTGAGCTTGCGGGCCCTGACATCCTCGACCCATGCTGGATTGGCTGCGTCGGCTCGGCGGTTCGCTATGATTCTCATCCGGGCGACTGCTGCCTGGTCCGGCGGAAAAGTTGGATCCAATTGTTTGAAGTCCTGTTCAATCTTGGCTCTCACGAGATCGGAGATGCTTCCGTTCTGAACTTTGATATCAAACATCAAAGCGGCGGCTCGGGCCGAGGAGAGCCCATAGGCTGTGCAAAGGCCTAAAGCTTCTTTGTACAATCTGCCTGCAAACTCAACTTGGATGTCCTGAAATCCCTTCTGCCGACCCAGCGTTTTGAACTTTCCTTGCCACGGTTCATCCAGGACGTGACGCGCATTCTGGATCGAGCGTGCCCACGTAAGCTGCTCATCACGGTTGGTTTGAAGCATGGCCTGAAGTTCCGCATACTGTTCATCGAAGATTTGTTGGAGGATCTCTGGGTGGGCACTGTTCATTTCTCGGAGAAGTGGCTGCAAGCTGCCCTGGCCTAAATTCCACTGGAGTACTCCAAAGCTGATCCCTTGACCGTCGAAATCGCCGGAGAGACCTGCGAAGCAATCAGGAGGCGGCTGGTTTGTCTCGAACGCACCGGTCAGCGCCACGCACCGGAATTGGAGTGGCTCGCTGGCGATCGCAGGTGCGGCAACGCTCGTACCTGGGAAAAGTGCGGCCCATGTTTGAGGGCCAACGCGACCATCAACCGCTAGGTTGGCGCGTTGTTGAAATGCTCTGATGGCCGCCTCGGTCCCTCCGCCAAAAATCCCGTCGATTGGCCCGAGGTAGTCTCCCAGTTCCTGCAATCGCTTCTGAATCCTCACAACCTCCGGCCCCTTAGAACCCAGCTGGTAAATGGCCATGACCTCCTCCATCCTCTTGGATCAGTAGTCGCGCCGGAAAAGCAGTCCAAAAACGTCAACCACCTTCTAAGAGGGCCTACCCGCGCCGCCCTGCCTTCCCGTTGGCTGAGCAGCGACAGTAAGTAGATTACAAGATTCACTAAGGCTAAGGACGGTTTAGGTGTATTCATTGTAGGTTTCGTTTGCCATGGTTTTCGATGGACTCTTGGCAGGCTCGCTCGTGCACGGAGCTGGGACGGTCGCTTTGGGCGGCTTGGGATGATTGCATCCCTGCCGTTGGGTTCTGCCGGTCGCATCAGTAACAACGCCTGGGCGAGTCACCCACTTGTCGTACGGGATCCAAACGGCAGCACTGTCGTTGTTCACGTCGCACTGATTGGGATCCGTGTTGGCGCATACCCCAAACTGGTAAACGGGGTGAATCTCCCAAAGAGAGATGCGAAACGGCGGTTTGTTGCTCTTGTCCGTATGGTCCGCATTCACGCAGGGTTCGTGGCTGTTGTCGAAAAACAGCGGTTTCGTGACCCGCACGACATTGCGCACAGGCGTCTTCAATTGATCTGCGACCAAGCCGTCGACCGGAAATGTGGGCTCATCTCCGCCGTCACGCTGGTGCATTCGTCCTGGCTGCGCCCAGCAGGCACGGAAGGATCGAGCAGGGGGATGTGGATGTCGTTATTGGTGAAGCCCGCCAGCGAGCAATTCACGCTCTCGCCGGTTGGACAGTCGGAAATGTGTGCGTCGAGCACCCACGCCTTCAGTCGCACTATACTGCCTTCCCCGATCAACTTGCCATCCGGTAGCTGGAAGAATCCGCGCAAAACGTGCCGGTCGCCCAGTTTGCTCTTGTCGACTGGCTTGGCTTGCATTTGGCGAAGGAGTTGAAAGTCCACGACAGTCTTGGTCGATATGTCCGCGCAGAAGTTGTTTTTGGCGCTGCTCTCGGCGGCCTTGGCCGCGATCCCTGGACCCTTTGCCGCAGCCGAGACTACGCCGCAGTTGCCGCAATCAGCGAAAGGGTCCGTGGCCGGAGCAATGTCCGCGAACGGCGGCTTGCATTCGGGGGGAAGCGTGAAGTTGCTCTGTGCGCGACCGGAAGAAACGCCCGAGAGTAGGAGGATTCCAGTGAAACCCAGCAGCGTGAAATCGCCTAGAGGTCGCGTTTTCATCGATTCTCCTTCAGTTACATTGTGCGAATTCATTGCGTCTCTGGTCGGGAGCATCTGGAGGATTGCTGTCACTTTCGCGTTGTGTTCAGAGCGTTGTTAATGCCCATCAATCCCTTGAGAACATCATTCCAGAACGGGGCTCCCAACGACACAAGTATGCCCATCAACAAAAGCCCAAAGATGGCTTGGAACGGGTCGGCGAAATCCTGGGGGAATTTGGCGGTTCTAAGCAGGATTGGGTAATCCTCCAAGGCTTGGCTGATCTCCTTGTGAGTTCGGGCATAAACGTCTTTCAGATCCCCTTGTTGAGATTGATCCGTCTTGGCTTTCGACGCCTGACCTACAAGAGTTTGTTGTACGACAGAATCGACAGAAATCTGCCGGTACAGACTTATGACATTTGCGTTGAGCGGAATCACTACAAGAAAACTGATCGCGACCACGAACAGTTTGTTTCTGTTGGTATAGGCCTTCAGAAAGGCCGCTCGGGCTGCTTCAAAAGAGGCAGCAATGTTATCCTTCACTTGTGCCACTGTTGCCCCCGCTGAGGCGATCAAACCTTGCAATTGAGCATCTTGGAGTACAATCCCCTCCAAGAGCTGCCTGAAGTCCTGTCTGTCAAACTGCTCCAGCGCCGTCATCTTCAGACCTCGTGCCGCGAGTGCGGTCTCAACCTGCTGAAGCGACAGATGCTGCCCCATGAACTCGGTTACAATTTGTTTCAAAACTGCTGACTTAGTATTGAGAAAAGCCTTTAGCACTTCCTGGATCGCTTGGACCATCACGCTCAAGACGAATATCAGGAGCACGAGCGAGATCATTGTTTGAAATGTGCTCATCATCCTTTCCTTTCTCGGCCTGCGGTTGCAGCCTATGATTCGACGTTAGGCAATTCTTAAGGGCAAGCTTCTTCCCATAGAGTCCAAACACTCCTGCTGTGATTGATCCGCCGGACACCGTTCGAGATCTTGTCGACTCCTGTCAGTTGCCCAAGTTCATTCAGAGGCAGCGTTGCACCGAGATGAAAAAACATGAGACGACATCTTTCGCCTGAAAGGCGCGGAGCAATGCCTCTCTGTGTCGCCTTCGTCGGGTCATCCATTGCGATGATTCCAGTCGAAGAGGAGACGATCGCCTTCCAAGTGAACTCGTCAGTGTGAGGTTTTCTTCCGGGGTTGGGGTGAGTCTGCGTAGAGGCTCCGGAATCCACTTGACTCTTGTTCCCAGCCGGGGGAACTACTTAGTTGACCCTGGCACAGTGAAATTCAGCCCTTCAAGTGCGCGCCGGGCCCCGGCCGTTGTATCGCCGTGGAACACCAGCTCCGGCACCTCCGCGCTGGCGTCTCCCCATGGTTGCGCCAGGGCATTTGCCAGATCTCTGCCAAAGAGGGCGGCAGCGCGTAGTTTGAAGATTTGCATCCATTTACGGTGGTCTTTATTATTATCAGGATCAAAATTGCTCCAGTCATAGTCTCCGGGCGCGACACCACTCTGAGGGTCAAGTCCACTCAGAAATCCCGGCAGCGACAACTTGTGTGTTGTGGTTTCAACAATCATCAGGCGCCCATCGACCTTACGCGCGCCAAGATCGAGTTGCAGTTTCACATCTGTAGGTGTATTCACCAGTCTGCCGCGGGACAGCGGGTAGAAGCCAGGATTGATCCTGACTTCGTTCTCCCCCGTGCTGCGGCCAAAAGAAAAGACCATCGCGCCCTTCTCCAGGGTCACGACAACGCCCGCCAGTTCCCTCCGCGCGCCCTCAACATTTCCGGTGTTTCCCCCCGCCTGCAAGTCCGCCACCAGTTGGCGATAGTACTCCAACTCCGTGGCAAGCTTGGCGTGTAGGGCCGGCTCGGAAAAACTTCCGCCGTGCTTCTTGGCCAATGTTTCTATCGCCTGTTGCACGTCGCTCACTTTTCCGTGAAGCAAATTGATGCCCGGCCAGATGTCCTGGTTGTGCCGGCGTAAGACCTCTTCCGTCTGGCTCGGCGGACCGAGGCCTGACTCTGCGACCGGATCGGCCTCAAGTCTGGCCAAACGCCGGTCGAGCCGGATGGCGGAAAGCTTCTTAAGAACCTCTGCGGTATTCTTTGAGTCTTCGGCCCAGCGCAACAGGCCGCGCACGGCCTTGGGCGTCATGCCGTCGGGAAGTTGCAGGCGTGCGCGCCGGATCGCGTCGTACGTATCAATGAGCGTCACCGAGCGCGAAGGCGCCAATACAGCATCCACGAGGAAGTTAGCTCCCGGCAGCCCGGCAATCTGCTGGCACTTCTGAAACAAATCCGCCAGCTCTGCGGAACTTCGGGCCTGGAACAAGCGGCGTACGGTGTTGAGGGCAATTCCCCGCTCTGGTTGCAGCATGGTTGCGACCCCGCGCACGGCATCGATTGGCCAACGAGTGGTAAGGTTACCGCGCTGCTCCACAAACAATTCCAAGGCTTCCGCCGCTACCGGTTCTTCGAACTCCGCCGCGAGCGTTGGCTCCAGCTTGGGATTGATCCGCTGCAAGTCGGCAGCCACAGCGGTATAGACGTCAGGGGTTACATAGCCCATTGCGCGCACTGAAAGCATGCTTTGGGTTGCAGCCTGGGACGCTGATGGCGCGGCTTGCGGGGGCGCGGGCAGCAGAGCCTGCTTGGGCACAGGTGGCAATGCCATCAACGCCGGCACAATCGGCCCGGGTTCGAGGACAAAAGCGGTTTCATCGGCGAGCGTGCGGACACTGATAGCCCCATTGCGATGACGCACAATCGCGTAACCGTTGGCTTCATAGCGAGCAAGGGTCGCTAACAAGTCCGCAGGCGGATGGCTCGGATCAAAACGGTAGACATCGCTGTCGCCCAGACGTATCAGGCCCGGCACGTCTCCGGGTGACGGTAGAGCGCGTATCACACCTTGCCCGGATCTCGCTGCCAGCAGCGGCTTAGGGGCAACAAAGGTCGCCGCAACCGTCGCGGCATCCATGGCCTGAAGAGCTTCGTCCCCCGCTTGGAACTGCTCATCGCCCAGGAAGCCCTCTTGATGCAGGAATTTTGCCAACTCTCGAGCTTGAGCGTGCAGCGCCAGTTTCTGCTTGCGCATGGCCTCGAATTCAGGTTTGTCCAACGTCCCGGTCTCCACGGCAAACCGGTAGCGGGCCAGTAGTGCGTCATTTGCCTGTACGAGGGAGTCCGCCATGGCTTGAGCCCGGGCCTCGATCGCCGGTTTGGTCACGGCTCGAGCAGCAGCGCCAATCCCGGCGATGATCACGTAGTTGCCCACACTGCCAATCAAGAACAGACCGATGTCCTGCGGCCACTGTCCCATTTGCAGGCGGGTCAGCAAGGCGGAAATGGTGGTCAGCGCTGCGATATTGGCCAAGTGGGGAGCCACAAAGGCCAGAAGGGTCTTCCCGCGGCCGAGTGGCGCCGTCAACCGTCCCAGAACGCGGAAGACGCTGAAAAAAGCAACGTTGGAGAGGAAGGACTCAGCCGCTCCGCCAAGGGTAACGGGTTTGCCGAAGGCGAGCTTCTCTCCTGCAAGTTGGCCCGCTGTAAACGCGCCCGCCTCTGTCAATAAGATCATGGCGCTGGCAGCTTCAGCACTGCGAACCAGTGCCAGGGTCTCCCCCAGCAAGGCCACGCGCACAATGGCGGCAGCACCGAATGAGAGCACGGCCGCGACTGCGGTGATCAGCAGGTGCCAGCCGAGGTCTTTCTTGGCCTGCCTTTTTATATCGTCACCAATTTGCTTGAGGGCGTCCTGCAAGGCTTCGGCGCGATCGATGAATGCCTTGAGTTGATTGCGCTGAAAATATCCTGCGATCTCAGTGCGGATGTCGCTTAATGCTTTCCCTTTTTCTTTTTGAAAACCAGGCGAACCTATGTCGGATGCGATGAGGTCGACCTGCATGCGGAGTGCGATGGCATACAGCGTGTACATCCCCACGTGTATGCCGAAGATACCTATCTGCGTTTCGACTCTCACAGCTTGAGACAAATGGACGGGATACCTGGGTATTGGCGTATCGTGCGGGCCTACGACAACATATACAGAGCTTCGAAAGTTTCCTTCAATCATCTTGTTCTCAAGTTCCAAGTTATCTTGTATACGATAGAACGTAACCCAATCGCCCGAAGGACCGCCCGCTGGGATTTCTTTTGCCTTGCGGAAAAGCTCTGAGATTTCGTTGAAGCGCTTTGCAATTCGCGGCCCCTTGATCTCGGCTACTTTCTGGCCGAAATCGACAAAGTAAATGTCCACTCCACGCATGCTGCCCGCGAAGTTGTTGTCCTTCAGTACATTCGTGATAACCACAACGTAATCGTGGCGCAGCTGGAACAGGGCCTTGATTTCGTCACTTTCCGCCGAAGCGGTTCCCAGAAACTGCCGCATCAATTTGGCATTGTCATTGAAAGTGTGGAAACGAGGGCGAACGGCGGTGGCTGCCTGGATCGCTTGGGCCATCCTGACATCAAGCTCCTCCAGGGCGGCCAGATCGAGTCCCAGCAGAGCATCAAGCCGCGCATTCAACTCCTTATGAAAGTTAACCACGGCAGCAACGTCAGTATCTCTGTATGAATCTTCGTAGGGACTGGCCTGAATGATGAGACCCAGCTCGGTTGTCAGCCGGACCAGTACCTCAACTTCGTCAGCAATCAGTTTGCGAAGCGACTCTTCGCCCAACGCACCGCTCGTCCAGAGGTTGTACTTGATGGCCAGCTTCGCCAGGCGGCCGAAATTGGCTCCCAGTTTTGCCGCGTCCGGCGTGAACTGCTGGTCCAAGAGATAGACCACCACCTTCGCCGCTTTGTGCTGCAGCTCCTGATCCTTGCCGGAAAGCTTTTTGTCCAGGAATTCGATGGCAGCCCGTCCACCGGCCTTCCTAAACCACATCAAGAATTTGTATTCAGCGAGTGTGTCGTTTTTCAGACCGATTCCGCTCAGGATAAGATCCCAGATCGTCTCGCTATCTTTGGCCAGCGCGTAGAGATCTTCTAGGATCGTGATGCGGACGAAGGACTCGAAGACAGCAAGCTGTAGTCCCTCGCGAAGAATCCCGCGGGCCTGATCCATATCCAACAACTCGACGAGGATCTCGATTGCTCTCTTTTGGTTCTCCGGATCGCTCAAATCTCTGGAAAGCACGGTCTTGCGCAGAGCCTCCCAGAAGGCCTTTTCTTGTCCTGCAGCGATTGTCAGTCGGGGCTTCTTTTGCGAAGTTGGTTTGGCCGGCTTGGTCGCGGGCTTGGGCTGCACCGCTGCTCCTTGCGCCGTCCCCGATATGTAGTCTGCCAAAATGAATGGTGTAGCTGCTGACGCAGCGAGTGTGCTCTGACCTGCAAGCGCGCTGGCGATGGCTTGGCGCACTGTGCGCGTAAGGTCCCGGCTCGAGTCACCGGCCGGCTGTCCTCTGAAATGGATGGCCGGCTCGCGGAAATGAGCCAGCCAATTCTTGACTGGGTAGCGTGACGCGATGGTCTCGCGTGCAAAACGAAGACGCGACTGCACCGTACCGGCGACCGCATCGCCCAGCAAGTCCAGGTCCAGACCCTCAGGACGCCCCGCGATCCGGATACGGATAGGTACAATGCAATTCACCCGCCGCATGGTTTTGTCCTCAGGCAAGCCTGCGGACGATCGCGTCGTGCAAGTCCTGATAGATCTGTGCCTGAATTGCTTCACGTTCTCGCGGCGCGACGCTTCCCGCAATCACGATCTCCACCGGGAAAAAGTAGTTGATCGCTCCTTCTCCTTCGGTCGGGCATGAGGTTGAGGATGGCGTAAGCTCGCCCTGCGTCCGGAGTTTGTCGCTTACGCCTTCGGTGAAGTCCGCTTGCTCAGAAAAGTTGGCCATCGCCGCCCTCAATTCTCCTGTCGCAATCTTCCTCAGAACGCGAACCGCACTCCACCCAATACCGTGGAGTAGCGCGCGTCGCCCCCGGAGATGAATACATTGTGGAAGTTGTAGCTGCCTTCCACGGCGAACTTTGGCCGGAACCAATATTGCAATCCGGCGCCGGTGTTGATGCCAGGATGGTTGCCCCCGGAGCTCCCAAAATAACCGCCGAATCCGGCGTAGACAAACGGCCGCAGATTTCCGGTCGGGGCTGTTATTTTGAAGCGTTCGGACAAATTGACAAAATGTAAAGCGGCGAACGCGCCATGGGTAAAACGGTCATAGCCGAGGTATGTCTCCAATGAGAGCATGCTGGTGAGGCGGTATTCCAGGTCTCCACCCACGCTTACGGAAGAAGAGAACCCGGTCAGGTTGTGCGGAATGGTGGCGCCAAGATGCAGGCTTACGACCCACTTGCCGGCCGTGCCCCCGCCACCGCCGTGCGGAATATCCCTGAGTTTCTTCTGGACTACGGTTTGCCCCATCACCACCAACCCGATGGTCGGATTGGATGCCGCCGAGGGCAGCTCGTAGGTGACGTCATAAGAGCCGTGCAGGTCATCGGCAATGGGAATCACGACCCCACCCTGGGAAGAGGTTATGTCCAACTGCGGGAGGTAGTCAGGTCCCAGCAAGCTGTTGAATCGGTCCTGGGGTGTGGCCCGCAGATGCACCTGCACTTTGCCGCTTGGTTGCACCATGGAAGACACCAGGACCAGACCGGTCTTCGCGGGGTCCGGTTTGGGCCGAACAAACAAGGTCAGCTTGCGCGTGCGCTCGAAGTCACCGTTGGTCGCGCTGGTGCCACGAATGGTAATTACGAACTGGTAGTGGCCTTCTTTATCCGCGCCGTTGAACGTTCCCGAATACATGCCGCCGCCTGAATCACTCAGGGTCACTGTAGGCAGTCCGTGGTCCTTCAACAGCGCAATGAACTCCGGCCGGTCAAGCAGCAGCAAGAGTTTCTTGTTGGCGTCCGAGCCCACGGGGTCGCCGCTGGTGTTGGGAGTGCCGGTGGGGTTAGCTGCTTTGGCCAGAATGTCGCCCAAACCATTGTCAGGTCCGACGATTTGAGCGGTCACGGCTGCGCCCGCCACCGGTGCGCCACCTTCGGTAAGTGTCACTTTGATCGGGACAGGCTCGCCGGTCCCGGCGTCCTGAATGTTCAGGGACGAATCACTGCTGATGGTCTCGTTGTCCTCAACCACCATGAGGTGATAGTTGATTGGCGGGATGCCAGTCGTGCCTCCCGGAATCGGCGAGGTAATCTGAACCGTCCACTGTCCTTTAGGATCGATCACTGAGCCACCCTGGCGCAGCGGGAAATGCAGTGTGAGAAAACGCATCTGCCTTCCAAAGCGTACTCTGCCGGTTAAATCAACCACTATGCCGTTTGGTGCAGTCAGTTTGAGCTGCAAGCCTCTCTCGGTGAACTGACCTCCGCCACTCCAGGAAAGCAGCAGACTCATCGCGGTATCGCGGGTGTTGCCCAGGAACTTTTCCGTAGCCGGAGTTCCCGGCGTTACCACACCGCTCACGTCTTTGACAATCTCCAGCTTGTCGCCAATCAGAGCATCGGTCATCGTCTGCACGAAGTAGGTATCGAAATCTGACTGGGCCAGCGTTTGATCGGTGTCACTGACATGCAGGTTATGACCGGCACAGCTGGCTGTGGCAATCTGCTGCTGCAGCGCAAAACCGGGCGCCGCCATGCGGCCGGCAGTAATGGGGCATACTTTGATCGCCGCCGGGTAATTCACGCCCCCAACCTGCAATGTCGGGCCGACAAAGCTGACGTTCGGGGCCGTATTCTGCTCGCCGTCGGAGAAAAGCAATACAAATTTGCGTGGATTGCCGTCTGCTGCAAGGCCGGCTGAATTTGCCAGCGCCAGACCAGCGCCAATAGAGGTGGAGTTCGTCGGTATCTGGGCTTGCACGTTGGCGGCAAGTGCGGACACCTGGGTGGGATCATGAGCCGCCTGTAAGGTCCCTCCGCTGGCCGTGGTGCTGAAGAACACATCGCCAATCTTGTCTCCCATCATGGCGTGACCATCCAGTAGAAAGAAGAGCGCTTGCGCCGATCGTTTAAGAGCGTCCATCCGCGCCTCAGGGATGGGATTGGCCACCGTGGGAGGAACCACGGGCCACGCCATGCTGCCGGAGATATCAAAGACCATCTCCAGGCTGGCGGGCGTGCGCGGCGCAATGTTGCCTGCGGCAAAGGCGATGGAACCAGGTGTCTGCGTGGTCGCATCCGCCGCTTTGACTCCGGAAACCGCGACCGACACCGCGGCCAGCGATGGAAAATCTCCGTTGTAGAAAACTTTCACGGTGTCCACGTCAGGATGGGAGGCATCAAAGTGATCTTTGATGTACCCGCATGCCGACACCGGAGGAGTAATCATGTTCCGGGTGCATGTATTCGGTGTGCCGTTGATGGTCAGCGTGACCGAGGCTGCGGTGATGTCAATGGGGTATCCCGGACCACCACCGGTGTAGCCCATAAGAACGCGGAGTCCTTTGCGTCCCTTTTCTTCGCGGACGCCCGTAGCCGCCTGAGCCGGGTCCGATGCGAAGTCCGAAATGAAGAGACTTTGGGAAAACGCATTAGGGCCCCAAGCCAAAAGCAGAAGGCCGGACAATAAGGTCTTCTGAAGCATTCGTGATTTCATTTTCTTTCTCTCTTTCTTTCTCTTTTGCTCTCTTATGCGATTCCATGTTTGTCAGCTTTGTGTAGCCAGGGTAAGCACGCGAAATGCAAACTGTCCCTGCGAGCCGGGGTCAGCATTGAAAAACTGGATGCTCACCGCAATCTTAGTTGCTCCGGCCTGGCGGTAAAGAACGGTGTAAAAAATACGCGTGCTCCCCAGCACGTGGATGATAATGGGAAAGTAAACTTTCTCTACGTTGGCGGGCAGAGTCGCCCGGTCATAGGTCTCAATTGGAAATTCCGCCGAAGCGGTATTTGCGGCCAATGCCACCGGCGGATTGGCCTGCAGGAAATTCACCCGCTGGATGGCATTGATCGCCGTGTTGGCAGCGCCGAATGTGGTGCTGATCTTGTCAAGCTCGGTCTCAATCCCATGGAACTTCTGATTGAAGCCTTTTTCCCCTCCGGCCTGGACCACATCTTCATTGTCGATCCAGTCGTCATGGGTGAATGTGCGCGTATAAGTAATGTTGGCCATTGTGTCCTCGCTCTAGATATTTCCCATCAAACCCTAAAATCTGGGTACGTGTAACCGGGAAAAGCATTCATCAGGTTTTCACGCACCTCAACTACGTGTTCGCGAATGTTCTTGGTAATGACCTCGACCCCAATCGGATGAAAGAAATTCAGGATGTTCATTAGCACGTCATACTGGGGTTTCGGAATAATGGTTCCGGGCAGGTCCAAAGCGCTCTTGAGCCGAATTTCGAATGTGTAAGGAAACACCGCACTCGGGTCCTGCTCCTGGTAGGTGAGGTTCAGCGCCAGCCAGCCGGTCTTCTTGGGCGTGAATTTCACTTGCGGCCGCAGAACGAAGTCGAAGGAGCCGGAACCGCTCCCCACTGCCTGCGCACTCCAGTTGTAAGATCCGGCAGCGGGAAGGGCTGTAAACCGTGCGCGCAAAGCAATGGGGCTGTCCACGGTGAGCTCATCGCCCAGGGCAGTCAATGCCGCGGCCTGTGCGATCTCGATCTTCTCCCCCGGGTTCACCGAGCAATACACCACCGCCACCTCGCGCCGCACGAAGTCAAATTCGGCTTGGTGGGCTAGCGCCGCCAGCTTGCCGGGGTCTAGCCCGGCATGCCGAAAACGGATAGCCCGGCCTGTCTTATGCAGACCGGAATCGCCGGGATCAAAGGACTTCACAATTTCCAGGTTATTGGCGACAACGCCCACAGCCTGCAGCAGCACCAGCAGACGCAGCAATGGCTTCTCCATCACAAGCTGCATGCGTTTGTTATTGGGGTCTGCGCCAAAGTTGATGGCAACGCTCGGCGTTACCAGATAATCCGGATTGAAAGGCACATCAATTACGCCCACCGTGGCTGTTTCCGTGGCGCTCAAGTCTCCGTCCGCGGTAATCGTCGCCCCATCCGCCAGGGTATCGATGGTTACTTGTATCGTGCGTGTTCCAATCACGGTCTGACGATGAAGGGTATATTCCACCCGCAGCGTTACGTCCCCCGGAGACTCCGCCTTCAGCCTTAGCCGCGGGCGGTTTTCGACCCGCGTTCGCATCGTGTTTGGATCGGCAGGATGGGGCAGCAAGCTGACCTGCCCGCCGGAGGGAATCACTGTCCATGAAATCAAACCGGCAGTTGGCAGCCCTTGGGGCAGCAAATGGACGTCGAGCACATGGCCGCTAAACAGGTCCGAGCCATCCGGGGGAATTTCTGTGGCTGCGCGCGGTTCAATGGCAATGTCGAGCTGCTCTCCCGCGATCACGGAAGCATGGACGTTTACTCCGTCATTGCTGACAAAACCAAAATCTGCGCGATGGGTAAAGACACTCAGCTTTTCCAAGGATAGGGTTTCATGACGAAGTTGGAGAGCCCTTCCCACTCGGTGCAGGCCGGCATCGGCGGCATCCAAGCTTTTGTTGATCACCAGCTTTCCGGCGATTGCCGGAGCGGCGCGGGCCAGCAGATCGAGCATGTTATCCAGCACGTGGACCGTTGCCGCCTGCATCTGGCGGTTGCTCTCATTCCCTCCGTAGTCAACCTGGGCATTATCATGCCGCTGCAGGTAGATACTTTGAAAAGAGGTGTCCTGGTCAGGACTGCCGGAGACGTCTTGCTCTTTGGCCAGCGGGCTGCCGTCTTTACTGATGCTCTGGCCCGCCAGCAGACTCGCCGGTATTACCCGAACAACCGCGCTGGCCATTGCTCCGGACTTGTTCTTCTCAATCAAAATGAATGAGTCCGGCTGATTATTGATCTGCACCAGGCTGTTGATCATGTTCAGCAGAGCGGCCGGTGTTGGGAGTTGCCAACTGCGGAAGATCTGCAGCCGACGGCGGTAGCTGCTGTCGCCCTCTCCAAGGGCCGGATCAAACTCGGTGCGCACAATGCGCGAAAGCCGCACTTCATCGAGCACGCCAAGGAACTGGTGGTCCAGGGTGCTGCTTCCCATGCGAATCGGCAGGGCGTTGGTCAGGGCGCCGATCGTGCTGATGTCGGCGGTGGCCTTCATCTCTCCGTCAACCATCAGCCGCGCTCTTTGGGTATTGCGGTCAATCAAGCAGGCCGCATGATGGAATTGGCCGTCGCTGAGGTCCATATCGGCAAAAGCCTCGAAAGCTCCAGCGCCGTCGCTCCCAGCCCAGCGGATGTTGTTGCTGATGCCACGCAGCCTGCCGATCATTACCGACCAACCCGCGCCGGTGAGGCTGCCGGCGGCATTCAGCGGGCCCTTGGCAAGAATCAGCGCCGGAGCCAAAGCAGCGTTGGCATCGGCCTTCACGAATGCCTCCACGGTAAAGCTTTGGTTCGCGGGCAAGGTAAAATCGGGGCTGTCAGCAATCTCAATCGCGCCCGTTCCACCCGCGCCAGGAAAGCGGAAGCCCTGCGCAAACTTCCCTGGCACGCCGCTCTGGGCATTTTGGTTTGTGCCTGCATGTCCTGCCAAGCCAAAGCGCTTGGTATCGTCGGCCACCGGACCGTTCCCAGGGATTGTCTCGTCGAGGTGATAAAGCGCCAGGGTGTCAGGATCAAAGGAGTACTGCCGAGCTGGAAATCTCGGCACCCGCAGGTCGTCGCCCAGGGCATCCAGGCTCGCTCCGTGAGCCAGGGCGATATGCCGCTGCTGCATCACATCGGCCAGATGCCTGCGGATCAGGTCTTTCTCCTGGCCCACGATCCAGGCCAGCTTGGCGATATTTCCCAACAAGGCGACCATGCCAAAGTTCTGCTTTCCCGGCCCACTGAGTGGGACCGACTGCTGGAATCGTGTGATTCGCAGCGTGGCGTCCGCGCCCGCCGGAATCGGGACATGGAACGACGTCCTCGAGAATGTCCCGCCGGGGACGTGCACGTTGACAGATTTTTCCGAGCCCGCAAATGAGTAGCGCACCTCAACTTCGACATCGCTCAGGGGAACGTCTGTTTTCAGGTAGAGAACGTATTTCGGCTCGGGCGGATCTTGTCCATAGCGCGCCTTGTATTCGCGAAAGTCGTACGCGGCGATCGGCGTGAAGCCGCCTGCATCCGCAACCGGAGTCAATTCTAGTGTCTCCGCGCCGCGGCGATAGGGCTGAGTGACCAACCCCCCCATGTTCTGGATGGCAAGAACACTCATCGATCACTGACCTCCAGTTGAATCAGGTTCGAATCGACCTGGAAGACGGCAATCTCGTTCGGGCGCAGATCAATGTTCTCGCCGATGGCCGCTTCAATCACCTCGCCCTGAAACGGAAGACGGTTGCCGAAGCTCACCACCGAGAATTGCGGCGGGTGCCGTCTCAAATGCAGTCCCTGTACATCTACAACTCCGGAAACGCCCATGCAGTCACACTGCAACGCGGAGAAGAGCACCGCGCTGCCGAGTCCCAGTTCATTGACGCGCTGGGCCAGGCGGTCTTTGATCGACGCCACAATACCGTTCTTGTCATGCCCAGACTTCACTGTGATCTTTGCCCGTAGTCCGACGGTCACATTGTTGGCTCTGCGGATGTTGGGGAAGATGGAGATGGGACGGACCTCCCGGATGGCGGTGCTGATTGCCTCTTGCACACCCACCACTCCTGCTTGGCTCTCCCAGGGAAAACCCGGATAAACCGCCACGAGAATGTCGAAGTAGTAAGGAGTGCCCAGCAAGCGCTGCGTGCCGAACCGCCGTTGGCCGAAGCCGAACAGGTTGAAGAGGCTTTGCGATACATCCACTCCGCCCAGCGGATCAAACAGACGGCAGTCGCGTACTCCGTCAATGGCCTTGACCGCGCGCCGTACCGACTCCAGGGTCCACAGCGTGCGCGGATAGCCGAGCAGCAGGCTGCGGTACGAAGCGTCGCTTTCCTGTACCTCGCCGCCGCTGGTTGGCGCATCGTGCGTCACAGCGATTGTTGCCGTCCCCAGGTTCAGATGGCGCTGTGCATATTCGGTGTTGATCTTGTTGATTGCGTTCACCGGCACATTGCTGGCGGGCCCGCGCTCCAGGGCCTCCACGTCCACCGTGGCTTCTTTCTTCTGGTCGGAAAGCGATAGCAGCGTAATTGTGCGGAAGCGGTGTACGGGAGCATTGGTCTCTACCATGGTGCCTGCGGGCAGGTGATAGATCTTGCCCGGCGCGCCGCCCGACAATTTCAGCTTGACCGTACCTTTGCTGGTAAGAAAGCGCCGCGCCACGCCCGCGTCATTACCCAGCAGGTCCAGCGCGTCTCCTGACGCCGTGGAAAGAAAGTTGCTGTAATAAGACTGTTCCATCGCCTTCCACAGGTTCTGGTCTTCGGCCGAGGGGATTTCCACAAGCTTGCGCAGCGCGCTGGTGGAGCGCAGGTCGGCATCCGGACCAAACATAGCCAGACAGCGGTCGAATTTGTCCTGCAATATGGCCGTGAACGGCTTGATCACGAATCCTTGCTTGGTAACTCCATAGTCAGGCATAGCTATAGTCTCAATCCTTGAATTTTGATGGCGACGCTGGCTTCTTGCGCGGTCTGGGCCACCACGATCGCCTGCCAGCGGCGCGAGGACTGGCGCAGATTGCGGTTCTGCTCAGGGTCGCTCCCGGGATTCAGTTCGTAAAAGCGCGGCTCGTCGTCAAACACGATTTCCTTGATCTGGTGAATGCGACTATCCGTCGTGAGGCTCTTGACGATATTCAGTTTGATCAACTCTCGCACCACCGCCGGCGCCTGGGGCGCGGCCAGGCAGTTCAACAAATCAAAACCGTAGGTGGCGTTGAAAATGTCACTGGCAAACGGGGTATGGATCATGGCCTGGATCCCCTGGAACAGGTTTTCGCGTCCGGTCACCGGCAAGAAATCGCCGCTGTCCAGGACCAGGTCTCCATCACCGAGGAGAAGGCTGCGTCCAAATACCGTTGGTGTGGTTAAATCTGCCATATCAACTCACCGTCCATAAGGTTCCGAAATCTGTAGTCCGCGCGCGTCGTGGTTCCATGTCCCATCAAGTAGCTTTCAACTTGCTTTGGCCCGGACTTTGCACAGACCAAGTTTGTGGCGTTCCGCCGACTGTGCCGCTGGTTTGACCATTAATCTCTTCCAGCAGAACACCTCTCCCTCCCACTTTCAGCTTCGTGGCCACGCCGCCGCTCGCCGAAGCAACGGTTTGGCACTGTAGCGCGCCAGTATTCACATCTGTCACCGTCGTGCAGCCGCTGATCAGCGCCGCGGTCAAGTCCCCATCCACCAGCGCGGCTTTCCCCGCGATCTTCAGCTTGGACTGAGTCGCAGTCAGCTTCACCGTACCCTGATGGGCGCAAACCAAGGTCGAACCTTCCGTTAGCACCGCAGACATGACATACCTACTTGATCTCGACGTTGCCTTCGATTGTGACGTCGCCTTTGATCGATAGCTTGCTCGCCGAAATGGCCAGGGCCCCATCGGCGGCGATCTGGAACGTAGTTCCCGACTTGTGCTCGATCAAAAAGACGTCATCGTCGCCCTCCGTCGGGCGGCTTCCCACCGTGCCCATCTTGTCCGCTCCCACCGTGATCTTGAGCCCCTTCACTTCAATCACCCGCTTGCCGCTCTTTCCGGTGAGGTCATTGGCCGCCTTGGTGCTGTCAGAAGGCGGGCTCGACCCGTCGTAGTCATCGGCGAACACCGGCAGACAGAGCCACCAGTCGCCGGCGTTGTTTTGCGGCGGTTCAATCACCGGACGCTTGGACCACATGAACCCCGAGACCATGGCATCATCTTCCAGGCTGAGGTTGTGGCTCAGCACCACCTTCATGCCCTTCCACACCGGCACCACGAGGCCACACTTGTGCCATGCAAATGGCGATACGATCGGGTTGTCTTTGGTCAACTGATTGTCGCTGTCCACTAGGTCGGCGTTGACGCTGGGCTGGCTCTCCGTCCGCTCAAACACTTGGCCGTAGTAGAGGACGCTGGTGTTGTTCTTTTCGCTTGCGCTCCCGGGCGAATAACTTTTGACCTTGCCGATTTCGATGGAGGGCCGCTGCTTGCGGCTGGCAGTCGCGATCTGGGTGAATCCTTCGACCAGCGAGTCCGCGCTGGGTAACTGGGCGGTGAGTGCAATGCGATGGTGGTTAGCATCCTCTCCAACTTTCACCGCCTTGCCCGTGCAGGTATACCCCTCGGTCATGCTCAGCTTGTGTGACACTGCAAAGACCCGGAACTCGCCCGATTCTTTCAAAAGGCCGTCGTCTAAATAGACTTGGTGTCCGGGGCGCAGTTTAGGATCACCGGCGACAGAGAACGAAAAACCTTTAACGTCGGTTGCTTTCGATGGCTTCGCAAGACGTGAATCGTTTTCATCGGGAATGTGGTCACTGAAAGGTTCGAAGGTCCCTAAGTTGATCCCCGGCACGAATTTGGGCACCTTAAGCCCGGGCAGCTCACTGCCTGGATAATTAACAACAACCGGTTTGTTCACCCAGAGTTTCTTGTCGCAGACTAGCAGGTCGGCCTCTGCAAGCTTTGCCAGATCCGCGATAGCATCAATGACGTGCGGACCGCGGGGTGATTTGTTCTTGACTGGCGCCTTCAAGTTTTCGTTGTCCAGCAGAGGCGGTTTCGTGAAATCACCACCGATCAGCGTAGTGTCATCCAGAATTTTGATGATGGCCTGGTCGACCTGGATCGGAGGTTCCAATGTGCCCGCGTACGGCGTCAGGTGCAGGGCCCGGGTCCCGGTTTCCAGTCCTTTGATGACGGTCACCAGCTTGTCGTCCTGGACGGTACTGCGGACCTGCTGAATGATTCCTTCCATCACCAGCTCAAAGGGTCCGTCAAAATAGCCGAGCTTGACCCTCACGTGTACCAGGCTGGTGGGCTCGTTCTTCTGAAGGTGCAGAGCGTTAAAGATCGACTCGGCAGAGCTGGCGGGCAGGTCCAGCATCTGGATCTCAAAGGAGCACCCAGGGATTCCCACCGTCATCTCGATCTTGATCGAGGTGTCCAATGTGAACTTGGCCTGCAGGACATCATTGGAGACCTTGAACCCGAGATCGGGAAAATCAAGGAGATATTTGATAATCACACCCATCGCGCTGCTATGCCTCCCACTACTACCGAGCCAAAATCTCCCCGCCCATTCAGATTGGCCCGGGCCACCACCTGCGTGGGGAATGTAAGCGCAATGTTCTCGGCTACATATTCCATGTCGGGGACTACTTTCCGCAAAAAAATAATGGTGCGTGTGTTGTCGCGATTTTCCTTTTCCACTCGGACGACGAGGAACGCGTTACCGGCCGGGAGTTGAAGCAGGCTCGCGGTGGAACTGCTAAGAAGCGAAGCTTCAATATCTACGTACATGAAAAAGTAATAGGTCTTGCCACCAAACGCAGAGCTGAAACTCTGCGGGAAGCCCAGGGTCCCATCGATAGGCAGCGGCGAATAGCTGCGGCCGGATTGCGAGGTTATGACATCCATTGGTTCGTGCCTCAGGCGGCTCAAATGAAAGCGGTGGCCGCGCCCACAGCCGCGTCCGCGATTGCCCCCACGATTCCGCCTAGCTTCGTGCGCGGCACGTTTACCAGTGTGATTGACACTCTCAGAGCGTCACGGTTGGTGTTGTCTTGGGTAAAGACCAGGCCTGTAATCTGCATGTCCAGATGGACCCCAAGCCTGGCCACCACAGGAATGCCGGCAATGCTTTCCACCGACGAGGCGGCAGCCGTCAGCACCCGGTTCGTAAGGGCCAGCGCTTCCAGCAAGGGCCGCAACAAGCGATGTTCCTTGATCAGCAGGGCTTCAATGGTGATGGTCTTGGCGATGGGGGACAGCATCTGGGTGATGGTGCTGCTCCCGGCCACCTGCGCAACCTTGTATCCCTCATTCAGCACAAAGTTGGTGACCGCCGTAAGAGGGACAGGACCCACGAGGACCGGCGGCCTGAAGCCGTCAGGACCTATGCCGGCGCCCACCAGAGCGCCCCATCCCCCCGTGTTGAACGACAGTCGTTGATCTTCCACAGGCCCTCGCTATGTTTCGATATCGCTGTCTGAACCAAATCCCAGGATGATGCCGTTAAAGCTGGCAACGGGCGCACCATCCGGGGCCGTGTTGCTGGGATTGGTTGAGATGATCAGGCAATCGCGGAACAGAAGCTTCTTGAACGACCAGTCAGTGCCGGTCTTTTCCGCGAGCTGGATGTTGAACTTGGTGTTTTTCAGCGCCATCTGTGTCAGCTTGGCGGTTACGGGGCCGATGGCCTTCATGCTCATAGTGAAAGTGGCGGTCTTGGGCCCAAAGATGGCTCCCACGTTGTCAGCTTCAATCGAGTGGACCGGTGTACGGGGAGTTGTGACCGTTGTTGTCAAGGAATCGATGGGCGTGACCACCGTCCCGTCGTCTAGAGAAACTTCGAGTCGAGAATTCCAGTCCGGCATGTTTCATCCCTCCTATTCAAATTTCAAAGTGATGTTGAGGCGGTGGATCGCGCCGGCATATTTCACCGAGACGATCGCCTCGACGGTGCGGGTCACGCGAACGTTGTGGATCTGCTGCAGCTCGGTGTCGTTGAGTGTGGCCGGCGGCTTGTCTAGCAGCACCAGGGTCGGCATCAGGACCTCGTATTGGTCGATGACCTCGCGCTGGCGGTAGTCCTCAAGCACGGCCGTCATCTGCGAGACCAGGGCCCGCAGCCCGGAACGGCTGATGCGCAGTTTGCCGATGGAGCGAATGAGCATCGCCTTCAGGTTGAAGGAAATGTCATCAATCACGCGCACGATGTCGATGTAGGGCTGGTCGGCGCCGAGCGTGTAACCCTCGCCCATAAACACGCCTTTGCCGGGGATCAGCGTCGGGTCGTTCAGCCAGTTAATGCGCGCGGTGTTGAAGGCATCGATTTCCGAGTCGCTGAACATCGTGTCCATGCCGACCTGGACCTGCTTCAGCAACAGCGACATTTGCGGCTGATAGCCGCCGATCGTACCCGCCACAGCAGCCGCAGCGTCTTCGTCGGACTTGTGCGCCACCATCACCATGCGGTTGATTGCCATGTTCGAGGTGACCAGCGTCGTATCGGTGACGTCTTTGCCCAGCATGGCGACCCCGATCCTCTCTTTGCCATCGCCACCCGTATTCGAGACAGTGTTGGCGTGGGCGGCCAGTAGTTCAATCTCCGTCTTTCCGGCCGCGTTGGTGAGAGGCATGTTGGCCAGGCTCACAATCTGCACATCGAGTTTGGCCACCTCGGCAAGCGCCAGGGAAAAGCCATTGTTGCCGTCAGCAGGATCGACCGCCACGGCGTAAACCGTGGTCGGGCCGGGATTCTGTGAAAGCGCTTTGCGCACACTCTTGCCCAGGTCGCCTTTGAACCAAGTGGCATTGTCCACAGCTTTGTTGGCTCCGGCCGGGTTCGACTTGCTGCTCACACTATCGGGATTGGTGACCGGGATGGGGTTCTTCTTCGGGCCGGTAGCGTCATTGTCGACCTTCCCTACGATGGCGACGTCTCCAAAAGCCCGGGTCGCCGGCTTGAATAAATTCGTGATCGGTGTAACTGTGATGTAGCGTACGGCCATGGTGTCTGATCCTCCTCTCTGGTGAAACTATCCGTGAAACCTGCGCTGCAACTCCTGGCGCAACGCTTCTAATTCACCACGAGTCAGTTCCTTCGGTGCGGCGAGCTGGGTTCCGTGCCGCGGCTCGGGCTTCGCGGCCTCGCCGGAGCTTTTGGTCTTTTCGGGTTTTTCTGGCTTTTCTGTTTTTTCGGCCATGGGTCCTCCTTCCATTCGCTTCGCGTTAAGGCACAAAGAAATGCGCTAGCATCCCTTCTGCTGCAAACAGGTTCTGCACACTGGTCTTGATCTGGGCGGCGGTAAGCCCGGCGATCGCGTTGTCGACCGCCACGGCATCGGGAAAGACGGTGATGAATACAAACGCGGTTTTCACCTCCGCGCCGTTGACCACGGGATCAAAATCGCGCTCCCGCGCGCGCACGCTGCGGCACAGCTTCGCGTTCTGGAGCGCGTCAGAGAGGTTCAGATCCGCCTGGAACTTTACGCAAACGCTCACCGGAAAATCCTTGGCGTTGGCCGGATCGTTCGGGTCGAATGCCGGCGGCTCCTTATAGAGGAACTTCACCAGCAGATTCGTGCGCTCTTTGAATTCTTCGATAGTAGTGATCCGCAGCCGCTTGAAAATCTCGTCCACCTGGCTCTGCGCATAGCGGGCCAGGAGCTTGATCCTGAGTTGCGGCAGCGTGGTGGCTCCGCCCAAATCGGTCAGCAGGTCCTTGGCCTGGATGCTATCCGGCGCCAGCACTGTGCTCTGGACTATGGCCCCGAGAATGGCTTCAATGGCTATCTCAGCCCACACCAGGCGACCGTAATTCTTGATAGAGCGCTCCATTTGAATGCGCTCCGGAGGCTGCGGAGTGATGCGCTCATTCGAGCCGGTGGTACGGATACTTTCAAAGGTCGGCGCCTCGAACTCGCGGCGTACAACCTGGGAAACCTTGACGCTGTTGAGAGTGAAGTCTGTGGGATCGTATGCGGTATTGAAGATCGCTGCGGCGCCAATCCGTGTGCGCAGGAAATCCGACGTGAATGCATCGTCGAGAAACCGGACCATCATTTGGTCTGCAAAACCACTCATTGCGCTGCCTTCGGACTCATGAGTCTTCGGATAACGAAAACTGCTGTGAGACGCTTCCTGTCATGGATTGCCATCCGCCGGCCTTCTTCCTTTCAGCGATGCCTTTTTTACCTACGGATTTTCAGGCGCGTTCATGCGCTTCAGCACTTGTCGATGCAATCCGGTTGTTGCCGGACCTTGAAGTCGCAACGCTGCTTTCCGCTCAGAAGTCGCTGACAATCATGTGCGATGGCGGCAGTTTCTCCGGCCGCTCGCAACATAACCAAACAACCGGCTCAGCACTTCATCAAAGTCAGAGAGGTTCAAATTGTCGAAGCAACAAGGTCGCGTCTGAGCACGTGCCCCCCGGACTGAATCCGGCCGCTGGGTCTGATCGTCGCCAAACTGAAACAGTGTGTGTGGTCGTCAGAAAGCGCAACTTCTGTTGATGGAGTCGCCAGGTCAGGAGCAAGCACCTTCCATCTCGAGGCGTTGTCATCGCGTCGATCACCTTGTTTCATTTTACCGCCCTGGAATCTTTGAGTTGTGGGTACATCAGGTTGAACCCTCCCCGTCTTCGAGATCCTGGATGGGGCCAAATCGAACCTCGTATTGTTTAAGGGCGCGGCATAGCATGTTAGAAAAGACCTTTGCATGGGCCGGGTTAGTAACGACCCGAACCAGCACGCGATCATTGAAATCCTCGAAGTCACGGCCGAAATCCAGCAAGAACTCAACAGCATTGTGACCCACTTGAAAACAATTGGCGTATACGACTTCGAAGTCCCCGTTGCACGTATCTCGGTCCATGAAATCAATCAACGCCAGCATGAACTACAAGGCACACGGTCTTCCAAAGATTCTTGCGCAGTTGGCGTTAGCTGTAAGTGATAGAACTTGATTAGCTTTTAGACTGCAGGAGTTTCATTCAAGAAGGAGAGATGGTTTTTTTAATACCCCCACTGTTACACATTGTGTATCACCGGCTGTCACAGGACGTAACACCAGCGGCTTTCCTGTCACATGCTGTTGATCTGAGTATCTGATATTTGGCCAACTTGCGGTAAACCGTCATTCGTGACCAATGTAACTTCCGCGCGGCTTCGCTCACGTTCCACCGGCTGGAGACCAAAACCGTGAACAGCCGCTCACGCTCATCTTCACGAAGCGGCTCGTTGGCGATGGTCAACGGATTTTCCACGATCTCGGACAGGTCGGCCACGGTCGAACTGGGAGAACGTAGGTTCAAGAACGCCATCTCCATCACGTTCCTCAATTCGCGCACGTTGCCGGGCCACGAATATTGGATCAGGTTCTTCAGCGCAAGGTCGCTGAATCTGGTCACCCGGTAGCCGAAGCTACGGTTCAATCCGGGAAGAAAATGCTGGACCAAGAGGGGGATGTCAGAGGGCCGTTCGCGCAGCGGGGGCAGCCTCACCCGCGCCACATTCAGCCGGAACAGAAGGTCCGAACGGAAGCGCTCTTCCCGCACCATGGCTCCCAGGTCTCGGTTAGTGGCCGTGATGATCCGCAGATCGAGATGAAAACATCCACGTCCTCCTAGCGGCGTAATCTCTTTCGATTCGATCATGCGCAGGATCTTGGCCTGTGCCATTAGGCTCAAATCTCCGATTTCATCTAGGAAAATGGTTCCGCCATTCCCTTCCTTCATTTTGCCGTCTCGAGTCGAGAAGGCCCCTGTGAAAGCGCCCTTTTCATGCCCGAACAGTTCATTTTCTAAAAGTCCGTCGGGAATGGCAGCACAGTTGATGCAGACCAGGGGCCGCTCGCGACGGCTGCCATACTGATGGATTTGACGGGCGACCACTTCCTTGCCTGTCCCAGTCTCCCCCGTAATCAGCACGCTGGTATCTACACAAGCCAGCCTGCGGACAAAAGCCTTGACCTGCTGGATCTCAGGACTCAAGCCGATCAGCACAGCCTGTCCTAGGTCTCGGACGGAAGAGCGCGGAAGCACGCTGATCAACGCATCTACGATCTCATCATCGCAGAAGGGTTGTCTGAAAAAGTCGCGCACACCGCTACGGAACGCTTCAACTGCCAGACCTTCTGAGCTCGTCAAGGCAACGGCTACAACAGGCGGAAACTCGCGGTGGAACTGCGCGGCACGCGCGAACTCCAACCCAGGATCCTGTGCGCGAGTCGAGCATTCCACAAGGACTGCGTCCGCCTCAGAGGCGCACGAAATGCTCTTCAGCGCAATGACTTCAAACCCCCGACATGTCAGTAACGCTTGTAATTGCTGACGCAGTTGAGGGTCAAAAACCAATGCCGCAATCTTTGCCATGACCCACCCCGGCTGATCTTGGTGGATATATTCCTAGTGACGGATAGAGTTGACCCGTTTCATTTTGGCTTCGTAGGTCCCTCAAACGGATAACTATGAGAAACACGTCTGCACCCCGGAATACCGAGTTTCATCAGTTCTCCATGAATCCGCGGAGGATCCCCGAGGACTAGCGAGGCTCATTCTGCGGATCAGCTTGATGACGCTACGAGACGCAGAGGGTCGACCCGCTGGATGGCGGTTCTCCTTTTCCTGTACAGTCGGCACCCTAGTGATGCCACATGATCCAACTTTCAGGCTTGACGATCACCAGAGCTTGCGGCCAACCGTTCTAGAGGGGCGCAAGAGCCACACTCACGCTAATTGGCCTACGCGACTCAGATGGAGGCGACAGCCACGATTGGATCGCCCGAGAATCAAAAGCTAATGGCACAGGGCAAGATTCTCGGACTGCAAAATGTCGGGTTGATGAATACCTCGGCGAACGGAAAGGCGGGGACCCCTGGCAGCCCGACTGGCTGCCCAAGTAAGGTCCACCACGAACCGCTGGCTGAGCTCCCGTGAGCGCTCATTTTAGAATTTGACTTGACCCGGTCGGTGATGGTGTGACCCTGCACGTCTTTCAAATCAACTCTAACGGGACTACGGTTAACGTCATTCATGACGGTGGCTATTTGCTCGTGTGTTTACGAGTGATACCGGTCGCAGACTGGGCCTCATTTTTACGGTAGGGTCCCGTTCAGCTGGCATGACCTGCTCCTTTGAAGATTCTCGGTTGTTTGGGCCTGCAAGTTTCCATCAAAGGATGATTCGTGCAATTTGCACAGACGGCTTTTGGATCACGACCTTCAGTTGTTTCAGTTTTTTCCCTTGGCGGCTGATCTGCAAGATCTGTTGGCCAAATGGCACGCCTGGTATGCGATATCTGCCCTTCACATCAGTGAAGGCGAACTTAGGGCCAACCGAAACGGTCAGGTTGACAGCTGGTTGCCCATTCCTGTAAAAGACCTCTCCAAAGACTGTCGCTGTCTGAGCGTGCAGGCTCAACGCGCTCGCAAGAATCAGCACCAGAACGATGGTCCCGACACTTCTGTTATTCATGACCCCTAGCCCTCACTGGGGAATCGAAATCTTCAAAGCGGAAATGTCTTCATCTGGAAAAATCTCGAACGGATAGTTTCGGCCTTCCCTTATGACATAGAGTGCGTATTTACCTTTCTTCAGGTCCACGCAGGGAGCTGAAAGTCTGAATTTTCTATTTATCGGAACATCGGTCTCCGTCACAGCCAGGACAATCTTGGTTTGACCTGAGTAAGGATCCACAGTGCCAGCTATGTCTCGAGTAGCCGTAAACTGCTCGTACTCATGGCTTTTGGCTATTAAGCTCTTAATCGTCTTTTCGGATTCCTCTATTCTTACTTGGTATCCTGAGATGCTGCTAAACGAATAGTGGAGAAGGCCGTAAACGATGATGAAGCCTGCGATGGCCCCACCCGCTTGGTATCTGGGCGTTCGTACAATCGCTGTTGACTTGAAAAATGCGAAAAGGATGACGGCCGCCGACAGACTAAGCGCAAACAAGACCGGCACGACGATCAAAGCATTAGCATTCATGTCGCCCCCCGATCTGGAATCTGAAGCTCCAGAACACCTTTGCGCTGCCATTGGGCGGGTCGTCCATGACCCGGTCTCAGCAAGCCGGTGGATAACTGTGTGCTGCGTCCACGCCAAACGCCCCGTGGGCGGCGGGAAAATTATGAAATGGTTCGCTTTGCAACTCTGGGTCCCCCTGCGCCCTGAGCAATAAGAATTCGCAGCGGAGGAAGTTAGGCCACCTTCTGAGTTCGCGTCGAACTCCCTGGAATCGGCTGCAGCCGAGGAACAACCCGTCGCAGCTACGAGGTTTCCGTTTAGGTGCCTATGGTGTCAGCGCCTGGGGGCCTTGTACGCTTTAGTAATTGAGTTGTCAAGTAAAAAATGCAGATGTAACCGATGTAAAGACTCACCGAGCAAGGAATAACGGCTCCAGATATGCTCTAAATTTAAAATTCAAAAGGCTCTCGTCTCGCTCACCTATGTCGCGGGCGATGACCCAAATCGAGCGAAAGACTCTGACGTCTGGCCATTTTCTGCGCCATGTAAAGCAGCAAGCGCCGGTCGGGATCTTTTGTACGAGCAAGCAGTGCCCGCAGCCTCTTCCAAAAGTGGATTTCAGTCCGGGATGCGCCCCAGGTGATCTCCTTCGCCGTCTTTCGCTTCGGAAGATGAGGTAGCTTGGGCGGCTTTTCACCGTCGTAGAACAACTGATACAGAGGAATTTCTAGCGCACGGGCCCACTTCTCCAAGGTCTCGACCGAAGGGATAGTGTGACTGTTCTCGATGCGAGAGATATAGGAGCGGAGGAGGCCGGTACGTTCTTCGATGTTGCCCTGGGAGAGCGTCTTGGCTTCGCGGAGGGCGCGAAGGCGGTCGCCGATGAGCATGGGAGATTATACCCGCAGTCGGAGAGGAAATGCCTCCGAGCAACAAAAAAGAGCGCGGGGCGTGCCCGCGGCCTCCTTGTAGACCGGGATCGGGAATTCAAGAGATCACAACAGAAACTCCAGCCTGCTGAGTACCCACGCCCAGCAGCCCATTTCCAAGGCCCGATTAAACGCAGACCTTTTGTGTTGACTTTTTATTATCTCTGATATATACGTAACCAATCCAGAATATTGAAGACAGGAGAACCGGGCCAATACAGGTCATCGCGCTACGCACGGAGGTGCATCATGGAACAACGTCGGCAGTGGAGTGTCGCGGGTATATTCGTTACCACCCTTGCCCTTGCGGTCTTGACCCTCTCTTCGGCCCAGGAGAAAAAGCCATCGAGCGAAGGTCGCAAAGCACCGCAGAATCTCGCGGTTGAGCTCCAGAAACGCGGCCTGTCTAGAAAACTCTTGCGAAGTGACACAAAGACAGACCTAACCGGTTGGCCCAAGGATTCCGCGACGGGGGCCAAGGTCACACGCGTCACCGGCCCGCAGGCCGGCCTCTCGCGAGACAGACTGCCCGGAGCCAAATTTGTGTCACTTGCAGAAGTGAAGCGCATGGATATCTCGAAGCAGACCACAGGCTTGTACCTTGTGGCCGTCGATTTTGTGCCCCGAGATGTGCTCGACGCACTAAAGGTGTACCAGTACACGTTGAAGCCCGACGGTACACTGCTCGATGCTAATAACGAGCCCATTTTGGCCCTCATCACGAGTGAGGTCTATTTGATCCAGAAAGAGGAACCTAAGCGCGGCAAGCCCGAGAAGAAGAGGTCTTCGCTATTCGAATTGTTCAACAGAGCGTCAGGCCTTCTCCTCTCGTCAGTGCAGGCGGCAAACCCGTTTCCTTGGCAGTGCTACTCCTTCACGCCGTGGGCTGTCTACCACGGGGGCTTCCACCGTTGGTACGACGCGCGGACGTGGGCAGGAGCATACGGAGCGGATGCCGGAGGCGGCTGCAGCGGAGGCAGCCCATACACTCACATCGATTATATCCAGACTCGGGCGGCAGTGGGCTCAGGTGGCGACGAACACCACTGCTTCAATTGCGAAAACGAGTATTCGCGCGACGTATGGGATGTCGGATACTTCTGGCCGGCCCATGGAACGCCTACTACGAATCACTTGGGCGTGTGGGCTGACGGCTCGTTCTCGTTTAGCCGGACGGCAGAGCTTTCTTGGTGATACCCGTCTGAGGAACCGTCCGCCATGACGACCTATATCTCCGAGCAGGAAAATAGAGCGCGGGGCGTGCCCGCGCTCTTCGTCCGCTAGCGTTGTTCGCAGCGAACGTCGGAGAGGAATTCACCGACTGATTCGTACCACGCCGGGATCGTCCGAGGCCGGTTGTTCCGATTGAGCCAGTCGTCCACGTCCTCAAGGTTTGAGAGCTCCGGCTCGGGCTTCGCCGCGAGCATCTCGTCCATGATCTCGCGCATGACCTCGGCCGGGATGTCCTGGAAGGAGCAATACTCGACGCAGGTCTGGGAATGTGGTTCCTCTAAATGGCGTGGAGGAAGGGTTTGAGGGAGGATTCCTTCTTGAACTTTGCGCCGATGCGGTAGCCCCTAGAGAGAATGTATTCGGGTTTGAGGGCTTCTCTTGGGATGATGCAGAGCTTGGTGAAGACCGGTGGACGGCTGGTGAAACATGCGCGCTATTACTGGCTGCTCTTCGCCGAAGGGCACCTGACTCGGAAACTGTTCGCGAGCATGCTCAGGATGATGGCGGCGCTGCCGGTGCCGGACGGCTAGGCAACGCCGGAAGATAGCCAACCAGGGCTGCGAAGCCATCCAGCAGGGACAAGTGCCAACAGGGGGGCAAGCTGCAGGCAGGAAACAAACCACGGAAGGCGCCGGAAGGGCCAGAACGAGCCGCGATGCCACCCAAGACAGGCCATGGGATTTTTTAAATTCAACCCTGAAGCGCATCAGTCCTTTTTAAACGAACACACCCGCAGGTACGCTGGGAAGTAGTTACCCATCCTAAGCACCTACGGGTATGTACCACCATATTACCCGCGAGCAAAGAGTCGTGCTAGCCGCCTTGTTGCGTGCCGGACACTCGCAACGCTCCGCAGCACGGGAACTCGGCCTGAATCAGTCCTCCGTATCGAGAGAGCTGCGGCGGAACCCGATGGCAGACGGGTTCTACCATGCGCCGCATGCGCACGTGATCGCCCGAGAGCGGCGGAAAGCATCAAAGGTCGGCTGCCGGAAGATAGAAAATGATCTTGCGCTGGAATCTCGCGTCGCCTCCAGGCTCCACCCGCTCGTCTCGCCAGAAGTGATCGCCCACGATGAAGCCGTCTCCCCCGAGACCATCTATGCCTGGATAGGACCCTCCCGCCCTGAACTGAAGAGCCTGTTGCCCCAGCGAGGCAAAAGATGACGCCGGTACGGCTCGAAACGCGGCCAAAAGATCGGCTGGACGCAAGATGTGCGGCCTATCGACCTGCGCCCCGCTGCTCGGCCCGGCCCCAGCTTTGTTGGTGCCAGAAGGCCCCCGCGGAGCTACATTATGACTGGACCAAAAACGGGGGGCAGGTCACGCCGCCGCTCGCCCACGGGAATTTTCCACTTCGTTTCACCCCAGAACCAGATTCGGATCCTGTTCATCAATGGCTGAAACTGGTTGTATAGAGTTGCGTTGAGTCTGTGCCCGCCATCGAGGCCGAAACTCTCGCTCTGCTCCCAACCATTCTCCATAATTCTCTAATTTCGTGATCTCGAGGCCGAACTCCTGATCATTGTTCACTGGACGCTAGCCGAATAGTCAAAGTAGGTAAGCCTTGGGACAATCGATCATGTAGGTTTCTCTTCGCCGATTGTCGCCTCGGGTGAGTCTTTGGCCAGGATCTCGCACTTGTTTTTCAGCACTCGAAGCGCCTCTCTTACGGCATTCAATTCCGGGTGCTTTTGTAACGCCTCTTCTACGTCGTCGACGGCCCAATACCTTAATTCGCTTGCAGTCAACCCTTTCGCACCGATCTCATATTGGCGCAAGCCTTCCTCTAGTCGCTCCTGGTGAATTAGAACTAGTGCGAGATTGAATCTAGCTTGATATAGCTCCGGGGATAGTTCAATAGCCTTTTGGCTAGCGTGAACGGAATTGTCGAAGTCTGACCGTTGGTAATAAATCCATCCAAGCTCCCAGTATGCGTCGGCCAATCCTGCTCGGTCCGCTGCTGCTTCGAAAATGCCTAGAGCTTGTGAGGCCTCCCGGAGCGCCTCGTCGTAGCGCCCCATTCGCTGCAAGAGTTGGCACACTCTCAGATGGAGCTCCCCATCGGCAGAGTCATGCTCTAAGGCTTGGCGGTAGTTTAGTAGAGCCTCATCTCGCTCTCCTTTTGATTCCAGACATAGCCCCAAGAGCTTGTATGCCTCCACGTTGTTGCGATCAAGTGCCAGGGCATCACGTAGGCTACCAATTGCGTCATCGATCTTACCCATCGCGTAGAAGGAACGCCCACTGTTCTCACGTATCGTTGAGTTAGTCGGATCGTAACTTCGTGCCATTGCGTAGTAGCGGAGTGCGTCCTCATACTTACCAAGGTCATGCAGTGCTGCTCCGAGGTTAATCAAGACATCCGAATCCTGGGTGTTTTCCCGCATGTACCGCAGATAGACATAAACAGCCTCCGAATACTTGCCAAGTTGCTGCAGACTGAAACCTAGCCCTTTCAGGGCTCGCTTGTGATCATACTTGTAGCTGAGCGCCGTGCTGAATTGGGATTGGGCAGCGCCGTATGAGCCGATCTCAAAGTAGATCTGTCCCAAGTCACAATGGAGGTCTGGGTCGTCCGGCACCCACCGAATTGCTTTGCTGAGGTGCTCAATCGCCTTTGGGGCGTTGCCCGCAGCGTAGATTTTTAGGGCCTCTCCTCGATGTTTTTGCGCTTGCGAACGCTTCCCAAGAAAAACAAGACCCATGACTGCAGACCACAACGTCGAAGTCCAACTTCGCGTACGACGGACAGTTTCGGAAGACATGCCAGGATCTGTCACTGGAGCGGCTCCATGTTAGTATTCGTTTTAGGCGGGCCCCCAATCGGTCCGCGACGCCTCTCATGAGCCTCCCAAAAAACCTTGAAAGTCTCGGCGTCAAGCTGTCCGGCGCACCAAAGCTGGATATACCTGTACTTTTGCTTATCTTCATCCTTTAGACCCGACGTCTTGACGGTGTTAAGGAAGACGATTGCAACTCTCACATAAGACCAGTATTCCTCGGCGATTTTCTCGCCGGCTACAAGGTCTCCGAGATGGTCCTTCAGTTCCTCGTACTCCTTCTTGAATTGCTGCCCCTGAAGACCGCTCACGAACAGTCGCAAGTGGCGCTTCTCCTCCGGCACCATAATCGCGTAGGGCTTCTGTGGCGGTTTGCCGTAGCGCTCATTAGTCAAAGGGAGTTCCTTAAGGAGATAGTCATAAACCTCTCCGACCGTTGCGTACTTTCCGCTCTTGAGGGCCTCCAGGAGGCAGTAGGTGAAGGAGCCGTGTTTCAACTCCGGGATTTCATAAGAGCAGTCAGTTGGATCACACGAGAAAAGAGTAATTACACCAGAACGTTCAACAACACCTTTACTGAACTCGCCAATTCCGAAGACACCCTTTTGGCCAGGAATCGATTCTCGACAAGCGTCAATAAACATCACAACGTTTTTACACTTGGTCTCAACAAGCTTATTGACTAAGTCCTCTACCTCGATACTCGTATTCGGGAGATCATTGGGCGAAGCTTCTACGGGAAGCAGGTAATCCTTCTTGTCGCGGACGCCATGTCCTGAAAAAAAGAAGACCAGAAGGTGATCTGGTTGGATTCGACCACTCTTCACCAGGCCTCCAACTTCGTGGTAGAAGTCAGAGCGTGTTGGTTGAAACCGAAGACCTTCGCCGAACGACAGTATGTGGTCATCTCGAAAGTCGTGGTATTTGCGGAGTGCTTCCCCAACCTCCTGTACGTCCTCCGTTGAGTAGTCAAGCGGTCTGACGTGTGTGTACTTTTTCGGCCCGAAGAGTACTGCCCACTTGTCGAGAAATTCCATTTATCACCGCCAGCTAAGTGTTTCCTCTCGATGGTGCACGGAACGTTTCGCAGTGACGGCAGCGCTCAACCAATAGACTATCCGAGGATTAAACGCCGCGTTGACCTTGGGTTTCAGGTAGGCATCCATCAGACTCAGCACCAGGCTAGATTCACAACGTAACAACAGACGTATCGCCGCCCGCAGCATTAATCGGCAATAGTCTTCTCCTAAAGCGGGGACAAATGACAATCGCCGCAGAGCAATGCCGGACAAGCGGATATTCTGGGGACATGTATCACAGATACGTTGTTCTGTAAAGGACGCTTAGTCTACCCCCAAGTTGATTCAACGTATTGACAATACTATCTCGGGTGAAGTATTCTCCCGGGCAAGACACGGTTCATTGCATCATCTGATTTCATTTCCGCGGAATGAGCAGCATGGAGCGCGGAACAGTGTCTAAATTGAAAGTGGCAGCATCGGAGCGACCCCTTGTGAGCCTGCCAAGGTATTTCCCTCCGAAATTCATGGTTTGCTTTGATGCGGCAGCGGGAGGACAGTGATGGGACGTGCGATCTTGACAGCTGCTGATTTACGGGCGCGACCGGTTGGTGGCGTCGTAAGGGATCTGAAGCCGGGAGGCGGGCCGGAGGGTGGAGCGGGCGGGGAGCAACCTGATCGTTACCAAGACCGCTTGATCAAGTATATTCCAGGCGACGTTATCGCGGTATATCTTGCGATCGCCGGGATACTAAAAACGGCAAATGGACGCATTCCACTTCATACGATTGAGTGGATTGTTTTCCTGGTTCTTCTTCCTGGTACATGGTTTTATCTACAGCGCGTAGGGGGCGTCACTAAGTGGCAGCAAGTTCTAATCTCAGTGATTGCTTTTGCTGTCTGGGTGTTTTCGCTGGGCGGGCCGTTCACTCAGTTCGTCTGGTATGACCCGATTTATGGGGCAATTGTTCTGCCGTTGTACACATTCTTAATTCCCATCTTCGAGCCTAAGAATCAAACGATGGGATTGAACGTTGTTGGGTGTGGTTTCTGAGCCGCAAACGACAAGTACAGGGTAATCATGGCTCCTCTTCGAGCGGGTTCTGGGAAAGCTAACAAGTCTTAGCGGGAGGCTAGTGTGAATTCAAATCAATGGTGCTTCGCGTGGCTTGCTCCTAAGAAGAGCTTCGAAGGTCTTAGTAAGGCTGCTCTCGTCAAAGCAGCTAAATGGAACTCAGGTGACGTGATCACAGTATCCTTTCTCGATGGCGATCCGGTCGTGCAAGAGAAGGTAAAGCGCGTGGCGCAAGCTTGGACGGCACCAGGAATGGCAAATTTAACCCTCGATTTCAGGAAGGACACGAACACGCTTGTGCGGATTTCGTTTCGATATTCAGGTTCTTGGTCAGTGATCGGGACGACCTGCAGACAGATTACTGATCATTCCAAGCCAACGATGAATTTCGGCTGGCTGACGCCAGATTCGAAGGACGATGAGATTCGTCGCGTGGTTCTACACGAGTTCGGTCACGCGCTCGGTCTGATTCATGAGCACCAGAGCCCTGGCGGGGCGATCAAATGGAACAAAGACGCGGTGATACGCGACTTGTCCGGTCCGCCAAACAATTGGTCGCTTGACGTGATCAATCACAACATGTTTGAACCCTACGAGAAGTCGCAGACGAACTTTACGGCTCTCGATCCATCGTCCATCATGATGTATCCCCTGCCTGCTAGCTGGACGCTGGATGGTTTTTCCGTCGGGCTCAACTCGGACCTTTCCGCAACGGATCGGAAGTTTATTCAAACCGAGTACCCATAAGGCGGCAGGCCAGCTTTTCTAAGGTCATGCGGGCATTAGATGTCTGAATCGATTTCTGGAACTCACACGATCGTGAATTCACGATTGCATGTGGGTCGGCTGAAGTAGGCTGTGGGGTGCTTCGATGGCCCAAGAAGACTGGGGAATCGTTGTCGGAGTCCGGTACTATCCGGGCCTAAGCAATCTCGAAGGTTCGGTAAATGACGCAAGAGAATTCCATCAGTGGTTGATTTCGAATGACGGTGGAAAAGTGCCTCCCGACCAGGTGGCGCTCATCATTTCGCCGGACTACAACATACCTCTACCATTGCCCCAGAACGCCGAGCCGAAGCATGGCACGGTTCAGGAAGCTTTTGACCATCTCGTGTATGTCGCTGAGGAAAATGCCGCCCTCGGGAACGGGAGGCGGGTGGGAAAACGCCTGTACATCTATATGTCGGGGCACGGGTGCGCTCCCCGAACACACGACGCGGCTCTTCTGGCTGCGAATGCGACTCGGACGATAGTCGGGTATCACATTCTAGGCAAGCTGTACGCCGATTGGTTTCTGCGGTCCAACTACTTCGATGAGGTCGTCCTTCTGATGGACTGCTGCCGGGAGAGCTATCCTCAGGCATTCCCGAACATTCCGCCCTACATTGACATCACCGGGCAAGATGCCTTGGACAAATCAAAGATCTTCTACGGTCTTGCGACGAAGTGGTCGCGGCTTTCGAGAGAGCGCCCGATGGCCGATGGCCATGTACATGGGGTGTTCACTTTTGCGCTGCTTGAAGGACTGAAGGGAGCAGCTTCCGACCCAAAGAGTGGGGAGATAACCGCCGCAAGCCTGGGAGATTTTCTTTATACGAACATGAAGACCTTTCTCAAGCCTGAGGATCTGGCGGACCCGGAAATCCCCAAAGACCCTGACATCGATTACGAGAAAAATCCGGCCATTCCTTTCGTAATTGCCAGGGTTGCGGCGCCGAAGTTCAAAGTCACTATCCGCCTCCCTCCGTCGTCGGCCGGCAAGCGTGTGGAGGTGTTGGACGGTAAGTTCCGGCGACTGCTGTTTGCTGACTCGGCCCCGCCCGTGTGGCAGGTGGAGCTGACACGCGGGACGTATCTGGCGCAAATTCTTGCCGATGGCCTGCAGAAGCCATTTGAAGTGACGGGTACGGGAGGCGTCGATGTCAGTCTCTGAGATAGACAAACCGGCTGCGAAGAAAGTCACTCTGACGGTGCAATCTGCCGATGCAGAGGCAGAAATTTTTATCGTCGATGGAGAGTTCCAGCTGGTGGCACGCGGTGTAGGCCGGCTCGAAGCGGAAATCGAACCGGGAATATACAAGGTGAAATGCCGGACAGGCGCGGTCACGAAGGAGCAGCTTGTCCTTGTGAAGGACGAGCCGGTTGTAGTCTCGCTTCCGCGACTGTCATTTTCTTCTCCAGCGCCACTCGCCGAGACAGCCAAGACACATGAGTATCATGTTGAAGCGGCGAGAGTGGAAAGCCGCAACATCCACGTAAGATCCGGAACAGGAAGCTGGGTATTTGTATTTGCGCGGGATTGGACAGTCACCGGAAATTCGGCCAGAGGCTGGAATCCGGCACAATGGCTTTCTCTCCATGACGAACAAGGGACTCGCATCGCGGACCTCGATAAAGCAGGAGTCCACAACGTTGCCGGGGATCCTTGGGCCGCGTGCAATCTGGAGGTGGGGCCGGGCACATATCGCCTGCGGTTGAATCTTCCCGCCAAAAATGGCCAGAAGCAGGTGAGCCTTGAGCAAGCGATCGTTGCCTCACCGGGCTGGCAGACTCAGGTATTTTTGCTGCAGAAGCCGTATGGACCGGAACAGGGGGATTGGGCCGCCGATCTCGCTGGCGCGGCTATTCTACTGTCGAGAGGTCTTGGATTTGAGCCATCGCGGGCGGACTTCCGGCAGACCGAACTGGCGCGCCTGGGGCTGACGAACCGCAGGCAACTGATCTCCGAGGAAATCCTGCAGATGCTCCGCGCGAAGTTGGAAAATCCGATGCTCGGGATCTTGGGCGCGCATCTTCTCTTGCTCGGGTCTCAGATCGATCAGGACCTGCTGGGAGTGGCCGTTCAGAATCTGCAAATTTTGCTTGAGGCGCCGCACCCAGACGTGGAAGCGATCGCTCTCCAACTTTACCGTGAGACTTCGTACGCATTTAGGTCTCCACCGATGCTCCGGCGGAGTTGGTCGCTACTGATAGAGGCGACCACAAAGCAATCGACGGTGATCGTTCCGAATTCACTGGCAGCAAGCATCTGGGATCGCTTGTGGGCGGAAGAGCCTTGGCTTCTTTGGGCGGTGCCAGAGGCACTTACAGCTGGCGGTGCGAAGGGCGTCGGGTTCGAAAGTCAGCTTGAGAGTGAAGACAGCGAATTCGTAGCGGCGCTCGGGGAACACATCCTGCGGAAGGTGGGCCCGTTGGCTCGGCCAACTAGTTCTCCTTTCGCGGCGGTAATGAAGATGCAGTTTTCTCCAACGGCGGGTCTAAAGGAAGGGAATCTTGATATTCTGGCGGACGCGGGCTCGATGAAAGGGCCTGTTGGATCTGTGCCACGAGCGCGCCTCGAGGACGAAAAAGTGAAAACACTCGCCCGGACCCTTGCGATTCCGGAAGAAACTCTGAGGAATGCACTGAACCGAATTTATGACAAGACTAAAGGCACAGCGGACGAATTCGATAAATAGCGTTGGAGGAACAAGTGTGACGCTGCCCATGACATTGTGAAGGGTGACAGACGATTTGTTCGACGTAGAAATCCAGTCACATGCGATTGTCTTGAACAGGCGCCTTTTCGTGTCCTTCCAAAGGACTCGGCGGCTGGCCGAACAGCAAGCTCCACATCCTCCTCCGAGTAGTTTGGGTGCGTTGCCCGTGCATAGAGCAGCAGAGCATATGGGACGTGTTCCAAACGAGTGGATGGTGCCTGTTGGCGTATTTCTTCCGATCGTGCCGGGGGAGGCGTTCTGGGTTGGGTTTCGTGGTTCAGGTTGGAAACCCAACGTGATAAAAGTTGCGATCGGGGGACTAGATGCAATTTCAGGGGCAACTTGGCGGGAGGGATTGCACGATGATCCGCAGGATTACGTGGTATGCCCTCCGCAACTTTCGCTCGACGGGATCCATGCCTGGGGGGAGGTGGTGCGACAATTCGTGCCTGTGATATCGGAATCGGAGACGGAAGGGTCGTGGAACACGCCCAGTGGCGCAATGCGAATTGTGGTCTACGATCCGATGGAAGGGTGCTTTGGCGAAAATCCTCCCGCAGGCGCCCGTCCGGAACCGGATGTGCTTCATTCTGTAGGGGAAGTCAGTATCCAGGTCGGCTCAATTGTCGCACAAAGAATTCTAAGCGATCCGCATGGTGTGCGATGTTGGGATCAAACGGAGTCCGTGTCTCTGTTCGCACACTGGGTTAACCCACAAGAGTATCGTGCTATCACCGGACAGGAACCGCCTGCTCCGGCAGGCGAATCGGAAGGTTACAAAGGTTATCGCTTACCGTGAACGATGTGACTGGACGGGCGGCTCCGATCCGCGGCTCAGGCCGAGTGAGGACCAGGCCGGCATAGAATTGAGTTATCCGCGATGTCCTTAAACATGTAGTTCTGATCCATCGGCGGCAGGAGTTGCTCCTGCCGGCCGGGCCGCGACGCTGGAGAGCCTGACTGGTCCGCCATCGGCGGCACATGGGGCGTCGCAACAAGCCGTTTGACTGAATGGAACCCTCCCCACAACAAGTTTCTCGAACAAACTCCTCAACGACCCTCTCAACCGCATCGCCAGCAACCAGAACAAGAGAGGTCACATTCTCTCCAATTACGTAGCAAAATACTTCGATGACATGTGGACCCATTTCCAGGCCTTGCCGCCCATCCTCGCCTCAATGGCAGAGCTTCACCACATCGTCGGCAACTCCATCTTCTACGGTGTTCTCCTGCCCGTAGAGCAGATCTACGCAGCCATGCTCCGGCGCCTCGGCTTCAAAAGCATTGAATGCCGTCCTGTGCGCAAAAGGAACTCGAAAAAGGAACTGATCGAATTCGACGTCACCGCCACCTGGCCAGGATAACCACTCCGCGTCCAATTTCATTCGACGCGCTGCGAAAAGGAACGCGCGCATCTGGTTCCCGGGCGATGGGCATTATCGCGGCCATCAGCGAGCCATCCTTTCAGCCAACCACGCTTCTTACGACACCGGCGCGAATGGCCGGGTGTTCCCTTCGTTGTCGGTAGAGCTCGACTGTTAAGAAGCCCTGCACAAACATAATCAGTTGAACCATTGTGGCGGGACCGAGGGTCGTCCTCGCAACGTTGTGGCGGTTAAGCCAGTCGTCCGCCTCTTCGACGTCCTCAAGACGCGGCTCGGGCTTGAGGTGAAGCATCTCGTCCATGATCTGTTTCATGACCTCGGCCGGGATGTCCCCGAAGTAGTATTTGGGAAGGTTCGACATAGGATTGTAAGCTCGGCCTGAATGGTTACGTGCGGCGGTCTGGCCGATGCGACTCGCTGCGACGCCGGCAAAGCGACCGGGGGCCCTGGCTCGTCAAGATGGAGCGCCGGAGGCAGAAACAGAAAAACGCACCCGCGGCATCGCGGGTGGATCTTGGAGTTGAAGACCTTGACGAGGCGGGGTGATCACTAGAATGAGGAGAAGGCGAGGAGCGAGCGGTGTACGGTTGCGGCAGGGTACAGAATTCGGGACCTCGGGTCTCGAATTCTACCGATCTGGGTGGCGGATTTTGGCGCTGTTGCGGGGCAGCGGGTGTTTGACTACGGCAGTTGCGTTATACTGATCCGGGGAAGAAGGGCACGATGGCATACATTATTGCCGAGCCCTGCATCGGAACAAAGGATACTGCCTGTGTGGACGTTTGCCCGGTGGATTGTATCCATCCGGCAAAGGGCCGAACTTACGAAGATGGCCGACCGACGTACGATGAGGTGCCTCTACTGTACATCGATCCTACCGAGTGCATTGACTGCGGGGCCTGTGTGCCGGTCTGTCCGGTGACGGCAATCTTCGCAGAGGCCGATCTGCCGGAGAAGTGGAACGCGTTTATTGAGATCAACAAGAATTACGTTGACGGTGGTAAGTTTCAGCCTGACAAGTATCAAAAAACAATTAGCTGACGACCGCCTCGGCACTGCGCTTGGCACGTGTGAATACGCTTCGCGAAACCATTTATGAAAACGTTCGTGAGGGCGAGCTCTACGAGAAGCTCGACCGCGATTGGGTGCGGTGTTTTGCCTGCGGCCACTGTTGCAAAATCCCCGACGGCCAGCCTGGAGTTTGCAAGGTTCGCTTCAACCGCGGCGGTACTCTCTACGTGCCCTGGGGCTATGTGGGCGGTGTGCAGTGCGATCCCATCGAGAAGAAGCCGTTTTTCCACGCGTATCCAGGTGCGCTGGCGTATAGCTTCGGAATGCTCGGCTGCGACCTCCACTGCGGGTACTGTCAGAACTGGGTGACCTCGCAAGCGCTGCGCGACCCTGTCGCCGTGGTCCCCCCGCTGGGCGTCACGCCTGCGGGACTCGTTCGGGACGCCATCCGCCAAGGAGGGCGAGTCATCGTCAGCACCTACAACGAGCCTCTGATCACAAGCGAATGGGCGGTAGCTGTCTTCAAAGAAGCGCGAGCAGCCGGATTGATGACGGGTTTCGTGTCCAACGGCAACGGCACCCCGCAAGTTCTCGAATTCCTGCGGCCGTGGGTCGACCTTTACAAGGTAGACCTGAAGAGCTTTGACGACCACCACTATCGTCAGCTCGGCGGGCGCTTACAACCCATCCTGGACACGATTCGGCAATTGCACGAGATGGGCTTCTGGCTGGAGATCGTGACTCTGGTGATACCCGGGTTCAACAACTCCGACGACGAACTGACTCGGCTGGCCGAGTTCATCGCGAGCGTCTCGCCCGATATTCCTTGGCACGCCACCGCGTTTCACAAAGATTACAAAATGACCGACCCGGAGAATACCGGCCCGGAGATCTTGATGCGAGCCGCTGAAATCGGCAGGAAAGCGGGCTTGCGCTACGTGTATGCGGGCAATCTGCCGGGGATGGTAGGCGACCTGGAGAACACGCGTTGCCCGAACTGCCAGCAGCTGCTGATCGAGCGTTTCGGCTACCTGATTACGGGTTACCACCTAACGCCGCAAGGTTGCTGCCCCTCCTGCGGCGCCCGTATTCCTGGGCGGTGGGATCCAGCGTTTCGACGACAGATTTCCGCGCGTCCCTTTGTGCCGCGCATGCGCCCCCGATCAGATTTGCTTGTGCTGAACTCCTAAGAAGCCACGCCATTTCTTGGCTCTGCTGGCTGCTGCGATCGGTCTACTCAGACCGATCCTACACCTTGCGCATTCTCGTCTAAGAAATCAAGAGTGCGGCAATCGCAGGCAATAAAAAGAGGCCGCGGGGGGCGGCTTTGGGGAGTGTGGCTTAGCGGTGCGGACACTGTGTTCTCGTGGATGTAGAATGCGGGGCTAAGGAGGGGGTTATGCCGAGAGTAAAACAGCTTACAGTCTCCGTTGAGAATCGTCCGGGAACGCTTGCCCATGTGGCGAAGGTTCTTGGAGAGGCGAAGGTGAATATCCTTGGCTTCCTCACCACGACCTCGGATGCCCAAGGGGCGGTGCACGTCGTCGTGGACAACGTCAACAAAGCGAGAAGCGCACTGGACCGCGAAAAGCTTTCGTTCACTGAAGAAGATGTGCTGCACGTCGAGCTCCCCAATAGGCCCGGGGCGCTCGGGCAATTTGCGGGGAAACTCGCGGCGAAGGACATCAACATCACCGCTGGCTACCAGACAACGGTGAAAGGTTCGAGGAAAGCCAGCGTAGTACTTGCGGTTTCTGACATGGAAAAAGCGGCGCGGGTTCGATAATCAAAAGAGGCCGCAGGGTGGGGCCTGACGGGTGCGGGTTGCGGACACGGCGTGCGCGCAGATGTAAAATGTTGTGGCATCTGGCAGGGCCTGATGCTCCAAAGAGACTCATCATGAATGCAAGAGTGCTGGATCGTTACAAGCGATTGTTGCTCGAGAAACAGCGCGAGTTGTCGGGTGCTAGCGGCGAGACTGGGACTCCCGTACCAGCAGCGGGGGGTCAACAGGGGGATCTCATTGACCAAGCCAATGCCGATTTCGAAGCGGAGCTCCAAATCCGGTTGCATCAGACCGACGGTCGTCTCGTGCGCGCGATAGAAGAAGCATTGACACGGATCAGAGACAGCACGTTCGGCATCTGTGCGACTTGTGGGCAACGCATCTCCAAGGCCAGATTGGAGGCCGTGCCCTGGACGCATCTCTGCCGGGAATGCAAGGAGCGCAAGCACGCCTGACTCTGAATCAGGAGGGGGACATGAGAGCCTACGTTCTTGTGAACGCGGAGATGGGAAAGGTTCGAGACGTCGCTCGACAAATCGCGAGCTTGCCTGGCGTCAACATGGCGAACGCCTGCTGGGGTGTGCCCGACATTTTCGTTGTGGCTGAAGTTGCGACTGCCGGGGAACTCGACAGGCTCGTCATCGACAAGATTCAGTCGATTGAAGGCGTGGAACGCACTGAGACCCACATTGCCGTCGAGTAATCAACTCTGAGTTAGGAATGATTCTGCCGCTCGGGACGGATTCCACCTGAGAAACGCCCTTCTCGGAAAGTGCATGCCAGTTTCCGGTTTGCCGAGTACACGGCAGATTGGAACTTGCTTCAGTAGCGAGTCGAGCGGCCTTGAGTGGAATAGGATCCTGAGAATCTCTCCGCAATTGCCAGTAAACCCCGGCTCTACTAGAATGCCGTCCATGCGAATGAAACCGTTCAGGATCGAACAGTATTTCGCGAAGCACGAATTTTCTGCAAAGTACCTGCTCTCTAGCTCGGACGCAGAGTCGCGAACGATCCAAGACGTGCTTGATCTTGAACCAGGTTCCCACGAGCGTTTACTCCAGCACTGGTGTGGCTACACCGAATCACCCGGAGCCCCTTGGTTGCGTTCAACGGTTGCGGCAATCTACAAGAACATTGCCCCCGAGCAGGTGCTCGTACCCTCCTGTGCGGAGGAGGGGATTCTTATCGTCTATCACGCCATGGTGGGGCCCGAAGATCATGTCGTCGTGGAAACACCATGTTTCGAGAGTGGTCTGGAGGTTGCCCGCAGCACGGGAGCCGAAGTGAGCGAATGGCGTCGCAAGGCCGAAGATGGCTGGTCACACAACCTGGATGCTCTCCGGAAGCTGATCCGTCCCAACACCAGGATGATCTACATCACGACACCGCACCATCCGACCGGGCTCCTGATGCCCAGGCAAGTCTTCGAGGAGGTAATCGAACTCTGTCGAAAGCACAGGATCTTGCTTTTTTGCGACGAGGTGTTTCGCGAGCTTGAACATGATCCTGGCATGCGCCTTCCGGCCGCGTGCGACGTTTACGAAAACGCCGTCAGCCTGGGCTCGATGAGCAAGACATACGGGCTGCCCGGCTTGCGCCTAGGCTGGCTGGTGTCGCGCAACCCGTCGGTCATCCAGCGCTGCCTGGATTTCCGGTTCTACACCACGATTTGCAGCAGCGCCCCCAGCGAGTTCCTCACCGATGTTGCTCTCCGGCATCGCCAAGTGCTCATCCAGGGCAATCTTGGGATCCTGCGGCGCAACCTGTCGTTGCTGGAAGCATTCTTCGCCGAGCGCTCGGACCTTTTCGAGTGGGTCAAGCCAAACGCGAGCCCCATGTGCTTTGTGCGCTTTAAGCCGCAACGGGACGTTGCCCAATTCTGTGACGACTTAGTCCGCCAGTCGGGGGTAATGTTGCTTCCCGGCACGGTCTACGACGAACCCCGCCACATTCGTTTCGGGTACGGACGCGAGAACATGCCGGAGGCGCTTCAGCAACTGAGCTCTTACCTGGAATCAAAGTCCTAGAAAAGCACAAGTCCAGTATACGGGCTTCTCGGAAACTGCGAGTGGAAATCACGGTTAAGAGGTGCTCGCAGAAGGCAAATCCCGGCTGAGATGTTGGTCAGCTAGAAGGGCCACGTCCAAGCCAACCGGGCGAAGCCCATGACGCTCGAAGAGATCAAATGCTTCTGTGAGCGCAAGAGGGTGACGGTACAGATTGAAAGTCAGATTGGGACGATCACATTTCTGCCAGCGGGCATCCAAATTGGGCTCGCAGTATTCTCTTGGCAGGGTGACCCGCCTTGTGCGGCTTTCTACCCCATGGTAGTTTAGAGGAAGAGCAGTTCATCCCGCTCTTCCGTCTACTTTCTTCTAAAACGTAAGCAGCAAAATGTTGATTCTCTTCATCGTGGCTCTGGGCGGCCTATTGCTAATGCTCGTTTTTCTTGGAGTAATTGGCCCGAAGGGCCTCAAAGAGCGAATGCGGCGACTCATTCGTTGGTACTCGTACGACGCCGAGCTTTTTCTTCCGCTCGATCCGTACAAGCCCCTATCTAGAGCGTTGAGAGAAGGCGTTGAAAATTTTGCACCCACAAAGCAGAGGCTTCTGAATTTCTCCTATGTGGTTCTTGGGCTCGTGCTTGTATTTCTTGGCCTAACTTTACTCCTGATCATCGTCGATATTCTTTGGTCTTTAAAATGATGCCAATCTTGTGGGCATCATCGCGCCACGACAGTCGCTGATCCAGCCGGGTACCCGAAAAGACCCGTCCTGAAATTGCCTACGATCGTAGTTAGCGCGTTGGCGATTGCGCCAGGCCTCTGGAGAAGTTTAACCAATGTGATTTTGCCGATGTCAAAACCCAATTGAACTAGCAAAGTGGCAAGCACCGCCGGTTCCTCGCTTCGGACAAAGGCTTCAAGCTGCACTAGGGCATTCACAAAGTTCGGCGGGTTTTGGAAGAAATCGACAGCCGCACTCTTTAGGTGTGGCATTTGGTCAAATGCCTGTAGTGACTGTGCAGCATCTTCGATTCCAAGGTCGATCGCCCCGGCAGGGAAAACTATAGAGACGGTATTTATTATGGCCTGAACTATGTTCATAAGGCCGGCACCGATCCCGGTTTCCACCGTAGGATCGGCGAAAATGCTGATGGCTTGGCCGGGCTGTGAAAATCTAGCGCGGAAGCTGACCGACTTCGTCGGCGCCAAAATACCAAATTTTGCATACAGATTGAGGTCGCCACCCACTGGCTCAATCACTACAAGGCCGACGGTATCGACTCGGAAGTTTGTCCAATACGATTTGAGATTTGTAATCGTTACTGTGAATTGGCAGGCTGAGTCGGTAGCAGACACATCGATGACGCCGTTAGAAAACCTCCTATCGATTTCAATCGAGGTGACTTGGCAAGCAGCCGGGGGCGGTGCGATAATGGCTGCGCTCGACACCTGAAACACCGCAGAGTTTCCAGCAAAAGAGGGATCTAGGTAGCTCCCAAACACTGTGGTGGGCAACACCACCCCAGTCATCCCGGAGGGAAAGTTTGGAGCCGCGGCATTTCCACCCATCGGCGTGGGCATTGGAAACCGGACGACACCAGGTGTTCCGTCCACGCCGGAAACAGAAACGGGCAAAGGCGTAATTGTTGTTGGTCCCCGGGGTGTCCGAATGGAATCGGAAAAGCTGACTGAAAAGCCGCCTGGTGCCACCATTGTGTTGACGGAGGGGGTCTGCGTTGGGCATGGACTAGCAATGGGAACTGCCGCTGCTTGGGTCACGACGCTTACTGCGTTACCGGTCCCTTCAGTAAAGAAAGTTTGGAGCAGGCTTCCGCTGCCCGAACTTGCTACGAGTTGTGGGTTCGAGATTCCTGCCTTAGTAAATTCGCAAATCTCGCCGGTGGAAGGATTCAGGCGGCCGATCTCATTTGACGTGCTCTCGGTGAACCAAAGATTGCCTGCGGTGTCGAAGCTAACGCCATCAGGGGTTTGGAAGGAAAGCCCCAGCGTTAATCCACCCCCCGGGATAACCCAGCTCGTGACATTGTTAGTGGCCGCAGCCGGGTCGATACGAACGATGGCGTCAACGCCTCCCGCTACAGTAGCCCTAGCAACGGCCGAGTAGACCCTACCAGTGCTATCGATTGCGAGGTAGTGAGGCGAGCCACCCACCGTCCACGTGGTAACAGCGTTGGTCGCTGGGTCAAGGCGGTTGATGGTTCCGCTGAAGAGGTCGGTAAAGTAGATCTTGCCTGTAGTCTGATCTACCTGCACTCCATTTGCGCCGCCCACGGGATAAAAACGGAAGTTATTGCTCCCTTTGAAATTCACATATATTGGGGGAGAGCCGCCATTGATAGCTACCCAAACGTCGCCCGGCTGAAACGTGGGGGCACCAAACACGGAGCCTACCGGTCCGGTCAGCAATGGCGCCCTCAAGTTGAGGTCAATACCAGCACTGAAGCCTCCACTGATTCCGTACCATTTGAACGAATTAGTGGCTGGATTCCAGAAGATCAGCCCACACGGCCCTTCTGGGTGTGTCGTGTTCTCTATCGTCGTCGCTATAGTTTGGGGATTAGCAAGGGTGGCCACATGGCCGGTAATTCCAGCGATGTCCTCCACTGATTCATCCGGGTTGTGCCCGATAGTGGTTGTGATATTCCAAACCTTGATATTCGCAGTCGGCGCCTGGGCTTGAATGATTTTCCCAGTGCCGCTTGCCACAATCCACAGCGTGATTAAGACCGTCGTCCTGAACAGAGCAACGAATGTCTGTCTTGTTCTCATGGCACTCTCCCCAAAAGAAGAAAGCTGATCCACCATTGGCGGTCAGGTTGAGTCACGACATTTCAATTGCTAAGAGAGTTGTCTTTCGGTTTTCCGCCCCTCGCTCACGCGGGGTTTGGCTTCCTAGTTTTCGAGACCGGGGCCGACCTAAGGAAAGGGCCCTGGCTTGGTCGGGTTATTCCGCCCGGTCGATCCCGAAGTCGAACACTCTCCCGCTCGCTAGGTTTTCGATATTCATGCCGGCTCGCATGAATGCATACTCGCCTGGTTCGAGCGGCCTGTTGGGCCTCACTTGGTAGATTCCCGGTGCAAGCTGCTTGCTCTCTAGGGCAATCGTGGCCTTCGAACGCGTTCCGGCTGAGGTGCCGGTTAAACCCCCTTGGCCAACGACAAGTTCTCGGTCCTTACCCTTCTTTTCCAATCTCACAAGGAGGAAATCATCGGGGCTGGACGGCCCCGAAGAGAACGCCTCTTGGCCCGTCCCGAAATAGAACCAGAACTCAGGCGCGGGTTCAGTGATATGGAGAACTGCGCGATCGCCGTTAATTACGATTTTCCACTTCGCTTTGGAGATACCCATCGACATCGCTGCCCCGAACATGCCGGTCGTTTTGCCTTGTGAATAGGTCGAAGGTTCGAGTCGCACCATGTGTTTCTCGGCCCTTTGTGTCGGCTTCCAGTAGATGCCGGATGCGTGCGGCGACTTCGGGTCGTTAGGGTCGGGAGGTGGCGCATTGGCCGGCTTTGCACCGGGGTCCAGAGCTTTCTTCTTTGCTTCCGCCGCGAGCATGGCTTCGATAATGGGCTGGCTCACCCCTGCGTTTTTGAGGTCCATCAGGGGCTGGAAGGAAACGTCGAAATTCGTGTCGTTGGCCTCGATGGCCTTTATGATCATCGACTCTTGAAACCCCGCCTTCACCATCTGAAGCACGTCATCGTTGGTCAGGGGCTTTTTTCCTTGCGCAAGGGCCAGGCTAACAACCATTGCCAGGGCTACGCTCAACAGCACAAGGACTCTTGACCGCATGACTTCCCTCCTAAAGGCAAAAAGCCGAATCACCACCAGTGGCTCTCACGCTGCCACCGCGGCAACTCGGCCGTCTTTAAGTCCACAGGGGCCCGACCGCTTAAAGACCCGTGGCTTTCCGCCCCTCGCTCACGCGGGGTTTGGCTTTTCTGTTTCTACCGAGACCGGGGACCGACCTAGGGAAAGGGCCTTGCGCGCGACTAAGTTGCAGTAGCGCGCTTCTTTTTTGCAACCTTCAGGGGATGGGCCTTTTATGATTCCGTAAGAACGCGCCTGCTCGGCGAAGGAGATCTCCGAATTCTTGATCCTTAGCAGCCCTGCTGCGGAGACGTGACTTGCGCTGGGCTAGCATGCCGGTGACCCCGACTTCAAAACGTATTAAGACGTGGGGCCTTGCCTCGTTCGAGCTTCCGACTTGCTTGGTAGGGGCCTCCGCTCTTGCGAGGCGTGGGCGAATTCTCTGTCTGAGAAACTAAGAAGTCAAGTATTAAGCTCGGAATGATTAGCCTTGCTGTGGAAACGTGATAACCAGTCTGAAATCTTCGTTCTGCGGCTGTTTGATAAGCCAGCCTGAATGGTTACGTGAGACGGTCGGGCTGGCGACTCGCCTCGACGAGACGAGAAGCGACCGGGGGCCTTGCCTCGTCAAGGTGGAGCGCCGGACGCAGAAACATGAAAATGCCCACTAGAGGTGGGCACGTTGACATGAGACCTTGACGAGGCGGGGTGGTCGCTAGAATTAGGAGAAGGCGAGGAGCGGTCTGTCAGGAACGCTTGAGTGTGCGCACAGATACCTCACCGAGTGCGGCGGTGAGCCCTTCCTCAAATTCACGAGTCACGTCATCATATCCCGTGCGTGCATGCGTAATCTCGTGAAGGAGCGTTCCTGCAAACGCCTCCAGTGACCGGAGCTGGGAGCGTTTAATGATGATCCGCCGCTTGTCTGGCTCCCACAGTCCCACTGGGTCGTGCAAACTAGCGAAGTCGGGGCGCATCGTTTCCGAGATTTTGACCTCTTTCACCTCGGCTGGGAATCCCCCAACAAGACTCGCGATATCCTTGTGCCTATCGAAAATAACTCGTTCGGCGGCTGACAGGTCGCTCTGATCCACGAACTTGAACTCGAAACTCTCTGCCCACTCGCGCTGGTAGACTTTGAGATCGCGTACCAGGTTGCCCCGAATATCCTTAACGCCGCGCAATCGGTCTTTTATGTTTTCCGGCAGTGTGACCACCTTGTAGCCATCAGCAATGGCATGGTCGATGGCGTCGGGCACTGTGGTCCTTTCGACTGCTGTAACGAATACGACCTTGCTTGAAACATTGAGGATCTGGCAGGCATGCACGGCAACGTCTACCCAATTCACTTCCTCGTGGCTCTTGCCCTGCTCTATGCGCATCAAGTCATCTGCGAGAGTTCCCGCAACAACGACCGAATTCGATGCCAAGAGCATGGCTTTGACTCTGTCAGCATACGCTGTTCGACCGACATTTGTGCGTTCTCGGTTTAGCGCCTTATTCATGGCTGCGGTGAGCGACGTAATGTTGTAGGAGAATGCGAACTTTTCTTCCTCCGCGACGAGCATGCCCTTGACGTAAATGCGAGCATTGCCTCTTGCATCTCGGCATAGGATCTGTCCGTAGCGGGTAGTATCCAGCATTTCTTCGCTGGAGAATTTGAGGAAAAAGTTCTTTGCTCCAGCAATGTCCTTGTCCAAAAGTCCCTCGAAAACAAAATCCGTTCCGACAAGCCCAGGGTCAACAGGTGGGGAAATTGCCGCGTGGAGGGTGGAAACATCGTTGAAGTCGTGTTTGGCCGCGAGCTCCAACGTAATGTCGCCATATCTCGAGCGAATTTTCATACCTACGCCCCGCCGGTATAGAGTAGCCAAGGCGTCTTTCAGACCCACGCCGAACTTTCCCATGACCTTGTTGGCGTTGTGCAGCTTCTCCTCGTTTTCGTTTTGAGTAAGATGCTCGTACTTGAGGCCGCGACCGTAGTCCCTGACATGCCATGCTCCGTTCCTGTCTTTCGTGATTTCGGCAGCCTGAGTACTTGTCAACGCTTGTTCGTCTAGTGCGTTCGCAATCACTTCGCGGACCGCATGGCAGAGTTCCCAACCTTCGAGTATTTTTTGGATGTTTAGGTCGAACTTTCGAACAGCAATTGTGGGCATGAGATTGCTAGTACATATAGCCTGCAAGACCCCAGACGCGCAACCTGACTTTGAGAAGACCTCGCTCGGGGAGGCGACCCGGAGCGCGGTTGGGGTTTCCTCCCAGTGAAGCATCCCAATGGCACTTGTCAAGGCGCGGTGGGCGCAACAATGCGGAGAAGGCGAGGAACGGAGGTTGCTTCGGTCGAGTCTGAAAGAACCTGTAGCTTAGAGTTCAAGTTGACGACGGACTTCCGTTTCCACTGAAAAAGCTAGGCGGGGATTTCTTTCGTATTGCGCCTGCAGGGCGTAAGCGTTCTCCCCCATCGGAATTCTAAAGTAGTTCTGCCCGTTTTGAGCCCAACCATGAACATAGCGCTCGATGAATCGGCCTCGCCCGAGAAGAGAGTACTGGACAACATGGACGAGCTCGTGAAAGAGCAACGCCGGCAATGGGGGATCGTGCGGGTGATGTCTGCCCGAAACGAGAACTGTATCCACGAACGTGATCCCTTCCATTTCTCTGAAATCGATAGGGGGTGGGACTCCTAGCGCTCTGAGATCGGCATAGAACCCGGGATTCTCAATGACCGGGACATACCGGACACGCCCAACATCGAGGACCTGCTCCCCGAAAAAGGGCCCGAATACTGCTCTTTCCGGCGCGGTCAACGCTCGTGAAGCTGGTCGGTGGCGATCTCTTTGTGTCTGCACCCAAAGAGAGCCCTGCTCAATGAGGAAGCGTAGAAGCTCGTCGGGGTTCATGACGGTCATGAAAGTATAGATGGAAAAGTCGACCTTGCGGTCGGCCTCGCCAATATTTTCCTTCTCCGTCTCTTGGCCGCGTCGGGCGGGGCCGCCCACTAGCGCATCACGCGGAGGGCGAAAGGTAAGAAGTAGTCCTCCAGGGATTCCAAGGGGATGTCGTACTCGCGAGTGCCCAGGAACAGATCAGAGAGGGCCTCTCAGAGGCGCGCAAGTTCGAGCCTACGAGCCGGGAGGCGCGTATCCGCCAGGGCGAGGTCGAGAAGCTCCAGGGCGCGCTCTAATGCCTTCTCGGTTATGGGATCGTCTTCTTGAAGAGTAGCAAGTTTTAACCTCTCTCAGCGGGCGGATACTAACAGAACTGCTGCTCTTAATAAACAGCGATTACGTTACCTTAACATTATACTTGACAACGATACGAAACTAGATTATGCATTACGCCCTTTTTGAACATTACTGCTTCTCGGCGAGGTAGTTGAGGCCATATGCAGACGTAAGAGTTCAGTTCCAATTTATTGCGGCTCGGCTTTGTGGCTCAGGTCGCGGAGGTGCAAACCATGGCACGCAGAGCATGGCTGGTTGCGATGGTCTTTGTCTTCGGTTTGACCTTTGCGGGAAGAGCGTTCCCAGGAAAGGCGCCGAGCATAAGTAGTATCTCACCTACAAGTGGTCCTGTGGCCACCTCCGTAACAATCAATGGATCGAATTTCGGGGCCTCGCAAGGAACGAGCAGTGTCACTTTCAATGGCTTTGCCGCCGCTACCACGAGCTGGAGCACGTCGAAGATCGTGGCGACCGTTCCACCAAATGCCACTACCGGCCCAGTGGTAGTTACCGTCGGAGGGCAGGCCAGCAATGGCGTTACTTTTACAGTCACTCCGGGGATTAGCAGTCTTTCGCCTTCTTCTGGCTTGGTCGGGACTCTGGTTACCGTCAGCGGTTCGAGCTTTGGATCCACTCAGGGAAGCAGCACGATCACTTTCAATGCGATCAAAGCAACGCCCAACAATTGGAGCAGTAGCAGCATCATTGCTGCAGTCCCTTCCGCTGCGACGTCTGGACCAGTTGCGGTGACGGTGGGTGGAGTGGCCAGCAACGGCGTCACATTTACGGTCACTCCAAACATTAGGAGTTTGTCCCCACAATCTGGCCCGGTCGGAACTTCGGCAACTATCACTGGCTCAGGCTTTGGTGCGACCCAGGGGAGCAGCACAGTCACGTTCAATGGGACCTCCGGAACGGCAACCAGTTGGAACAGCACGGGTATCACTGCAACGGTCCCAAGCGGAGCGACGACTGGTTTAGTAGTCGTGAAAGTTGGCGGAGTTTCAAGTAATGGAATGACATTCACAGTTGGAACAGGGACCATTGCGGGCAAAATCACGCGCTCGAGTGACGGCACCGCTGTTGCTGGCGCCACAGTTCAGGCACTCCAGTACAACGTGGTCAAAGCATCAGCGAGCACGGCCTCCGACGGTACGTACTCGATGCCGAACCTGCCTTCGGGGGTCTTCGATGTTCGCGCGTCCGCAACAGGCCTTGCTACTGCCGTTCAAGCCGGCAATGCTGTCAATCCAGGAACAACTGCCACCGTCAATCTGGCCCTAGCGTCACCCGCTACAGTCTCCGGTAAGGTTACCCAATCAGACGCAATTACAGCAATCAGCGGCGCCAGCGTAACGATCTTCCAAGGCACAACTGCGGTCAGCTCTGCCTCAACCGATTCAACGGGCGGCTACACCATTTCGACAATTAGTCCGGGCACCTTCATTGTTCAGGCTGCGGCGACGGGCTACCAAACGCAAAGCCAGACCGGTATCACCGTGGTCGCGGGCAACACGACGACTGCAAATTTCAGCCTTAACCCGGCACCGATTGCCTACGCCTATGATGACCTCGGAAGACTCGTCGGTGTCACTGATCAATCTGGGCAAACCGCAACTTATAGTTATGACCCCGTTGGCAACCTACTCTCAATTTCTCGAGGCAATTCTTCCAGTGTATCCATCACGGGGTTCACTCCCAGTGCAGGTCCTGTAGGTGCACAAGTTACCGTTTACGGTACCGACTTCAGTCCGGTGCCAAGCCAGGATTCACTGCAGTTCAATGGCACGTCTGCCACCATAGTTTCGGCAACCGCCAATCAGATTGTTACCAGTGTGCCATCAAGTGCCACCACGGGACCGATAACGGTCACAGCGCCCGCAGGTTCGGCGACCAGTGCTACGCCCTTCACGGTCAGCGCCACGCTCGGACCGCCAACGATCGCGGGGTTCACTCCCGGAATAGCAACTCCCGGTACACCTGTAACAGTGAATGGCTCGAATTTTCTGACGCCAGCCAGCAACAACAAGCTCAAGTTCAACCTGACTTCAGCGACTATTAGCTCAGTCAACTCTGGATCTATATCCTCCAGCGTCCCGTCAGGAGCGGGATCCGGAAAAATCTCAATCGCGACGGCATATGGAAGCGCCCTCAGCACTGCGGATTTCTTCATTCCGCCAGCGCCCTACACGGCATCGAGCGTTGGTTTCACTGGTCGCGTGGCATTGGGTCAGAGCATAACCGTGACTTTGAATACGCCAAACACGATCGGCCTTGTGGTGTTCGATGCAACTGCCGGACATAGCATGTATTTCACTACGAGCAACGTTTCCATACTCTTGAGCCAGGTCTCTCTTCTTGACCCCTATGGAACACCTCTGTCTCCTGACCTTGGAGCTCCGTGTTCAATTAGTTCGCCCGGGGGAAACTCTTGCAGGGCTACGGCGCTGCCAGTCACGGGCACTTACACACTTCTCGTCGCCCCACAGAGCGGCAGCACTGGGTCGATGACTCTCAATTTGTACAGCGTTGTGGACTTCACCGGAGTAATTACGGCGGGAGGCGGACCTGTCAACATTAATTTGACCACGCCGGGCCAAAAAGCCGTCCTGAGTTTCTCGGGCTCGGCAAACCAACAGGTAGCCGTTTCTGTCGTGAATGGTAATTTTACGATGAGCGGCAGTACTCAGGTAGTTATTTACACCCCTGATGGCACGGGCCTTGCGTATTCGCCCATTATTGGCGCGGTCGGCTTCATCGGGGCACAGACCCTCCCCGTCAATGGCACCTACACCATCATCCTCGACCCGAAGGGCTCGACCGGCTCGTGTGCACTAACCCTTCTGAATGTTCCGTCTACCAGCGCTACAACGGTCACATTAGACGGCACACCTGTGACAGTTTTCTTTACCACTTCTGTGCAAAGCAATCAGCTCACGTTCGCTGGAACCACTGGCCAAAGGATAAATTTATCATCAGTAGTGAGCGGGTCTGCCTCCCTGAATGTTGTAATCAACAACCCGGATGGGTCTCCGTTGCTTTCGAGCGGCTCGGGGCCCGGGTTGACCGGGCTTGTTACTCTCCCTCAGAGCGGCACGTATTTCCTCACGATTTCCACTCAATCGCCGTTCACCGGAAGTGCTTCACTAGCTCTTTACAATGTTCCCGCCGATGCCTCCGGAACGATTGGGGTAGGCGGTTCGCCGGTTACAGAACTCTTCAGCGCTCCTGGACAGAATGCACAGTTGACTTTTAGCGGTACCGGCGGGCAGCGGATAAGCCTGCTTGCCTCATTCTGCGGCGTTATCCTAACCCTCGTTGGCCCCGCCCCCGCAACCAACACGATCGGAACTAGCAACTGTGGCTTTATCGATGCCCTGAATCTGCCTTCTGCAGGGGCCTACACCATTTCTGTGAACGCACAAAATCAGACAGGAAGCCTGACTTTGACGTTGTATCAAGTTCCGGCTGATGTGACGGGTACCACGAGCCCCAACGGTTCGCCCTTCACGGCAACAATCACGACACCTGGTCAGAACGAGAGTCTTACTTTCAGCGGTAATGCCCAGCAAGTAGTAAGCGTGGTCGCAAACTGGCCGCTCAACAGCCTCTACACTCTTTCGATTTACAACAATGCTGATGGCTCGCTTGTGGGATCCGCGAACGGAGGGCCACTCCGCTCTACGCTGCCAACCACAGGAACCTACAAGATCGTATTCGATCCGCAGGGTCCGTTCACCGGCACAGAAACGGTCACTCTTTACAGTGTGATTGACATCACTGGCACGATCACCATCAATGGTCCAGCCGTCACGGTGAATTTCACGACACCGGGCCAGAGAGCTCGACTCACATTCTCGGGTTCGGCGAACCAAAAGGTGACTGTTCACACTTCTCCAGACAGCACTTTGAATTGCTATTCGATGGTTTTGCTTCAGTCAAACGGCACGACCGTCAATAGCTACTCTGCATGCGGCCCACTTCCTTCATTCCAACAATCCACTCTGCCGATTGCAGACACGTTTACGATTCTGCTGGACGTGGGATTTTCAACGGGAACAATGAGTGTCACCCTGACTGGCCCGTAGAGCTTGCTCGCGTGAGGGAGAAAACTGATGAGAGGCCGAGCAGAGTATAGCATCACAGCCGCACTGTGCTTCGTTCTTGCGATTGCCTCGTTGTTGGCTTCTTCGGGGCCTCGACATTGGAAGACGGATCGCTCCCAGATGAGAGCGAGCGCTGCCTTCGCGTTTCTTCCTGGGCAGACAGCGACCATTTTGCCTGATGGTCGCTTGCTGCTGGTTGGTGGGGAAGGGCCCGATGGACCTGTCACCTCTGCGCTGGTCAAAGACCCGGCAACCGGAGCGGTGGCTGCGCTGCCAAATCAGCTCCGCCATGCGCGTGCTTGGCACAGTGCAACAATGCTGCCGAACGGAAGTATTCTTATTGTTGGCGGCGTGGGAGCTGCTGGTCAAATTATCTCCGTGGCTGAGGTATTTGACCCTGAGGGTCAAGTCTTCAAGGATCTTCCCCCCACAGGTCTTACTCGGCGCGCCTATCACACGGCCACGCTTCTGACGGACGGTCGTGTTCTTGTTGCCGGGGGCAAATCCGAATCCGGGGACACGCAAGGAACCATTGAGATTTGGGACTTCCTGACAAACTCCTCAATGAACTTGCCGTCAGGCCTCCTTGTGCCTCGCAGCAAGCACACCGCAACTTTACTTCCCGATGGCTCAGTGCTTTTCTGGGGCGGAGAGAATAGATTCGGCGACCCGTTGAATTACGGCGAAGTATTTGACCCTCTAACGGAAACAGAGCGAATTGAAACGTCTTCCGCTCTACTGTCGCCAGGAACGCAGGCGCCTCAATTAGAGGCCTCGATCCCGCAAGACGGTGCCCGCAACGTGCCTGTGAACGCCTTTATCGCACTGCGTTTCTCCAAGCGGTTGAGCGTTGCCACTGTTAATGCTCGGACTGTGTCTCTCTCCGGGCCCAGCGATTCGGTACTCACACATGTCGTTCCCGCTGAGGGCGGCATGCTTGCGTTCTTGACCCCTCAGGCAGTCCTGCTCTCAGGAACGACGTACGTGCTGTCACTGTCTGGGCTCACGGATGGCACGAGCGCCATGGACGATACATTCCTCTCGTTCACCACAGCCGGTACGACTTCGGGCGAGAGCGGTGTCCTGTCCGGTTCCGGCGACTCCTCCGAAAGCATGGGCAGCAGTCAAGCTCTAAATTCACCGTTTCTAAAGCTCCCGCCATTACAAGCTCCGATAGGAGTTACAGCCCTTGCCGGTCAAACTTTGCGTCTGAACGGACTGCCGCTCGAGGGCGTGACGATTCGCATTGACGACAAGGCCACACGCACAAACGGCACAGGGCGTTTCCTACTGGAAGGTATTACTGCCGGCCACCATGTGATGATCGTGGACGCTACATCTCCGAATGGTCATCGCGACAACCATGGAATCTACACCATCGGAGTCGATGTAACCGGAAAAGTAACAAACGTGCTGCCTTATACCATCTGGTTGCCTGTCGTTGACATGTCCCAGGCCACACACTTCCCCTCACCGACAACCCATGAGGTCGTGGCCACAACCCCGCTGATCCCTGGCCTCGAAGTGCACATCCCTCCCAACGACGTGTTCCGAGACGTGTATGGAAACGTGGTGACCTCGGTGACCATAACGCCCATACCGATGGGGCAGATGCCATTCCCCGGACCTCCAGGCGTAATGTCACCAATTTCGTTCACGTTGCAGCTGAGTGGAACGACCGAGGAACCCGTGAATGGTGGTCCTGGTCCTGGCATTAGAACTATCTTTCCAAACGCTTTCGGACTTCCCCCCGGGTCCCGGGTGAACATTTATAGCTATAATCCCAAGACGGCGTTGGGATGGTTCATCGTCGGGCAGGGAGCAGTGACGGCAAATGGGAAGCAGATTGTTCCCGACCCTGGAGTTTTGACTCATCGGTTCGCTTGTGCTGCGTTAGCTAATCCCAATACTGAACCTGCTGTGAAGCCTCCTTTGAATGGGGCTCGAGACGGGGAACCAGTTGATCTGAGCACGGGGCTTTTTATTCATACGAAGACGGACTTGTTTCTCAACGACGTCTTCCCCATCGAATTCACCCGAACCTATCGCCAGAGCGACAGTCTCTCGCGCTCCTTTGGGATAGGTACACAGGACAATTATGATGTCTACCTGGTGGGCAACCCTGTCGGCGCCGGGATTTACAATTCCATAGACTTGGTGATGCCTGATGGAGCGGTCGTCAATTATCCGAGGGTTTCCATCAACACCGGCGGGGTCTTAGCTACGTTCCAACACAATTCGACGCCGACAAATTTCTTTGGCAGCACGCTAACGTATCCCGGCGGTAACGAATTCGATCTAACTCTCAAGAACGGTACTAAATACGTTTTTGATTTTACAGGCAAACTGGTCGTAGTCCAGGATCGGTACGGGAACCGAATCACGATCTCGCGAACAACCGATTCGTCTGAAAAAATCACTCAGATTACTTCGCCCAACGGACGATGGGTACAACTCAGCTACGACTCACTCAACCGAATTACTGGGGCTGTGGACAACATTGGCAGGACGGTCAGCTACAGCTATGACTTCAGTGGTCGGCTCTCAGCAGTTACCGACGTCAATGGCGGCCAAACTACCTACTCATACGACTCAAACAACAATATGCTGACGATTCGAGACGCCCGGTTCATCACTTATTTGACAAACCAGTACGATGCCAACAATCGAGTCGTTAAACAAACCACCGGCACTGGGGGCGTATTTCAATATGCTTACACAACTGATTTGAACAACAAGGTCACACAAACAAATGTCACCGATCCACGTGGCTTTGTTCGACAGGTCACGTTCAACTCCAGCGGTTATCGACTAACCGATACTCGCGCTCAGGGCAAGCCGGAGCAGCAGACCTATACTTTCACCAGACAAGCGGGGTCGAATTTCATCACGACCTATGCAGACCCGCTAACCCGTCAGACTTCATACTCGTATGATTCGATGGGGAATGTAACCAGCGTGACATTGTTAGCGGGGACGTCGAATGCGGTGACCACTTCTCTCACATACGAGCCGAAATTCAATCAGGTCACCAGTATTGCCGATCCTTTAGCACATATTTTCAATTTCTCGTATGATACCAGCGGAAATCTTATAAGCATCGCTGATCCGCTCAACAACCAAACAGCCCTAACTTACAACACCTCAGGACAGATTCTGACAGTCGCCGACTCGCTTAACAACAAGACACAATTTGTCTATGACTCCGGTGATTTGGTGAGTGTTGCGGATCCGCTCGTTCGCACGACCACGTTTGCAAATGACGGGGTGGGCCGTCCAATCGCAATTACCAACGCCTTAGGGCAAACGATGCGTTACACTTATAACTCTTTCGATCAGGTTGTGACCGTCACCGATTCATTGGGTGGCATAACTTCCGCCAGCTACGACGCTGATGCCAACCTTCTGAGCGTGACGGATATGGTCAACCATATCACTAAATACTTGTATGACAACATGGGCCACTTCGCGAGTCGAACGGACCCGCTGGGGAATATCGAAAGTTTCCAATACGACGCCAGCGCCAACGTTTCTCAGTTCACTGACCGGCGGGGAAAGGTAACCACATTCAGCTATGACGGACTGAATCGCAGGACATTCGCTGGCTACGGAACGCAGGCGGGACCAACCTACGAAAGCACCGTTAGCTTCGCTTATGATGCAGGAAATCACATGACGCAGGTCGTTGATTCGATCACGGGGACCATAACGAGGACATACGATGGCCTGGATCGGCTTACCCAGGAAGCTACACCGCAAGGCACTGTGAATTACGCATATGATGCGGTCGGACGAAGAACGAGCGTGACCATTGCAGGCCAACCCGTTGTGAACTATTTCTACGATAACGGGAATCGCCTGACGCAGATGACGCAGGGCACTTCGACCATATCTTTTTCCTATGATGTGACGAATCGGCGAACCTCGCTGACTCTCCCGAACGGAATAGTGGCTAACTATTCTTACGACGCAGCATCGCAGCTCTCTGCTATCACCTACCAGCTCGGCTCGACAACCGTGGGCAATCTGTCCTACGCCTATGATTTAGCGAGTCGTGTTGCCAGCATCGCAGGCACCTTCGCGCGTACAAACCTGCCTTTGGCTATAACTGCCACGGCCTACAACGCTGATGACCAGCTTACGCAGTGGGCTACGGCATCACTTTTCTATGATGCGAACGGAAATTTGACGAGTGACGGAACGAACAGTTACTCGTGGGATGCTCGGAACAGACTCGTTTCGATCAACTCGGGAGCGACTGCAAGTTTCCAGTACGATGCTTTCTTCCGAAGAGTCTCAAAGACGATTGCTGGCACGGCCACTAGTTTCCTGTATGATAGCTTTAATCCGGTTGAGGAGATTTCTGGTGGAACTCCCACTGCAAACATTCTGGCCGGCGATCTAGACGAAAGCTTTCAGCGGAGCGACGTTGCCGGGGCCCGCAGCTTTTTGCGGGACGGCTTGGGCAGCACGGTAGCCTTGACGGATTCTTCTGGAGCGATGCAAGTCCAGTACACATTCGATCCGTTCGGCAGCACCTCGAGTACGGGTATGTCGGCTAACACCCAAGAGTTTACTGGCCGAGAGAATGATACCACCGGACTGTATGAGTTTCGCGCTCGCTATTACAGCACGAGCCTCGATCGGTTCATAAGTGAGGACCCCGCAGGGCTGATAGGCGGCATAAACCCCTACGCCTACGTTTCGGATAGTCCCACGAATTCAGTTGACCCATTTGGTTTGTTGGCATTGTGTTGGCGTCCAGTTCGCGTCCTCGGCCTGGGTCGTCTCGGTGCGTGCCACGGCTTTCTTGTTCTTTCAGACGGCACAACGTTGGGTGGCTATAAGTTTGGTCTGAATCTTTTCCCAGAAAAGAATTACTGGGATGACGACATTTTGCATAACCCCAAAGCCGGGACGACGTGCAAGAAAGTGCCGGCGTCGAAATGTGACGAAGACAGGGTCAGGAAAGCTTTTGAAAAACTTAGGCAGGAGTTCTTGGATAGCCCGGATCCCCCCGCATATGGAGTGTCAGGGGTCAGTACCAGCGTTGCTCAGACAGTGCTTGACGATGCCGGGCTGCCGTATAGCTTCCCAAAGTGCGCTTGGTTCTCTAAGGTGCGAGCAATTCCTGTACCGATTTATCCGGTATCGCCGTAGGCTAAAATTGTTGCCATCACTATAAGGTGAGTACATGCAAGTCAGTGTCCCGAGCAAAGCACGCATCGCGAGGAATGCTCTGTTAACTCTCACCCTGCTTTCGTGCTTTGGCTGCGGCTCTTTCGGCAATGCTCACCAACGCCGCCTAACCAAACAATTGGCACAGCTAGAAAGCGAGAGAGGATGGCATATCCTCACATACGAAGCCGAGGCTATCTCCTACTACGAAAACGCACGGCGTTCGCCCATCCTACTTTATTCGGGGCATGCCAATCCACAGTCTGATTGGATCGGACCCGCTTCCTTGAGTCCCGGAGGTGAGTCAATTACATTTGCGGAACAGGCTGATGCGGGCCCTTTTTCACTAGTCGTATACGACTTGGGGAAGAAGAGGCGCGAAGTCGTTTTGAAAATGCCCTATATATTTTGGCCGCGCTGGTCGCCAAGAGGAGACCTGATTGCGTTTCAGTGCCGAACCATCGATCATGGGGACTATAGTCTGTGCACTTGGCGAATCCCAGACAAGCAAGTGTCTACGGTACTAGAAGGTTTGCCGGGGGGAGAGGGATCTTTTTCTTGGTCGCCAAATGGGAGTGAAATCGTCTACCAGAGTACTACAGGGGGGATCTGGATCTTGGACCTCGAATCTAAGAAACGCACGTGGGTGGACCGAGGTTTCAGTCCGACCTGGTCTCCCAACGGAAGATACATCGCTTATCAACACGATGTCGGTTCTAGGTGGGTCGTAAACGACCTGCGTACTGGACAGAAGGAGCTGCTCCTTGCCGGAGAAGATGTAATCGGAAACTTGGTATGGTCCCCAGATAGCAACTATCTTGTGTACGCGAAGCTCAGCCAAGGCTTCTGGGACCGCTTGACAGATCTCCGATTCATAGCACAAACCTACGGCGACCTGTGGGCAATGGATGCGGAGTCCAAGATCAAAGTCAAACTGTATAGCGCTGGCCAAAGCATCCATCCTACGGACTGGGGTGTTATCCATCTCAGCGACGCTTGTACCCAAGGCGCAGGGGTTGTCCCTCAAAGGCAGCAGTGAGAACGCCGCGACGTGTTAGCGCCGTGTAGGTCTTAATTTCCTTCTCCAAGAACTGAATCACTCGTCGTTTAGATTCATCCATTTGTCATCTCCGATTTGACAATCATGAGCTTCCCGGAGGGCACGCAGGCGGTCGGCAATAAGCATGGGCACTTGTGCCGCATTATATCCGCAACCAACCCCAAGTTGACAAGCTCGGCCTAAATTGTTACGTGAGGCTGTCGGGCTGGCGACTCGCCTCGACGCCGCCACAGCGACCGGGGGCCTTGCCTCGTCAAGGTGGAGCGCCGAAGGCAGCATCGATAAAAACATCCGCCGAAGGGCGGGTGTTTCTTGAGCTTGGAGACCTTGACGAGGTGGGGTGGTCGCTAAAATGAGGAGAAGGCGAGGAGCGAGGCCCCAAGAACAAAAGAGCTGGCCAGTGCGGCCAGCTCTTCTTGGCTCTCTTGTTCTTTCTTCTTTCTCTCGCGTCTTTCCTCTTGTCCCCTGATTCCTATTGACGGCGCCTGGCGCCGTTTCCGTTTACCCGCCTTGGCGGGTAGCTTCGCCTTTCGATCCAGTCGAGGATCTCTTCTCTCCGGAAGCGGACGTTCGACTGGATGCGAACATATGGGATGAGTCTTCTCTGCACGTATGCATAGATCGTCTTCACGTCGATGTTGATTCACGCTTCGAGTTCTCACCGTCATTACCGGTTTCTCGGGGTCGCGCGCCCCGGCGATTATATGCCATGGCCGAGTTGTTTATGCGCGCAGCCGTCCTGGCCGGCTGCGCCCCAAGCAACTCTCCCGATCATCAATTTGTCCGGATAGATGTTTATTGCCCAGAGGTCTTGAGGCCGCGAGCCATACTCAAGCAGCACCGCATTCGCGTCGGCATGCAACTCTCCGCCTATCGCCATGATGCGTCTCTCCACATCCACGACCGCTTTCACCATGGTCTCGAAGCTTTCCTGAGCCGCAGTTCTCACGTCGGCCATGGATACTTTGCCCGTGATGAGATGCACGGACATCGTGGAGTTGTCGTGAGGAGTGGACATGGGAGATTGTGAGACTACTTTCACTATAGGGCTTGGTTGAAACGTGTCAAACAGGCCGAGAGTGAAGTGATTTTCCGGCCTGAATGGTTAGGTGCGGCGGTCGGGCCGTTGCGACTCGCTGCGACGCCAGCAAAGCGACCGGGGCTCCCCACCTGGTCAAGGTGGAGCGGAACGTGAAGCGTCTCAAAAAGTCCCGCCTTTTGGGCGGGCGAGTGTTTTCGTGGAGACCTTGACGAGGTGGGGTGGTCGCTACAATGAGGAGAAGGCGAGGAGCGGGGCCTAAAAACAGAGAAGCCCGCCGAATGGCGGGCTTCTCTCGTCGGCCTTTTGCCTTGGTCAGTTAATGCTCGAGCTAAGGGCAGCGCCCCTTTCGAGAAGCAGCGCCGCGATGTCTTCCTGGCCAAGAACGAGCGCCCAGTCGAGCGCTGTCCTGCCAGTCCTATCCTTCGGGTTCAGGTCGGCGCCCTTCTCGAGCAGGGCGCTGATGATACCGAGAAATCTCCAGCGCGGGCGGCCATTGAAGGCCGCAGCGCAGAGCACCGTCAGGATGAGCGGTGTCTCGCCATCCTTGTTCTGCGCGTTTACCTGGGCGCCCTCAGCGATGAGGGCTTCTACGAGTTCGCCACTACCGTGGCAAGCGGTCAGGAGCAACATGGCATCGAGGCGTTCCATAGCCATCTACCTCGACCCTTTCTGCGCCCGGTCGCCGTTTCCGTTGCCGTTCTGCGGCCGGTATGACTGCCTCTCGATCCAGTCGAGAATTTCTTCCCGTCGGAACCGCACGTTGGACTGGATCCGTACGTACGGTATGAGTCCTTTCTGCACGTATGCGTAAATCGTCTTCACGTCGATCTTGAGGAGCACCTCGAGGTCCTTAGCGGTCAGCATCTCGCCGCATTCGCGAGCGTCCGCCAAGCGCTCCGCGGTACTAGCCGGCACGGCTTATCCCTGTTGTGAAATGCGGCATGGTACGTCCTCCTTCGTTGGATTTTTGGACGGCGCGCCTCCGAGGATTGAAACCGGGTCTTCCTGGTTGGGCGTCGTCCAAATTCTTTCGAACATGCTCTCCGGTCGGGCCGAGGGAGAGCTTTGGCCGCTCACCCGCCGGGGCGCATGCCCCGGCTGAACCTCACCTGACCACAATGCCGGTGACGTTGCCGTCTCCGCCTTGCTTGCAGTTCTCTTGGGAGAGGTCTTCAGCATCCCGGACAGGAAGCCGACCATGGCTCTCTCGCGCTTCCTCTGGTCTTGCAAAAGCTCCCTCGGGCTCTTCTCCCTCCGCGGGGTGACTCCCTGGATGTCGAGGACTTCTACCTGCGAAGGATCTAGCTCAAGAACCACCCGGCCGTTTTTCTCGGAATAGAACTCGATGTACGGGTAAGACGAGTACGCGTAATAGAGATCGCCCGCCTCGATGTGCTTGCGGTAGCGCTCGGCAAACTCCTGCCGGCGTTCTTCGCGCTCCGCTCCGTGGATGCCGTTCTCGTCCCAGATGAGCTCATTTTGCGCAATGAGTTTATGGGCGAGTTCTTCGGTCCACGGGCCAAGCGGAAGTCCGGCGGTGATGTCGCCGACCGTGCCGCGCTGCACACGAGCGAGACCCTCCACGTACGATCCGTCCCGACCGAGTTCTTCGTTCCGGTCCGACGGCGTTTCGTTCTTGAGCCGGATCACCTTCCCGCGGATGTCCTCATGGAAATCCCCGGTGAGATCGAAGGTGGCCTCTAGGGGCTTCTTGCCTCGACGCAAGAAGCGCATCCAGCCGGTGACCTTGCCGGGAATGCGGTTCGAGAGCTCTCCTTGGATGAGGTTTTCATACGGACGCCAAGCCATACGGTTTGGGATTAATAGTTATCCCGGGCCGTGACCCGGCGGGTGAGCGAAAGGAAATCTGGCAAGCTGGTTTGGGATGCTGGCTGACGGGTTTCGCTCGGCCTCGCAAGGCGAGGTTGCTTCTGGGTAGGCCCGAAGCAATTATCTTGCGGCCCCTCTATCCGCAAGCACCAGCACCCAGGCCTAGCTCAGCCACCTGCACGCACCCTCCTGTCCAAGGAGAAGCGTGGGTGTTGACCGAACCAAGCCAACTCGAAAGAAAACAAAATGGGGGAGCGCGCTGGTCCCTTCGCCGCGAAAGCCAGTGCTAGGCATCGTCGGCGCGAGATCCGGTCACGCTCCCCGTCCTGTCCCACGTCTCTGAGCCGGGTGTCCGCATCCCTCCGCGCGGGAGGTTGCGTGCGGCCTTGCTCAGCTACATCGGACAAACCTATATAAATATGAAGGGCTAAGAAATCTGATGGACGCCCGTCTCCGCCTGCCAGGGCTCACGGGAGCACTGGTTGCCGGTAGGGCCGCTTCCTGCGCCTCCGGCTTCTCATGAGCCATCGTTTCATCCGCCGCTCGTGTTTGACGAGCATCGCGAGCGTCGCAAGCAGAGCGAAGGAGAAGATGAACCCTTGAAGCTCGTAGGGCATAGGGATTCTGGCGCTATCCGCTTACCAGGGGAGAGCACCAACAGGCGGAGACTGGGCGATAGTAGAGGATTTTTCGTGGCGCCTGCCGGACGTACGTCCGGCAGGTCGTCAGCCAAGCGTGAGGTCGTGCTTTGCGAGGAGCTCACGCGCTTGCGCAATATCAGCTTCGCGCTGGCGGGCCTGGGCGTTTTCCATGAACACGGGAATGTACGGCACGGCTTCCTCGATCATGGCTCGATTGAGGTCCTGGTATTGGCCACTCAGCCACCATCTCCCACCGTACTCGACCGAACGGCACTCCCCGCGCTTATCGAATTGGGAGAGGAACCGCACGGGGTCCTCTCCGTTTTCGAAATACGTCTGGTAGAAGCCTGCCCGGTTGTAGTGGGCGATGAAGCTGCAGTGGAGCGTCAGGTGCCTATAGAGCCGGTCGGTGAAGTCTTGAATCCGCAGACCGTTCTTCAGGAACCGTACCCACGCCTTCTCTACGAGCTCTTTCTCGCGAGCGCTCATGAACTCGGCATCGCGAAAGTTGTGCTGCATGTATTCCTGACGTATCTGCTTAGGTGGAGATACGCCAGCAGGCGCCACGAAAACTTGTTAAGATTCTCTGATCTTGGGAGGAGAGGCTTACCGTCCTTGCCAAACCCTACGCTGCGCAATGCCTTGAGGCGGAACGGACTGGCAGGTTCCAGACAGCCCGTGCGTCTTTGTCCTTTAGTAATCGTCCGGGAAGAGGAGCGTGAATCCCCCAACTTCGTTGGGTACGAGCCAGAGCTCCTTTTCCTGGTAGCTGCCGACACGCCAACCGTCCTCGTCCGACTCGACCTTCAGCATTGCCCGGATCGCCTCCTGGAGCAGAGTGATGTCCGTCACCGAGCCCGTGAGGGGAGAGGATCCTAGGCGCTTGGTGAAGTGGTCGAAGACAGCCCGAGTGACTCGGTTGACGCGGCCTTCGCCAGGGAATGCGACGAGTACGCCGTCTTCGAGAGCCTCGCGGTCGGTGTAGCACGCGATGAGCGGTGGTTGGTGATCCATAGAGGTGCGGACCGCCTGTCCCCGCTGTCCGTTCCGCCTCAAGGCATTGCCAAAAAAATGCGCTCGCCACGCCGCAATGGTGAGGACCTTGTGCGATTCGGCTGGTGAGATATACTGGAGACAGAAAATGAAAATTAGCGCGCCTAAACTTCACGGTCTTCCGCCGCGAAGCATGGCATCAAAAGACCTCAACAGCATCAAGCTCTCCGCCAGAGCGCTGTTGAGGCCGTATGCCGAAAGGCATATGGGTGGCCGAAAGGCCATCGCTGGTGGGGAGCTTCATGTTTTCACGCCGTATAAAAAATAATCCTGCCCTAAAGCGTCTCGGCGAAATCTCCGCAGAGTTCACCGCGAAGACGCGTTTTGTTGAAAACGTCGTCGACACACAGAAAAAACAGCTCCGGCTTTCCTTCGACAACGGCTATAGCTTCGTCGTTGAGGCGAACGGCAAAGCAATAGTAGAGCCATTCTAAAAACACGGCTGCCCTCAGATGAGGCGAATGGCGAAGTTCCGAGTCGGCTTAGTCGAATTGGGCCCCGTTCGCACCCCTCAGGGTATACGAGGCTCCCTGAATGTTATGGATCACACGGTGCCACCGAATGGTGCCGAGGTCGAGATCATGGTGCTCTTGGCGGGTATGCTGCATCACGCCTCGAGCGTAGACCTCGCCCTTGCGCGGCCCTGCTCGGTAGATAACGGCCTCCTCAAGCTGGTGGTGTCCGTCTCTCCCGAGGATGTGCTGCCGCCGGTAGACCGCAACCCCGCGCTCGACGTCTCGCAAAAGCTCTGACGTCAAGATCCTCGTCGGGATCGCCAACCCCTCGACTTACTCGGTTGACGGGGGTGAGTAACGAAAGTACACCTTGAAGCGGCGACTCCTGATTGTTATGCGCTCGATGATCGAAGCGAGCGCAGCCTTCCTTTCCCGCAGTTCGCGTTTGTCGAAATGATCTTTCAGGATGCGAACTGCGGTCTGAAACGCCTCGCGACTAATGTGCCCCTCCTGTAACTTCTGGAGCGCTTTTTTCTTTTGATCAAGCGTGTCTTTAATGCCCATCTCAAGCTCTCCTAAAACCTCGCGGCGCTCCGAAAGCTCTTCTCTCGTGATATAGCCGGTTTCATAGAGCGTGAAGATTTTGTTCTTCCGCTTTGGGATGTCGGCAAGGTCTTTTTCATGCTGCGCGACTTCTCGCTCAATCTCTTTGCCTCTGTTCCGCTTCGCGCTTTTTTGGACGCCCTCGTATGTACACGTGTCCTGGACGACACGAAAGACATACGCGAGAACATCAGGCTCGAGCAGTCGAATAGGATAATAGTTTCTCTGGCAGTTCCCGGTTGACCGAAAGTTCTCGCAGATGAAACCGCCGCCCTTCCAGCCGCCGTCTCTCGACATTGACCAACCGCAATAGCCACAACGCAAGAGCCCGGAAAGGAGACTGGGTGAACCCAATGCCCGGCAATGCTTGTACCGGCGGTTTCGGATTTCCTGCACTTCGTTCCATAGATCCTCTGAAATAATGGGCTTGTGCTTTCCCTGTATGATCCCCCATTCCTCGAAGCGCGTATTGCGGCGACACTGCCCCGTCTTTCTGTCGTACAGGTGGTAGTTGGTGCGAAGCTTTCCGCAGTACACGGGATTGCGGAGAATCTCGCTAATGGTGCTTGCCGCCCAGCTTTTTCCATACGGGCTTACGATGCATTCCCGGTTGAATTGACGAGCTAGACCGCAGTAGGAGTTCCCGTCTCGGTACTCTCTAAAAATCCTGCGGATGATGGCTGCTTTCTCCGGGACAATTTCACGCGGCAGTTTGATGACCTTTGATCCCTCAACTCTGGTATTCATCCGATACCCGTAGGGAGAGACGCTCATCATGTAGCCCTGCGCTCGTCTATCCATGCGGCCTTTGCGAAGCGTTCTGAATCTCCGCCGGTTGTCCATGCCGGACGTGAAACCGGCGAGCTCCCGCAGCATGAAGGGCGAGTCGTTTTCCCTCGGTTCGTAGGTTTTCGGGTCATTAATCGGTATCGGCTGCTTGACGCTGGTGATTTGTTTCTTGTTTTCGTCCAGCGTGTCCTGGATATATCCGGCAACACTCCGCTTTTCGCGGTAGAAACGGTCAAAGTCCCAGGCAATGACGACATCCCACGTATCCATTGCTGCCAGGAGCTTCATTAGGCCCGGCCTCTCGAGTGTATTGGCGGTAACGCCGGGGTCCACGTATTCTCCCACGCTGAGCCATCCTTCTCGCTCGATGAGCTTCTTGCATTCCCGCAACTGATCGGGAATTGAAATCTTGTCCTCTCTTGCTTGGGGCTTTGTGCTCACTCTGGCGTAGATGGCGGTCCGGATCGGGTTACTCATGTTCGAGGACGGAAATGAACAAGCGGGCGAAACGAATCCTTACGTACTCCTGCTGTTCCGGCGTAAGCTCGTCGAAGTTAGACTCGGCGATATACGCTCCCAAGGCTCCCGGTGATCTATGGACCTCTTTGGGCACTTCATCCACCGGAGTTATCGTGCTTCCGTTCATTCGGCTCCTTTCCGGGACGGCAGCCGTCCCTCTTCTTGCCCTATCCGGATTGACGACACAGGTGCTGAACCTCTGACTTCTGCGATTTTTTTGGGGCGAAAAGCGGTCAAGACCTGTTTCCACCAGGTGTTTCCCCGGAGAAACAGGTTGCGTGGGCTATCTCTTTGCAGAAGCGGAGGATAGTACGCTTGCCGGGCCCCCTATTAAGGAGGGGCACGAAGCATTGAGGGCGCTCTGTGCGCTTTATTGCCCCTTGAACTTCCTGTAGCGCTCCTCGAGCTCCTTGTCGGTCATCATGGTGTAGACCGTGGAGCTCGCGAGCGTCGAGTGCCCCAGGATATTCATGACATCCGAGGAGCTGCCGCCCTTCTTGATAACATCGTGTCCCATGTGGTGCCGGAAGCTATGGGCGTTCATATAGGGCACCTTTGCCCGGTTGCAGTACCGCCGGAGCATCTCCCCTACCCCCTTGATCGTCAGGCGCTCGCCGACATTCCAGCTCGAAGCACAGATAAAGAGGGCCTCCGGGTCCTTACTCGGCATCCCGCCTCTCCGCTCGAGCCATTTTCCCAGGTTCTCGTTCGTGTCATGCGTCCAGAATATCTCCCGAAGCGGCCGACGGCCTCTCGACTTCTCGGTCTTGATGACTGCCCGCATTCTTGATCGGTCCACGTCCTCGACATTGAGCGAGACAACCTCGCCGTTCCGCGCGCCTGTATCCCAGAGGAGATTTACGATCGCGCGGTTCCGGATGTGTCTTGGGTCGTTATTCCGGGGGATTACGGCAAGCAGCTTCTTATAGCTCTCCTCCGTCGCCACGCGGGGAATTCTGAATTCTTTGGCAGGGAGCGGGATCAGGTTTTGATCGAGAACCTTGAACCCTTGCAGACGGAAGAACTCGAAGAACTTGCGGAGCGCCGTGCACTTCGTGATGAAGCTGTTCCGCTCCCATCCGAGAAACTGCATGCCATTTAAGTACTCCATGACATCGCTGACCGAGATGTTTTCGATTTCGGGGTTTCGCAAGAAGAGGCAGAAGTTGCGGAGTTCCCGGTCGTAGCCCCGCACGGTGCCGGGTTTTACTTTGAAGGTCCGCCACGTTGTGAATTTTGGTATTGCATCGCTGAATCGCATACCAACGTTTTGTGAATTTTCGTAACCTTTCATCGTACAAGATCACCCAGTTCCTGGATAGACGAAATAAGTTCGCTCCAGCCGAACGGGTGATCAGCGTCTGATGCTCGACCTTTTTAGTCGAGCAGAAACTCAAAACCCCTGGCTTTTACAGGGGCTTTGCAGGCGTTTTAGTTGGGTCGGGGCTACTGCCTACTGTCCGTGGCAGCGCTTATACTTAATTCCTAGCCCGCGGTTGATCCAACTTCACGTTTTGTCTGCAAAGCTTCTGCTCGAAACTACTCTCACTCTATCGGTTTTGATGAAAGCGTCAAGGAAGAGTGAACGGCTGAGAAACAAAAAACTGGTTGCCGGACCAGTCCTTTTTGGAGCGCCGAAATCACCTGCGTTAGAGCAATTTTGCCTGGGGATTTTTCTTCTGGATATCTTCTCTGATGGCTGCGAGGTACTTTCCGGCTGTCTCTAGCGCCTGCTCGGCCTCTTTCCGCGAGATAATGCCGGCCACATCGTATATAAGTTCATTCCGCTTCCGGCGCATGCGGTTAAAAAGCGAGACGAGATTTTTGAATTCTTTCCCGAGGTGACTCTCGGCAAATGCAATGATGGCAACGTGGTGGCCAGGGATGCTCCGGGGTCGTTGACCGAAAGACAACATGAAACCAAGCGAGGCCTTGAGCATGGCCTCGTAGGCCTGTTGGTAGCAGGCCTCCTCATCAATCGCCAGAATCTTCTTGGCTGCCGCGAGCTTCTTCTCCGCTCCGGCAAGGAAGCGGCTGATCTGGCTAAAATCTATGTGTTGTGATTTGAGCTTTTTCATGCAGCAAGGAGGTTAATCTTCTTGTGCCGCCAGATGTCCGCAAGAAACGCGTCTTTTTTCTTTTGGCGGGTCTTGAACTCTTTCGGGCCCATGAGGGTATAGTTGATTTCCCGTCCTAGTTGCCGCTCAAGCTTGCGGATTACTTCTTCGAGCTTTTCTGCGTTCGGCTCTCCCACGATGAGTACGTCGATGTCGCTCTCGGCGTCCTCTTGGTTCCGGGCAAACGAGCCGTAGAGATACGCTTCCTCTACCCCCTGCATGTGCGCAAGAGTGCTTCGAAGCTGCCCCACAACGCCGATGGTCTTGAAGACAATGCGCCGGAACTCTTCGTAGAGCGGGTGGTTGCGGTTAAGCCGGAAATACTTTTGCTGTCCCCGAACTTCGGAGGCAAAAAGCCCCTCTGTTTCGAGGCGGGCAAGTTCACTTGAAAGGTTCTTTGGGTCCACGTCGAGAAGCCGTGCAAGCTCTCGCCCGTAGTGGTTTGCCTCTGGGTTTGTGAAGAAGTGGACGAATAGCTTCCGGCGGAGTTTTGAGCGAAGGTTGATCATGGTAGGATTGTACCACAACTGTGGTATATGTCTACCACAAGCCGTTTTTCGGTCGCAAGGTGGGCGATGCCCGGCCAATACTGCTCCGACGGTTGCTCAATCTCGTACCATTCGTCTGCAGAGCTTCTGCTCGAGAACTATCTTCCACTGTATCGGTTTCACTGAGACCGTCAAGGACTTGTACTAGACGGGTACATCGGTAACACTTTGTGATATTTAAAAGTGAAGCTGATCGGAGGCAGATACCCTAACGCCTGGTGCGGCCTCCGGAAGTTGTATTCGATCAGCCACTCGGTAAGGCGCCGGTTGAACTCTCCGGTGTCCGTCACCATATTCCCCATGCTGAGAAACTCTTCCTGGAGCGTGCGGTTGAATCGCTCGTTGACGGCGTTGTCTTTGGGGGTTTTGACTCTGGACCAGTAATGCTCGAGGCCGAGCTCCCGGCAGGCGGCATCGAAATAGCGGTGGAATTCGCTACCGTTGTCAGTCTGGACATTCTCGATCTTGCCGTCAAGGAGGAGATGCAGCCGGTACAGGAAATCGCGGGCAGAAAAGGAGCTGTGGGTCGTGTACATCCGGGCGAAGGCGATCTTGGTGTGCCGGTCGATCGCGGTGAGGATATAGCGTTTGTAACCTTGCCAGTAGCGCACCACGGTATCAAGGCAGAGGAGAAAACCGGATACGGGTTTGCGCTTCAGTTCCGTGATTTTCCTGCGCGTCCGCGTCACAGCCCGCTTCCGGTTGATCCTGGCCTGCTTCGCCGGCGCATAGTAGAGGCCTGCGGTCTTGATAATGCACTGGACCTTCCAGGCAGAGAGGGTGCGGTCCTGCGGCCAGGTGCGCCGGTAGAGCTCCAGGAGCTTCATCTTGCCGTATCTCAGGCGCTCTCTGCGCAGAGAGACGATCCGCTCGTACTGGCGTGGCGTGTAGGTTCTTCCTCTCCTGCGGCGAGGCGTGCGGGGCTCGTCTTCCAGTCCTCGCAGGAAGTCCTTCTCAAATCGATCTGACCATTTGTAGAACGTCTTCCGGGAGATGCCGAAGTGGCGGGCAGTCCGGGAGACGTCTTTGCGGTTTTTCTCCCAGAAGATGATCCATTCCAGGCGTCCCCGGGCTGCCCGGGAGAGTCGCAAGAGTTCCGCGATTCTCCGCCATCGGTCGTGTTCTTCTAGTGGGGTATGCCTGCGGGTGAAGTACCGGCGGCTGAAAGAGGCGAAGAGCCAGCGCCGCCGCTGGTCCTCGCAGGCCAGTGTTGTTGCCATGGATGAGATGGGTTAGATGGGTAACACTTTCACTTTACAGGCAATTTCGGAGTGTTACCTATGTATCTCATCTTCTCCAGGACTTCATAATGACATCCTCCCCGGACTCCGCTTCGCTGCGTCCGGGGTTTCCTTTTCTTTCGCTCGCCCCACTCGCGCAACCAGCCTCACGCGCTACGGCGCGTTCGGCTCATTCATCCGCGCACTTCGTGCGAGGTTTCCTGTAAGGAAATAAAAAACTACACACCGCCTCGAGGCGGTGTGTAGTGATTTTCGCTAGCGAGGAATTCTCTAAGCTGCCTTTGCCTGCTCACCCCGTGCCTGCTCAAACCTATCGAGATTCTCAAGTATCTGTTGGTAGCTGCTGATCCTGTCTGCACATTGCTGTCTTTGAAAATCTGCCGCCCAATTCGCCATGAATGCGAGCGTCTCGGCATCGTACTTACCACCCACGCTCTCACTAACCTGAGCGGCAACCTCGGGGCCAATCTTTCCCATCTCTTGTTGAGCAATTCCAATATCTTCCCGGACCGACTGCCTCAACCTGCCAAGATGATCGGCGTATTCTGGGCTATGCAGGAGTCGTCTTATTTCATTCTGCCTCTTAAATAGTTGTTGCAGTTTTTCTTTTTCTTCGGAGGTAACAGCTTCTGTCCGCGCCTTTCGAAGAGCGAGGTAAGATTTCACGTCCTCAAGTCGCACGCTCTTCCGCAATTTCTCGGCTTCTTGAAGGTACTTTTCCCACTCACCGAAATGAACTCCTCTCTCCCCTCCCCAAGGCGGAAAGCTCGCTGCGTTCCGTAGAGCATCGAAGTTGTCCTGCGTCGAACCTGATCGAGTCGCTCCATATGGATACCGCTCTAAGTCAAGGCTGTTCTCGGCATTAGCAACATGACGCTCGGCAAGCCACGCATGAACTTTCTCTGCAAGCATACGCCTCGTCTCGTCCATGAAATCAAGAATCTGAGAACGAGACTGCGGCTCTCCTTCCACGCCTTCTTCTCCCGGTGGTCGGAGGCCCTCCTCCGGCAGGAATTTAGGAGACCTGTGCATATAATTTAACCGGCTCGCTGACGAAATGAGGGAAATCACCCTCTCTGCGCAAGCGCACCGGCCCAGTTATGTTGGGGCGAGTGACCTAAAACAAGTATAGCACGGGGAGAGAAGCTTGTAAAGGCCCCTTGTAAAAAGCTTAGATGCAGCTGTGTGATGGCCGGCGACTAAGAGCGGCTGGAAAAGTTACGACGGTTTGCGTGGCATCGGTGTGGCATTGGGGGTCCAAAAGGCGGGCCTATGCATTGGCGCGGCGAGGATGGGAAGCGCTTTTCTGAGAACAGGGTCTCGGGGAACCATTCGTCAAAGCCCTTTTTTACTGCTCTCCGGTCTAGCCCAAGTAGTTCGAATGGTTCGCAAACCACTCCCCCTGGCGCTTGACGTACGCGTCGCGGGCCTCCGCCTCCTGTACGACCTTCGGCTTCAAGAAGTTGAGCGCCTCCTCGAACGATGCGGGCGGTTTGTCGGTGAGAAGCTCCGCAAGGAAGTACATGCCCGCGCCGCGACCCGTCTCATCTACCGCGGAGATGTAGAAGTGATCGCGCACCCGGATCACGGTATCTCCGAGGGTATGGACGGTGCGTTTCTCTTCGCGGCCGTGCTTGTCCTTCTCGATAACTTCCCGCCACCGCTCGCCCGTTGAGGGAACGGCGATCCCAACTTCCTTCTGCAGGTCTTTTACGGGGATGGGTGATTCGGCCCACGTACGCTTTTCGCCATCAGTCAAAGCGGCTACGATCGAGTCGAAGGGGACCACGCCGAAGGGGCTTTTGACTTCTTCGAGCGTGCCAAGGAGGAGGTTCTGGTGGTTGCTTTCCGGCCAGGAAAGCCGTGCGCCATTCGCCAGGATGCCGTCGTCGAGCCGGACGGCAAGAAGTGTTTCGGCGACCCGCGGATTCCAAGAATTGCGATTCGGAATCCTCGAGTACACCTTATCCTCGCTGGCTCTGACGTACGTTCCGAGACCCCCTCTTCCCTCCTTCACGAAGTTCTCCATCACCTGTTGATGTTTCATAGGTTTTGGACGACCCGTCCTTGCCATTCGCCTCATCAGAAGGCAGCAAGTGAAAAAAGTCAGCTCGGCACTCACTCGGTGACCGTCGCTTGCGAAGATGGCGGCGACAACCCGAAGAAGATGTGCCGAGCCGGGTTCGGTGTAGACCATGACTTTCCCTAGTCCCTTTGCGTACCCAGCTTTTCCCAAGCCTTCCGATCACTCTTTTGGTAGCTATGCCAATCGAGACCCTCGCTCTCTTTCCCGGTTTTGGTATCGGTGAGAACAGTCTTTTTGACGAGTATGGGTAAGACGAGCGGGATACCTACATCCACATAGCCATGTTTCTTCTCGTATCGGCTCATGGGCCTTTCCTCCTTTCTGACGGGGCTCTCTGGGGCCTAGTTAGCCCGCCGGCGGAATGCCGACCATCTCCAAGACCCTGGCCCCGTCAGTGATAGAGACGACGGATCTCGGCATTGCCTGACAGGCAAGCTCTCCCGGTTAGTAACGCTTCACGAGCCGCGTGCGTCTCGTTCTTCGCCCGATCGCATGGCACTCAAATATCTCGTGCCACCCCCGGAAATACCTGCGGCAGACCTCGCACCAAATTCTTCGGATCGGTATCCCTTCCGGCCGGAACTCGTGCCTGCCCGCAAGAAGCCCATGCCCTTCTCGTGCCGTAAGAGTTCGTATGCGCTTCGGCTTTCGGGCAAACTTCCAGAGAACCTCAACCTTGTGCTTTCCAGAATTTCTTCGCTCCATACGCGATTCGGCCTCCTCACAAAGAGACTGTCGTCTCCCGACACTTCCCCGGCAGGAGTGCTTGCTTCCTAATAGCCGGGGAGACTGCAATATCTAACCGGTTGAAAATACAGGGGTAAGTTGAAAAGACCGCACTTGTCGTCAAGAGCTTCGAGAAGAGGGGCCAAACTCCTCCCGTATCGCTCCGGGGCCCTTCACGATCTCGCGAATCGAGACCATCGCAGGGCCCAGACCCGAAACATCCACAAACACGGGAGAGCCGATCCCCTCGCTGCGGACATCTTCGAGACAGGATTTGAAGATGGGAACCGCTGGGATCTCATCTTTGAGGTATGCGCCAAGGTCCCTCAAGCGCTCTCGAGCCTCGGTGACGATGAGAAGGGCCCGGATAGGAAACCCTCCAAGTCCCTCGCCATATAGGCGAACCTTGCGAAGCACGACATCCACGGTCTCCGTCCCCCGGTCGTATTCGACGATAAGTGTGCGCCGTTCCGGGAGTTTCAGCGCGAAGACCGCATCGGGTATCAGTTCGTACCGCCACCCGAACTCTCCGAGTTCCCAGGCCGCAAAGAAAAAGGCGACCTCGAGGCCGCTCGTCTCAACCGCTACCCGGATGTCGTTTATGCCCATCAAATGTTCCAGCTGCCGCGGGGGAGTCCGGTGAATTTCAACGGGGATACCCTTTGCTTCAAGGATGGGTCTCCCCTTGGGCCCTACGGCATGGAGAATTTCGGACATCCGGTTCTCCCGGTAGGCCGTAAGGTACCCGGCCGCAGTGAGCCTCCGTAAAGACCTCCGAACCGCATCGGGGGTCACCCCTCCGAAAAAGAGGCGCTGCAACTGGCTTGTGGAGAGCCACTGGGCCTTCGCGCACTTGAGAAGGACCTTGAGATCCCGGTCGCCTAAGCGCACGGCCATGGTCAGGGCTCCGGGAGCTTTGTCGTGACCCCGCAGGTATAGCAGCGGGCGACCTGGGGGAGTGTTTGGCAGACGGGGCAGACGCGGAGGAGGTGCCCCCGGTACGTAAAGCCGCAGACGCACTTCCAGAGCCCCACAAGCGAGAGCAATTCACCGCATTCGCAAAGGATCTCAGGGGTGCGCGCGACCCCGAGGAACCGGTAGTGGCGGTACGTCCGGATACAGCCGCGAACGAAGTACACGGGGCTCGCAAACACCCAGAGGATGAGGTCGGCCTTTTGCCCCTTCATGCTCGCGCCTCCCCCTCGCGGTAGCGTGACTCCATCTCGTCCTGGAGGTTTTCGTGGGCTCGCTCCTTGACGAGCCACTCGCGGTCTCTATCCTCGATCATGCGCTCGTATGCCTCGCGCGAAACTCGGCTGCCGAAGCGCGCATCCCTCCGAAGCGCCTCGATGAGGCGCCGGAATGTCCCGTTCTCCGGGAGCTCGACCCTTCGCGTCCGGAGGCGGATCGCTTCCGGAGACCGGGTTTTCAAAAGAAGATATCCTTCCCGGTCAGGCAGGTGGGCAATGCCTTCAAGAGCGAGTGACCGCTCCTCTTCGGTGGAGTAGACGCGTGGTTCCTCGAAGGGATTCAAGCTCGGGCGCTTCCGCCGGCCAGTGACTGGGAGGGCCGAGCGCAAAAATTGTGCATCGCGCGGGGTGGAGCGCAAGGTGAGCGACCAGCGAATGTTAGTGTGCAAAGTTTCCAGCACCCTGGCGTCAGGGACCGCAGTCGAGATGTTCTGACAGAGGAAATGAAAAAAGGTCCCGAAGGACCTCGCCATGGTGCAGACATCATGGATATCCTCCTGCTGCTTTCGCGTGAGGAAGAAGTTCTGCGCCTCATCCGCAAGCCACAGGTACGTGACGGGCGGCTGGTTGGGCCGCGCGAAGATCGCCTGGCGGATGTCGGAGAGCACGAGTCCCTGCAGTAAGAGCCGGACGCCCCGGGTAATCGTCGGCCCCGCGCAATTTACCAGTACGATCTTCCCTTCGTTCTGCAGCCTTCGGAAATCCGGCGCTGTCGAACCCGCAAGCGCGAGGCGCACGCCTTCCGAGGCAAAAAGCGAATCCATGCGTGCGCGTAAGGCCGCGATGGTCTGTTTCCCTTCCTCGCTGAAGTGATGCTGGAAGTAGTAGCGCACTTCGGCGTTTTTTGACCGCCCGACGAGCTTCCTCCGCAAGCTCTCGGAGGAGAGCACCTGGTCGAGGTAGGTGAGCGGCAGCCCGAACTCGGAGAGGATGGCGAGCGCGTTTTTGAGCACCGTGGCCCCGCGGAGCGACAGCTTCTCGCCTGAGGGCAGGAGCTCCCGCAGGGTCTCGAGGCGACTCGTTATGAAAAAATCCGTTTCGGTGTACGGCCAGCGCGCAAGGATGTTGTAGGGGCTCACCGCCTCGCGGGAAGAGAAGTCGATGACCACGATGCGCTCAAGGAGCGACTCCCGCTCGGGCCCCTCGAGCTCGCGAACGCGCTCCGCTAAGAAGTAGAGCGCCCGCTCAAAAAGCTCCCCTTTGGCGTCGAGCACCCCAAAGGCGAGGCGCCGAAGGCGCGGCAAGAGCCGCACCATGGCCTCGACGAGAATGCAGGCGGCCATGCTCTTCCCTGCCCCTGTTCCCCCGGTGGTTATGCCTGAGCCCTTCACGAGTTCCTCTAAGGGAACGACGACGGGTTCACCCCAGGGAGTCGCGCCAAGATGCACCTTTGGCCCGGGGTCGGCGCGGAGCGCCGCCAAGACCTCCGTAACGTTGCTGCGGGAGGCAAGGATCGGACCCCGAGCAAGGTGCCGGAGGTACGTGTCCGTTTGGCGGGCGATGCGTTTGCGGGTCATCCGGTCAAGAATTGCAAGCGTCTTCATTCCTCATCCTCCTCGATGTGGGGGAGTAGGGGTGTTCGTTCAGCACCGCGGGTATTGCGCGGCCTTTGAGACTCTCCCATACGGTGCTCGCGGATGAGATAGGCGGTGACCGAGAGCGGGGCCAGGCCAAGGAGTACCCAAAGACCGGCCCTGGGCGGGAGTGTGACGGAGGCGAGTCTTCGGATGAGCTCGGAGCCTACGATGATGAGTACGAGCCCCACCGCGAGGAGCTTGAACATCGACTTCACCGCCCGTTCGGGGTCCAAAAAATTGTTCAGGCGCATGTGGTTTGAATCCCTCCTTAAAAGGAAAACACTGACGTACCTCTTCTCTATGAAAGACGACGCGAAAAGAACCCTACTGACAGGTTATGGGAGGTGTGCAGAGTCTAGCGGATGATGGCGAGACTCAAAAGGGCAAGAAGGAACGCAAGGAGCGCGGCGAGGGACATATAGAAAAAGAAGCGGATTGTCACAAGGAAAATGCGCCGGAGTACCGCGGCGAAGAGGATCGTGAGAAGGAGTAGTATGCCGGAGGCGCACATCCTGGATTCTCAGCTCATGAAGTTCTTCGGCACCTCACGTGGAGCGGACGCGCTTTGCCGAATGGCAAAACAAAGAGACCGGAACCCCAGACGAAGGAGTTGCCAAAGCACCGCTGCGAGTGCCAGAAGCATTGTAAGACCGAGCGACGCAAGGGGCGTCAAAAGCTCCCCAGTCCAGCATCCCTTGGACGGCGCACAAGGACCAAAATTCAGCCAAGAGAAATCGCGTCTTGGTCCATTCACGCGCCTTGATCCGTCTCTGCTTCCTGAAGCTTTCCAGTCTTCGTTCATGTCATTACCTATGAGGCTGGGTGTGCGGAAGGTTGCCGAACGAGATCCTCCCCAAGGGTCTCGAGCTTCGACTCGTCACAGACCGCGCATCCCTTTTTGACTCGGGCAAACGTGACCGCGAGCGGTTGTAAGGGGAGGTCGTATCCGGCGATATTGACGATCCAGAGCGTGTGCTCGTAATCGATGAGGTTCCGGCCTCGGTCGTCTTCCGGGTCGAGGAGTCCGAGGATTATTTGGAATGCGATCCCACAGATGACGAGGATATTAGGCCATAGCCCCGCCTGAGACGGTACTTTTGTCCCGTCGTAGTTCGGGTCCGTGTACTTTCGGGGATCATCGGCGGGAAGTGGTGCCGTATCCCTGCGGAATCGCGCGAAGCACTCAAAGCACGGAGTCTTGGCAGGGATGACGTAGAGGATCTCGCCGACGGATGCTTCGCCCCAGCAGCCAGCGTAGAGAGCCGGAACCCCCTCGGTAAGCGAGAGCGAGTTCAACATCGACTCACAGCCGAACGAATCTGTCGCGCCGATGAGGATGTCAGGTTTTCTCCCGTTGAAAATGTCGGCGGGCCTCACATTCCTGAAGTCTTTTGAAATCGCGTGGACTTCGGCTTGGGGATTTATAACCTTGATTGCGCGCTTGACGGCTTTGACCTTCAGTTGGCCGACGCTCTCGCGGGAGAGCATATGGCGGCCGATATTCTCAAGCGCGAGTTTGTCCGGGTCTATCAACGTGAAGTGCCCGACGCCGGCGCGCGCCGCCATGAGCACAAGGGCACTTCCGCCGCTCCCGAGGCCGACGATAAGAATGTGCTTTTCCTTGAGTCGTTCTGCCTCTCGTGGATTTCGGGCAAAGACAGGGTCTATGGCGGTTCTCATAGGTTCGCTTGTCACGTGTTTTTCCTCCTCACCAGAGAGACGACCTCGAGAAGCCATCCCTGACATCGCGAGCCCGATTCCCTTCCCTTTGGGAATGGGTGTCATGCTCCGGCGCTAACGCCTGGCGGTTTTGAACCGCGACGAGTCGGGCGCTCCGCACAACCTCTGCATCGGTTGGGACGCGCTCTATACGCATCTTGCATCCTTCGGTGGCGCTCCCGAAGTAGTAGGGGTGAATGTCGACCTCTGCGTGGCGTCGCTGCATCACACCCGCGATGAACTCGCGGGGACGAGCCGTATCCGCAGCACCCCCCTCGAGAATCTGCCGCACGGTCCGCCGGTCGCCGCCCGACAGCCACGTCATGCCGTGCGGATGGACGTGGAGTTCTCCCAACCACTTAATGGAGGGGAGCGCACTCCTCAGGGCGTTATAGACCTCGCTTGTATAGTCGTTATCGGCTGAATAGTGAGCGGGCTCGTGTGTCGCACGCGGCCCGGGGCCAGCAATAGCAAGAACCACCCGGTGCTCACCAACGGCGGCCCCGAAGAGAAAGACTCCGGTTTCGTATCCATCCTCGGTCCGGGAAACCACCTCACAGATATCACCAAAAACCTCGTCAGGAAGGACCAGTGTCGTTTGGGATTCCATAGGCTTCTCGTTAGTCGAACTCATCGAGGTACCTCGCAGCGATGAGCAAAGTGTTCGCAAACGTTCCCCGCTCGGGATTCCAGACTCGTCCGTCGCGCTCGTAGCAGAGTCGGCCGTCATTGATCCAATGGTGCGGCTCAGGGTGTGGGCTCATGTACACCGCAGGCTCATACGCGGGGTACGCATAGACACCGGCCTGGATCGTGATGTCGTAGATACGGCCGGTTCGCTTTCCTGCGAGCTTCCCGCGAAATCCGATAACGCCGTTTGTGGCAAACGGCGGGAACTCCTGGAAGACGTTGTTCATGAGTCGACACTCAGCCTCCCAGCGTGCTTTGCTCACCATGGTTCCGTTCTCCTTTTCTAAAAACCAGGTGGCGGCCCGGAGAGAGCCGCCGCCTGGGCAGGTTGTTGTGGGTTAGAACCACTTCGTCTTCGGGAGTTTGACTCGCCGGGACTCCGTGGCTTCGGAAACTCGCTCGTCGAGCTCTGGCGTATCCGGTCGAGCTTCGACTGTTGCTTCCTCACCGTCGACGCGGATTTCAGGAACGTCATCGCGCTTGCGGCTAAAGATCGACACTGTTGAGTTCTCCTTTCTGCCCCCTGTCAGAGCACGGGCGTAAGAACGCCTCTCTTACAAAGCTCCCGAGGATGTTTTCCCCCATCCGCTCCCGTCGGCCAAGATGTAGAGGACGAGGCCTCCGGGAAGTCTGCGAATGAGTGCTGATCTGCCCCTCGGGAAACGTTCATAAGTCCACAAGCCAAATGCCATCCGCGCTGGTTCGTGCGGCGGCATCGCGATCCACATCAACCCCCACTCCTCGCCGTCCTCAGTGACGGCACCGTACCAGCAGTCAAAGACGTGTTTGATGAGCACCACCGTGCCTGCGGGTAGGACACCGCGAACCGGTGTCGCGCGGTTCGCATTCTCGTGGAGCGTGGTCTCCTCGTGCAGAACCACTCTCTCCCATGCGGGAGGTAATTCAGTCCATCGCTCGATGATGCGCTCGTGGACCAGGGCAGGCGGTTCCTCGGCAATCGGCACTCCTATCTGGAATCGGCCAAACCCCCACGACTGTCCGTCGGCGGACAGCACAAAGAACTCGTCCGGGTTGTTGCCCCTGGCGCGCATCAGCACCTCCGCGCCCGGGAGGATCTGGCCGTTCGGATATTGAAGCAGCGCTTGCCCGTTTCCCTGGTAGACCCGCCGTAGCCAGCCAGGAGGTAGCGGCCGACGGATGTTCGTGTCGAGCGACTCAGGAAAAGCTACACAGACGTACCCCCAGCCAGTGCCGCTCGAGAGCGCTGCGGCATGCCAGAGATAGGCACTCATGCCGGGCTGCGGCGCGTCGTTCGAACAGGAGCCACCGGCAGGCACGATGCGTATCAAGAGCTCAGTACCTGCCTGTATCGGCCCAACAACCCGCGCACCGAGCCATGCATTTGCGAAGAGCACGGCATCTCGTGTGAAGGCCGTCCGTTCCCACCCTGGTGGGAGGAGTTCTGCGGGCGGCGCGGACTTGGCGGGAGAGGGATCGGGAGGTTGAGATAGGCCTGCGCCAGCATTGGCCGTCACGGATTGCCAAGGTCTCTCTCCTTGAGTCGGTTGCGGCGCATGGCGAGGCTGCGGCCCGGCTGAGAGAGGGACAGGAGGCCGCGGAGTTTCTCTTTGCACTGCGGGGCCGGTCGACCCTGCGAGTCCAACAAGGAGGAGTCCCGCAATGAGTATCCCGAAAAGCGCGCCTGCCCCGCCCGGCTGGGGATGCGGGGTGCGTCTTGCGGCAAACCGCCGGCGGGACCCGGGAGCCCGGCGCCCCTCCGCCCGAGCGACAAGCTCAGCCTCTTCGGGGGTGAAATTGAGCTCGTCGTCACCGTGGAACACGTCACAACCTCCTATTGCTCATGACGACGCTTGCTCCGTCCCCCTGACATAGCTCCAAGGCACTCGACGTTCGGTGCCTCGGCGCTCGAAAAAGGTTGTCGCCCATGAGCCCGTGGGATATATAAAAAGCCGTCCTCGTTGGTGAGGATCGTGCGTTATTCTTTATGAGAGTAGTTTACCACTTAAATGGGTAAGCGTAAAGCGCGTATCCGAGCGGCCGCGGTCGATCTCAAGGCCATCGGCCGCCGCATCCGCGAGATCCGGGGTTTTGAACTTACTCAGGCAGAATTCGGACGGATCCTCGGTATTGCGCAGACGCAGCTTTCTAAGTACGAGCTTGGTCAGAGCGCGCCGACGCTCGAGATACTCCTCAAGCTGCGGGCTTATTCCGGAAAGGACATTGATTGGATTCTGACTGGGGAGGCACCCGAGAGATGAGCCTCGTCAGTCGGGAGACAACAGGACCCAAGACTGAAGCGTTAGTCTGCAGCGTCGGGAGTATCTCTTGTGGCTTCTGCCGAGCCTCTTCTCGTGCAGCTTTCGCCAGAGTGCAATTATGACCCATTCTCGCGGACTTCTTTCAGCATCCTTTCGAACTTCTCACACGGGGATATTATTTCGTAGTTTCGATACCATTTTCTTTCTCTTCCTGAGAGTGGTCGCCAATCAAACGGGAACAGCATATGCTCCTCTGAACCGCAGTAGGTGCAGGTATCTTTCTCCATGTTGCTCCTCCTTCCTGTGAAGAGATGGGTTTAGTGTTCCAACGTGGGTTCGCTCCGCGCTCTCGACGCTTCGCTGTTTTCTTTCTCCTGGGGAAACAACCAACGGAGTAGGTCAAACCTGGGTCCTCATGAGAGATGACGACCGGAGCGAGGATGAACTGACAGGCACCGCGAAAGAACCTCGAGACCTCATGAATTCCGACGACACAAACGATGCTGTCTTGACAGGAAATCTCCGGCGGTGGAGTGCCCAGAGGGGGGAGTGGTATAGGCGTAGGTCCCGCCGCCAAAAAGAAGATGGCGGTACTCAAACCTTGAAAACTCGGAGTCCCGTGCGCCGTGCCCCAGTAGAGAAGAGGGCGCCAGGCCGTCGCCGCTGATATGCGCTGGTACCAGAGCGTCCCTTCGAGCGTCGACTCTGCACCGATTCGGGAGTAAGGAGCTGCATCGCAAAGAGTTCTGCGACGAGCTTTCCGAATCGCACCGGATCTTTTGCGTGCAAGAACTCGGCAACGGAAACTCTCATGAAATATTCCTCCTTGTTCGAAGATTGGAGGCGCCAGGCGACCCTGGCTGTGCCGGGGGGTCAAACCTGGGTGCTCATGAGAGTTGACGACAGGAGCGAGGGTGGTGTGACATCCTGCACAAATCTCAAAGGAGATGAGAACTCGGGGAGGATGCTCTGACACTTCTCCGGCGTCACGTGCGGTGGACTAATTTCTTTTGTCTCAACTCCAGTGAAACATCAGTTTTTGGCCACGGTAAAGTAGCGCCTCTATTTCCCTTGCAGCAAGTACTGGGGAACATTGTTTGCAGTTCCCTGTAGCAAGGACGACGGAAGAAGGCTTGCGCTGACAGGTTGACGGCTATCGTGGGCGTGGTAAGGTAGAGGTACGTTTCCACCGCATTATCCCTAAACAAAAAGTGTGCCTGAGTTCAGCGAGGGAGGTTTCTCTCCCGAAGAAGCAGAAACAAAATCCAAATCCTCAGAACCCGTCTCTGCGGCGCCTTCCGAAATGATTGAGCATCACGCTCCACAACGAGGAGAGGTTGATGAAGACGCAATTCTCCATGAGGTGAGGGTGCGTGATAAGAAGAGAGTTGAACTTCTGGAGGGCGCAGAGCTTCAGCTCCGCCTTGCACTTGCGGAGAACCCGCAACAACTGCAGAAAGATAACCGACCAATTGGAGAGGAGCGGGATGCCCCATCTCGTCGCCTGTTTGATTTGGAGGTGTCGCTCGCTGAACTGGAGAAATTCAAAGATCAACTCCCGAAACGATACAAAGCGGCTACTGACAAGGTGGTCGAAGAAGCGGAGTTTGTGAAAAAGATTCTTGAGGATTATCGTTCCTGGGCCCAGGACGAGGCTCGCGATAGCCGCTTCGTCATCAAAGAGAGTCTCCTCGGTATTCTTTTGAAGCTGCGGCGAATTGATCCCGATCATTTTCCGCAAGATCTTGCTGACTTTACCGATGAAGAATTCAGGCTGATGGCTCTTCCGCAAGTACGCTGGTACTGGGACGGTCTTCTCCGGGAGGCTAAACTTGCGGAATATGACCCGGATCGCTTCCGTAGACTCTTCGGCCACCAGTATCCAGCTCGGCGCATTGCCGAGGAAAGAGCTGCTTGGGCACGTATCGACCAGGAGAATCAAAACCTGAGTAACGGGCCTAACTGTACGAAGGCCTGGGAAACAATCGAACGGGCCCTTCAGAAAACGGGGCAAGAAGCAATAGGGGTATAAGCGAAACCCCAAGTTCGCTCGCTCGGTGCAAAGCCCGTCTCTTGTCGAAAACTAATAAGTCGTCAGACCCGCTTCTGGGCGTCCTTGTAGCTAGTTGACTTGACCGATTAAACGAGCACAAATTCAATAGCACCTGCCTGAAAGCAGGTGTGTTTGAGGCTAGAATTTGTAGAACCAAACTTTGAACCCGGACTATATTGTGCTCTGGGTGATCCGCCTTTCCTGAAAAAGCTCTGTGATAAGGAACTTTGACCTTGGAAGGAGGTATCTTGGAGTCCGGGTACGTGTCCTGCTGCAACCGCAGATTCGGTGGTGGCTAAACCGCAGACGGCCAAGGGGAGTGGTGAGCAATGGACAGTAGTTATGAGTCGCAGCCCGAGGATCTGACAACACGTTACCCGGGTTACTGGCTGGTCGTGTGCAGCGGCCTTGAGGCCGCGCACGCGCTCCTTAGCCTCTCGTCCTCTGACGAGCTCTGGGAGTTGCTTGAGAGGTTTCCGGTGCTTGCTTTGCCGGAGTTCACTAGCGCCGTAGAAGCATTGGTGAGCAATACCAGAGATGCTCTGATTGAGCAAAAATGCTCCCTAAGAATTGAGCTTCTAACGAAGGCGTGCGCACTTTTTCGCGAGGACATCCCCGACTTCTACGCCTCCCTGCTGGCCAAGTGCGGCTCGGCCTTGACTGAAGAACACCGCGGCGACCCGAGGATCAATCTGCGCCGAGCTGCCGAATTGTTCGGCGAGGCACGCTCGCTGCTCCCGCTGGAGCATTTGGATATTGTGACTACCCTGAGGAATGAGGGCGTCGCGCGAACTCGTCTCGCTGAACTCGGTGAAGATGCACGGGCGAACCTCGAGGAGGCTTTGCGACTCTTTCGCAAGGCTCAAACGCTGGCCTCGAAAGGCACTTCAGAGTATGCCCATTTTCTATTAGACGAAGGCATCGCTCTGATTGAGATGGCGGACTTAGGAGTCGATGCACGACCCAACTGCGAGGAGGCACTTAGGCTGCATGACGAGGCGCACTCTATTCTGTCGCCGGATGATCCGGAGTTTGTCCGTCTCTTGATGCACACCGGCGTCATTCATAAAAGACTTGCTGATTTGGGGCTGGACGCTGAGGTGCACTTGAAAGAAGCAATCCAGCTATACGACGAATCCCGCATCAGTCTTCCTTCGGACGACAATAGGTTTGCGCAATGCCTCGTGAATGAAGGGGGTGCTCGAGAGGGTCTAGCGAAACTCAACATCCAAGCGAAAGAGAACTTGCAAACAGCAGTTCGACTCTTTCAACAGGCTCGGTTCATCTTTCCTTCGGACAGTCCATCTTTCGCACGGTGTCTGATGAACGAAGGCAACATACGCTATGAGCTTGCCGAAAAGGGAATCGAGCCGCAGCAAAATCTTCTTGAGGCAGTGGGCCTTTACGAAAAAGCCCGCAAAGCATGCCCCTCAAACAGCCGGCCGTTTGCCCATTGCCTATTGAACGAAGCCAGCCCCCGATGGCGTCTCGCGGACCTAGGTATAGAAAAAGAAGAGAATTTGCGGAGAGTACTCGCGCTCTACGAAGATGCTGGACGTCTTCTTCGGGAGTTTGGCTCCAATGTGGAAGCCCTCGCAGCTTACCAGGGATTGATCGAAGTAGCGGCGCTCCAAGACGATTGGGAAAAAGTAAGGCTGGCTTGTAGAGAGGGAGTTCAGGCCTTAGAGGACGTGAGAGCGTCAACGCTACTGGTTCGCGACCGGCAAGCATGGATGGAACAAAACATTGGTTTCTTCAGGGGAACAGTCGAGGCGTGTTTGCGTCTCCAGCGCTACGAAGAAGCCGTCGAATACGTCGAGAGAGGCCGGAGCCGTGCCCTTGTGGACGCTCTCTATATGGAAGAGATGAGGCCACTCAATACCTCTGATCAAGAAACCGAGAACTACCGATCGCTCAGAAAGCATGCTGAAGAACTCGAGATGCTCCTGTCTCGGGCTGAGAAGGAGAGCCTTGAAGGCAAAGGCAAACCCCAAGATCACCTTACAGCCCTGATGAAAGCGAGGGCAGAGACACTGCGAGGCTTGCGGTATTTGGAAGAGGAACTCCGCCACGGGGATCCCGATTTCTTCGCGCTAGCCAGGCCGCTGCCTCTGAGTGAAATGTCTGACCTTGCCAAAGACCTCCAGCGCACGCTTGTCCTTCTTTGGGTGGGGCCGCTGCAGGCGGCAGCCTTTTTCGTGACCCCATCCGGGGAGTTCGACCATCTCGTCGTGCCTGGATTGACAGATAAAGTTCTCAAGGAGTGGGTCCTGGGTGGCGCAGACCGCCAGCCGGGACACGAGTGGATACAGACCTATCTGCTCTACCGAAACGGAGATATCGGCGAGAGGGTCTGGATGCGCCAGATGGATCAGACGCTCGCCGAAACCTACGAGAGGCTAATGGGGCCAATTCACCTCTGGCTAAAAAGTCGCGGGGAGAAACGAGTGGCCTTGGTGGTGGCGGGATATCTTGGTCTACTGCCTCTTCACGCGGCATCATGGCTGGAAAACCAACAGGTCCGCTACCTGCTTGAGGATTTGGAAGTCGTATACGCCCCATCTGCCTGGGTATTGAAGCGCTGCGCCGAAAGGGTCCGGAAGCAATGGATGCCTGTGCTTGGGGTCGCTAACCCTGAAGTGAAAGGTTTGCCGCCACTTCCATTCAGTGAGTGGGAGGTCGAGCAAATCAAAATTCTCGTCGAAAAAAGGAGACAGCCAAAGAAAGCCTTAAACTCTCTGCGCGGACCCGAGGCGACACTCGAGAAAGTCCTGGAAGCACTGCCCAGGCATCCTCTTGTCCATTTATCCTGCCATGGGCAATGGAACTTCGATGATCCTCTCCATTCGGCACTCCAGCTGTCGGGGGGCGAGCTAACTCTTGCACACCTGCTTTGCCGGACGCGGCTAGATGCAGGACGTCTCGTTGTACTCTCCGCGTGCGAGTCCGGCACAGGACACAGGCCCGAGAGCACCGGCGAAGAGTATCTCGGCCTCCCAGCTGGTTTCATCTTGGCCGGCGCAAAGACAGTCGTAGGCTCGCTCTGGCCTGTCTTTGACCCTCCGACAGCACTGCTGATGGTGAAGTTTTACCAAAACCTGTTTGAGGGAGCCGGAATAGCTGCGGCGCTGCGCCAAGCGCAATTGTGGCTCAAGGACCTCAACCGTGATGAGGCTGCGAAACAGGTGGAGCTTTCCGTAGAGACTCTTGTGCCCAGACTCTCCCAGACAATAGTGGAGAGCTATCGAACACAGCTTTTGCAGCTGGGAGAAAGACCCTTTGCTCATCCTCACTATTGGGCCGCTTTTGAAGTCTTCGGGTCGCCCGAGCCAATTATTCAGGGAAACTCTTAATTAGAGATCACTGATTTTGGTACGGGCTATCTTTTCAAGCGAGAAGCTTCTCAGGCCCTTGGCAAGGGGCTAACCGGAAGACTCCCAGCGGTGCCCGCTCTGCCTATGACGGTACAGGTTGTTCTGGAATTCGAAAGGGCAGGTAGCTCTCGCTGCCATCAAGCGTAAGGACAAGAACGCAGATGTCGCGAGGCATCTCTTCACGATCGAGAACAAATTGCGTGTTTCCATGCTCATCTGTCTCGGTCGCAAATAACTCTTCGCCCGTCTCCGCCAAGACCGACACCTTCAATGGGACACTGCGAGGCGTTTTATATCCAGCGATGTCGTAGGACAGAGATCCTTCAGAGGTAAGACTGAGTTGGATGCTGTACGTATTCTCGCCAACCTCAAGCTCAAAGGCTTTTGAGAATGGCTCGGTTCGCCGTTCTCCGCGCGTTGCAAAGGCAAGTTGTTCTCCCACGATTTTCACCGAGCCAATGAGCGTACCGGGGCTATACTGTTTACTGAGGTCAACGACAAATTCTCTGAGGCGCTCGAGAAGCCCGTGCCAAGATTCTTCGCGAGACAAACGCCTCAAGGCATAGAACTCTTCTTGGCAGTCGTCACAGAAGAGGAGATGCGCGCGGAGGTGCCGTGCGGTCCTCTCATCGACCTTGCCCGCCTCGTAGGACACCAGGGTCGATGAATCAGGACACGGCTCCTTGGAGGTAAATTCTTCCTCCCCGAGTTCGCTGAGGCCCTCGTTGAAGCTCTTGACGAGCGAGATGTAATCCCGACACGCCTTGCAAGTCTCCAGGTGCTCCTCGAGGGCCTGCTTCTCCTTCGCCTCTACCACACCGTCAACGTAGCGGAGGAGATCTTCTCGCGGATGCGTTTTCCACAAAGCCATGCCGCTCTCACACCTGCCCAGGTCTCACAATGCCGTACATGCGCCTGAGGTCTGCGGCGATGTCCTCATAATCCTTATTGAGGAGGCGATAGCATGCTCGTTCTTTCGCCGCCCGTTGCCGCTCCGTTGTCGGTGCGCCGTGGAAACGCTCAACGAGCTTCTTAACCGGCCACTTCCTCCAGTACCGTAGGCGGATCATGGCAGCACACGTGGCGTCCTCGTCGGAGTTTTCGGCATGGCGCGTAAGGACCTTGCGAAAAATGGACTTCCGCTCTTGTTCGACCTGCTTCCACTCCACGGGCGCGGCGGGATCAAGGGGACTCGTGCTATACCAAGAGCGGAAATACTCGTAATCGGAGCGCTCCTCCAGAGGCTCATCGAAATCGACCGGTCCCGGCTTTCGTCGAATGCGCAATTCGGGGAGCTCCAAGAGCGTCTCTTCTGTAACTTCCGGGAGTCTCTCTTGCTCATCTTCTTCAGGCGGTTTCTCAATACTCACTTCGATTATTTTTCGTTTTCTCCGGCTTTGGGTGAGGATGCGGCGTTCGTCGAGCATCGTCTTAGTTGCCAATTCGCGAAGCCAAGCCTTGAAGCTTCGGGGCGAGTCCAGTTCTTTGAACCCGCAGATTCGGTTCTTGAAATTGTCACGGGCTCTTAGATAACTCGTATGCGCAAGGTCTCCCGGGTCAAAGAAAGCGGGACAAAGACTCCGACTTATCCTCACGAGAATTTCGTACGCGGTCTTCTCGTGACGCCGCCACAATTCCTCAATTGCTGCGCAATCTTTTTCGTCCGGGCAAAAGCGCTTGATGAGCTCCTTATCGGAGAGCGCGCGCAGATCGGCTGGCTTCCCGGTTTCTGCTTCGATGCTCATACGCGTCCCCAAACCTGCGGCGGTAAGTGCTGCGGAGTTTGTCACAAGTTGCAGGAACCATTCAAGAGATATCTCATGAGGCCACGACTATGGGCATGCGAACTACAGGACGTTGTGTGGTAAGGAGAGTTCGCCACAAGGCGAACTTTTTTTGTCTATTCGCGCATTCGTACGAATGCTAGGCTGCCATGTTACAAGGCTAACGCCGCGAACCATGAAACTCTCTCCGTCCGGCAACATTTTCCTTGGATTGGTGCTCATCGCGCTTGGCATTGCTCTCCTCGCCGAGTTTTCTCTGACGAAAGCCGTGTTCTACGTTAGCGCTGTGTTCCTCAGCGTTCTTTTATTCTTATAACCGCTTCCCTTTATGTCTTTAGCGAATGGCCAACCAAAGGAATACACCCTGTCCGTGAGCACAAATAACATCCATGAGGCAATCGCTTCGGTTGCCGATGCCCTATATGCACTGGTTGAAGAGGCCCTCGCAGCCCACGAGAACCACGAAGCTGAGGAGTGCGAGTTTGAAACGTTTGCTCGGGACGTCCTCGGCGTGCTTTCTGGGCATGCCGATCAACTCTCTGGGGAGCGTGTCTCCTGGGGCGACGAGGACGCAGCCAGCGATCTGCTCGATGAGTAACGGACCACCCAAATACGCGATCATCGTCGATGGAGATTCCCTCGATGAAGCTGTAGAGGAGGCCGCGCACTTACTGTACCTTCTGCTTGGCCGCGCGCTACGTGCGCACCGCCGAAATCAAGCTGAAGACTGCGGATTCGAGGACTTCGCCTTAGAAATGTTGGCCGTACTTGTAAAGTACCGGAGTGTTTACAGCCGCGAGACACCCAGAGGATCCAGTGAGGAATAACCCTTTAAGCGTACCCGAAACAATGCTCCCCGAAGAAGCTATCGAAGAGTTCAAAGATATCTACTTCCGTCTCTACGGAATGCGGCTATCAGACGCAGAGGCGAGACGCCGGGCCGAGAATATTGTGCGGCTCTATGAAGCAGTATATGGGCCGGACCCTACTGGTCCTATCCGGGATGAAGAAGATGAATGAGGAGAAATAAAAACTCGTTCGTGCCCCGTTAAGCAGTTGGCGGCCGAACTTTTTCACGGTTAACTGACAGTAGACGCAAACCCAGAGTTGACAAACGAACATTCCGGCGTAGTTCAATGGTAGAGCAGCGCGGTGCTAACGCGTTGGTTGCCAGTTCGAGTCTGGCCCCCAGAGCTAGGCCAGAGAAGGTAAAACAAAGAAGTTCGCCAACCGGCGAACTTTTTGAGTCTATTCGGCGCTGTACAAATTGTGGTCTGATAGGAACTACCACTCCCGCACAAGCGCAAAGTGCTTGGGATTTCTCACCGCGAGCTGCATAAGTGCGGTTCGAATATCGTCCAATGCCCGGAGCCTAGGGCGTAATCCGACACCAAAAGTGTCGGATTGTGCCTTTTTAGAGCCAATTTTCGGAGGTTCGAACCTGTCTGAAATAGGCCCTTGGACCCTTGCAAGTGTTTTAACCGGGACAAGCGAATTTTGCAGGTCAATACTGAGCTTTTTGTCCTTTAAGAGGGGGTTCGAACCTAGGGTGCTGAGGATGCGCCTTCTCGTCTCGAATGGCCCGGTCTGAAACTTCTTTTTGGCGTCAAGGACGAAGCTGAACATCTCATCTGCGGTTTCAAGCCAGCGATCTACCTGCTGACTGCTGTCTGCGAGCAGTTGCTCCACACGGAGCTTCTCCTTAAGGAGGGAGGTCTTCTTGGGGAGAAATTCATCTTGGGTGATCTCTCTCGCTGCTCGCATGTCGATCAATTCGTTGATTTTACCCACGCACTCTTCAAAAGCTGCACGCTGGGAGGTCATAATAGCGTTTCGTGCGGCAACCTGCCCTCCATGTTTGCTCCGAAACCATTTCGAAGCAAATTCCTGAACATCAGTCTGAATTTGTATTTCGTCCAAAAGACGCATGATCTGCGCTTTCAGGTTGGTTTCTTCGACGGAGGCCTGGGTGCAATTCGGGTCTCTTTTCTTAGTGCAGTGGTAGTAGACGTACCGGTGAATGTTTCCATTTTTCTGACGTTTGACTTTCTCCTCGGCGGTCACCATGCAACCGCATTCGCCGCACCTGATCATGCCAGCGAATTGAAAAACACGCTTTTTAGTGAAGGCCATGTGACGAGGCCTGCCTCTACTGCCGAGCAAGACTTGGATACGGTCATGCTCATCTATCGAGATCATGGGTTTATGCGCGCCACGATACCAGTTGCCGCTTCCTCTCGGGTACTCGAAGATGCCTGCATAGAAGGGGTGCGTCAAGACGCGGTAAAGATTGGACCTGCTTAGTGGTTTGCCGTTGGGCATCTTGAACTTCCACTTTTCGTTTGCAATGCGGAGTATTCCAGCAACCGCACATGTTCCAGTGAGAAACAACTGAAAAATCTTGTGGACAAGCGGAAATCTCTTCGGATCCGGCTTTATTGCCCTCTGGCCATGGTCGACAAAGGGCTCGTTCATATACCCCAAAGGAGCTGGCGCAGGGTAGATGCCTCGCTCAGCCTTCGCTTTAAGGCCGCGCTTTACGTTGATTCCCTTGTTATCGTTCTCAAGTTTGGCCTGGCTGCACAACAAATTTAGGAGGAACTTGTCGTTGGGCGTGTTCCGGAAAACTTGTGTAGGTGTGACGACCTCGTGCAGCTTGCCGATATCGAAGAGGTAGATCAGCCTACCCGTATCCACTGAATTTCGAGAAAGTCTGTCTGCATTCCAGGCGATGACCCCTTGAGCTTTGCCAGCTTCGATTTGATTCAAGACCTCGTCAAATATAGGGCGACCAGGAGCCTTGGCGGACTGGGCCTCAGTCTTGAGGGCTAGTACCTGAAGGCTGCTTCGAGTCGCAATCTGCTGGAGTTCACCTACCTGCGAATCAATAGAAAGGACCTGTCTGTCTTCCGACTCTGAGGATTTTCTGGCGTAGAGAAAGTATTTAATTTGCTCTGGGTTGTTTTCCATGAAATCTCAAAGGGACGGTCTGGTTGACCCAGCTAGTGTCTCGGAGAGCTCACATGGCTGGCAGACCGCCCCTTAGAGGAGCCATGCGAAGGGGAAAAGTTCTCCGATGGGGATTTAGCTGGGTCAACACTCCCACCATAGTGTTTCCTCATAAAGTGTCAAGGCAGCTGGCTTGTTGAGAAGAGATGGAGGTTTTGGTGTCTTCAAGGGAGAACTCGCGTCAGGGCAAATATGGCAGCGATGATGAGTACAGCCAAGATTTCAGGATTTGCCTGGAGGTCGGAAGCGAGGTCCCGCGCTTCTTGACCGAGCCGATAAACGAGGTAGATAAGGGCGCCGATGAAAAGGCCGACAAGTCCAGCAGTAGGGACGAAAAGCCAGTACCAGTTACCGAGCTGCTTCTTCGGCGCAAGGTGCTGGCTGAACTCGGACGTAAGGAACGTGCGACCCGGACGCGGCGGAAGTCCGTCAGTTGCGTAGGGGGGTTGCGGAGGCTCCGGTAGCAGCGCATCAGCGGGTGAAGGGAAGGCGTCGCGTTCCGGGACGACGTCAAGGGAGCAGTTTCCTTTTGAAGACCGCCAGTAAGCGTTGAAAAGTCCGTTCGTCCGGAAGGCATCGAGGGTGGCGACCCAGAAACTGTCCGCAGGGAAGAGTTTGAGAAGCGCTTTCGCGCGCGATTCGGACTCGGTGACAAAGAGGACGCGGAAGTAGTCCCTGCCGAATTGCATTTGAAACGCACCTGAGCGCTGGTAGTGAAGGTAGTTTTCCATCTTTTCGAGAAGGTAGGCGCGGTTCTCTGTGCCCGGAGCGCGTTCAAGTTCCAAGAAGGCAGCGTAGTGCCTGCCGGCCTTTTCGTATTCGAGATAGCCATCAGGGCGGATGGGGAGGCTCGGCGCGCCGGCCCAGCCGGCTCGATCCGGGTCCACCCAGCGAGTCAGGTGATAGTCCTGGTCGGGCGCGCGCAGGAAACCGATGTGGATCCAGGTGAGATCGTAGAGGTGCCGGAGGTGAGAATCGGCCAAAGATGCGGCGCGGCGTCTCTGTTCCGTGAGGGGAGCGCGATCCCGATTGAGCAGCTCTGCGGCCCGGTCGCCAAGGTAGTAGAAGACAATGTCTGGTGACCAGCGGTCCCGCGGATCGCGGCGTGACAGATACCCTGCATCGACGAGAAGGGCCAGGCGTTGATTCGTCCTGCGCTTCGAGCGAGGGATGAGCGCTTGAATCTGGTCTCTAGCGAGGAGGAAGAAGTCGTCGGCAAGGTGTGCTAAGAGCAGTAGGTCTCGACTTTGAAGGCGCATAGGTGATGGCCGGATTTGGATCGGGTATTCCCAGGGGTATTCCCGGTATAAGGAATAGACATGCGAAAGGATGAGGCGGGGAGCGGCTTTTTGGTATTCCCGGGGTGAGCCCGAAGGTATAGCTGCGGCGGGAATAGGACACTCGGGAAAAGGGGCATTAAAAGCCCATAAATTGGCAGTGGAAGAGGTCGCGGGGCGAAGAAATATACTTTATGTAGGGGAGGGGTCAGTGGCTGGCGAGGTACAAGAAGAGAAGGACAGTGATGGCGGCAAGAAGCGCGATGAGACGGAGAATGAATTTAGAGTCGATTCGAGGGGCGTGGTGGGGTCGGGAGAGTTCATGGGAGCCGCATTGGGTGCAGTAGCGGGCGTCACGGGGATTCGGATGGCGATGGGGGCAGAGCTTGAGGTCAAAAGTGGCGGCGCAGAAGCGACAAAAGAGCGCCTCGTCGGGGGATTTACGTCTGCAGTCATTGCAACGTCTCATGTGGGTGAGAATTGGTTAGGTGAGGGAGTAACGGGAGCGGAGTTCGCGAGCGATCTGGTGACGAGGTCTTGTGTGGCGGGAGTTCGAGCGAAGGCGAAGGTGAGCAAGTTGGTGAGGGGTGGGGAAGGCGGGGCGGTGAGGGAGAACGCGAAGGAAAAGGGGGGGATGGTGGCCGGGGCGGAAGTAGGCGTTGCCGTGGGACAGAGTGGTGAGTTGTTCGGTGTAAAAGTTGCGGCGGGCAGGGTCGAGTGTGGGAGCGAGGTGGTAGGCATCGTCGTAATGGAGGCGGAAGAAGAGGTGTGAGCCCATGGCGAGGACGGCTGCGCGCATATAGGGAGGGAGTTGACTCCAGAACTGTTGTCCGGTTGTGAGAGCGACGCGGTATTTTCGGGCTTCAGCGATGAGGGTGGCGATGTGGGGACCCACGAGGTTTTGGAGTTCGTCGCCGTAGACAGCGAAGAGCCTGCGGTCGTGTTCGGGGAGACGGGCCTGGGCCATGACGTCGAGAGTAAGCTTGGTGAAGAGGAGGCTGCCGAGAATGTGGGAATTCTCTTCGCCGAGGTTTCCTTTGGAGAGATTGATAATGACCCAAAGGCCCTCCCCGATGGCGGAGCGGAAGGAAAGGGTGCTTTTGGCCTGGGCGAGAATGTCACGCATGTGGGGATGGGCGAGGAATGTGGAGACCCTCGTCAGAACTGGATCGGAGACGGCGCGCTGCATGGCGGGAGAGAGCGGGTCGTAGCGAGTGCGCCAGTACTGGAGGACTATGGGGTCGGCAAGGGTGGCGAGCAGTTTTCGGCGGAATGCGCGCGAGGTGAGAAGCGGGGAGAGCTCAAGAATAGTGAGGTTGTTGGCAGAAAGCGTGTAGAGGGCGTGGTGAAGGAGCTCTTCGGTTCTGGAGCCAAAAGTATTTGCTTCCCAGCGGGAGCGGAGGACGTGGGCGAGTTCCTGGGCCTGCAGGTGGGGTGAGGTTCCGGGGGCAGGCTCGAGGGGATTGAAGCCAATACTGTTTTGAGGATCGAAGGGTTCGACGAGGACCACCCGGTCTGCGAGGTCCGGGACTTGTGCGGTGCAGGTTGCGAGAAAGGCAAGGACCCTGTCGGCAAGATCGCCATGGACGTCGAAGAGGGCAAAGCCGGTGCCGTGTACGATGTCCTGGCGGATGAGATTCTCGAGGAGGTAGGTCTTGCCAACGCCGGTGAGGCCGATGATGCCAAGGTGAGCGGGCCGTGCGGCTTCCGGGAGAATGACCGGTTCGCTGTGGTTGTCGCTGGTGGAGAGTCCGAGAATGAGATCGCGCGGTGGCGGTTGGGAAGACGCGGTATGGGGTGAAAAGAGACGAGGGAGGAAGCGACGGAGGTTCATATAATGTGAAGTGGATGTTAGCGGATGGCTTTGCGGAGTGCTTTTGCCGGACGGAAGGCCACGGTCCATGATGCGGGGATGCGAATGGCCTCGCCCGTCTTCGGGTTCCTTCCCGGTCGAGCCTGTCGGTAACGAACCCGGAAGGTGCCGAAGCCACGGAATGTGACTTTCCGTTGGTGCGCGAGGGAGTCGGCGACCCAGGCAAGAAAAGAATCGACGGTCTTCAAAACGAACCGTCGCGAGACACGCATCTCCGTTGCGACAACATCGATGAGTTTAGTTTTCGACATGGTGTGGTATCCCTCTCGGACTTCTGCGAGAGCGCACGTGAGTGCTCGGGCGCTCCGGCGGATAACCCGCGAGGCTTTCTATTCTTATTGAATAGAGCGAGTGTCGACCCTCGCTCGCGGAAAAATCTCTCTTGCGACTCGGCCTACCCCACATGAGGGCGCACCGAGGGAGAAGCGAGGGCTTTGCAAAGAACAAGCAAAGAATGGCGCTCATGCCCTCCACTCATTGGCACTTTGTCTCTACCGAACGGTGGTAGAGACTCATGCGCACCTCCAAAAGGCTACAGTCGAGACCGTGGGGAAAGGACATGCGTAGCCGGCATGACGCTCCACCGCGGCCCGTTCGATGTTTACCTGTGTTGTCCGTTACCATGGGTCTGAAGACGACACGAAACATCTTCCCTTCACTTCCCACATTTCGCAGAGAGAGATTTTTCAACGAGCTCGAGCACCGTAGCGTTGACATTCCAGCATAAGAAATATTTGCGCGACAAACTAGCCGAAAGAACTTCGGCCAGGGGCGAAGTGTCGATTGGAAATGCGGGCATGCAAAAGGCCCGCTCGAGCGGGCCCTTTGCTACTCATATTTCCAATAGTGGTCAACGGATCCTCAAATTTCCCGGACCATCTTTGCTTGTTGATAGTTCCCCAAATGATGCCCCGCTTTGCGATCAGAGCCTCTCAAGGCATCCGTGGCCACAAGGACTCCGAGCGCAATGGCGTCGAGCATCTGCTGCCAATAGGCCCGGGTTCTCGGCGGTTTCGTATAGGGGTAGAGAAACGGGTACCGGAGAACCATGGCTTCTCCCAAGGACTTGCGTGTTTTCTTGCCGAGGCAGAGGCGTTCTTTGACCGTCGTTGGCTGGTGACTTACGACGCGAAGCCCCTTTTGGCGGCCCCAGCGTTTGATTGCACCCGTGAGCGCCCGCACTAAGGGGCTTAGCCGCGCCTGCGCATAGAACGGGTCTTCGACAACGAGGACCTGTGGCTCATGGCGGTCGAAGCGGTCTTCCAGATATTGCTTTGCTCTCTCGAGAAGCAGCTTGATGGTTTTGCGCCCAGGGAAGGCTTTCACGCCAAACCAAATGAGTTCTTCTCCCTCGAGGACGGCCAGGCCGAGGTGCTGGGCGCCGGGGGCGATGGCGAGGATTCGCGGGTTTGCGGCGAGCCGCATATTAGGTGGGTCGCAGCTGGCGCGCTTCTACCCAATTCGTTTCCGGGCGTATTACCTGCAAGCTGGCGAGCGATTTCCTTTCTCTTCTCGTCGTGCTTCCGCACTACGGCGTTTCGTTCCTTGGCCTCTTCAACCTCCTCTGCGATCTCTCTCGAGTAGTTGGGGAATAACTCTGCGAGCGGCATCCCGTAAATGCACTGGAGTTTAAGAGCCGTGCGGAGGTTTGGAATGCTGTGCCCATGCTCATACTCCGAGACAGGGGAAATCGATCGGTGCCCCAAGAGTGACGCCACCCATTTCAATGGGTAACCAGCGCGCTTGCGTGCGATCCAAAGTCTATTTGTTACGTGTTTGTCCCGACGACGACCTTGGTTCATACAGTGTGCGTTATGAACACTCTATCCTAATAAACTGGGGGAAATCTTCTAGACGGAAGAATTTCGGTCAGGGGCGAACTTTGGCCCCCGGGGATGGTGTGGTCTTGATGAGAAACCCACAGAATGGCCTATATTTTATATTCTACGACATTTCAGCCAATTTGTCAATACAAGTCATTTATTTACAAGGGGTTGCGGCAGGTACTATTCTGGAAAGATAAGAGAAATCTAGAGAAAAGATAAAATCCCCCGAAATCCTATGCCAAAGCGCCCCAAAAGGAGACCCCCCAAGGCCCCGTCCCTAGAGTTCGAAAACCTAGCAGCAGTTTCGGCAACATTCACCAGCAGTACTCGGCTGGTCGAGAACAGTCTCGACACCCGAGAAGAAGTGTGGCGGCTCGGGTTCGATAACGGGTACACCATTCTCATCGGGTCTGACGGGAGGTGCCGGGTCACAGAGACGTAGAAGCTCTGGGAACATAAAACACCGCTGCTCTCAGCGGTGTTTTTCTTCCGCGCATTTTTTCAGTTGTTTGAGACCTTGGCCTCAGGCTGATAGACGCCTTTGAGGGGAAAGAACTCGAAGTAGTCTTTTTCGTCGAACCAGGCGCACTTGAAGTCTTTGAGCGGGAGCCCAGCGCGCCGGCTGAGTGCCAGGGCGTAGATGGTCAGCTGCACGTGCGCGTGCTTTTCCTTTCGGGCCTCCGGCTTGTAGTCGAGGATATGGACGTAGCCATTGCGGATCTGGAGGAAGTCGATGTGGCCCGTAATGACGGAGCTTTCGAACGTCAGATCGAATCCACGGGCGCGGTAGTACGCGATATCTTCCTTCGTCAGATAGACAGGAACCTCTACAGCTACGGTCACAGAGTCGTTGACAAGCATGAAGCGCTGCAAGGTTTCGTGGCGCTTTTTGTTCGTCGGCGCGGCCGGCAAAGCCAAAGCCGCCATGCGTGTTGCATGGTTTTCCTTTCGCGCCACCGATGGATTGATCTCCGCCGGGAAGGATGACGAGCGATGCTCCGATGCTTGGAAGAGGTGGTGCGGAAAACCGTGATCGATGCTGGTGAAGTAGCGCCTCAGCGGAGAGAATCGTTGATGTGCGGGCGAGTCTAGGAGGACCTCAAGCTTGGCCCGGTGTAATTGAAAGCGGTAGACCTGCTTGTGTTCCAGTTCGCAAGACACTATGAGCGCGTCCGGTGAGAACATCTCGCGGCAGGTGCTTCGCAAACGCATGTAGGTTGTGAGGGGCCTGTACGCACCGAGCCAAGAGCGGATTGTGCCCTCGGGGATGTCGAGGCGAGCTCGTTGTCGCAGGATGCGCTGCGTTTCCGCGAGAGAGTGGCCTAGGTTGTAGGTCCAGATCGCGTCGAGAATCAGCTTGAGCGGGTACGTTCTGTTCCTGCCCGGGTCGCCGGTGAATTTGTGTTCACATTCGCGGCATTGGAAGAGCTGGAGCGTGCGCAGACGATTGCGTCGTTTCCCTTTCCGTACGACGTACTTCGAACCGCATCCGACGCACACGGGCATTTGCTGTTGGGCTTGGGAATGGTCATGCAAGGGGGCGGAGAGCGACCTGCACGCCGGCTCTCTGCTTCTATTTGTCCACGCGGTTCGGTCGGTGTCAATGCAGATCTCGAATTTCAGCGGCGTTGGGTACGGGATCCGGGCAGGAGAGGTCTCGAATTATTGCGTCAGGTTAGGCCCCGCAAACTAGCGACTCCTGAAAGAAAATTGAGCCAAACAAGGCCACTTTTCGTGGGTGGCACAAGCCCCAGTGGTGTGGGACCGGATTCAGAAGTGGAGTTCGGGTGGTGCTGCGGATAGCACCGGACGTGACCTGGGATGACGTGCGATTGGCACGACCGTGTACTAATGGCGGTCCGAATCCAGCCATTCTTTGTGATTCGCCGCGGTGGCCCCATGACCGATTCATGCAGGATATGAAAAAGCCTGGGTATCAGGACAGAAATCGTGCCCTGGGGAAATAAAGGCCTTGTATAAGTAACCGAAAAGGATGTACGCTCTGTCGGTCATCCAACCGTTAGTTAACGGAAAGAAAAAAAAGTCGTTGAGGAGCATATGCCCGACTTGCAAATCTTATTCTGGGCTCGCGCTATTGAACGTTTACTCATCGTTGCCTTTTCAGGAGCGTCGATTTTCCTGGGCTGGAATCTCTTTCGCGTTGGTGTTCTTGATACGCAATCGGCAGAGCTAAGTGGCAGCTCATGGTCGATCAAACTTCAACGTGTTGGTCCCGGTGTATTCTTTGCCTTATTTGCAGTCGTCGGCTTCGCCTATGCGCTGAGTCATCCCCTTCAATGGTCAGGATCCCGCGACGAGCAGAGCCCTACCTCGCCTAATTCGCGCCAAGAGTTGATGGGTACTTATATCGGCAATGCAGGAACTCCTGCAGATCTTGAGAACGAGAGTCTTGCTATCAATACGATGGAAAAACTCGTGATCCCAAAGGCGATGGGGACTTCTACTTCTCATGAAAAGGAAGCAACCCAGAGAGCATTGAAGCAGTTGCAGGAAAGACGAGAGCAGTTACTCTTTCAGATTTTCGGGCCCGTAAAGAAACAATATGAGGAAATTGAAGAGCAATCTCTAGGTAATCCAAGCATTCTTAGCAAGCTTTCGCAAGCTGATCGTAAGAATCTTCGGAGATTACAAGCATTAAAGACAGACACATTCTTGAGGGAATAGAAATGAGCAACAAGTGTAGCCTTCAGATGTGCGGGTTAGCGCTGATTGTTTTGAGTTTAGCCACAGTTTTCGTCTCCCCCGCCAGGAGTCAATCCGTAAGCGGGCAGGACATAAACCAACAGTTGCAATGGTACAAGACGCGTGCCGAGTTCTTGATCGGAGAGTTCCGGCCCCAGATTCGTTCGGGGTTGTCTTCCCAGCAGCAAGAAATCGAAAGAAGAGTTCAGTATCGAGTGGTGGTAACGGGCAACGCTAATGCACAGGCGAGAGTTTCTGGCAGCATCGGCTACACGGACATCAGCGCAGGATTAGTGCAGGTTATCGATTGGCTGTCGCACGCGCTCGCTATCAGTGCAGAATTTGGGAAGCGAGCTTGTACGATGGGTTATGTGAAGTACCTTGCGGATGGTATCGAAGGGAACTCGTCTGCGGTTGCATCTCATCAACCTCTCCAACCTGTTGGTTCGCCTTTCGTTTTCGCTCGCCTGAGACCCGACCTATGTCCAGGCGTGACTGAGGCCAGATTTCGAGCCCGACAGCGGGCTGTCGAGATCAGGGAGCTATTTGTGGCAGGCAGTCTGAAGCTTATTATGGCTCACGAACTCGCTCATCATGTATATGGTCACACTCTCTCCAGGCCCGTCAACCTGAAAGCGAGCCGAGAACGCGAAAGAGCGGCGGATGAGTTTTCTTTTCGCGCGCTCTCCCTGTCAGGGACGATCCCTTATGAAGGCTTCCCCGTTATCCTCCTTTTCAGTGCTGTTGAGGGATTCTCAATCGAGGGCGAAACTGCATCGGACCATCCGTCAGGTCTACATCGCTTGAGGGACATGGCGGCTTTCTCGGCAGATGCGGTTGAGTCTGACGAGGCAGTGAAGAATGCCTTGATAAACAGCGGCAAGATGGAGCAGTGGCGTCAGATGGTCGCGGGTCTCAAAGAGGAAATTGATGAGCTCGACAGAAAGAGGTAAGGATAGACTCACTATGGGGATGCTACATTTTCTCTTCCCCGGCAGGGGGAGGTCTCGAATTTCAGCGGCGCTGGGCACCGGATTTTCGAGTGGAGCCGGACCCCGGAAAATGACGGGGATGAGCGGGAAAGCGGGCTTGTGGCGTCGATTCTTGAGGGTTGGCTACATACTGTGACGGGCCCCAATTCCTTACCTTTAGCTGAGCAGTTCCTTGAACGAAGATTCAGGTAGCACCGGTAAGGCAAAACCGATGATTCGCCTCATTTGCTTACTCTAAAACAGCAAAATGAACCCAGCCATGCTCGACCGCCACGAGGGCGAGAGGTTTGGTGGAGCCACGGGGCCATTTCGCTTTCGGACATATCCTTGTCTGCGAATTCATTTCTGGCGAACCAGCAAGCCAGTGGGGAAACTGGCCCGCCCTTGTCTTGCTGCAGACCAGTACGGTAGCATTCGTCTTATGGATCGATCAGATGCTGACCGCCAATTCCTGCGAGCAGCCTTCGAGCAGGCGATTAAGTCGTACAACGAGGGTGGCCTACCCATCGGTGGTGTGATGGTGGAGAACGGTGCAATTATTGCCGCTGGACACAACCGCCGTGTTCAGGAAACGGACCCAATCGCTCACGGTGAGATGGATTGCTTCAGAAAGGCGGGGCGACGCGCTCGCTATGATGGCGTGACCCTCTACACGACCCTCAGCCCGTGCATGATGTGTTCCGGCGCAATCCTTCAGTTTGGTGTAAAGAGAGTCGTTGTCGGAGAGAATCGGAATTTCCCCGGAAACATTGATTTTCTGCGGTCTCACGGAGTTGATGTGTGCTTGGTGGATGACCCTGATTGCGTCGCCCTCATGAAGCGATTCATACAGGAGCGTCCTGACCTGTGGGATGAGGATATAGCGGGGCGACCCGGTGTTTAAGCTGTACTCTCAACTTCCGAGAAATAAAGGGGAGCTCCAGAAACACATCGCGGCGCTCGGGGCAATGACCAATGTTCGGGAGCACCAGGAGTTGTTTCATCACCTTTACGACTGCCTTTCTATCCTTGATGCGAAATCTACCTCCTTGCTTTCCTTCAACTCCATCATCATTGCAGTCTTTGCAATCTTCATGGCGTCAGAGCCTCGTGGCTTCGCGTGGATCGCTGTGAACTTCGGCATGGCCATGATCTTGGTATCCTGCCTGCTCCTCCTCTCAGTTGTATGGGTTCATTGGTCGACCACTGCTAACCTAGAAGATCGTGAGAATCACGCGCTCATTCTTCTTGACGTTCGGCGCTCCCGCACGATCAAGTACAGACTGGCATGGTACTTCTCCGTCGCAGGTATGGTCGGCTTGTCACTCTTCCTCGCAATTCGAGTTGTAAGGTAATTTCATACACCGCGCTGGCCACTGACCAAGCAGCGCGCCCATCGATGTGAGGAGTAGGCGGGGGTTCGGGCTTGTGGCGTCGATTCTTGAGGGCTGGCTAGATGCCGCGGCGGCCCCGCCGGTCGGACGGAATGGGATGAGTTTCAGAAGCCGAGTTCGCGGCGGGAGGAGTTGCGGATGTTGTCTACCTCTCTTTTGAGGTTGTCGAGGAGCTCGCAGTAGAGAAGTTCGATCTTTGGCGCGAGCTTGCCTTCGGAGTCGCGCCGCAGATTTTCGAAGAATTCGGGGTCGGTGAGGACCAGGTACTTTTCTTCTGCATCTACGAGGTTCAAGAAGTAGATCTCGGCGTAGGCGCCCTGGATTTTTCCTGCACCTCGTTTGCCGCCGCTTGTTTTCCAAGACGCGGTCTTGATCGCGCAGACGATTTTCCTGTCTTCTGACACGGCGTCGAATTCGTGCTTCGCAACCCTGCCTTTGGCGACAGAAAAATAGCTTGCCGAATTGTGAGGCAAGCCAGGAGCGCACGTAGGGTTCAACCTTCTCTTTGAGGAGGGTGGTGTTGGCCAGATGATGCTTTTCTGCAAGCTCCAGCCCCTAGGGTTTAGCGGTTTTCTTCAGTTCCTTGTATCGGTTGAGCGTATTCGCTTGCAGGTGAGCGTCCGTCTCGAGCTTATTTAGGAAATCTTCGGCTCCAGATTGAAGAGCCTGGAAAAAGTTCAGCAAGCCAAATGCCAGGGTTCCGCCCTTGGTCTTTGTTATGGGCTCATTCCCCGGAAGCATCGATGCCTTAAACAGGTTCCAGCTGTGAATCATACTGTTCCGGTACAACTTATAGAGAGCATTGGCGTGTGGCTTATATTCGTCTGGGAAATGCGCTTTGACAAATTTCGATACGTTGTGCTTTCGGTATCCGTAGGACGAAATGGCGTCCAGCGCACACATAAGAGAAATCGCCACAACGTGTCCACGATGTTGCAGGTCTTCATTGCTCTTCTTGATGTCGCCGATGACGTTCGCAATTTCACCCAAGACCGATTCGTCGATGATTTGCTTCAGCGTCTTGATGAAGGTCGCGTTGAATTTGGCCGGCGCTGCGGGCCACGTACTAGGCTGCCAAGGCCAAAATGCCGCCGCAGCAGGAAAGGGACCAACCTGCGCGCCGCTTGCGGCCGGCGAGGTTAATGACGCAGACCCTGTTGTGACGCTCTTCTGGGTGTACTTCATGAATTCACCTCTGCTGCCTTCGCAAATGGACGGCAGGTTTTGAGGTCAATGGGCATAGACACATTGCGAATACTACAGTCCGCCACACGAGCTGTCTAGGTCACGGCCGGGTTGTTTACTTTCCTGAAATAGTCTGCGATAAGTACCCTTTGGATGAGCCGCGTAACAGCGCAGGACTTCTACGACTTCCACAAGTGCCCGCATCGGGTGTTCCTGAATCGTTCCGGAAATCCGAAGGAAAAGCTGCCGCTGTCTGAATTCCTGAATCTCCTCTTTGAGCGCGCGTTGGTGCACGAGCAAGAGGTGATCAAGGACCTTCCTCATGTAACGCCTGAGGGAAAGACCTTGGAGGAGCAAGCGGCGTCAACTATCAAGCTGATGGAGGCGGGCGCCGAAAGAATCTTTCAGGGAGTCTTGCTTTTCTCGGAGGATAGCGGCAAGCCTGACCTCCTTGAAAGGGTCGCGGGCAAGTCCAAGTTTGGCGATTATTTCTACAAACCGGTCGATATCAAGAGCGGGAGCGGGTTCGAAGACGAGGAAAAGGGAAAGCTCCGGGAGGACTATGGGTTGCAGCTTTTTCACTACGGGGCGTTGCTAGCGCGGATTCAAGCGACTTTCCCGCCCGACGGCGAAATACTCAACAAGAGAAAGGAGCGAGTGATCTACCGACTCGATGAGTTCGCGGTTCTCTATGCCGCGACTTTACCCGAAGTCCGTGCTCTTGCCACAGGCGCCAAGAGCGATGAGCCAGCGCTTTGTTCGGACTGCAAGTTCTGCCAGTGGTGGGGGCATTGCGAAAAGGTACTTGTTGCGGCGAATGACGTGTCGCTCCTGCCGGATGTAGGACGAAGCAAAAAGCTCGGGCTCAACGCGGCTGGCGTAAAGGCCATCCCAGATATCCCACGATTTGATTTTGCAGCGGTCAAAATCAAAGGCATCGGCCCCAAGACCGTTGATTCGATCACGCGGTCTGCCGAAGTGACTTTGTCCGGGAAGCCGCTGGTTCTTGGCAAGCCGGCTTTGCCTGACACACGAGTTAGGGTCTACTTGGATTTCGAGGATGACCCCACGCAGGAACTCATCTACCTTTGTGGCGTGTGGATTGAGCCTGCTCTTCGCGGGCTCAACTATCACGGTCTTTTCTGTACCGATGAGGCAGGCGAGGCGAAGGTCTGGGGCGGCCTCCAGAAACTGTGCTCTGAGGTCCAACGTGAAGACTACGTGGTTTTTCACTACTCCCAGTACGAGCGCACGAAAATCGGTTCGCTTGAGCGGAAGTACGGGGTTGTGGAGAAAGATGCACTTGAACTCTTCAAGGGCCGGATGATTGACCTTTACCCCATCGTAAAGCAGAGCGTGGTTCTGCCGGTTCGAAGCTACAGCATAAAGCAGGTGTCGCCGTTTGCTGGCCACAGGTATTCGACGGAAGGCGCGAGCGGCGCTCAGTCCATCGTGTGGTTTCAGGAGTATCAGGAGGACGAGAGCAAGGGTGACGTGTTCGAAAAACTGCTCACGTACAATCGTGAGGATTGTTTGGCGCTGAAAGCGGTGGAGGGGTGGTTGAGGGGGCTTTAGAGAGGGAACTTGCGGACGTGGTCTTCGACCCTGGTTTTGAGGAGGGTGGTGTTGGCCGTTGGCTGTCCACTGAACGGGCTAGGAGAGAAGCGTTCGGAGTTGTTTGAGAAATTCTGCCTCGCGTGCCTTGAGAAACGAATCGATGTCATCCTGTCGCATGGCGTTCAGCGCTGCGTCGTTAATGAAATGACTTTCCAACGTTTCTCGCAGTTTTCCTTCGTCGCCGTTACGTTTGGAAAGGAGGAGTGGAAGGTATTCAGAAGGCTTCAGACCACTCTTCAATTTGTTTGACTCAGGAGAAATCAGGGTTCGGTTGAGAATTGAATTCACGCTTGGATGCGCACCGTACTTACTACGCGGAAAGATATGATCGTCTTCGCAGGTCTTTAGATTCGCTGCCTGTCCGGTAATAAAATCCTTTGCGCCGCGTATCACTACGCGGCTCATGAGTCCACGATATATTGCAGAACGCGGTTCATCGATATTCAGGCTGATATTGTTAACTGAAAGAGTTTGGAGCCAGGTGGGTAAGGTTCCGGTCTCCATCCACTGGATAAAATCTTTTGTGTCGGCGAAGCTCTTTGTGTCCACCGCAGAATCGTATCGTTGAGTGAAGACATTTGCCCAGTACCACTTATCGATCATCCGGTATAACGCTTCTCCTCCCCGCCGTTGTTCGACAAAATATAGGAGGACCGCCAGAGGAACGACTAAGGTTGTATATGGTATCCAGTTCTGCTCATACGCGCCGTAGCCACCCTGTGGCGCGGTCATGCGTTTATGGGCCTTGGCCATATATTCCGTAGCGACTTTCCACCAAGATTCAAACCGCTGCCTTTCGATGTTGTCCACGACATCCAAGAGGGTGCTTTTCTTGGGCTCCTTGCTTTCTTGTAGGGCGATGACTTTTAGAAGAAATTCCGGTTTTACAACCTCCGCCGCGTCTGGATTCTCCTTAGAAAAGCTCTCCCACAGTTCGCGGAGAAGGACTCCCTTAAGGTAGAGACGGGCAACGGCAAGATCAAAGAGTGAAAGCGAAACCCCAGTGCGGTTGATCCGCTCGAAAATATTAACAATGTTGTCCTTCCCCGCCTCCGGTGATAGCCCGATGACGGGGACCATGAACTTTTGGAATCGGTCAAAGAAACCCTCAATGATCTTTCTTTGCCCAGCAGTCCTCAGGAACTTCTGTTCACTGTAAAACCAGCGGTAGAATTCGCTGGTATCCCGCATCAGCGAGAAGGGGACAGCGCGATGTTCGTAAACCAGATTGTCCATCTCTGCCATTCGTCTCCGGTCGGCTTGTGAAATGCCGTAAACCGCATCATCGGTAGCCCCTTCCAGTAGCAGGTCGAGGCGAAGAAAAAATCGGTAGGGATTTTTGGTGTTCTTGAGGGCGATCGCTGGCTCATAGAGAACGTAAAAGAGAGAAGTGATGCGCTGCTGCCCATCAAGAACCAGTCGGACGGTGTTGTAGTTTTGCGGGTTGATACCGTTATTGACGCCTTCCAGTCCTTCAACCACTCGAAAAGGGAACATCGGTTTGTCGCTCGGGGTATCGAGTAACAAAAAAGTGCCAATAAAGTAGCCCTGGAGGATAGAAACGAGAAGCTCTTCTATGTCTTCACGTCCCCAGATAAACGATCTCTGGAACTCGGGAATCACCACCTTAGCCGCATGCGCATCGCGCATGAGGGATAACAGATTTTCTGGGTTTGCTTTCGGCGTTTCCATGACAGTGGTGCTCACGACCGTTTGGCGTGATTGTTCGGAATTCGCATCAGGTGACTCTTCGACAGATGCATCAGGTATAACCGATGTGGGGATTTGGGATTGTGGCTGATCTTCGCCGAGAGCAGCCAAGAACTCAGCGCGATGCTTCTTGATTTGAAAGAGCGTCATCGCGGATCCGATTTCGTGTAGCGCTCCCTTTGTAAAGCGCGAACGCGGATAGATTGCATCAAGCCACTCTACTTTTCGAACGTGCGGGAAGGAAAAGTTTGGATTAAATTCATAATCCCCAACGACTCTCCCTATGCGGATACCCGATTTGAGCTTGCGCGGGAAGACTACGAAATCACCCGGTTTCGTCTTGCAGACGAAGTTGTATAACATCCCGGCATGGATCGGGATAGTGTTGGCACCAGCTGTGGGATAAGCTTGTTGGTAACAATTTTTGAACTCCTGGCGGGTACTAAGACCCGACAGGTCACCAATCGCGTTCCATCCCAGCGCGAAGACGCTCTCTTTTTCAAAGAGAGTCTCGGCTTCGCCGTTCCGGCCGCCATGAATGCCCCAAAGCACCGTTTCTCGAGTCATGGGATCGCTACTTGATTAACGGTTTAAGTCTATCACTGCGTAAAACTCGCACAATGCAAAAACCTGTCGCCAATGCTTTCCGGTCATTGCCAAATGATGGAGAGTTGGAGCACGCGTTTTGAGGTCGGTGGGCATGGATTTCTTGAACACTCACCGTGCTATGCCGAGACCTCATATTTGGAATCTCTGTTTTTGAACGCTGGCCGCGTGCCTTCCAGAATGTCTACGATAGCCTTGTTGATAACAGGGTTCTCGATTGACCCGCTCACATACTCCATGCGGTAATTATTCGCCTTGTCCAAAGACGCGCCAACGGTCTGTTCGGCATCGCATACCACGGCCAGATTCGGGTTATGCGTCACGATGAATACCTGTCGCCGTTGTTTTGCCTCCTTCATGCAAGGCACGAGAAGTTCATACACGGTCTGATTATCCAAGTTCTCTTCGGGCTGGTCGATCACTAATGGGATATCATCTTTGTCGACGAGGAGATAGAAAACCAGCAGGAGAGTGCCGCGCTCGCCCGGCGATAGTTGATGCAATTCCTTTGTCCCCATGCGCAGTGCGTATCGCGGTTTTAGGTAGTCCAGGGAAAAGATCAAATCGTATAGGGCGACTACACTCTTGCCTTTTCGAAGCTGATCAGTCACACGGACGGATTCTCCGCCCGGCCGCCGGTCTTTCTCTAGTGAGTTTATGATCTCATTGAGAAAGGCCACTATTCCCGTTTCCGTATTGAAGTCGTGGCGCGCGAGCTCGCTCTTCAGCATTTTATGGCCTTGTTCAATGCCACAATATGTTCCTGCCACTCCCTGGCTGACGATATCGAAGAAGCTCTCCGTGAAGCCAGTGTCCACAATGCTGACCTCGAAATTGAGCTGGAACTTCTCCTTAGCAAGGGAACGACCTTCGATAAACTGGTGTACCGGTGCGTACAGTTCGCGATACGTGTCCGCGAGCTGCCGGATTTCGGAATAGATCTCCTTTGCTTTCGCAAAGCGTCTAGCCCGGGCATCTTGCAACTGCCCAGGAACGCCGTCGAGCAAGCCGAGTCGGGCCTCATGATACTTAATCGTCCCGCTGATGTTTTCGCTGCCGATGATACCCTCTCTTTGCTTGTCCCAAGCCCGCAGGGCCGCTTCATAGACTTGATATCTCCTGTGCGGTTCGTCGAGTCTCATTTGCAGACTTCTAATTCTTTCCTCAATCTGCTGTTTTCCCTGAATGAGGTTGGTCGGGGCGGATGGATCTAATAATCCGTCAACTTTCTTTTTCTCGACCACTAGAGATTCCCGCTTGCCCGAGAGAGGTTGCTTGTTCACCGTCGTGGTTACTACAGCTTCGGACGAGATTCCGATTGCCACCAGGTCCTCGGCACTATCCCTTAAGAATGTCTGGATTTGGCGCTCCAGAATGTCCACGCGGGCGATCAACCTATCCACGATGGAAATAAGTCGTGCAAATTCGACCTGCTCCTGGGTCGCCTTGGAAATCTTATTCTCGGCCTCGACAAGCTCATTCTTTGCTGCTTCGATTGCCCCAGTAACCTCCGAAATCTCTTTTTGGCGCACCGGGTCAGTTTCTGGCCTTGCAACTTCTGTCGGTTTCGTTCTTTCGTTCGCCTCAAGCTCCTGGCGCTTTATCGTGAGAAGATTCTCTATCTTCTGGCGGTACTCGGGCTGACTCCTATCTTCCAAAGCCACAATATCCATGTTGATCCGATTCAGTTCCTGTTTAAGGAATTGGATTCGGGTGTTTGCCTCAGAAGTCTTGTAGACTACGAGTTCATCGAGCGAATTCTTGCCTAGTCGGGCAGCCGAATCCACGTGAGAGAAAATGACCTTCTTTAATTCGCGATCGAAATCAGACTCCTCGATGTTGCCGAGCTGAGTGCAAATCTTTTCAAGAAAGTTCTGCGGGATGTATTTGACTAGTTCAGGCTGCTTTTCATCAACCACCTCGTCGAGCCCCTTTGTGATTGTCGACCCGCTCTCCCAAGTCAACGTTGCCTGAAAATGCTTCGCTTTGTTGTCTTTGGGCTGACGAAAGTTGTCAGGCGAGAGAAAAGTGAAATCTCCGTGCTGTCGGGTATTACATAGTAGGCCGATGGTGTCTGTGAGAGCGCTCTTGCCCTTTCCTTTGTTTCCGATGATTGCCACCAAGCCAGGATTCAGTGGAATAGTGTTGTCGAACCAGATCTCAGAAAGAGCAGCTGATGCTTTTCGTACGAGCTTTATTGAATTTATGTACTTCGTTGTGTTCTTCCGAACACGAATCAATTGGGGTGGCATGTCTCCGATAAAAACGCGCTCGTCCGGCTCGTTCAGAACTTGCAATAGGCCCTCAAATGTCGGATCGGCTTTTATCCAGGTGAAGCAGTTCCCCACGCGATCTTTCTCTGAGCTCGTGGTGTTTGAGTGCGCATCGCTACAGTCAAGCAGCCTGTCATTCACCCCGCTCTCTGTTAGTGTCTTTTTCGCGTGGGCCCACTCATCGGGCGAGGCCGATGCGATAAAGACGAGGTCTGCACTGTTAATGATGTTCTTCTTCTCTGCTATTGAATGGTCGTTCCACTTGATGTCTGCCCATTCCGTTTTCCCGACTGCCGTGAGCGCCTTCTTGTCAAAATAGTGCGGTTTCAATGCATTCCCGACGGCTTCAAGGCTCACACATAAGTTGTTAAATCCTTCCGACAGGGGAGAACCAAATTTCTCCTTCTCAGTGTCTGGAACACTTTCGATTATTAGTCTTCCCAAATCCTCAATGGCATTGCGCGTCGGCAAAGCTGTCCATTGTTTCCCGGCGGCTGCCGCGTACTGAGGACTCACTTGGTAGCTGCGGGTAAGCGCGTTCAGAAATTGCTGTTCGATGACATCCGGATCGAGCGCATTGGAAAAGATGACGTGGAAGTTGACCTTGCTAAGTACTCCTGGGCTGCCGCCAAACTTATCGAGCCGAAGCTCGATGACCGGAAGCAGCAGTTCGATGTTCTTCAACCTACCGTTTTTCTTCTCCTGCAGAAGTCGGCGGTAACCATCTAAGAAGATGTAGTCATTGATTCCCAATACTTTGAATTCGGGAGGGAGTGCCTCTAAGTCGTTCAAGAAAGCCGACCAAACATCCGGGGATCCGGTGTAGTTGTGTACGAACGATGCGGGCGTATGGACATGGAGGTCCCATTTGCGCCACTCGGATCCTCTTGGATATGCAGTGCTCATATTGAGATTACAGCACGAGTAACGATACAACCGACTACCTAGGTTGTCTAGAAGGGGAGGGAGAGGCGGAAGAGGTGGTGGGCGGTTTCTTGGAGGGCTGAGCAACCCGTCAGCCACTCGGCTTGCGACAGATCCGGAGGTTGTCCAGATTGTTATCCTTCACTGCGTCAGAGTGAGACCGAATGAATGTCCTTCGGCAGCCCGTGCACGTATATTTTTCCACCCTTGCAATCTTTCCTGTGCTCTCGCTTTTTTGTGTAGAAGCTGTCGCCGCTATCCATTGCCCGCAAGACCTCGTCAAGTTTCCACATTTGGCGAAGCCCGATCAGGGTCATCGCCGGTGCCTACTGCGACAATGTGTTCGTATACTGAGGGTTCGTTGACGCTCTCCTTGGTCGTGCAGACGATTCTATAGGTCGCCACAGTGCGATGCATAATAGCGCACAGTCGAGGCATTTTCCACAAGAAAGAAGTAAAAAGGTGATAATCACCCATCCGGTAAGAAAGTCAGAATGGAAGGGTCAGACGGGAGAGTTGGCGTTCGGTTTCCTTTGAGGGTTCGAGGTATTTTTGCGTGGTGTCGAGGGATTCGTGGCCGAGCCAGGATTGGACGGTGCGCACGTCGATTCCGGCGCGGAGCCAGCGGGTTGCGGCGGTGTCGCGGAAGCGGTGAAGGTGCCACTCCTTGGCCTTGAGTCCCGCGCGCGCGGCCACGGCTCTGCATACGTCGTGGAGGCGCCAGTTGAGCTGGCCGTTTGGCGAGGGAAACACGAGCGGGCAGTCCGGGATTCGCGGGTGCTTCTTGAGGACCGCGGCTACCTCCTTCGTGAGCGGCACGGTGCGCTCTTCCCAATCTTTGGGGATAAAGCCGTATTCCGACTTCGCGGTGACGTGCACGCGACGGTGCTTGAGGTCGAGGTCGCGCCAGTGGAGCGTCTTTAACTCGCCGCGGCGGAGTCCGGTTGCGAGGGCAAGCGCAAAGAAGGCCCGCTTCCAGTCATCACAGGCGGCAAAGAACTTCTTCAAGTCCTCGTCGGTGTAGGCGACGGGCTTTTTGCGGAAGCGGGGGAGACGCGGGACTTCTTTGACGGGGTTGTCGATTTTGAGCTTGGAGAAGAAATTGTGCAGGATCACCCGGTCGGTGTAGAGGGTGGTGCCGGGGTCGAAGCCCTGGGACTTGCGCCAGGAGAGGAAGCGCTTGATGTCCTCCGCGGCGATCTCACGGGCATCCGATTTGGGGGCGACGTATTCGCAGAAAAGCCCCAGGATGTGTTCGTACTTCTGGTAGGTAAGCGGCTTCCGGAAGGCTTTGATGTCTTTCAAAAAGTTGGCGAAGGTTTCGGCGAGCGATAGCTTCCCTTCTTCTTCGGGAAGCCCCAGGAGCTTGAGTCCGCTTTTCCTTGCCTCTAGCTCGAGGCGTTTGCGGCGCTGGGCTTCGAGCGCTTCCGCGGGTGTGGTGCCTCCTGCCTGCCGCCGGCGGTTTCCGTTCTCGCGCCACTCGATGAGGTAACGGCAGGAGCCGGAAGGCCACTTGATGCGACCTTTTGCATCGCGGTTGAGCGCACCAATGTTCCAGCCGCTGTCGGTCTTCACTTGCTTGACGATGTTGACGTGGGCCACCAGGTGTCCACCCTTTCGAAGATGGACACTATTCTGGACACTAGGCGGGCGGATGTCAAGCTAAATAGCTGAAAACAAAAGAAGAATGGCGGGCAGGTCTGTAAGCCGGATTCTGTCCGGCGCGCCGCCGGTCTTCCCAACGGAAACCGCCGGGGGACAGACGACGCTCCGGGGTGATCATTCCTCTGGGCCACGCATCGCTGCGGGGCTCAAGCGGCCTACCCGAGGGTCATAACGGGCCGGGCCAGCCCTCCCCTCCTATTTGGCCTTGCACCACGCGGGGTTTGCCGTGCCTCCGGTGTTGCCATCGGAGCGGTGGGCTCTTACCCCACCTTTTCACCCTTGCCTTGCGCAGCCAGCCTTTTCACGACGAACCGAAGGTTTTGCCTCCGGCCTGTCATCGAGGCCTTCTGCACCGGCGGTCTATTCTCTGTGGCACTGTCCGTGGCTGGATGAAGTGGCGGGATAAACCCGCCGCCACAGCCAACCCCCTGGCGTTACCAGGCGCGTTGCCCGGGGAGTCCGGACTTTCCTCCAGCCGGGCCGCCTTGCGACGACCAGACCAGCGATCACCCGACCTACCCGCCGCTTCGATTATACGCGGCGCCGCCCACCATCTCAACGGGCAACTGCCCCTCGTAGCAAATGGCCCTTCCGGAGTAATTCGATACTCGAAAAGTAAACTCGAAGCTCGGCGATGGAAGGTCGGGGCGTCCCGATTTGAGGGCGAGCAGCTTGTTGGACGCCGCTCCGGTGGTTGCGAACGCCCATGCGGGCGCGGCGGGAAGCTATTTGAGATTAAGGAGCTTTTCGAAAGCGGCTTCGTCGAGGATAGCGACGCCGAGCGACTTGGCCTTGTCGTATTTCGAGCCGGGATCGGCGCCGACGACGACGTAGTCGGTCTTCTTGCTCACGGTCGAGGACGTCTTCCCGCCGTGGCTCGAGACCATCTCGGCGGCCTCATCCCGGGAGCGGCGCGCGAGCGCCCCGGTAAACACAAACGTCTTGCCGGCCAGGCGCGAGTCCTTCGGCGCCTTGCGCTCCTCGGTGAACCGGAGCCCGGCCTTGCGTAGTTTCTCTACGACCTTTTTGTTCGCGGGTTCGGAGAAAAATTCGGCGATGCTTTCGGCCACCTTGGGACCGACCTCCGGCGCCTCGATAAGCTCCTCGGCACTGGCGGAGGCGAGCTTATCGAGCGAGCCGAAATGTTCGGCGAGCAACTGGCCGGTGCGCTCGCCGACAAAGCGTATCCCCAAGGCGTAGATGAGGCGGGCAAGGCTGTTCTTCTTGCTGGCTTCGATTTCATCCAGAAGGTTTTGCGCCGACTTCTCCGCCATGCGCTCGAGCCCGGCCAGGGTCTGCCGATCGAGTTTGTAGAGATCGGCGAAGTCCTTGACCAGGCCCTTGTCCACGAGCTGATCCACGATTTTTTCGCCCAGCCCGTCAATATTCATGGCGTGGCGTCCGGCGAAGTGCAACAGCAACTCCTTGCGCTTGGCCGGGCAACCGGCGTTGACGCAGCGGTAGGCGACTTCGCCCTCGGCCTTATGGATCTTGCTGCCACATTCGGGACACTTCTCCGGCATGATGAAGGGCCGGCGGCCCTTTCCCTGCTTGATCACCTTGAGGACGTGCGGGATCACTTCGCCGGCGCGCTCGACCAGCACGGTATCGCCGATTTCGACGCTGAGCCGGTTGACCTCGTCCATGTTGTGCAGCGTCGAGCGACTCACGGTAACGCCGCCCACCTGCACCGGTTCGAGGACGGCCACCGGTGTGAGCGCCCCGGTGCGGCCCACTTGCACGATGATGTCCTTGACGACGGTGGTCTCCTGCCGCGCCGGATACTTGTAGGCAATCGCCCAGCGCGGGGCTTTGGCCGTATAGCCGAGCTCTTCCTGGAGAGAGATTTCGTTGACCTTGACGACGATACCGTCAATCTCGTACGGCAGCTTCTCACGCCGCGTCTCCCAGGCATCGCAATACTTCACCACGTCCTCGAGCGAGCGGCAGAGCGCCCACTCCGGGGAGATCCTGAACTGGAGTTTGCGCATCGCCGCGAGTGCTTCGGAGTGCCGCTTGAACGGGACGCGGCCGCGCTCGAGCAGCAGGTAGCCGTAGAAATCCAGGCGACGCCGGGCGGTGATGGCCGGGTCGAGCACGCGCACGGCTCCAGCCGCGGCGCTGCGAGGGTTGGCGAATCTCTTTCCACCCTGCTCTTCCTGCTGGCGGTTGAGCTCCTCGAACGCCTTGCGGTTCATGATGATTTCGCCGCGAACTTCGAAATTGGAGGTCAGGCCGAGCTTCTTCAGCACCCCGGCTTCCGCCCACAGCGGGATCGAGCGAATCGTGCGGACGTTCAGGGTGACGTCTTCGCCGGTGGTGCCATCGCCGCGGGTGACCCCGCGGACCAGCGAGCCGCCCTCGTATTGCAGGGAGATGCTCAGGCCATCGAACTTGTGCTCGGCGACGTACTCGACCCGCTCGCGCCCGGCAAGCTCGCGTACGCGGCGGTCGAATTCCCCGAGCTCTTCGTAGGAGAAGGCGTTGTCCAGGCTCAGCATGGGGCGCTGGTGGCGGACGGTGATGAATCCTTCGCGGGGGCTCCCGCCGACGCGCTGCGTGGGCGAATCGGAGGTGATGAGCCGCGGGTTTGCGGCCTCGAGTTGCTTGAGGCGATTCACCAGGCGGTCGAAGGCTGCATCCGAGATCGTGGGGGCGTCCAGCACGAAGTAGCGATACTCATGCTCGCGGATCTGCTTGCGCAGGCGCTCGATTTGTGATTTGGCATCCGCTTTGCTTGCTGGCATCCGGCCCCCGGCGGCAACGATGGCGGTCAAAACCGGCGGCTATTATACAATGCGCCTCACCATTGGCCGCCAGGCGCGGAGGTTCGGGTGCTGGGCGAAATCCGCGACGCAGTGATCATCCACAACCCGCTCGCCGGCCGTGGGCGCAGGCAGCGCGCGCAGCAGCTTGAGATCGCGCGCCGCATTCTGGCCGGCGCAGGCATCGAAACCGAGCTTGTGGCCACCACCGAGACAGGCGCAGCCACGCCACTGGCGCGGCAAGCGGCCGAGCAGGGACGCCAGCTCGTTATCGTCTGCGGGGGCGACGGCACGGTGAACGAGGCGGTCAACGGCCTGGCCGGCAGGCAGGTCCCCCTGGCGGTGCTGCCTGCAGGAACCGCCAATGTGCTGGCGAAGGAGCTGGGCATCCCCTGGAACATCCCGCGGGCAGCGGCGCTGATCCCGCAGGGCAGATTGCAGCGGGTCGCACTGGGAATGGCCGCGCCACTCGCGGCTGGCGGAGCGCGAAGGTTTTTTCTGTGCGTCGCGGGCGCCGGGCCTGACGGCGCCATGGTGTACGCAGTCAATCCGGCGCTCAAGCAGCGCGCCGGGATCCTAGCCTATTGGCTCGAAGGGTTCGGGCTATTGTTCCGCTACCCCTTCCCCAGCTTTCGCGTCACCGCCGCAGGCCGCGAAATGGAATGCACGCTGGTGGTCGTCGGGCGCACCAAGCACTACGGCGGCCCGTTCCGCATCACCACCGGCGCCGACCTGCTCGAAAACGAATTTGAATTATTCGTCTGCACCACGAGCAGCCGCTGGCGCTACCTGAGCTACCTGCCGGCGCTGTGGCTGGGCCGGCTGCGCAGTATGCGCGAGGTCCACTTCTGGAAGACGACATCGCTGCGCTGCGAGCCTCTTGGCGACGCGCCCGTGTATGCGCAGGTGGACGGCGAGCCGGCGGGCAAACTGCCGGTGGAGTTCAGCATCGTGCCCGATGCGCTCACCCTGGTGTTTCCTGGAACGACGAGCGAGAAGTAGGACTTTCGACTCTTCACTGACGACTGGCATCACAGTGGACGCTGTCACGCACACAGTGGCATCGCTGGCACTGGCCCGAGCCGGATTGGACCGGGCGACGCGCCTGGCCACGCCGATGTTGCTCATCTCGGGACTGGCCGCCGACCTCGACTGGCTCAGCCTGGCGGGCGGCGCGCGCGCGTATCTGCACCTCCACCGCACGGCGACGCACTCGCTGCTCGGGACTGCGACAATCGCGTTCGCGCTGGCGGCGATGTTCTGGTGGCTCGGGCGAGGCCATCCGACGGCGCCGGTGCGGTTCGGGCGCGCCGCCGTGGTTTGCGCTGCTGGCGCAGGCCTCCATCTGCTGCTCGACCTTACCAACAGTTACGGCGTGCAACTGCTGTGGCCGTTCCGCACGAAGTGGTACGCGTTGGATCTGATGGACTCGATTGACCCGTGGGTGTTGTTCCTGCTGCTGATGGGACTGTTACTGCCTGGGCTGTTTCGCCTGATCAGCGAGGAGATCGGCGCCCGGCCGAAGAAGCGGGGCCCGCAGCGCGGAGCCATCATCGCGTTGGCTCTGCTCGCGGCATATGGCGGCGGGCGCTCGGTGTTGCACGAGCGTGCCATGGCGCTGCTACGCTCGCGGCTCTATCACGGCGCGACGCCTCTCGCCGCCGGGGCGTTCCCCCAGGGCGCCTCGCCGCTCACCTGGTCAGGCGTGGTGGAGACCGACAACACGCTCGAGCGGATCGAAGTCTCGCTCGCGCCGGGCAGCAGCTTCGACCCGGACATTGCCCGCACGCGTTTCAAGCCCGAGGCTTCGCCGGCGCTCGACGCGGCCCGGAAAAGTGAGCTCGCCAGGGATTTCCTGAATTTTGCGCGCTTTCCGATGGCAAGCGTGCAAAAAACCGACGACGGCTATCAGGTGGAGCTGCGCGATCTCAGGTTCTCCTCGCCGCTGCGAGGCGGCCGCGACCTGGTGGCAACCATTGATCTCAACCGCCAGGCGCAGGTGACCCATGAAGAGCTGCGCTTCGAGACGGCCAGACGATGAGTGCCAGAGGGGCACAAGGACTTGAGAATGCAGCAGGGTTTCTATCAACAGCCGGGGAAGGAATTCTTCGGAGAGATTCCCGGCCCGGCCCGCTTCGCGGAACGAGATTGAAGCGACCACGCCCGTTGTTGGCCGACTACGATTTAGGGTGTGAAGGCGGAAGAATGACCCGGGAGAGCAGGTAGCCTGCCAGGACAAGCGCCAGTGCAACCAGGCCGACAGTTACCCTGTGCCCGGCCAAGTATCGGATCGCGTCGGGCCCATAGCGTACCGCCAGGAAGCCTTCGCCGAAGTACCGGATGCTGCGACCCAAGAGCAAAGCCAGGACAAATGATTTCAGCGGCTCCTGGAAGACCCCGGCGGCGACCACAACAGGCTTCAGCGGGACCGGCGGCGGCATCAGCGCCACCGTGAGCACGGCGAGGAAGCCGTTGCGTTGGACCCAAGCGCGGATAGGCTCGGCGCGCGCGCCGGCGTGTTTCCGAAAGGCAATTTCCCCGCCCTTCCGCGCAAGGAAGAACAAAAAAACGCAGCCGCCGAGCGAGCCGAGCGTGGCCATCAGCGCGTAGTAAGGCATCTTCGCGGGAGTTCGGATCGAAAGTTCGATGACCAACAAGTCGTTGATCACCGGAAAGGTGAGCACCGAGGAATCAAGGAACGCAACCAGCAGCACTCCCACGCCGCCCAGCGAGGCAACTGCGGACTGCAGCCAGTGCGGAAGTTTGTCGAGGTTCATTTCCGCAAAAGAGTAAGCGCCAAAAACGCAGATTCTAGCAGAGAACCTTTCCGCAGCCTAAACTGTAAGCGTTTTGAAGCGGCTGGAAAAACAAGACACTTCGAGGGGCCTGTGGCGGATTTCTTGACCCCGAGGGGAAATCCCTGTTATAAGAGCGAGTTTGCCTGAAAGCTCCCATCACGCCTTTCACGCTTCCTCAGGGAATTCGCGAGCGGAGGAATGATGTCATTGGCCGGACGCCGATTCGTGGGGACATGCGCGGTCAGCGCTGCCCTGATCCTGGCGAGCGTCGCCGGGGCTCAGGCGGCTTCGGAAGCGGGAGGCGGTGAAGCCAGCCTGAAACTCCCTGATTTGTCGCGGGTAAATTTCCTCGGCGTTGACGGCCACAAGCTGCTGCTGTTCGGAATCCTGTTCTGCATCTTCGGGCTGGCCTTTGGCCTGACCATTTATCGCCGCTTGAAAAACCTGCCGGTGCATCGCGCCATGCGCGAAGTCTCCGAGCTGATCTACGAAACCTGTAAAACGTATCTCATCACGCAGGGCAAGTTCCTTCTACTTCTGTGGGTATTTATCGCCGTCGTAATCGTGCTGTACTTCGGAGTGCTGGCTCCCGTGCCGGGTAAGTCGATTGCCACCACGCTCCCCATCATCCTGCTGTTCAGCCTCGTCGGAATGGGGGGGAGCTATGGCGTGGCCTGGTTCGGAATCCGCGTAAATACCTTCGCGAACTCGCGGGCCGCCTTCGCGGGCCTGCGCGGCAAACCATACCCGATCTACCACATCCCGCTCGAAGCCGGCATGAGCATCGGGATGATGCTGATCAGCGTCGAGCTGCTGATGATGCTTTTCATCCTGCTGTTCATTCCGGGCGATTACGCCGGGCCGTGCTTCATCGGTTTCGCCATCGGTGAATCGCTCGGCGCGGCCGCGTTGCGCATCGCCGGCGGCATCTTCACCAAGATCGCGGACATCGGCTCCGACCTGATGAAGATCGTCTTCAAGATCAAGGAAGACGACGCGCGCAATCCCGGCGTCATCGCGGACTGCACCGGAGACAACGCGGGCGATTCGGTGGGCCCCAGCGCCGACGGCTTCGAGACGTACGGCGTCACGGGTGTCGCGCTGATCACCTTCATCTTGCTGGGCGTGAAGGACGCGGGGGTGCAGGTGCAGTTGCTGGTGTGGATCTTCGTGATGCGCATCGCCATGCTGGTGGCCAGCGCCACGGCTTACTTTCTCAACGGCGCCATCGCCAAGGCGCGATATAGCAACGCCCACGAAATGAACTTCGAGGCGCCGCTCACCTCGCTGGTCTGGATCACCTCGGGCGTTTCGATTGCGCTGACCTACGCCATCTCCGCCGTCATCATCCCCACCCTGGGCGGCGACGCCACGCAGTGGTGGAAGCTGGCCACGATCATCTCCTGCGGAACGCTGGCCGGCGCCGTCATCCCGGAACTCGTGAAGGTTTTTACTTCCACCGAATCGCGCCACGTCCGGGAGGTCATGAACTCGGCGCGCGAAGGCGGCGCATCTTTGGGAATCCTTTCCGGCTTCGTGGCCGGCAACTTCTCGGCGTATTACCTGGGCCTGGCGATGGTCTCTCTGATGTCCGTCAGCTATCTCTTCAGCCTGCTAGGACTCGGCAACCTGATGATCGCGGCGCCGGTGTTCGCGTTTGGACTGGTGGCCTTCGGCTTCCTGGGGATGGGCCCGGTCACGATCGCGGTGGACTCTTACGGCCCGGTCACCGATAACGCGCAATCGGTCTATGAGCTTTCCTTGATCGAGCAGATTCCGAACGTCAAGGAGGAAATCAAAAAAGAGTTCAACATGGACGTGAATTTCGAGCGCGCCAAGGATCTGCTGGAAGCCAACGACGGTGCGGGCAATACGTTCAAGGCCACGGCCAAGCCGGTGCTGATCGGCACTGCCGTCGTCGGCGCGACCACGATGACTTTTTCCATCATCATGGCTCTGACGCACGGCCTTACGGAAAACGTCCAGATGCTTTCGCTGCTGTACGCACCGTTCGTGCTCGGCCTCATCACCGGCGGAGCCATGATCTACTGGTTCACCGGGGCTTCCACTCAGGCCGTCACCACCGGCGCGTACCGCGCCGTCGAGTTCATCAAAGCGAATATCAAGCTGGAGGGCTCGGAGAAGGCATCGGTCGCCGACAGCAAGAGAGTCGTCGAGATCTGCACGCAGTACGCGCAGAAGGGCATGCTGAACATTTTCATCGCCGTGTTTTTCGCCACGCTGGCGTTCGCCTTCGTCGAGCCGTTCTTCTTCATCGGCTATCTGATCTCCATCGCCGTTTTCGGCCTCTATCAGGCCATCTTCATGGCCAACGCCGGCGCCGCTTGGGACAACGCGAAGAAGATCGTCGAAGTCGAGCTAAAACAGAAAGGGACGCCGCTGCATGATGCGACGGTCATCGGCGACACGGTGGGCGATCCGTTCAAGGACACCTCTTCAGTGGCGCTGAATCCGGTGATCAAGTTCACGACGCTGTTCGGCCTGCTGGCCGTCGAGCTGGCCGTCAAGCTCACTTCGGAGACCGGCGGCGTGTGGACGCACGTGCTCGCGGCCGCGTTTTTCGCCGTTTCTTTTTTCTTCGTGTACCGCTCGTTCTATGGAATGCGAATCAAAACGCCGGCATAGTCTTCCTGCAGAATCCGCCTTCGCAGAAAATGCAAGCGGGGCGCTCGCCGCAATGAGCCCCCTTTCTTTTTTTGGCAGGTTCTCTTGCCCGCGCTATGCGCGGAGCAGACTTGGGAACTTGCGCTGGTCGTTATCGAAGTTCGGGAATACCGACTTGAGGTCCTTGCTCCCGAGGTGGTGGGAGATGACCTCACCCAGCACGGAGCGGAAGTCGGTGGTGAGCGCGAGGTCGCGACCCTCGTAGAGCTGCCCCGGCCCCAGGCCCGGCCAGCGGCCGTAGACCTTGCCGCCCTTGACCGGCCCGCCCATCACAAACATGCAGTTGGCGTGGCCGTGGTCGGTGCCGCGATTGCCGTTCTCGTGCGCGGTGCGGCCGAACTCGGACATGGTGACGACCACGATATTCTCCATGCGGTCGCCGAGGTCACGGTAGAACGCGCTGAGGCCCTGCCCCAGGTCGCGAAGCAGGTTGGCGAGCTGGCCCTGCACGCCGCCCTCATTAACGTGGTTGTCCCATCCGCCGCTATCGAGGAAGGTGACCTCGAGTCCGATATCCGCCTTGATCAACTGCGCGATTTGCTGCAGGCTCTGACCAAAGCGGCTGCGGGGATAGTCGGCGCCGTTCTCCGGCTGGAAGCGGCCGGGGTTGGCCTTGCGAAGCATGTCGATGGCCTCGAAGGTTTCCGTGCCGGTGCCGCGCAGGGCGTTGTCCACGGTCTGTGCGTAGAGAGCTTCAAAGCCGCCTTCGACCGCCGGCGACTGCGCAATCACCTGGAACTGGCGCACGTCGGGCAGGGCGATGGCGGGCGCGGCGCCCCGCAGCGTTCGCGGCAGGTTCTGTCCCATGGCCACAGCGCGGAAGGGCGAAGAGCCCGGCTCGGGCTGCATTTGCAGGGCGCGGTTGAGCCAGCCGTCATCGGTGGACTTCAGCCCGGGCGTGCCCGATTCCATGAAATCCTGTGCGTCGAAGTGCGAACGAGTGGTGTCCGGTGAGCCCGCAGCGTGGACAATAGCCAGGCGCTGCTGCTTAAACAGCGGCTCGAGCGGCGCCAAGCTCGGGTGCAGGCCGAAGAAGCCGTCCAGGTCAATCGCGGCCGCTTCGCCGCCACGCCGCGGCTCCGGGATGGCGATGGAGGGCCGCAGGCGGTAGTAGTTCTGCTCGGAAAACGGCACGACGGTGTTCAGGCCGTCGGCGGCGCCGCGCTGGAACAACACCACAAGCTTCTTGCGGTTCGGCATTGGCGTGGCTGCCACGGCGCGCTGCAAAAACGCCGGCAGCGCGCTCAGCCCCAGCATGGCGACGCCGCCGCTCTTCAGGAAGACCCGCCGCGTAACTCTCACTTTCGTTTCTCCTTCCTTCGTAACCGTTCTCCCCGCATCATGCTGGGCGCAAATGCTCAAATACTCCCGCTAGCGCCGCTGGAACTCCGGCGCGCCCAGCACCAGCCCGGCGACCATGCCCAGGTCGATCTGTTTCACCGGGTCATCGAGCTTCGCCTGAATGACCTGGGGATCGGCCAACTGCTTTTCGAGCGTGGTGCGAGTCTGCGGCGAGGCCTGATTTGACAGCAGCACTTGGATGGCCCGGCCGAGCGCCGACTGCGGGTCCGCCGCCGCGTCCTGTCCCAGCAGCGAGGCCACGTCCACGTGGGTCCCGCGCATGCGATTGCCCGCAAGAGCCAGCGAGAAGTTCAACCGGTTTAGAAGCGCCCCGGTGTTGATCCAGGTTTCCGCCTTGTCGGAGTATCCGGTGGGCGGCTGGCACTGATAGAGCGGCTCGCCGATGCGCGCCGTCCACATCACCAGCGGCAGCGGGACATCCACTTCGGTGCCGAGCGCCCGGGCCGTCGACGCCACCAACTCAAAGGGCTTCTTGATCTTCGAGCGGTAGGCCTGGCGCGTCCAGAACTCCGGCGAAGTAATCATGGTGTGCAGCACGGCGCGAATGTCGCCGTCAGTGTCCAGGAACGTCTTGGCCATGCGGTCCACCAGCTCCGGCGGCGGGTTGTCGGCGACAAAGTGCCGCGCCAATTTGGTGGAGATGAACTTGGCGGTGTTGGGGTGGCGGGCAAGCATGTCGAGCACCTGCTCGGCGTCGCGCATGCCGCCGGCATTGATTTTCTTGCCCAGCACGGTCTTGGTGCCGGGGTCATGGATGCGTTCCTCGAAATGGAACTCGGGATTGCGACGCGGCGCCTTCATGGTCCACCCGGTGAAGCACCGGGCCACTTCGATGACGTCCTGCTGGGTGTAGCCGCCGTCCACGCCCACGGTGTGCAGCTCCATCAACTCCCGGGCATAGTTCTCGTTCAGCCCGCGCTCCTTTTTCTGCTTGGGTGGCTGGCCGGGCTGGCCCTGCCCCTGGTTCGGCGGGAAGCGCCGGCCCAGCCCCATGCCGAGGGGGTCGCGCATGCCGTACATCCCATAGAATCGCTGGCGGCGCCGCGCCAGATCCTGCTGCATGCGGTCAAACGACTTGGGGTCGGCACTCAGCCAGTTATCCAGGTAGAAGAGCATCGCCGGGCTCTTGGCCGTGGCGAACAGCAGGTCCTTGAACTTGCCCATGGCGTGCGGGCGGATGACGTCCCGCTCGTAGGAGGTGAGCAGCCATTTGTCGGCGCCCTTGGCGGCATAAACGTTGAAGTGGTTGAACCAGAAGTCCACCATCTCCTCGTAAAGCTGCCGCTCGCTGTAGATCGCACGGGTCATCTTGGCCATGGCGAGCTCTGCGATGATGCGTTGCGGAGCGCGCGAATCTTCCAGGCGCATCGGCGGGTTGTTCGTGTCGCCGCCGCCGAAGCCCTGTCGATTGGCGCCGACCCGGGCCGGTTTGCTGTTATCGCCCGGGCTTGCTGCCAGCTGGTCGCTTGCAGCGCTCGGTGGGGTCGCAGGCTTGTCGCCCTCCTGCATCTGGGCCGAGTCACTGGATTGCGCTCGATCCTGCATTTTCTGGCGTTCTTCCCGCTGCTTGGCCTGCTGCTCGCGCTGTCTCTGGTACTCCTCGCGGCTTAGCCCGGCCTTCTTGGCGGCCTGCATCGGCTGGGGAAATTCGTCGAGTAGCTTCGAGGCTGACATCGTCAGCGTCGGAAAACGCTCGAGGCGCGCCTGCAGGGCCGAGTCGTTGATGGAGTCGGGGTTGAGCTGCTGCTCGATCCACTTTCCCAGGCCGATTTGGCGGACGCGCTCCATGTCGCCGGGGCGCGGGCCAAATCCCAGGCGGTTGAGCGCATGTAGGATGGCTTCGTCTTCGCTGAGCTCTATGATCGGCAGGCCCTTCAAGGTCTTGCTCTGGGCCAGCTTGTCCTTCTTGTCTTTCTTGTCCTTGCCTGCGGACAGGTAGGGGGCGGCAAAGGTCAGTGTGGACAGAAGAAGCGCTGCCAGCATGCTGGCCAGCGTGCCTGCTGCGACAGGCCGCCGCCGCGTCGCTCCACTCAGGCGAATGCGTTTGGACGTCATGTCTTCCCCCTGCAGCCGCTCTCGCGGTACCAGCGCAAATCTTTCGGCTACACAAATGCCAACTAGCAATTCTAACCCCAGAGCATTGAAAAAGTTGCATGGCAAGAGCCGGCCGGGGTGCCGGTTTGGCGGTTGCGTTGCCCGCGCTTCCGCCCAGGGCATTTGGGGCGGAACATTCCCGAAGGGGTCTCGGGCTCTTCGAACAAAAAAATCGGCTCCGAACATAGCGGGCAGGCAAGGTAGCCTGCCGCGCTAAGATTTGACCACCTGCGATGCTTACCGTATAAGGACAGGCGAACTGGACGCGCTGTGCTGGTGCGAAGCTTCATTTTCTGGCTCTCGACGAAGAAAGGCGTCACCGACGCCATCGGCCGGCGCGGGATGCGCCACGGCTTTGCGCGCCGATTTATCGCCGGCGAGACGCTCGAGGACGCGCTGGCAGCCAGCGCCGAGCTCGGGCGCGCCGGGCGGCGCGTCAGCCTGAACCATCTGGGCGAAAACGTGCACACGGCCGAGGAGGCCGAGGGCGCTCGAGACAGTTACATCCGCATGGTGCGCGAACTTGACGCGGGCCGCGTGGACGGCAACGTCTCGATCAAGCTGACTCAGCTCGGTCTGGACCTCGACCGCGACCTCTGCCAGACGCTCGCGGCCCAGATTGCCGGAGCCGCCGCCGCGCTCGGCCGCACGATTGAAATGGACATGGAAGGCACGGCCTACACCGACCGCACGCTCGACATCTTCGAGGCCATCCGCCGGAGCCACGACAATGTGGCGCTCGCCATCCAGGCCTACCTCCGCCGCAGCGAGCGGGACCTCGAGCGGCTGGCTCCGCTCGGGCCGAAGATCCGCTTGGTGAAGGGCGCGTACCGCGAGCCAGCCGGCCTCGCGCTCCAAAAGAAGAGCGAAGTGGACGCCAACTACCGGCGCCTGCTCGATCGCCTGCTCGAGGGACAATTCTTCCCTGCCATCGCTACGCACGACCCGGCGATGCTCGACTTCGCGCGCCAGCGCTTGCACGAGCGCCGGCTGCCGCCCGACCGCTACGAATTCCAAATGATTTACGGCGTGCGGCGCGACCTCCAGCAGCAATTGCGGGATCAGGACCACCCGCTGCGGATCTACGTGCCCTTCGGCACCGAGTGGTGCCCTTACTTCATGCGCCGGCTCTCCGAGCGCCCGGCCAACTGCTGGTTCGTGCTGCGCAGCCTGGCGGCTGAATCGTTTCGTTGGCGGGCCACGCGAGATGAAGCGTGAGCATGCGCGCCACTGAATTTGAGTTTCGCCACCGCTTCTGGATTATCACCGGCCTGTTCACGGTCGCGTTCGCCTGCTACGGTTTCGACCACCTCAACGCCGGGGCGGCGCTGCTCCAAGTCCTCGCCGGCCCCGGGCTCAACTTGCTCGCCCCTCGCGGACACCACGCTCTACAGGCCCTGTTTGCCGTTGCCACCGCGGTGGCGGCCGCAGGCGCCTGGATCCGCACATGGGGCAGCGCCTACTTGCGGAGCGAAGTCGTACACGACGAAGCGCTCCGCACCCAGAGCCTGGTGGCGGATGGGCCTTATCGCTACGTCCGCAACCCGCTCTACATCGGCGGCCAGTTGGTCTTTACCGCCATGGGGATGATGACGAGCCGCACAGGATGGTTCCTGCTGGCGGCCGGCACATTTCTGTTTCACTACCGCATAATCCTGCGGGAGGAGGCGGCGCTGCTCGAGACGCAGGGGGACCGCTACCGGGCGTACTGCGCGGCCGTGCCCCGGCTGTGGCCCGCGCTGCGGCCGCAGGTCCCGAAAGGCGGGATGAAACCGCAATGGAAGCAAGCTTTGGCGGGGGAGTCCTTCATGTGGGCCTTCGTCGCAGCCACGCTTTGCTTTGCCATCACTCTCAACTATCGCCTTCCGGCCATCCTCATTGGCCTTACCCTCGCCAGCTATGGCTTGCTCATTCCGTTGTGGATACGCCGGAGCAATCGTCGCGCCGCAACGGGGAGTTGATGGCGGTTCGCGGCGCGACGATAGCGGCCTGCCTGCCCGCACGCTCCTCGGGAGAATTACGCCGGGCCCTGGTAGGTAATCTTGTGGATTGTGAGACTGTTCGGATTGTTGAATGCAACCGAGACCGTCGATGATTTTCGTTTCCAGTTGAACGTGAAGAGCACCGGATTACCGCGAACACGAGGCGGAACCGGATCGATCGTCGGGGGTGGCGGCAGGTTGCTGGGGTTGTTGTCTGTTACAGTGAGGTTTCCTCCGGGCGGGGCCGCAGATACCTCCATGCTCTTGAGGAGTCTGGGGCTGGCAAACGTCAACGTGCCCGACTGGCCCGGAATGCCCGCCACGACCGCGAAGACGATGTGGGAGATGGGATCGTCAGAACTAGTAAGTTCCCAGCCCCAGCCCTGGCTGGCATCGGAGTTGAGCGTGCTGCCCGGGGGGGTGTGGTCGTTCGGCCCCGGACCGGGAAACAAGACAGTGATGAGCTCGCGGACGGGGAAGTCCAGGCTCCCAGGGCCATCGCTCGGATCGGGGTTGGTTACTTTCACGGTGACCTTGCCGACGTTGGCCACTTTGGCTGCAGGCATCTGGAACGTGATGGCAGAGGCGGTGACCGAGCCCGGGGGGGGCGTGAAGGGGGCGTCGTTGTCCAATTGCACCTTTAAGCCGGGCAGGAAGTTGCTGCCGTTCACCGTCAATGGAAAGTCTGGATCGCCGACCGTTGCGTCTAGCAAGTCGAAGCCCGTCATCTGCGGCTGCGGGTTGTTGACTGTGAAGTCCGCCGCGTTCGATACGACGTCCTTCGAAGGGTCGCTGCCCGGGTTGAGCACGGTTATCTGCGGTTTCCCCGCGGTCTGGATGAGGCTGTCATCGATCTTCAGTGTCAATTGCGTCGCGGAGAGGTACTGCGTCGGCTGGGGCACCCCGTTCCACTGTACTTGCGACCTTTTCACGGTGGGCGAGTTGTCCACGAAGCCTGTGCCGTTCACGGTCAGGGTGACGTTCGTAGCGCCGACCGTGGCGTGGTTGGGAACGAGAGGAGGGGTGATCGCGAGCGCGGGCGCGGGCGCATAGGAGATATCGTCAATGCCTGCTAGCGTCGCGCAGCCGACAAACCGCAGCAGCGCAACCACGGCCAATAGAAGGACTGCCGCCAGAAGCACAAATGGATCAATCATCGCGCGCTACTCCTCCGGAGTCCGGCCTGTTCCCCGCGGCCGCTCCGTTCCGTCTTTTTTCTGCTTGCTTGGATGGTGCTCAAACTACAGCTCCTCGGCTACCGTGCGGCGTGGGAGGGATACTTGACTTGCTCCAAGGAAAAACGGCCGTATCGGATGTCCCTGACCAGACCACGCGCGTCGATGAAGACGGTCGTGGGCCAGATGCTCACACCATAAGCGAGCGAAATGTCCCGCTCCGGGTCGGGCACCATGATGGCCGACAGCCCATTTTCAGCAGCGACCTTTTTAGCCAATTCGAGAGCTTCGCCGTCGTTGATCGCCAGCACGACTGGCCCTTGACTTCCCGCCCTCGCAAAGGTTTTCTGGAGGTCGCGCAACGTCTCCAGGCTTGCCTTCGATGTGCTCTTCCAGAAAACCAGCGCGCCTGCACGCCCTACGAGCTTGCGCAGGGTGAGTTCCCGGCGGGGAGCGTACTCGAATATAAAGTTCGGTGTCGGCTGTCCAATTCTCACGCTCGCCTGCAGCAAACGCGGCCTGAAAACTCCGCCGGCAGCTAAATACTTCTTGAGTGCGGCCGCAAGGTCGCCGCTTGTGAGTTCTCCCTGGTGATGCCACAGGACCTTTCCGGAAGGGCCGATCACAACGGTTGCAGGCCGGCCCCCGACCCCTAACAGATCCGCCCAAGCCCGATCATCGTCCGCGAACATGACACCTTCTACGGGCCTGACCTTCGCAATTTGATCTGGAGCGAGGACGACAAGGATTGCAGCCGCTGTGTGCGTGCGTCCGCTTTCGTGCAGGGCACGGGGCAGGAAATCCAGATGAGCCAGCGATTTCCCATCGGGGAAATGAACGATCAGGTTGGCGGCGCCCCGCCGCGCCCAAGGCGATGCATGCCCCAAGATCTCGAGCGCCCCGGACTGGGCAAACTGAGTTAAAGCTATATTCGGAAGCCCTGCATTGCCCACATTACCCGTTTGACCGTCCCCACCCAGGACGCCCCCCGGTAGGTCAATGGAAATCGTCCACCCGCAGGTTGTGGCACTGACAGACTCCTGAGCATTGGCATCGGTCGCAGATACCCGGGTTCCGCTGACCGTTAGGCACAGACGGCGCATCCCTATTGGCGTTAGCGGGGTGAAAACGAACGTGTTTTTATCGACATGTGGTTGGGGATCCCCAGACAAACTCCAAATGAACTCCTGTATGGTTCCTCCGGGTATCCAACTGTTGAGGGCGCTGTTTGTCGGTGGGGTGGCAATCCACGGGACCGTAGCTCTGTCCGTAACCTGCGCAAACTCGGCGTGGACGGGCGGCCAGGTTGGTACTTGGACTTCGACACTTACGCCAAGGACGTTGATTTCGGCCGGAGTGTAGGCTACCGCTGCTTGCAATGTTCCGTGCAGAATCAGACCCGAACTGGTGATTTCGCATCTGGTGTAAGCAAGCTGCGGGTAAACCTTCTTCTCGGGTTGAGCCCCCGGTTTTGGGGGCTGGTTCATGAGCAGTGTAAGGAACGTTCCCAGGTTTTCATTAGTGCCCAATTGCGGCTCTAGGCTCGCGTTGATCTGGTTAAGAATGTCGCGCAGGGCGTTTTTCACTGCAGCCTTCGCTAGTACCTTAAAGACGCCGACCACATTGGCCGGGTCTGGTATATCTGTTGTTGAGATTGCAGATACGTCAGGTTCGCCATCGGGTGCGAGGTCAGCCGTGGAACCGTCCCTGTCTGTCCTGACCGGAATCAGATGGAACGCCTGAGTAACCGTGAAGCCAATATTTGGCAGCTCATCTACGTCGGTGTCTGCCCCTCCTTTTATGGTAACCAGGATTCGCCCGTCGGGATAACCGGCAGCGGCATCCTGGACGTCCACCGTCACTGGTGGGTCGATGTGGACTGTATACCCCCCGGTGGCGGGCAACGACAGCGACTCGATAAGGGCCTTAAGCGTGTCAATCTTGGGCTGAAACAAATCCCGGCTGACGGCCAAGGCAAAGTCGTCCCCGTCGCCCAGGAACACCCGGCTAACGCTGTCGGGACTGGGTCCGGCAGGCAAGTCGGCACCGACAATCGCCTTACCGAGAGCTACGAGAAGTTCCCCAGCCAGCCGGCCATCTCTCGTGTTCATCAGCATCGCTAGCGCCGAATCTCCGGGGAAGGTCTTGAACTGCATGTTCACGATGTTGCCCGGTAGCACAGTATTCGAAGGCTGGAAACTGGTTTTGAAAGAATTGAGCAGAGCCAGGTTGATCGCTGTCGATTGATGGGGTTTTAGCGGCTGGGATGACCAGAATGCATTGAAATTGATGTTGCCTGCCAGAAAGACATTGATGACCGTTCCCGACGGCGGAGCGGCCTCTTGCACGCCCACGGTCATCTGAAATTCTCCTTGTAAGAACTCCGGAATGGTCATGGTTTGTGGGTCGCCCACATACCTTGCCATCACCGGCGTATGGATGGTCACGTTCGCGCTCGAATCGTCTGGCAAGGTCATGGCTGGGGCGCCGAACTGCAATTGAGCCACCCCTTTCAGGCGCGAGAGATCGCCGATTACGCCACCACCCGGCTTCATCCAGGAGATAGGAACGTTGGCCAGCGGATCGGAGGGAGAGAGAGCCCAGTCGCTAGGAGGCTTTATCGCGGTGGGCGCCTCGGCCAGCGCCTGAGGGTCGGTGACGGCGTCTCCAAACACATCCGTGCCGGAAACTACCACCTGCTTGCCTTCAGAATCCACGAGAAGGGACCACGAGTGTGGGAGCCTGTTCCCACTGTGCATCGCGGCAAGCACCCGGTTTACCGCATCAATCGTGAACTCAACTACGACATCATAATCACCGGTCAGATCGTTAGCCATCGGATCACCGCCTCACCTAAACTTGGTCCACCCACAGCTCGGGAGCCGTCGCGGCTGTAGATCTCCCTCAGATGAGTTGCACACCTGATGCGCAGGATCGGCCCCCACGAGTTGCGACGATCCGGCAGATGCGCCAGGACCAACCTTTTGCTCCACTGGTCCACGAGCAGGAGCACGCCGCCTGCAGCGATCAGAACAATCAAGCTCTCGGCTGTACGTAGTTTCGAGGTAAACCACGAATTGGTGAGGCTTGTCTACCTCACCGGGAAATTCAAGTCAAGAGGATTCAAAACCCCTCAAGCGAAATGGATGCAGAGTCCTGCTGGAAATCCCCATGCCGCCAATAATGTGCGATCTGGGCAACCCCGCTCAGCGCCGGCCCGCGGGCGCGCCCCTGTACCGAGCTACCTTGGGAGAACTACGCCGGACCCTGGTAGGTAATCTTGTGGATGGAGAGGCTGTTCGGGTTGTTGAATGAAACCAAGACCGTCGTTGATTTTAGTTTCCAGCTGATCGTGAGGAGCTGTGACGTACCGCGAATACGAGGCGGAACGGGATCGATTGTCAGGAGTTGCGGCGGGTTGATGGTGCTGGGGTTGTTGTCTGTTACAGAGAGGATTCCTCCGGGCGGGGCCGCAGCTACCTCCATGCTCTTGAGGAGTCTGGGGCCGGCAAACGTGAACGTGCCCGACAGGCCCGCGGCTACGAAGAAGATGTGGGAGATGGGATCGTCAGAAGTACCGGTTTCCCAGCCCCAGTTGGCATCGAAGTTGAGGTTGTTGCCGGTGCCCGGCTGGGGACCGGGAAACAACACAGTGATGAGCTCGCGGACGATGAAGTCCAGGCTCCCAGGGCCCTCGCTGGGGTCGGGGTTGGTTACTTTCACGGTGACCGGGCCGGGGCTGGCGAGCTCGGGCGCGGTCGCAGGAACCTGGACCTTGAGCGGGGTGACCGAGATGACCGAGACAGGCGTAGTGCCGAATGTTACGGTTAGGCCGGGCCGGAAGTTGCTGCCGTTCACTGTCAGCTCGAACGCCGGATCGCCGACCGTTGCGTCTGGCGGGACGAAGCCTGTTAACTCCGGCTTCGGGTTGTTGGCAGTGAAGTCCTTCTCATTCGATATGACGTTCTTCGAAGGGTCGCTGCCCGGATTGAGGACGGTTATCTGCGCTTTCCCCGCGGTCTGAATCAGGCTGTCAATGTTCAGTGTCAATTTCGTCGAGTCGATAACCTGCGTCGCCGGCTGGGGCACCCCGTTCCACTGCACTTTGGCGTCATTCGCGAAGGCCGCGCCGTTCACAGTTAGGGTGACGCCCGTAGCGCCAACCGTCGCCGAGGTCGGGTCGAGGCTATTTAGCGCGAAATCAGGTACCGGGGGTGCGGTTCCAAACGACGGGGTGCAGCCGACAAACCGCAAGAGTGCAACCACGGCCAACAGAAGGATCAGCGCCAGAATTACAAACAGATCTATCATCGCGCGTTACTCCTCCGGAGTCCGGCCTGTTCCCCACGGCCGCTCCGTTCTGCTCGTTTCGTGCTTTCAGGCGATGCTTCAGCCATGTTCCTCAGTCATTGTGCGGCAGTCGTATTCGGCTGGGAGGAATGCTTGACCTGCTCCACGGAAAAAAGGCCGTACCGGATGTCCCGGACCAATCCAAGCGCGTCCACGAACGCGGTCGTGGGCCAGATGTTCACGCCGTAAGCGAGCGCGATCTCACGCTCCGGGTCGGGCACCACGATCGCCGACAGCCCGAGGTCAGCCGCAACCTTCTTGACCAATTCGGGAGCTTCCCCGTCGTTAATCGCCAGTACGACCGGCCCCCGCCCTCCCGCCTCGCCCATCGTCTGAAGTTGGCGCAACATCTCCAGGCTAGGCTTCGAGGAGCTCTTCCAGAAAACGAGGACGACCGGCCGCCCCACCAGCTTGCGCAGGGTGATTTCCCGGCCGGGGGCGTAGTCGAAGACAAAGTTCGGCGGAGGCTGCCCGATTCTAACGCTCAATTGCAGCAGGCGCGGCATGAAAGACCCACCGGCGACCAAATGAGTCTTGAGCGCGTCCGCAAGGGCGGCGATGGCGAGTTCACCTTCGTGCCGCCACACCACTCTTCCCGATGCGCCGACCACAACGGTTGCCGGCCGGCGCTGGGCGCCCAACAAGTGTTCCCATGCGCCATCCTGGTAGTCGGCAAAGAGCAGGCCGCCCGTGGGCTTCACTTTTGCAAGCTGGTCTGGAGCAAGCACAGCAAGAATGGCGACCGATGCATCGGGGCGCTCGCTCTGGCGCGCGGCCGTGGCCAGGTGATCCAGATGGGCGAGTGATTTCTCATCGGGAAAATGCACGATTAGGTTGGCGCTGCCCCCGGACCCCGGAGGGGCCCACGGAGACGTATGGCCTACTACCTCGAGCGCCCCGGAGGTCGTGAATTGAGTCAAAGCCAGATCCGGAAGGTGCAGCCTTGCCCCGCGATCGCCAGCTATTGCCGCTAGGTGCTCTTCAGTCGTATCCAGAGGCAACGAGATCCACCTGCAGGACTTGGCGCTGACAGGTTGCTCGGTGACCGGACCAGACGCAGTTATTCGCGTACCTTGGACGGTGACGCATATATTCATACCCAGTAGCGTTCGCGTACGGGGGTCCAAAAACACGAACATGTTCGGTTCGGTGTGCAACGGGGGTTGGCCCCCCGGACCCCAGGTGTACTGCTGGATAGTCCCGCCAGGTATCCAACTGTTGAGGGCATTGTAGTCGTTCGGGGTGATCTCAAACTCGGCGTGGACGGCCGGCCATTCCGGCACCGCCAGCGAGCCGTGCAGCACAACCCCTGAGGGATTGATTTCGACCGACGTGTACTCGAGGTCCGGGTCGATCTCTTCCTGCGGCTGAGCTCCGGGGTTGGGAACAGGGTTCATGAGCGATTTGAGGAACCCCCCCAGGTTGCGGTCGGCGCTCAACATGTCCCTCACGGTTCCCTGCACCCCAGCAATAGCCTTGTCCCGCGATTGTCTTAGTGTGTTCAGGACCCGATCCTTAAACGCATTGATAATCGCGCCCACTATCCCACTGATGGGGTCTAGGACGACATCGCCCAGGGGCGCGAGTTGAGCGGTGCGCAGCGGGCCACTCGGGTTGCCGTAGGCGTCGACCAAGACGAGGGTAAATGCCTGATGAAAGGTGAAGTCGAAGTCGGGATAGGCCGACGAGGTATGAGCATGCCCCTTGACGGTGAGGTAGATTTGCCCATTCTGGAGTTCGAGCGTCACGCTGTTAATGGAGACCTCGTACGTGTGGGTCCCCCACGGATCACCAGGTACTGAGAATGGGATAGGGGGGATCTGCAGCGCCTTGAGCTGGTTCACGAACGCGTCGAACTTCCCGAGAATGAAATCGCTGCTTGAGGCGAAGGCAAAGTCGTCCCCATTGCCGAGAAAGACGTTGTCGAGACTGCCGGGGTCCCCCGCATCACCTATTATGTTCAGCAGCACGCCGATGGCGGGCGAGTCCCCTGCCAGGCCCTTGAATTGCATGTGCTGGACCGAGGGCGGGAGGACAGCATTCGAGGGCTGGAAACTCGTTGTGATCGCATTGCTAATCACCTGGTTGATTCTGTTTATGTCCAGGGTTCCACCCGGCCCACCAGCGATTATGGACAGACCGATCTTGGAGTACCAGTGGGGATGGAAGGTGACCTCCACATTTTTGGGCTTCAGATTGATATCCACGACATTGCCGACCTGAGAAGCAACCTGATCCACACCCACCTTGATCTGGATTTCCCCGCGCAGAAATTCCGGCATGAGCGGGGTGTTTGGATCGGCAAGCCACCGCGCCATCATCTGCATATGCACAATCATGTGCGTGCCCAACTGATCCGGGATGGTCATGGTCGGGGCACCCAACTGCAGTTGGGCTCTTCCTTCCAGACCGGTGTAATCTCCGAACCCCGGCGCCTCAGAATGGACCCTCCTCGGTGCATTGGCGAGGGCGTCCAAGGCTGAGAAAAGCGGATTGGAGGGGGAAATGAGCCTCAGCGAGCTGCGCGGCTGGGCTAGCAGCACCGGGTTAACGAGAGCATTCCCAAGCCCGTCCACTACGGAGAGCGCCACCATTGTCTTGCCCGGAAGCCCATGAACCTTATGAGAGTCAACCACGCTAAGAGAGAGGGAGTGCGGAATCCTCTGTCCTCGATGCATCGCGGCAAGCACCCGGTTTGCAGCAGGGAGGCTGAATTCAGCAACGACATCAAAATCACCGGTCAGATCGTTAGCCATCGGATCACCGCCTCACCTAGACTTGGTCCACCCACAGCTCGGGCGCCGTCGCGGCTGTAGATCTCCCTCAAATGAGTTGCACGCCTGATGCGCAGGATCGGTCCCCCGGAGATACAACGATCCGGCACATGCGCCAGGACCATCCTCTTTTCTCCGCTGGTCCAGGAGCGAGAGCACGCCGCCTGCAGCGAACAGAACAATCAAGCTCACTCCGGCTGTACGTAGTTTCGAGGTAAACGACGAATTGGTGAGGCCTGTCTACCTCACCGGGAAATTCAAGTCAAGGGGATTCAAAAGCCCTCCAGCGAAATGAATGCAGAGTCCTGCTGGAAATCCCTTTGCCGCCAATAATGTGCGATCTGCGCAACGCCTCAGCCTCTGGGCACGCCCCTCCACCGAGGCACCTCGGGAGAACTATGCCGGGCCCTGGTAGCTAATCTTGTGGATGGAGAGGCTGTTCGGGTTGTCGAATGTAACCGTGACCGTCGTTGATTTTAGTTTCCAGTTGATCGTGAGGAGCTGCGACGTACCCTGACTACCGGCCGGAATTGTCAGTTTTTGCGCCGGCTGGATGTTGATGGGGTTGTCGTCTGTTACCACGAGGTGTCCTAAGAGCGAGTTCGAACCTACCTCCATGCTCTTGAGGAGTTTGGGGGCGTGGCCGGTAGCAAACGTGAACGTGCCCGACAGGGCCCCGCCCGCCAAGAAGATGTGCTTGATAGGATCGTCAGTAGTACCAAGTTCCCAGCCCCAGCTGGCATCGAAGATGAGGGTGTTGCCGGTGGCCGGCTGGTCGTTCGGCGTCGGACCGGGAAACACCACAGAGATAAGGTCTTGGACGGTGAAGGCCAGGCTCCCAGGACCACGGCTCGGATCGGGGTTGGTCACCGTCACGGTGACCTGGCCGGGGCTGGCGAGCTCGGGCGCGGTCGCAGGAATCTGGACTTTGATCTGACTTGGGGTGACCGGGGTGTTGAGCGAGACGGGCGTATTGCCGAATATCACGGTTAAGCCGGTCACAAAGTTACTGCCGTTCACCGTCAGCTCGAAGTCCAAATCGCCCTTCGTTGCGTCTGGCGGGTTGAAGCCCGTTATCTGCGGCTGCGGGTTGTTCACGGTGAAGGTCTGCGGACCCGACGTGCCGCCATAGCCGTCGGTGACGGTTACGGCGACGTCCCTGGCGGTGGCGAGCAGGTTCGCAGGAACCGTGACTTTGATCGCCTTGCCGGTGACCGATCCGGGCGTGGGCTTGAGGTCAGTGCCGTCGAATGTCACCTTGAAACTGCCGTCGAGGCTCCATTCGCCGTTCACCGTCAGCTCGAACGGCGTTGACACCCCATCGCCGACCGTTGCGTCTGGCGGGTCGAAGCCCGTTATCGTCGGCGCAGGCGGCGATGGCTCGATGAAGCAGCCGGTGAACCGCAGGAGCGCAACCACGGCCAACACAAGGATCGGCGCCAGCAGCACAAACGGATCGATCATCGCTCGCTACTCCTCCGGAGCTGGGCCCGTTCCCTATGGCGGCTCCGTTTCGTTCTGTTTTTTTCGATAGCCCTAGCCCCTATTCCTCACTCACCGTGAGGCGACAGTCTTTCCCAGAGAGGGAGATTCGACATTCTCTCCCGCAAAACGGCCGTAACGGATCTTCCTGACCAAACCGAACGCGTCGAGCAAGACGATCGTGGGCCAGACGTTTACACCGTAAACGAGCGAGATGCTTCGCTCCGGGTCGGCCACGATGATCGCCGACAGCCCATTTTCCGCGCCGACCTTCTCGGCCAATTCGGGGTCTTCCCCATCGTTGATGGCCAGCACCACCGGCTCCTGCCCTCCGGCCTTGCGATTCGTTTCCTGGACGTCACGCACCGTCTCGATGCTTGGCTTCGATGCGCTCTTCCAGAAAACGAGTACAACCGGACGCCCCACAAGCTTGCGCAGCGTCACGCCTCGGCCGGGTGCAAACTCGAAGAGAAAGTTCGGCGCCGGCCAGCCCATCCTCAGGCTCAACCCCATCAGGCCCAGCCTGACGGATCCGCCCCGGGCCAGATTCTTTCCGAGTGCGGCGGCGAGCTTTTCGCTGTCCAGCTCCCCTTCCTGCTGCCACACAATGCTTCCGTTGGGCGCGACGATCAGGGTCAGCGGCCGCCGCGTCGTTTTCACTCCGAACGCGCGCGCCCAGGCGCCACCCTGTTCCTCCGCATAGATGATGCCTTCCGTATACCGGGCTTTCGCCAGCAGATCCGGAGTCAGCACGGCAACAACGGCAGTCGCCGCATCCTCGCGTTTGCTTTGGCGCAGAGCCTGCGACAAGAACTCCAGATGACCGGCCGTCCTCCCATCGGCAAAATGAACGATCCGGTTGGGAGCGCCCCCGCCGGCACCATCCGCTCGCGCCGATGCGTGGCCTGCTACCTCGACCAGCCCCCCAGGACCGGGCTGAGTCAACGCCACCATCGGAAGCGCTCCGCCGAGCGAGGGTTCAAGCCCACCGAGGATCGAAACTCTGGTGTATCCGCAGTGCGTGGCACTCACCGGTTGCTCAACGACCGGCCCGGAAGATGACCATCGCAAGCCGCTAACCGTCAGGCAGAGCGGCCCGTATCCATAAACGGGCATCGGGGCGCCTACGAAAACGAACTTGTTCTGGTCAGTGTGGAGGATTTGGCCTTGTTGCCAGCTCCATTGATACGATTGAATCGTACCCCCGGGAATCCAGGTATTCAGCGCGGAATAGTCCGGCCCCGGGGGTACATGGCCACTCGTCCCCCCCACTCCTATGCCGCCCCCGCCACTGGTCGATGGGATCTGCTCAAACTCGACATGCGCAGGCGGCGGATCCGGGACCGTCATCCAGCCGCCGTGCAGGACGACGCCCGAGGGGGGCCGGTATTCGACCGAGGTGTACGCCAGCACGGGCTTGAGCTCTTGCGGGGATGTGTCTCCGGATGCAGGTTTCAGCAGTGAATTGAGGAATTTGCCCAAGATTTCATCCGTGCTCAGCATGCGGTTCACCTTGTCGTACACATCCAGGCCGTCCTGATCTTTCTGAGAGAGGGCGGCATTCCGCGCATCTCGCACGCCGTTTACGACCTGGTCTTTCGCGAACGTATTGACGAGGCCACTATCCGTGTCCACAGAAACGTCCCCCGCTGAAAGATCAGCCGTGGTGCCGGTCGCCTTCAACGTGAAAGCGAGTCGCGCCGTAAAATTGAAGTCAGGGAACCTCCGCTTCGATGTGTGCGCGTGCCCCTGGATCGTCACGACGATTGCCCCGCTCTGGATATCGAGACTCACGCTGTTCAAGGAAACCGTGTAGGTGGCACTCCCCCAGATCGGCACCTGGACCGAGATGGGGGGTACCAAGATTTGCAGCGCGTTAAGGAATACAGACCGAAGGTAATCGATGCCCAGGGCGATGGCGAAATGGTCTCCAGCGGTCAGAAACACCGTGCTCATGCTGGCAGGATTCCCAGGGCTCCCTGGGGGCAGAGGGTTCCCGTTGGGATCCAGTGTCACCAAGTTCAGGAGCACGGCGATGGCGTTCTGGGCTCCGAGCAGCGTTTTGAACTGCATGTAGTTTACGTTGGGCGGCAGGGGAGTGCTGGAGGGCAGGAAGCTCGTCCTCAGCGCGTTGCGCACCAACAGGTTGACGCCCGCCAAGTCCTCGGGGCTCACAGGCTGACTCGACCACAACTTCCCGTCGAAGTTGACGCTTACTTTGTCGCCTCTGATATCAACATCGATCATTCTCACATCTTTACGGTCTGGCGAGACCACTTGATCCACCGGGGCAGTGATCTGAAGCTCTCCGCGGACAAATTCCGCCACGCGGGGGGTATGTGGATCGTGGAAGTAGCGCGCCATCACCGGCAGCTTCACCGTGAGGTTCGATCCGGAGGCACCTGTGACCTCGATGGTCGGGGGGGCCAACTGCAGTTGAGCCCGCCCCTGGAGCTTGCTGGGAACCACGGGTGGGTCGAGGGCGCCCCCCACATGGGTGTTCACCACTCCGTTCAGCGCCCAGAAGAGTGGATCCGCGGGGGATAACTGTCCCGGCCACCGGCCTGGCGTTCCGATCTGCGTGTGATTGACGATGGGATCTCCAAATGTGTCCACACTCCCCGCGATCGAGGGCCTGACAACCTGCGAGCCAGGAGGAGGATTGTCATCCACGCGGATGGCCAGTGAGTGAGGAAATCTCTCCACTTGATGCATCGCGGCAAGCACCCTGTCCACTGCAAGCGTCGTGAACTCGGCTACGACATCAAAATCACCGGTCAGATCGTTAGCCATCGAACCACCCCCTCACATCAATCTGGCCCACCCACAATGGGATGAATCCGCCAAACCCGCTGGACTGTCTGGTCCGTGCCTCCTTGAGTCCTACCTCGGCCAATAAGCTGTCAGCGCTGTGACCGACAACACAATCAAGGCCACCGAGATGGCGTGGTGGATGGTGAATCTGGCTGCGCCGTGCTGCGGCTCACGCGTAGATTCCAGCACAAGTCGTCCGGAGGCGTAGCCGGCCGTGACAACCAAAAACAATGCGCCGGGAAAAGGCAGCCACCGCCAGACGGTAATGGAGGAAACCAGCAGGACGCCGGCCCAGCCCGCCTCCAGGCATTGCGTCGGGATGCGCCTGTCCCACACCCCCCTACGATTGGGCAGGTACGCGCTGACCCATGATCTTGACGGGCGGCCGGAGCAACAACCGTTCATCAAGCAGCCGATGCGCACGAAGATCATTCCAACCAGGATCGTAAACGCGGCCACGTCCCAGAAGGCGCCAAAGGGTAGCCGGAGTGCGGCGAGCACGGGCACGGAGAGCAGCAGAGCGATGGGGAGTCCGCCGTACATTGTGGCACCCCCGTCCCTGCGATTCCAGATTCGCCGAGGGCTTTGGCGATAGAGCCGCCAATGGGTGGCTGCGTAGAACAGCCTGGCGCCGATAAGCGCGGGCACGATCAGAACGAGCGTGGCCACAAAGGCGCGGAAAGCATCAATGCCAGCCGCGTGTGCCGCAGCGTTGCCGGCCACCACTCCGGCAACCAGCCCGACGTAAAGCATGGCCGGGTAGCTCCAGACCGTCAGGCCACGCCACTGAAACAGTATGGGTCGCATAGAGCGCTCAGTATTGCTGCCAGAGGGCCACCGCTAGACCTGCAACGATGGCCACGTCGGCCAGGTTGAAAACAGGCCACCACCGCAGGTCGATGAAATCGACGATGTAGCGGCGCCGCAGTATATCCAACAAATTTCCCGCCGCGCCGCCAAAGGCCAACCCAAGAGCGCACAGGGCGACGCGACTCTGGAACCAGGCGCCGGAGCGATGCAAGAGGATCGCGGAGACGAGCGCCGTAAACCAGACCAGCACCAGCGCGGCTCGGGCGCCGCCGCGGATGTAGATATCCTTCAGATTAGTTACACACCTGATGCGCAGGACAGGCCCGCAGGAGATACAACGATCCGGTACATGCAGCTGGACCATCCTCTTGCTCCATTGGTCCAGGAGCAAGAGCACGCCGCCTGCAGCGAACAGATCAATCAAGCTCACTCCGGCTGTACATAGTTTCGAGGTAAACCACGAATTGGTAAGGCCTGTCTACCTCATCGGGAAATTCAAGTCAAGGGGATGTACTTGTTCGCAGGCTCGGCGAGACTCTTGTTCAGGAGACGTTTGGAGCGAGAGATCTTTATCTTTATCCTCGCTTCATGTACTAGCGGCATTCGCCCATCCCTGGGGGAGCGGCGGCTGAAGGCTGGCGATCGCACCCCGACCGGCGAAATCCAGAGTCAGTTTCTCCAGCGCCGTCTTTGAAGAGCGGATCTTAAAACCAGGCAAGATCGAAACCCAGAAGAGAAAATGGATGATGTAGCGGGGCTGGGATCGGCGGTTAGGGGTTGAATTTCACCAGGATGTTCTTCAGTTTCCGCTCGAGCGAGCCACGCAACCAGGTGAACTCGACACCCAGGCCGCCGGGTGTGATGTCGCGCACGACGCACGGCGCCTCGAGCGTTTCTGCATTGGCGCGGATGCGCAGCTCCAGTTCGGTGCCCAACGGGTAGGTGTTGCGAGTGCGGATGTACATCCCGCCGGTGCCGAGCACCGAGATTTGGCCGGAGAGCGGGCGGCTGATGCCCTCACACGGGAGCAGCTTGTCATCCGGGATGACGATGCGGTCGTGATGACGCCGCTCCTTTCTCACGACTCATCCACGGCTGTTGCGAAGCCCGTGCTTCCTGAAGCTCGGAAGGCGTCCAGCGTCCAGGCATCCTGCACTTCGTCGTGGCGCAGTACGTAGAAGTTCCCGTCGTCGGCGCGCACGCGGAAGTAGATGGCCGCCGGGGCATACCACTGGTCCTCGACCAACTCGACCTGGAACATTCGCCCGCGCAGGGCGAAGCGCTGCGGACGCTGGTCGGCACGGTAGCCCGCGTAGCACTCCACGCGAATCTCGTTCATCGCGTCCTCCTCCGGTCCCGGAGCAGGCACCGGCGACTTCCGAGAGTATTTTACTCCGTTGGGAAACACCGTGTCAGCAGTTCGCACCCGAAAGGACACCCCTAGCGCGACGCCCCGTGGGCTGGCCGGCGGAGCCGGCGGCTGGCTAATGAACGGTGCTGGGGCTGCCGGCACTGAATTCGGCGTTGAAAGCGGCGCCGAGCAGAATAATCATTGCCGTCAGGTACATCCACAGCATCAGCCCAATCGCTGCCGCCAATCCGCTGTAAACCAGCTCTTTCGGCACGTGCCGCACGTAATAGCCAAAAGCCGAATTCGCCACCCACCAGAGCAGCGTGGCCACCACGGCGCCAGGAAGCACTTCCCTCCAACCGCGCCTCCCCGGGCGACCGAGGCGATACACCACCGCGAGCACGATGACGGCGATGGCCACGGCGGTGCCGGAGAACACAACGATCCAGAGTTCCCGCATCAGCGCCCGCAAGCCATAGTGATGGATCATCCAGGCGCGCAGCTGCTTGCCGAACACGGAGAAAATGGCCGTGGCGAGCCAGGGCACAAACGTCACCGCCAGCAGCAGCACCGCCCGGCCCTGCCGCTCCCAAAAAGCGGGGCGCACGTCGTCGCGGTGGGCCAACTGGAAGCCGTCCATCAGCAGCCTCATCACCTGGGTGCCGATCAGCAGCGTCGCAACGACGCCGAAGAAGGTCCATCGCCACGGATGCGCGGTGTCCCGCGTCAGGAAGTCCACCACCAGTTCCCGGCTTCCCGGCGGCAGGATGGTGCCCAGGCCACCCGCAATCTCCTTCACGCCTGCGCGGAGCCGAGCCGAACCGCCCACCGCGCCGAGCCCGAGCAGAAGCATGGGAAAAAACGCCAGGAACATGTTAAAGGCGATGGCCTGGGCCTGCGTAACGCAGCGCGGATATACCCGGGCCACCGAGCGGAAGAAGCTATGCCAGAAACGTCGCATGAGGGCCGGCGGGATTATACAGGCGGGATGCAGCGACGCGCTGCGTAAATTGCTCGCAGAGCGCGCTCACCCTTGTCGCCCGCCGAGCCCCAGAGTACACTTGCCCTGAATTTGGCTGGGAGGTGTGTCATGGCCCGCATGGTCCGCTGCGGATTGATCCAGGCCCGCTGCGAGTGGTCGCCGGAAAAATTTTCGCTCGCGCAGATCAAGCAGAAGATGATCGCGAAACACGAGCGGTTGATTGCCGCCGCGGCGAAGAAAAAGGTGCAGGTCCTGGGCCTGCAAGAGTTGTTCTACGGCCCCTACTTTTGCGCCGAGCAGCACGCGCGCTGGTACGAGCTGACCGAGCGCATCCCCGGCGGGCCGACCCTCAATCGGATGCAAAAGCTGGCGCGCCGTTACCGCATGGTGCTGGTGGTGCCGGTGTACGAGGTGGAGATGACCGGCGTGTACTACAACACCGCCGCAGTGATTGACGCCGACGGCCGCTACCTCGGCAAATACCGCAAGCACCATATCCCGCACTGCTATCCCGGCTTCTGGGAGAAGTTTTACTTCACGCCGGGCAATGCGGGCTACCCGGTGTTTGAGACGCGTTATGCGCGGGTGGGCGTCTATATCTGCTACGATCGCCACTTCCCGGAAGGGGCGCGCATCCTGGGGCTGAACGGCGCGGAGATTGTTTACAATCCTTCGGCCACCGTCGCAGGTCTTTCGGAGTATCTCTGGGAGCTCGAGCAGCCGGCGCACGCCGTGGCCAACGGCTACTTCATCGCCGCGATCAACCGCGTCGGGCAGGAGCGCCCGTGGAAAATCGGAGAATTCTACGGCAAGAGCTACTTCTGCAACCCCCGCGGGCAGATCGTCGCTCAGGCCAGCCGCGACAGGGATGAACTTCTGGTGGCCGAGCTCAACCTGGACGAGATCCACCAGGTGCGCACCACCTGGCAGTTCTTCCGCGACCGCCGGCCGGAAACTTACGGCGAGATCACGCGCACTCAAGCCGCCGGCCACGCCGAGGCAGCGAACTGAGAAAGCCGTCCAAGAGGGTGTGAAAGTAATGACGACGCAGCCGAAAGCCGGCCCCAGCCGCAGCGAAGAAGTCCTCCGGAAGCACCAAGAATACCTCTGGCCCGCGATCACCAACTACTACCAGAATCCGCTGGTGGCCGACCGCGGGCAGATGCAGTACCTATGGGACCTCGAGGGACGCAAGTATCTGGACTTCTTCGGCGGAATCCTGACCGTTTCGGTGGGCCACGCCAATCCCAAGATTACCGGCAAGATTAAGGCGCAGGTGGACCGGCTGCAGCACACCTCGACGCTCTATCCGAATGAGGCTATCGTGGCGCTAGCCGAGAAGCTGGCGCAGATCACTCCGGGGAAGCTGCAGAAAAGTTTCTTCAGCAATTCCGGCACTGAGGCGAACGAGGCGGCCATTCTACTGGCGCGGATGGCCACGGGCAGCTACGACATCGTGGCGCTGCGCCACGCCTATTCCGGCAGCTCACAACTCGCCAAGGCCGTCACCGGGCAGGCGCCCTGGCGCAGGGCCGCTGTGATCAGCGTGGGCATCTCACACGCCATCAATCCCTACTGCTACCGCTGCCCGCTCGGCCTGAAATACCCCGACTGCGGCGTGGCCTGCGCCAACGACGTTGAAAACCTGATCCAGACCGGCACCAGCGGCTCGATCGCCGCGTTCGTCGCCGAGCCCATTCAGGGCGTCGGCGGGTTCATCACGCCTCCGCCGGAGTATTTCAAGATCGTCTTCAAGATCGTCAAGAAATACGGCGGATTATTCATCGCCGACGAGGTGCAAACGGGCTTCGGCCGCACCGGGAAGAAATGGTTCGGCATCGAGCAGTGGGAGGTCACGCCCGACATCATCACCTGCGCAAAAGGCATGGCCAACGGCGTCCCGGTGGGCGCGACGATCACCACCTCAGAACTCGCTGGCTCGTTTATCGGCCTCACGATCTCAACCTTTGGCGGCAACCCGGTGACCGCCGTGGCGGCGCGCGCCACCATCGAGGTGATCGAGGAGGAAAAGCTTCTCGAGAACGCGCATACGGTGGGAACCTATCTCCGCGGCAAGCTCGACGCGCTCAAGGAGAAATACCCGGTCATCGGCGACGTCCGCGGCATGGGCCTGATGCAGGCGCTCGAGCTGGTCAAAGACCGCGAAACGAAGGAGCCGGCGCCCGAAGCGACGTTGCAGTTGATGGAGCGCGCCCGCGACAACGGCCTGCTGATCGGCAAGGGCGGCCTCTACGGCAATGTGATTCGTCTCTCGCCACCGCTCAATATCGCCCGGGCCGATGTGGACAAGGCCATCGGTCTGCTCGACAAGTCTCTCGCCGAAGTGCGCGTCTAGTCCTTGCGCTGTTGCCCGGGTCGTCAGACCCGGGAAATCTGCCACAGATCGTAAAACTCAGCGAGGCGAGGAGGTGTGGCGCTCGGTCTCGCGGAGCACGGTGGCGAAGCTGCGCCCGGCGAATGTCACGCCGGAGGAGACGCGACCCACGGCACGCACCTGGGCGCCCTCGCCGGGCACTCCGCCGTGCGAGGTGAGCACCCAAATACGGCCCGTGCCGTCATCCACCTCATAGGCGCCTTCGCCCCCCGCGCCGAATGAGGTGACTACTCGGCCGGAGATACTGACTTCCTTATCGCGGAAGCGCCCCGGGTCGTTCTGGATGTCCCGGATGGTTGTGCTCTGCGGGCAGGCTGCCATCAGCACCGCCGCCAGAACCACCGTGAACGTCAGGAAAGTTTTCGCAAGCCTGGTCATACGTTCCCCCCGGTAAAAAAGATCCGCACGCAGGCCGGGCGTGCCAGCGGGCCCGCACCGCTTGAAGAAATGGCAGGGTCGGGCCGATGTCCGCCAGTCTACCTCATGCGCGGGCGCGAGGCCAATGTCAATCCCGGCCGCTGGCACGCCTCTTGACCTTTCTCCGCTTACCCATCAGCATAGCGGGAGAACAATTCGTCAGGTTTCACGCATTCGGCGCCCGCCGGCGCCGCAGGGAGGACAGCGACATGGCCACCGCAACGACCACAGCGCAGGTCTGCCGCAATTTCATCAACGGCCGCTGGGTGGAGTCGCATTCCCCGCGCACCGTCGAGCGGCGCAACCCGGCCAACCTCGATGAGGTCATCGGCCTGGCCCGGCTCTCGACCCGGGAGGAGACCCGCGAAGCCATCGCCGCGGCCCGCAACGCGTTTGCAGCGTGGCGCGATACCCCTGCTCCGATCCGCGGGCGCGTCATCTCCAAAGCGGCGCTGCTGATGGAGCAGCAGAAGGAGGAGCTGGCGCGCACCCTCACCCGCGAGGAGGGCAAGACTTTCAAGGACGCGCTCGGCGAGGTGCTGAAATCCGTCAACATCCTGGAATTCATGGCGGGCGAATCACGGCGCATTGGCGGCGAGACCCTCCCGAGCGAGCTGCCCAAGAACTTCGCCTACACGCTCAAGCAGCCGCTGGGAGTAGTCGCGGCCATCACGCCGTGGAATTTTCCCGTGTCCATCCCGGTGTGGAAGATTTCTCCGGCGCTCGTCGCCGGCAATACCGTCGTCTTCAAGCCCGCCACGCTGACGCCTTATACCGGCGCAAGAGTGGTGGAGATCTTCGAGCAGGCCGGCGTCCCTGCGGGCGTGCTGAACATGGTGGTGGGCTCGGGCGGCGAGGTCGGAGACGAGCTGCTGCAGCACCCTGAAGTGCGCGCCGTGTCGTTCACGGGGTCAAACGAGGTCGGCAGCGAGCTCTACGCGCAGGGCGCTCGAAAAATGAAGAAGTGCCAGTGCGAGATGGGCGGAAAAAACCCACTGGTGATCCTGGCTGACGCCGATCTGCCGCTGGCGGTCGAGTCGGCGGTGTTTGGCGCGTTCGCCTCCACCGGGCAGCGCTGCACGGCCACCAGCCGCGTGGTCGTGGAAGAAAAGGTCGCCGACCGATTCGTCGAGCTGCTGGTCGAGCGCGCCAAGAAATTCAAAGTCGGCAACGGCCTGGAGCCCGGGGTGGACATGGGCCCGGCCGTGGACGATTCGCAACTGAAAACCGACCTGCGCTTCATCGAAATCGGCAAGAAAGAAGCCAAGCTGATGCTCGGCGGTGAGCGGCTTGCCGGGCCGGGCTACGACCGCGGCTACTTCGTCGCGCCGACGGTATTCGACCACGTCGCAGCGGACAGCACCATCGCGCAGGAGGAAATTTTCGGCCCCGTGCTCTCGGTGATCCGGGTGCGCGACTTCGACGAGGCCCTGCGCGCGGCCAATTCGGTGCGCTACGGCCTTTCCAGTTCGCTCTATACCAACGACGCGGCGAAAATCTTCGAGTTCATCGATCGCATCGAGACCGGCATCACCCACGTCAACTCGCCGACGGTCGGCGGTGAGGCGCAGCTACCGTTCGGCGGAATGAAGGCTACCGGCGTCGGCCTGCGCGAAATGGGACGCGTAGCGATTGACTTTTACACCGAGCTGAAGACCGTCTACATCGATTACACGGGCCGCAAGCGCGAATCCACAATCTACTGACGATAACGCGATGGCCAACTTGAAACGGTCGCTGAATATCGGATTGACCCTCGGCGTGGCGTCGTCACTGGCCGTGGGCGCAGTATGGGCGGCGGAGAAGATCGTCTGGAAGCCGCTCGATCGGGTCCTGCTAAAAGTGGACGAGAAGCCGGCGCGGATCTGGAGCGTCTATCACGTCGACAAGAAAGACAATTTGCTCCTGGTCGCCCTCGGCCGCCGCTACCTGCTGCTCGACATCCGCGAACACCAGATCTACGAGCTCGATCCAGCCAAGCTCGAGCGTAGGGACAAAGACCTTCTCTGGCGCGAGGCCGACCGCCCCGCCAAACCCCTTCCGACTGACGACTGGACGGTGCGCGACGTTGGCCCGGCGCGCCGCATCCGCGCCAAGCTGGCCAGCGAAGGGCGCGTGCTCGAGGTACAGGTGCCCATCCAGCCGGACCTGCGGCATTTCTACTGAAAGAAGTCTTCGGTTGTCGGTCAAAGGGACAGCCAGCCGCGCCGGACTCCGTCTATCCTAACAGCATAACGATCCCGCCTCCCCACAAGCGAGATACACAAACCGCCCGAGTCGCCGAGTTTCGAGTTTCGCTTTTCAACCTTCGCTGCTAGCATCCGCGCATGACCGCCATGCCCGAAAATGTCCGGGGGAGCGGGGTGCAGGCTGCTTCGCTCGATCCGGAGACCATCCGCAGCAGCTCGCTCTACAACGAAGACCTGGCGCCAGTGCCGCCCGAACGCCGCAGTTGGGGCACTTACAACTACGCCGCGCTGTGGATCGCTATGAGCGTGAACATTCCCACCTACATGCTGGCGAGCGGCATGATTGCCGGCGGAATGAACTGGAAGCAGGCGATCTTCACCATTTTTCTGGGGAACATGCTCGTGCTGATCCCCATGCTGCTGAACGCCCACGCCGGCGCGCGCTACGGCATTCCCTTCCCCATCTTTGCGCGCGCCTCGTTCGGCGTGCTGGGGGCGAACGTGCCGGCGATCCTGAGGGCGCTGGTGGCCTGCGGCTGGTTCGGCATCCAGACGTGGATCGGAGGCGAAGCCATCAACGCGATGATTATTGCGCTCGCGCCGTCGTGGAAGAACTTTGCGTGGGGCGTGCCGGTCTCTTTTCTGGGATTCTGGCTGCTTCACGTACTGGTAATCGTCCGCGGCATCCACACCATCCGCTTCCTGCAGGGCATCACCGCGCCGTTCCTTGTGGTGATTGGGGTCCTGTTGCTGGTATGGGCGCGGCACAAGGCCGGCGGCCTTGGCCCTATGCTCGCGGCCCCATCGAAGTTCCGCAACTTCGGCGAGTTCTTCCGTTTTTTCATCCCCTCGCTGACCGGCGTGGTGGGCTTCTGGGCTACTGTTGCGCTCAACATCCCGGACTTCACGCGCTATGCCCGCAGCCAGCGCGCGCAGATGGTGGGACAAGCCCTGGGCCTGCCGACGACAATGACGTTCTACGCCTTTCTCGGCGTCGCGGTGACCTCGGCGACGGTGGTGATTTTCGGCGAAGCGGTTTGGGACCCCGTGGCGGTGCTCAGCCGGCTGGGGAATCCCTTCGCGGTTGTCATTGCGATGATCGGCCTGCTGATGGCCACGCTCAACGTTAACGTGGCGGCCAACGTCGTTTCCCCCGCCAATGATTTCTCAAATCTCTATCCCCGCCGCATCAGCTTCCGCACCGGCGGGCTGATCACCTGTGTGTTGAGCATCGTGGTGTTTCAGCCCTGGAAGTTGCTGGCGAACTACAGCAACTATATTTTTGGCTGGCTAGTGGGTTATTCAGGCCTTCTCGGGCCGATTGCCGGCGCGCTGATCTGCGACTATTTCCTGTTGCGAAAGAAAATCATCCTCGTGGAAGACCTGTACATTCGCCGCGGCTTCTACGAATTCTCGGGCGGGTTCAACTGGAGCGCCATCGCAGCGTTGGCGGCGGGCGCCGGGGTGGCGTTTGTCGGCCTGGCGTACCCGCCGCTGCGCGTCCTCTACAACTACGCCTGGTTCGTGGGCTTCGCGGTGAGCTTTGCCGCGTACTTCGCGCTGATGGGCGCGCGCCAGAGCAAAGCCGCCAGCGTTCAGCCTTCAGCCATCAGAAAAGACTAACTCGGGTCAATTCGCCGCCTAGGGCGAGCGATCCGTGCCGCAGAGCTTGCAGCGGCGCGGGCGGCGCACAATCGAGGCGTCCCGGGGAAAGATCACCGCCAGCATCCAATCGATGGCCACCTGTAACTGCTTTTTCAGCCCGACGAGCTTGTAGAGGTGCACCGCATTCCAAAACAACCAGGCAAAATACCCGCTGAATTTGAGCCCGGCGAACTCCACCACGGCGTGGTTCATCCCCAGCGAGACCAGAGTGCCTTCCGAGACGTAGCGGAAACTTTCGGGCGCCTGGCCGCGCTCGGCATGGGCGATGTTGCGCCCCGCGAGCCGTCCGTGCGAGATGGCCACTGGTGCTACCCGCGGCGTTTCCGGCGCGGAGATGGCCGCCGCGGAGTCGCCCACCACAAAGACCTCCGGATGCCCGTCGAGCTGCAGGTGCTCGTTCACGATCACTCGGCCGATGCGGTCGTGCGGCCCCGGCAGAGCCTCGACCAGCTCGTGCGCCCGCACGCCGGCGGTCCAGATGACCGTGTCGGCCGGGATGATCTCTTTGCCGTTCACTTCTACGCTCCCGGCGAGGCACTGCGTGGCCTTCGCGTTCAGGCGGATCTCGATGCCCTCGACCTGCAGGCGCTTCAGGGCGTTGGCGGCCAGCTTCGGATGGACGCCACGCAGCACCTCGGGCTCGGCCTCGAGCACCACCAGGCGGATCTCGCCGGGCGCGATGCCACGATAGCGCCCCGCGACGTAGTGGTAGAAGAAGTCGTGCATCTCGGTGACCAGCTCGACGCCTGTATAGCCGCCGCCGACAACGACAAACGTCAGCATCTGCCGGCGGATCGCGGGATCTTCGGTGTGGTCGGCATGTTCGCAGAGGTCGAGGATGCGCTCACGCAGCACCACCGCGTTTTCGAGCGTCTTGAATTCCCAGGTGTGCTCCCGAGCTCCGGGAACGTGGAAATAATCGGTGCGGCTGCCCAGGGCGACCACAAGGTAGTCATAAGGGAGCGAGGCGGAGGCGAGCTCGATGCGGCGCGCGCTGAGGTCAATGGCGCGAACGTCGTCCCGCAGGAAGCGGAACCTTCGCCGGCCGCGGATATCGCGCACCGGCTGCACGATGTGCCGCGGATTGATGTAGCTCGAGGCGATCTGCGGCAGCAGCGGAGTGAACAGGAAATAGTTCTGATCATTGACCAGAACGATTTCGATGTCGGGGTCCTGGCGGAAAAGGCGTTCAAGCTCGATGCTGGCCTGCATCCCGCCGAAGCCCGCGCCCAGCACGACGATGCGCTTCACTCAATTACACCTCGGTTTCCAGGGTTGCTGGCTCATCGGGTCGTAGATGCGTCGCCCTCTTCGCGTTTTACTTTTCCCGCTTGAGTGTCTCACGTGCCGCTCCTAGCTCCTTGCGCCTGACCGCATCCACCTTTGGAAACGCCAGGTCCAATTCCTCAAGGGCGTCGGTGATGGCCTCCGCCACCACGAGCCGGGTGAACCACTTGTGGTCGGCCGGCACGACATACCAGGGAGCACGCTTCGTGCTGGTGCTCTGGATCATCTCCTCGTAGGCGCGCATGTAGGTGTCCCAGTGTTGCCGTTCCTGGACGTCCGCGAGTGAGAACTTCCAGTTCTTTTCCGGCTCGTCAAGCCGGCTCAAGAAGCGCTCCTTTTGTTCCTTGCGCGAGAGGTGCAGGAAAAACTTGCAAAGGACGATCCCGTTCCGGCTGAGGTGACGCTCGAAGGCGTTGATATCCTCGAAGCGCTCGTCCCAAATCTTCTGCGTGAGGAGAGCGGGCGCCAGCCTTTCATTGGCCAGGAGCTCCTGGTGCACTCGGACCACCAGCACTTCCTCATAGTAGGAGCGATTGAAAATCCCAATGCGGCCGCGCTCGGGCAGGCATCGGGTCGTCCGCCACAGGAAATCGTGGTTGAGTTCCTCAACGGAAGGAGCCTTGAATGAATACACCTGACACGCCTGAGGGTTCACGCCGGACATCACGTGCTCGATCGTGCTGTCCTTGCCCGCGGCGTCCATCCCCTGGAAGATCAAAAGCAGCGCCCAGAGATCCTGCGCGTACAGCTTTTCCTGCAGGTCCCTCAGGCGGGCGATGCCTTTTTCGAGGAGCTCTTGCGCATGCTCCTTGGACTTCAGCCGCAAAGTTTCGCCGGGATCAGAATCCTTCAATCGGAAGCTGCTTCCCTGAGTGATCCGGAAAGGTTTTGCGAATTTACCAGGCTTCATTCCTGCACAACCTCCTTTCGCATCGTGCACCGGAGGACAAAAGGCCCCGAGGGAGTGCGAACCCGAGCGGCCGCTTTATCCAGTCGATGCGCCTCGATTTCACCGTCATGTGACAGCGGTACCCAGAGTCGAGAGCGAGCGCAGGGAACTACACACCTGCGCGATAGGACTTTCTCCACTGCTTGTAGTCCTGGATGACAGCCTTGGCCATGGCCTTGGCCGAACGGTGTAACCAGTTCCCCGGACGCTTTTTCAGGTCCCGTTCGACGGCGCGGATCGCGTTCCGGCTGCCTAGATGCACGTTCGCCGTTTCCCAGCCCATCGAGTGCAGCAGGCGAGCCTCATCCTGAATCTTCGGCAGCGAAGTCAGTTCGACTCGCGAGCAGTCCGGGGCCAGGCGTCGCACGATCCAGTCTCCACGAAGCCGCACAAATGGGTCCGGTACACGTACCGCGCATCTTACAATCTCTGAATAGTGGAGTTTTGAGGCACCGTTCAACCCGCGCGCCCAGACAAATGCCGAGGGCACGAGCGCTTTGGCCTCGCGGGCCACATGGCCGCCCCGCCAGTCGGCCACGGCCACCAACCGCTGGTGTCCCAGGCTGCCAAGACCCGCGACACGGTGTTTGATGGCGTAGGGCAAGCCGCGCTCAGGCATCAGTTTCTCGAGCGCCCGGCGCACTTCCCTTGGAATGCGGCCTCGTGCCGCCGGCAGATTATCCATCTTTTGCCAGAACAGCGCTGGGTCGTGCAGTTGGTGGAGAGCAATCTCGCGCAACCACTTGTGCCGTTCTCCAAGCACGAGCGGGCGTCCGCCCGCACGGATGCCGGCCGTATATCCTTCCAGGATGGCGTCGCAGGCGCCACGCGCACGAATTGACAGATGGCCCTCCTGACATGCCAGCCGGGCACTGGTTGCCAGGCGCACCAGGTCAATCGTGTACGCCGCCGGATAGGCCTCGTCGAAATCATTCACTCCCCAGATGAGACGCCCTTCGATGTCGCGCCAGGTGCCGAAATTCTCGATATGCAGGTCGCCGACGGCCAGCACTCTTGGAGCCGCAGCCAAGCTAGCGCAAACTTCTTTCCAGAGCTGCACCCAGCGATAAAATGTGCCCCGCAGGAATAGGAATGGCGATTGGGCTTTCAGCCGGTGCTTGAAGACCAAGTCTGCCTTCACCAGCAGCGTGTGGGTCGCCATCCACTTCTCAAAGCCCCAGGTCGCCTTGCGAATATCCATGCCGTCCTCCGCGGAACCCACCCGGAACCTTACAATCAAGTTTTAACAAGATTGTCATCCTGTGCCAATCTACGATGGTATTCTATATTGCGATTGCTGCTATGAAATCTGCGCAAACCCGTGGTGCTGAACGTGGCTCGACCAATCGGCATCGCGGCGATTGACGCCGGCTCAAATGGCATTCGGGCGCTGGTCGCCCGTGTCTCCGGCGCCGCAGAAATACACGCCCTGGCCTGCGAGCGCTGGCCCGTACGCCTCGGTCATCGAGTTTTCACCCACCGGCGGTTCGACCGCCCGACTATCGCCCGGGCAGTAGAGACTTTCCGCCATTTCCGCGCCCTTCTCGAGCGGTACAACGTGCGCGAGTATCGCGCGGTGGCGACCAGCGCCGTGCGTGAGGCGGCCAATCGCGACGCGCTGCTCCGGCGGATCCTGCGGGAAACCGGCATCCAGCTCGAGGTCATCGATTCGACCGAGGAATCCCGCTTGGTACGTTCGGCCGTGCTGGATGCTCTTGCGGGGAGGATCGCTCCGCGATTGATCCTTGACCTGGGCGGAGGCAGCTTGGAGGTGAGCGTGTTGCGGGGCGGGCGCATCGAGCGCACGCTCGCCCTGCCGCTCGGCGCGGTGCGCCTGATGGAGACTTTCGGCCTCACGGGCGCTCTCACCGAGGACCGGCTGAATTCCTTGAGCCATTACGTCCGCTCCATGCTGCGATCGCTGTGGAGGCATCCACCCGACCTTTCGGCGGAAGTGGTCGCGTCGTGCGGCGGAAACGCCGAGGCCCTCGCACGGCTGTGTCCCGGTCCCCGCATGGCCGGCTTGAATACGCTGAACCTTCGTCTTCTGCGCGAACGGTTGTGGCAGATGGCGGGCCTGGATGTGCGCGATCGCATGAAAGCCTTCGGCGTGCGCCGCGACCGCGCCGAGGTGATGGTAGTTGCGGCGGTGGTCTTGACCACGCTCGCCGAGTGGATACAACTGGGCGCGGTGGTCGTGCCGGGCGTGGGCGTCCGCGAAGGGATCCTGCGCGACCTGACCATAGAACATTTCGGTCCCTCGGACCTGGACGACGAGCGCGCTCGGGTCTTGCTTGAGCAAGTGCGGCTGTTTGCCGCACGGCTCCAGTGCGAACAAGCGCACGCCGAACACGTGCGCGGCCTGGCCGCCTCGTTGTTCGACCAGCTCGCGCCGGTGCACAAACTGACGGGCGCGATGCGCCTGCCTTTGGAGATGGCGGCTCTGCTGCACGACGTCGGCCTGGTCATTAACGCCAAATCGCATCACCGGCATGGCGAATATCTGGTCCGGAACGCCCACATTCCGGGATTGCCGAGTTACCTGCAGACTCTGGTCGCCTGCCTCGTCCGCTATCACAGCAAGGCCGGGCCCGAACCACACCACAAGCTTTACGCTTCGCTCGGCGCGAGCGATCGGCATAGAGTCCGGGCGCTGAGCGCGCTGCTGCGCATTGCCGTGGGGCTGGACGCTGAAGGCACACAAGCGGTGCGCCAGGTAGAATCGCGCGTGGCGCAAAAAGTAGTTCACCTCGAGGTGCATGTCAGCTCGAACGGCGAGGTGAATTTCTGGCGGGCGCGGGAGAAAGCAAGACTTTTCGAGAAAGCGTTTGGCAAGAAAGTGTATTTCGCGCGCTCACAAAGAGGCGGCGACGCGGCGGCCCCAAGGCGCCGCGACGAACCTGCGAAGCTGTCTCAGGCGCGGCGGCGCGCCAGCGAGAGTCTGCAGAACTCAGCGGCATAGCGAAATGGCTTGAGTCGCACGCGACCGTGAGGGAAAATCAGCGCTATGCTTCTCTATCTGATGCGCCATGGCATCGCCATCAGCCGCGATGATCCCGAAAGCCCTCCCGAGGCCGAACGCCATCTGACTCCCAAGGGCATCGAACGAACGCGAGCGGCGGCGCGCGGATTGCGCACGACTGGACTCCAGCCCGGAGTAGCGCTGACCAGCCCCTACCTCCGGGCGGTTGAGACGGCGGAGATTGTCTGCGCAATCTTGAAGATTCCAATGAGCCAGCTTCGCCGCACCGATGCGCTTAAGCCCGAGGCGCCGCCCGCGCTGCTCTTCGAGGAGCTTTCGCGAGTGAAGGCTGAAGAAGTCATTTGCTTCGGCCATGCCCCGCACATGGATGAAGCAATCGCCTACGGCGTGCGGGCGCCCGCAGCCTTCACATCGCTCAGGAAAGCCGGAGTAGCTTGCCTTGCGGTGGAGTTGTTGTCGCCCCCCAGGGCGACTTTGTTCTGGTTGTATACGGCGAAGGCGCTTCGTCAACTTTCAATCTAGCCCGCGATGCCTGATTGAGCAGATCGATCCGTAGGAGCCGGTTCCCCAAGCCTACGCTGTTCGGTCCGGGCTGATCAGGATCGGGCGGTGGCAGGCGACCTCCAGCATGTGACGCGCACTGGCGAGCTTCGACGCCAGCGGCTCTTCTTCCGCGTAGCCGCGCGCCGAAATCACCAGCGCGCCCGACTGATCAAAAACGGCAAGACGCTCGATGCCGCCGACGTGTCCCGTATCGAAAGTATTGGCCAGGCGCAGGATGCCTGCCAGGAAGAGGATTTTCTGCTGCTGCGGCGCGGGCAGCGCAGCAAAACCCTTGCGCCGGAGGTGGGACCAGCCGTCTGTGTGGTAGCGCGCGACCCACGCAACCACCTCCAGCTCGTCGGAGGTCCATCCCGGCGGCGGGGGCAGCTTGCGGATCATGCGATAAGACGCCCGGGGATGCTTCTTGTCGCCCAGCGCCCGGCCGACGTCGTGCATCAGCGCAGCCGCCTCGAGGATCGCGCGATGGCGAGGGTCCGAGCGCGTTGCGGCCAACCCATTGGCCGCCAGACCATCGTAGATCTGCAGCGCGAGCTGCGCGACGCGTTGCGAATGGGCGAAATCAGGATCGAGGAAGGAAGCCCAGGCGGCCATCCGCCCTTTGCCGGCGGCTTCCAGTCCCGGACCCTGCGGCAGCTCCGCCCGCCATTTCCACCACAGTGCTTTTCTCCCGACCATCTTGCGGCGATACCGGCTGATGCGCCGCTGCCTTTCCAGCTCGAGCCGTACGCGCCAGTGCAGGCGCTCCCGTGCGGGAATCCCCGCGCCGAGCCGAAGCAACATCGTCCAGACGACATCAAGGTCGTGCATCTCGCCGAGCCAGTCTTGCAATTGCTTCAACTCGCGGCCCCATTGCTCATGGCGCTGCGGCAGGAAATTCTCGACGGTGTAACGAAAGCGCTTCAACCCGATGCGCAGGCGGTGAAAAGCTACCCGGCGCCGGCTGTGCAGGGCGCGACGGTGCAACTCGTAAGCTTCCGTCCAACGCTCGAGTGCGAGTAACTCAAAGACCGGGCTGTCAAGCGAAATGCGGGACTCCCGCGGCGGCAACTGCTTCGCCCAGACCTTCCACTGCTTGCGATCGAATTCACGTAGGGCCTCCCACGCTTGCTCGCGCGCGAGTCCTTCGCGTTTGCGCATTGCGTCGCCCAGCAACGCTGCGATCCCGTCACCAGAGGAACACAGCTTGCGCACCCATCGTTGCGCCACTTGGACGTCGCGGAGCTCGCCCAAGCCCTCCAACAGCCGCTTGGAGGCTTTGCGCATGGGCTTCCATTCTCCAAGCGTGTCGATCGTTTGCATCCCGTCCGCCAGAGACCGGCATCGGCGGAGGGCCACGCGGAGGTCGTGGACGGGTTTCGGTTCCAAATCCCTGCTGACCTGGCCATAGTCTTCCAGAACACGGTGCATCCAGTGCGCCAGCCCGGCTGCTGAATCGCCGGAGATTCTTTCATGCAACGATGCCATTTTCTGATCCTGAAGCACTCTTCACCACAACTGGGATGCAGGCGACAAGACTCGTCCTCGACGTACCGATGGGATCCACGACCGCTGCGTCACCGGAGAGGATTCTTGCGCAAGCCCGCGAGCTCGGAATCACAGGGAAAACGCTAGACTTTCAATCCTTCGTCGGGCCGCTCGGGCGAGGCAAACGGGGAGCTGCCGCTGCTCTGGGCCGGTCCGTCAGCGGCCGACGCGATCATCACGGGGCCAGGAGTCGTCTGGACGGCCGCGGGTCGTGGCTCACCCTGCAAGGTACGCAAGATCCCCGAGCGGAGCTGTTCGAAGACAGTCCGAATGTCGGTGGATGCATCGACGACGTTGAAGTTGTACTCCTCGGCCAGCCGGTCGAACTGTTGCAGCAACTTAGTCTGATAATTGCGGAAACTCTCATACATATCCTCGCTCGGCGAAAGGTCCATGCCGGATTCCCAATAATCGAAGCCGCGGGAGAAGACGACGCGAGGGATCAGATTGTCCACGCCGATGCGCAGGTAAAAGATGGCATCCGGTTTGAGCGCGAAGGAATAGACATTGCGGATCCAGGCCGGGTCGAGGTCGCGCACCATCGCGCGTGCGATCAGAGAATAGATGTAGCGGTCGGTGAGCACCACAAAGCCTGCCCGCAACGCCGGCAGGATTTCTTGGTCCAATCGGTCGGCGAAATCGGTGGCGTAGAACAGCGTGAGGGTAATCCGGCCAAGCGTATGTCCTTCCTTGGCCCGCTTGATGCTCTTCCCAACGAGCCCCGAGCGGCTCAGGCCGGTTTCGATCACGGCGTGTCCCTGCTGCTCGAGCCACTCCTTCAACAGATTGATCTGCGTCGAGCGGCCGACGCCATCGGTGCCCTCGATGACGACCAGCTTCCCGGCCAGATCAGAGAGGTTCATGCCCGGCAGAACGTTTCCGTAGGTTTCTTTCATGGCGCCACCCGCAGTTGTTTGGCCCTTTCAAGCTTGGCCAGCGCAATCTCGCGCATCTGCGCCTGCTGTTCCGGGATCGGCAGGGTTGCATCAATTACGGTCATGCCGAATTCAGGAACCATCTTCTCGTATTCCTCGATAATGCGGTTCTGGAACACCCGAAAGCTCTCATCGGGGTCTTCACTCAGCCCCAGGTCCATCCCCGCCTCGTAGAACTTGAAGCCGTTTCGGGCGCTCATCAGCCGCCTCATGGCCACGTCGAGTGGGACGCGGAAGTAAAATGCCACGGTTGGCCTCACCGCAAACGCGTAGAGCTCGCGCGTCCACTTCGGATCCATGCCCCGGGCGACATCGCGCGCGAACGCGGTGTAGATGTACCGGTCGCAGAGCACTACCGCACCCGCCTTCAGCAGCGGAATCACGTTGTGCTCGGTTCGATCGGCGAAATCAGTGGCGTGAATCAAACTGAACGTGGAAGGCGTCAGGAGCTTCTTTTTCTTGCCCCGCCTCGTGGTATCCTTCACCAGGAGGGAAGAATTCCACTCGCTAAGCACCACTCCATACCCTTCCGCCTTCAGCCATTGGTTCAGGAGCATCAACTGCGTCGTCTTCCCAGAGCCGTCGATGCCTTCGACGACAAACAGGCGTCCGGGGATACGATGCTCACCGTAGCGTTTCAAAGGAGGGATTCTCCCAAGCTGCAGAGTAAAAAGCCTGCGGTCTACCAGCGCAAGCCATCATATACCAAGTACTGCCGCTTCGGAAAGATTGTGCCGCAGCTACCGGTGAAGCCGCATCCATGTGGGGGGCAGGCCCCCCTCCCCTACTCTTCGGAAGTACAGATTCTAAAGAACTTCAAGCCCGATGAGCTTGTAACTGCACATTCTGCGGGAAATACAAGCAGATTCCTCGTAAGTGCTAATTCTAAAGGACTTACATCTAGGAGCATGAGCGCCCTGATGGCCGACCCTCAGGACCCTAGACTCTTTCTATGAGATGCCGCAAAGCTCCTTGCAGGTTTCGTAGCCCTGTCAGGGACGCCGGGGCGAGCCGGGCGAGGACACGGCAATCAATGCGTGCCGGGGACGGGCGGCAGGGTGCCGCCGGGGTTGGCCTGGCGGATGCGCTCGCGATCGTTCCAGCTCATCCGCGTGAGGCCCGTCTCGACCTCCTTCATGGTGATGCAGCCCTCGACCGGGCAGACCAAGGCGCAAAGGTTGCAGCCGACGCACTCCTCCTCGATGATGCGCGGCACGTGGACGCCCTTGCCGTGGACATTGGTCTTGCCGTTGCCGGAGGCGGAGTGCGGCGCGATGCACTGGTGGGCACCGTCCTCGCAGGCGACGTAGCAGAGCTGGCATCCGATGCACAGGTCGGTGCGAATCTCGGCGATGATTTTGTAGTTGAGGTCGAGATCGCCCCAGTCCACGACGTTGGGCACGGCCCGCCCGCGGAAGTCCTCGATTGTGCGGTAGCCGTGGTCGTCCATGTACTGGGAGAGGCCGTCAATCATGTCTTCGACGATGCGGAAGCCGTAGTGCATCGCCGCGGTGCAGACCTGCACGGTCGTGGCGCCGAGAGCGATATGCTCGGCGGCATCGTTCCAGTAGCCGATCCCGCCGATGCCGCTGATGGGGACGCGCACTTTTTTCGCCACACTCGAGACCAGGTGCAGCGCGATGGGCTTCACTGCCGGGCCGCAGTAGCCGCCGTGGGAGGACTTGCCGCGAACCTCCGGGCGCGGCGCAAACGTTTCCAGGTCAACGCCCATCAGCGAATTGATCGTGTTGATCAGGCTGACGGCGTCCGCGCCCCCCTTCTCCGCCGCTGCGGCGATGCGCGCGATGTCGGTGACGTTGGGCGTGAGCTTGACGACCACTGGCGTCCGCGCCACCTCCTTCACCCACGCGGTGATCATCTCGGTGTACTCGGGCACCTGGCCGACGGCGGCGCCCATGCCGCGCTCACTCATGCCGTGCGGGCAGCCGAAGTTCAGCTCCAGCGCGTCCGAGCCGGCATCCTCGGCGCGGCGCACCATCTCGTGCCAGGATTCGCGCTTGGATTCCACCATCAGCGAGGCGATCACCAGGTGCTTGGGGTAGCGCTTCTTGACCTCAGAAATCTCCCGTAGGTTGTCTTCAATCGAGCGGTCGCTGATCAACTCGATGTTGTTGAATCCCATCACCTTCACGCCGTTCAGGTCAATCGCGCCATAGCGCGAGGTCGTGTTGACGATGGGCTCGCCGATCGTCTTCCAGACCGCTCCGCCCCAGCCGGCGTCAAATGCGCGCATCACTTGCCCGCCAGTGTTCGTCGGCGGGCCCGAGGCCAGCCAAAACGGGTTCGGCGACTCCAGGCCACAAAACTTTATTCGCAGGTCCGCCATGCCTCACCTCCACGAGCCGTGGTCTGCGACTCGTGACTTGTGACTCGCACAAGGACGCTGTCATTCTGAGCTCGACGCAGCAGGCGAAGAATCTCAACGTTGAGATGCTTTGCTTCGCTCAGCATGACAAGTCCTAAGCCTCACTCCGCCGTCCGCGGGGAGAGCCGAGCCAGGCGTCCAGCCCGCGCGCGGCGGCCATGCCTTCGGCGACGGCGTCCACGACTTCCTTCCCACCGTTGGCGCAATCCCCGCCGGCGAAGTATTTTGCATTGCCGGTCTGATGCCGTTCGTTGAGGGCGACCGTGCCGTCCTTGCGCAGCTCGATGCCGCGCACCGCCCGAAGGAATTCTGTAGTCGGCTTCTGGCCGACGGCGCGCACAACCATGTCCACTTCGATCGTAAACTCGCTGCCGGGAATGACGGCCGGGGCGCGCCGGCCCTTCGCGTCCGGTGCGCCCATACGCGTGCGCACGCACTCGAGCCCGGTGACGAGGCCGTCGCGGCCGAGCACGCGCACCGGCTGCGTCTGCCAGAGGAAGACGACGCCGTCCTGCTTGGCCAAGTCGTATTCGTATCGGAACGCGGGCATCTCCTGTTCGCTGCGGCGGTAAATCAGATAGACGGATTCGCTGCCCAGGCGCCGCGCCGCAGTGACGACGTCAATCGCCGTGTTGCCCGCGCCGATGCAGGCCACTCGCCGGCCAAGTTCGACGCGCTCGAAGGGCTGGGCCTTGGTCTTCTCGATGAATTCGATTGCGCCGCAGACGCCTTGGAGGTCTTCGCCGGGCAGCTCGAGCGCCCAGGTCTCGCCCAGGCCGACGCCGATGAAGATGGCGTCAAACTGTTTCTCCAGATCGGCGAACGAAATGTCGCGCCCGACCTGTGTCTTCTGCCGGATTTCGACGCCGAGCTGGCGCACCAGCTCGACCTCGCGCAGCGAATCGCTGGCGCGAGTCTTGTAGGCGGCGATGCCGTAGGTGTTGAGCCCGCCAGCCAAGTCGTTCTTGTCGATAAGGGTGACGCGATAGCCCCAGCGGGCCAGCTCGGCGGCGGCGGCGAGCGACGCCGGCCCCGAGCCGATGCATGCCACTCGTTTTCCGTTCGGCGCGCCGGCGCGAAACATCCGGACGTTATGGTCGAGCACATAATCCACGGCGTAGCGCTGGAGCCGGCCAATCTCGATGGCCTTTTCGCCCTTCTCGTGCATGACGCAGGCGCCCTCGCACAGCACCTCAGTGGGACACACACGGCCGCAGCTCTCGCCCAGGATGTTCGCCTCGAGGATCACCCGGGCCGAGCCGCGCAAGTTGCCGGTGGTAATCTTCTTGATGAATGCGGGCACGTCAATGTGCGTAGGACACGCCTTCGTGCACGGCGCGTCGAAGCAGAACAGGCAACGCGTGGCCTCAATGACGGCCTGCCGGTGCGTCATCGGCGGGGTGATGTCGGCGAAATTCTTCTCATATTGCTCAGCGGGAAGCTTCGGAGCGGTTTCACGAAGGGGCATTCCGGCTCCTGGTTGATTCAGTGGAAAACGAATGGGCAGGCGGAAATCCCGGCCTTGCCCTTCTCCCCCCAGAAATGCGCAACCCGGCGGGCCGGCTCGCCCCACCGGGCCACAAAGCCATCGAATGGCGCCATTTTAGCACCAGGGGGCCAACGCGAGGTCAAGAACCTTTCCCAGGGGGAAAAACACACAAAAAGAGGGCACGGAGAGCACGGAGCCCGCAGTGGGTTGAAAGAGAGCAGGCATCGAGCTTGCCCGAGGTTCGCGTGCTGGCCTAAGATGCGCATCTCGACGCGGCTCGACCGTGGGTGCGACCGTCACGTCTGTCCTGCGGAACGATGGGAAGAATCTCTCCTTTTAAGGGGGTTCTTCGGTCGCCTGCGGCGACCTCAGAATGACGCGGTCGGCTGCGCCCCAGTCTGCGAACCTGAAGTGACCTGACCGGGAGGGATGCGATGCGATTTGACACGGTGATCAAGAACGGCACCATCGTCACCGCTACCGACACCTACGCAAGCGACATCGGAATCAGCGACGGCCGAATCTCCGCCATCGCGCAGGGGCTGCCAGTGGAAAACGCCGGCAAGGTGATTGACGCGGCGGAGCGGCACGTGATGCCCGGCGGCATTGACGTGCACACGCATCTCGACATGCCTTTCGGCGGCACCACCAGCTCCGACGATTTCCAGACCGGCACAATTGCCGCAGCCTTCGGCGGCACCACCACACTGATTGATTTCGCCATTCAGTACAAGGGCCAGACGTTGCGGCAGGCGTTCGACGGCTGGATGGCCAAGGCCGAAGGCAAGGCTGCGACCGACTACGCCTTCCACTGCATCATCACCGATCTCGGCGACGCGCAACTGGAGGAGATGGGTCAACTGGTGCGAGAGGGCGTTTCCAGCTTCAAGCTATTCATGGCCTATCCCGGCGTGTTCATGCTCGACGACGCGACAATTTTTCGCGCCATGTCCCAGGCAGCCAAATATGGCGGGCTGATCTGCATGCACGCCGAGAACGGCGGAGCGATTGACGTGATCGTCCGTCGGGCGCTGGCCGAGGGCAAGCGCGCGCCCAAGTACCATGCCCTAACGCGCCCCACCACGGCCGAGGCCGAGGCCACCTCTCGCGCCATTGCGCTGGCGGAGATGGCCGGCTCGCCGGTCTATATCGTGCACCTGTCATGCAACGAAGCGCTCGAGAAGGTCCGCGAGGCGCGCGACCGCGGCCTGCCTGCCTATGCGGAGACCTGCCCGCAGTACCTTTTTCTTTCCATCGAGAACTTCGACGTGCCCGGCTTCGAGGGTGCCAAGTATGTCTTCACGCCGCCGCTGCGCGAAAAATGGCACCAAGAAAAGCTCTGGCAGGGCCTGGCCAAGGACACCCTGCAGGTGGTCTCCACCGACCATTGCCCGTTCTGCTACAAGGAGCAGAAGGAGCTGGGCAAGGACGATTTCACCAAGATTCCCAACGGCGGTCCAGGGATCGAACACCGCATGAGCCTGGTCTATTCCGGCGGCGTGCACGGGAAACGTTTCTCGGCCAACCGCTTTGTGCAACTGGTTTCGACTGCTCCGGCCAAACTGTTCGGCTTGTACCCGCGCAAGGGCACGATCGCGGTGGGCTCGGACGCCGACTTGGTGCTGTTTGACCCCAACGAAGAGCAGGTGATCAGCGCGAAAACGCACCACATGAGGGTGGACTATTCGATGTTCGAGGGCATCCGCATCAAGGGCGTGGCCAAGACGGTTCTCTCTCGCGGGCGGGTGGTGATTGAAGGAGGCAAATTCGTCGGGCGACCCGGTGCGGGGCAGTTTGTCCGCCGGCAGACCTACGCGGGCGTCTAGACGCCACAGGTAGACACAGAGCGACTCCGGCCGGAGGCAGGGTTAGCGGAGTCGGCGGAGCTCCGTGGCAGCGCCCGTTCAACTAGCGCCGGTAGACGGCGTACACCCAGGGGATGCCCACAACGCCGTTCTGAACTTGCACGATGACGCTATCGCCGCGCTGGAATCGGTTGAAGTCATCGTGGTCCACGGGCACGCGCTCGACGCGCTGGCCCTCACGCCACGATGTGACCACCAGGCGACTGCTGCGCAGCACGCCCGGCATGCTGAACTTCCCGACCACCGAGGCCGCCTGCCGGGTGGGCGGAGCGGTGTCGAACCTTCCATTGGCGACCAATAACGCCGCCAGTATCCAGGGCACGGGGACAAATCCGAAATAGATTCGCTTGAGCACTTCGACCTCGCCGTGGCGCCGGGCGCGCCGCTCCACCCAAGCGGCCAACCCCAGCACAAGAAAAAACAAGAGGCCGACGAGAATCAGAATAGCGTCCAGCTCGAGCGGGGGATAGATCTGGCTGGCCGGAAGGAATAACACCGCGCCCAGCAGGAACCAGGCCGTCCGATGGAACAGGCGCCGGCGCAGCATGACTTCGGCCGCAGCCGAGGTCAGCCCGCAGAAAGAGCACTGGTCGGCCGTGCGCTCGGCGCCGCAGTCGAGACACCGCGTCATTTCTTGGCCAGCGCCTCAAGCAGCCCGGAGAGCCGGCTGCGGTCGCCTTCTACCGGCACCTCCATTGTCATGCCCATGCCCTTCCCCGGTTCGACACGGCGCACAACGCACAGAAGGCGAAGCGGGGCGTCGAGACGGAGGTTCGCCGCGAAACTGGCGCCGATCCAGAGCGGGTCCGCCAGCGCAACTTGCAATCCTTCTGCGCTGATATCGCAAACGCGGCCCTGCAGCACGATTGAACCCCACTCGATGTCCAGGGCCGCCTCGAACGTGTACCGGGGAGACCTGCGGCGATTGCTCTGGGTGGCGGCAAGAGTCCGCGGCCGCGGTTCCATGTGGGAAGCATCCTCCTGCAGCGATGCTATGCGGCGCCGCTCAAGCTGTCAAGAATTCTACGGCCGCGTTTGCGGCCGCCCGAGAAGCGTATAATCCCGGCATGGACATGAAGGATTTTTTCCTCAAGCAGAAAGAGGCTATCCGCAAACGGACGCGGCAGGTGACGGCGATGATCCGCGCCGAACACCTCGCCTGGCGGCCCGAAAAAGACGCGCTCACCGTGGGCGAAATGCTGCAGCACCTGTGGGTTTCGGAGGAGGGCGTCCGGAGGGCCGCGCTCGAGGGCAACTTCGCTTACTACGAGACCCGCATCCCCAGCGGCCTGCGCGCCGTGCTCGGGCCAGCGGGCGCGCTCGAGGACGAGCTGCACAATCTCGAGCGGGTGCACCGCGATACCCTGGCTGCCGTTGCGGCCTGGCCGCTCGAGCGCTGGGACGAAGAACGCGTCCACGAGGGCTTGGGCTTCCGGCGGAAGGTGGGGGTCATCCTGCTCGGCATCAACGAGCACGAGATCCATCATCGTGCACAGTTGATGACTTACTTGCGGATCCTGGGCACGCCCGTTCCGGAAGCCGTCACGCGCCGCTAACGGGACGGCTCAGCGGCTATGGGTCTTGAAAAACGGCCTAAGAGTCCAGGCACGAATTGGCGCCGTGGCGGCAATCCTGGCGCGGGGCAGCCCGCGATCCATTCGCCTACTGCGGCAGGGTCGGCTCCTTGATGGTGTACTCGACGGTGAGCGAGCGCAGGAATGCCAGCAGATCGGCGCGCTCCCGCTTGGTCAGCGTGTAGGCCTTCAGGTTCTTGCGGTCGAGACTGGGGTTGTCGATCCCGCCGCCCAGCATCGTATCCACGGCCTGTTCCAGCGTCGCGACGCTGCCATTGTGGAAGTACGGCGCCGACTTGCTGATGTCGAGCAGGGTCGGCGTCTTGAAGGCCCCCTTGTCCGTGTCGTTCTTAGTGACGTTGTACCGGCCGAGGTCCGGGTTCGCGTCTTTCATGCCGATACCGACATTGTGGTATTGCTGGTCGGTCAGAAGAATGCCGTCATGGCAGTTACTGCAACGCGCCTTCTCGGTGAAGATCTTGTAGCCCCGCTGTGCCGCGCTGGTGAGCGCCTTGGCATCGCCGTCCCGGAATCGAATCCACGCCGAGTTTGTACTGACGATGGTGCGCTCGAAGGCGGCGATGGCCCTTGCAACATTGTCAGGCGTGGCATCTTGGCCAAACACAGCCTGGAACTGCTTCTGGTAGCCCGGGATCTTGTTCAGCTTGGCGCAAATATCCTCCATGCTGGGATGCCCGTCTTTGCCAGAGGCGCCCAGATTGCCGCCGGACCAGGCGGCCTTCGCCTGCGCCTCCAGAGATTTACTCCGGCCGTCCCAGTAGAATTCGGAGTGATAGCCGATGTTCCATAGCGTTGGGCTGGAGCGCGGTAGTGCCAGGTTGTAAGCGCCAATGGCCTTTGGCTTCCCATCGGTCAAGCCATTCTCCTTCAGGTGACACGAGTAGCAGGAGCGGGAGCCATCGCCGCTCAGGCGCGCGTCGTAGTAAAGCTGTTTTCCGAGTTCGACCTTGGCCGCGCTCATGGGATTGTCGGCCGGAATTTTCATCGCCTCATACTTCTTGAGCTCGGGCCACTGCGCCGGCTCGGCTCCCCGGGCCAATGGCCAGATGACCAGCGCCACCGCAAGCATAACGGTCAACACGGTGACCGAGATGAAAGGCTTCATCGTCGCCTCCTGCTTACTTCAGTTCACCCGCGTGGTATAGGAGTTCTTGGGCATGAACCTCCTGCCCAGCGCCGACCCGAATCTCGCGAGATTCTCCTCAAATGCCCCAGGAATTGCAAGTCCTATCTCTCGTCGGGGCGGAAGCCTCGGGGACTCGCGAAGCAGCACGGGGGGTTAGCCGGTGTGAAGGCGCGGGCTGCGATCCTCGGTTGCGGTGCGCCGGGCGATTTCGTGATCCACGTATCGGCGCAGGTTCTCCGTGAGCGTCCCCGGCTCGCACAACTCCTGAAGGTCGCGCAGGGTTAGGTCCGGCAAGAACGAGAGCACCCGAGCGAGCGGGGCCAACGGGTGACGCACCAGGCCGATGCGCACGTTCGAGAGCTGCGACCACTTGCGGTGGCAGGCAATCGTCGCGACGACGCGCGCCGGCAGCTTCTCCCGAGACAGCACCTTGAGCACCTGCGCCTCGGTTAGAAAGGCGTTTTCGAGCGCGAGGCGCACGACCTGTTCGTGACCCTCGGCGACCAGGCCTGCGACCACTCGCGCTGAGCCGCGGCGGGCCAGTGCGAGCTTCTGTCCCAGCGGCAATTGCGGCAGCCGCGCCAGGATCAGCTCTTCGGCCAGCCGGCGCAGCTCGGCGGGTACCGACGGAAGCAGGCTGAGCTGCACGAGGTCCATCAGATAGAGTTCCCGCGCCAGGCGCATCGCCAGCAGCCGCGGTGTGTGCGCATGAAACGTCAGACGGCGCCTGATGCGATAGCTGCGCAGCCACTGCTTGCGACGCCCAATCCGCGCGAGCAACTCCCCGCTCAGGTCTTTGCGCTCCAGAAGAATGCACAGGTGGGTCTCGTCAAGCCGCGGGTTTTCGAGCAGGGATTCCAGGACCGCTTCGCTGGCGTCGTAGAGCAACGCCGGGATCTCCTCCCGCGAAGCCGCACGCGCGCCCCCGGCCTTGGGCTCAGCTGTGCGCGCCATAGGCGGCCGCACTGGACTCGGCACCAGCCAGCCGCCTGGCCAGTTGCGCGGCGCCCACGGCGGGGGAAACGCGGAGAAGGGTGATTTCCGCGCTCGGCGCGATCTGTCGCAGCGCCTTGTCGAGCGGCTCATCAAGCAGCGCGCTGCGGCCAAATACGCCGCCGGATTTGGCGAGCACAAACTCCGCCTTCTCGAGGCCCAGCCGGAGAATGACGGTCGCGGCGAGGTCGGCAAGCTCGGCGGCAGCGGAGGTGAGGATTTCGCGCGCGGCTTCATCGCCCTGGTCGGCCGCTTCCACCACGACCGGAAAGAGCGGGGGAAAAACTTCGTCCGGGTTCGCGGTGATGCGCTCGGCGAGCTCGTCCCAACGGGCGATTCCAAGCGCCTCGGCGATCAGCTTGGCCAGAAGCGGCGTCGGCGAACCCAGATCTTTCGCGCAGGCCATCGCGAGCACGGCGCGCCGCCCGATGCCAAACGCGCTGCCTTCGTCGCCGATCCACGGCCCGTGCCCCCCTGCACGAGCCGACTCTCCGGCGGGATTGCGGCCATACGCGGAAGACCCTGTGCCGGCAATCAGCACGGCGCCCGGACCGGGCCCCGCCGCGGCCTCGAGCGCCACCTCAAAATCAGTCGCGACGTGCGCAATCGAATCGGGAAAGTTTTGCTCGAGGTATTTCATCACCTCCTGCACGACGCTGGGGCGTCCCACGCCGGCGAGCCCGGCGCAAACAGCGCGGACGTTGCGAGTTGTGAGATTCACGCTCGCGAGGGCCTTCGCGGCCGCCACCGTAAGGGCTGCGAAGGCCTCAGCAAGCCCCACGCGCAGGGGATTCGACGGGCCGGTAACGGCCTGAGCGACAACCCGGCCAGCCGCGTCGAGCACCACACATTCAGTCTTGGTGCCCCCGCCATCAAAGCCAAGATAATGTTTCATTGTCGTCCGACCTCTGCGCTTGACGCCGCGTCGAAGCCGCCACTATTATCGCGCAAATCTCACGGCCGAGGCGCGATGCGAATCAGTTCACTGGACCTGGCCATCCTGGCGGCCTACCTCATCGGCATCACGCTGTTCGGCATCCATTTCCGCCGCGGCCAGCAGAACATCCGCGATTATTTCCTGGGCGGGCGCACGGCCCCGTGGTGGGCGCTGGCTTTTTCCATCGTGGCCACGGAAACCTCCACGCTCACCATCATCGGCACACCCGCTCTGGCATTTGCCGGCAATCTAGGGTTCCTGCAACTCGTGCTCGGCTACATGGTGGGCCGCGTCCTGCTCAGCGTGCTATTCCTCCCGCGCTACTTCCGCGGGGAATTCTACACGGCCTACCAGCTAATCGAAAGGCGATTCGGTGGGCGGATGAAGTCGGTGGCCGCGACGACCTTCCTGGTGACCCGCGCGCTGGCCGAAGGCGTGCGCATCGCGGCGATCGCCAAGGTGGTGAGCGTGGCGTTTGGCACCGACACGCGCCTCGCGGTGGTGGTCGTGATGAGTTTGACGCTGATCTACACCTTCGAGGGAGGCATGAAGGCGGTGATCTGGACCGATGTGGTCCAACTTATGCTCTACCTCACAGGCTCAGTGGCCGCCTTCGTGCTCCTGCTCGACCGCATCCCCGGCGGATGGAGCGAGGTGACACAAGTGGCCGCGGCCGCAGGCGGCAAGTTCCGCATCTTCGATTTCACCTTCAGCCTCACGCAGACGTATACGTTCTGGTCCGGGCTGCTGGGCGGCACATTTCTCACCATGGCCAGCCACGGCACCGACCAGTCCATCGTGCAGCGGCTGCTGGCGGCGCGCTCCGAGCGGCAGGGCGTGGCCGCACTGCTCGCGAGCGGCGGGATCATCCTGGTCCAGTTCACGCTCTTCCTGGTGCTGGGCGTGATGCTCTACGCCTTCCACCGGCACGCGTCGCTCATCGTCGCAGGCGGCGACGCGGACCGTGTTTTCCCCGAATTCGTGGTGCGGGAAATGCCCGCGGGACTCAAGGGCCTGGTCCTGGCCGCGATTGGCGCAGTGGCCATGTCGAATGCCAGTGGGTCGCTGAATTCCATGGCTGCGTCCAGCGTTGTGGACCTCTATCATGTGAGCGGCAGGGAGGCTGACCCGGCGCGCGTCCTGCGGCTTTCGCGCTGGGCCACGCTGCTCTGGGGCGCAGTTCTGCTGGTGCTTGGGCTGGTGCGCTGGGGACCCGTGCTCGAGGCGGGGTTGACGATCGCCTCGATCACCTTCGGCAGCCTCCTGGGCCTGTTTCTGCTGGCGTTTTTCAACCGGCGCGCCACGCCGAATGGCGCATTAGCCGGGATGATCACAGGACTCGCAGTCCTTCTCTACGCGAAGTTTGGGACGCGCCTGGCCTGGACCTGGTTCGTGCTCTTGGGAGCGTTGACGACTTACCTGGTGGGCTCGCTCGGAAGCCTGCTCGACAGAGAAAACAGAAATGCAACCGCGGATGAACACTAAACGGCTCGAGCTGGTGCGCGGCCTGGGGGCCTGGGCGGCGATGGCCATCGTCGTCGGCACGATGATCGGTACCGGCATTTTCCTCAAGCCTGCGGAAATGGCCACGCAGGGCGGCTCGGTAGCGGTGGTTTTTGCCGCCTGGGTGTTGGGAGGCGTGCTTTCGCTTTTCGGCGCCCTCTCGTTTGCCGAATTGGGTGCTTCGATCCCTGAAGCGGGCGCCGAATACGCCTACTTGCGGCGCGGGTTCGGCCCGGTGTGGGGTTTCCTGTTTGGGTGGATGCACTCCATCGTGGGCCGGCCCGCTTCCGCGGCCTCCATTGCGGCAGGGCTGCTGCGTTTCTGGGGATTTCTGGTGCCGGCCGTGGCCGTTCCGATCTTCACCTGGCATATTTCCCTGCCCTTCCAGCACCAGCCGTACGAATTCATGTTCACCTGGGCGCAGCCGCTGGCAGTCGTGGCCATCGTGGCGATCACCGGCATCAATTACCTCGGCGTGCGGCTGGGCGGGCAGGTGCAGGTGGTGTTGACGATCATCAAGGTCGCCTCCGTGCTGGCGGTGGTCGCACTGGGATTCGCGCTCTCGCATGGCAGTGGAACGCATTTTCAACCCTTGCTGCCGGGCAAGTTGGGCTTCGGGATGTTCAGCAGCTTCCTGGCAGCGCTCGCGGCGGCGTTGTGGGCCTACGACGGCTGGGAAGACCTCAACCTGGTGGGCTCCGAGGTGCAAAACCCGCAGCGCAACATCCCGCGGGCCCTGGTGGGCGGGGTGGTGTTCGTGGGCGGGGTGTATCTGCTCTTCAGTGCCGTGTGCTTCTACGTGCTGTCGTTCGGCGCTGTGGCTGAGTCGCAGCACGTGGCTTCGGATGTGGTCGAAAAGTTTGCCGGGCACGGCGCGGCGCAGTGGATCACCCTGGCGATGGTCGTCTCCGCGCTGGGGTCGCTCAATTCCTCCCTGCTGAGCGGGGCGCGCGTGCCCTACGCCATGGCCCGCGATCGGATCTTCTTTCGTATCGCCGACGGTATCCATCCCCGGTTTCGCACGCCCGGCCGCGCACTTCTTTTCCAAGGAGTCCTCACCAGCCTGATGGCGCTCACCGGCACGTTTGAGGAGCTGACGTCGCTTTTCATTTTTGCGGCATGGATCTTCTATGCCCTGGCGGTGCTGGCGATGTTCCGGATGCGGCGCTCCGAACCCGACCTGCCGCGGCCGTACCGCACCCGTGGCTACCCCTGGGTGCCAGCCGCGTTTGTGCTGGGTGCGCTGGCACTCACGGTGAATATGTGGATCCAGCGCCCGGTGCGGTCTTCCATTGGGCTGGCGGTGATTTTGTTCGGCCTGGTTTTCTACCGCCGCTGGCAGAGGACCGCTGCGGCGAGCTGAGTCGCGTCTTGCCGCTCCCCAGTTACGGAGAAGCGCTCGGGGTGGAGCAACTGCGCGAGGATTTCGATGCCGACGGCGAGTCGCGGCCCGGGGCGCGAGAAGTAGCTCGATGCGTCCACGGCGTAAACGCGACCCTTGCGCACGGCCGGCAGATCCTCACCGCCAGCGGGGATCCGCATCCGAGCGAACTCCGACACAACCTGCTCGAGGCGATAGCCGCATGGCATCAGCACAATGACCTCCGGCTGCGCGGCTAGAATCTCCGCCCAAGCGATCCGGTGCGACGCCTCGCCCAGGCGACCTAGAGGATCATAGCCGCCCGCTTTAGCAACCATCTCCGGCACCCAGTGGCCGGCCGTGTAAGGCGGGTCGAGCCATTCAAGGCACACCACTGCAGGACGCTCGGCCGCACCAGCCACCGCCTGCTCGACGGCCGCGACCCGGCGCCCCAACTCGGCCACGAGCGCGCGCGCTTCCGAGGCCCGGTCCGTGGCTTCGCCCACGGTCCAGATGTCGGCCCAGACCTCCTCGAGAGTGCGCGGGGCGAGCGAAAGCACGCGCGGCTGCCGCGGCAGGCCGGCGAGCGCGGCGGCCAGGTCGTCGGGCGAGGCGGCACAGACCTGACACAGGTCCTGCGTGAGGACCAGATCGGGCTCGATCGCCCGCAGCGCATCCGCGTCCACGCTGTAGAGGCTTTCGCCGCGAGAGAGGAATTCGCTCACCTGGCGGTCAATCTCCGCCGGGTCTGCGGCGTGCGGCAGGCGCGAGCGCACCAGCACCGGCTTCGAGCGCGCCTCGAGGGGGAAGTCGCACTCGTGCGTGACCCCGGCGACATCGTCGCCCAGGCCCAGGGCAAACAGGATCTCGGTGGCCGAAGGCAGCAGGGAACAGATGCGCATGGCGCCCAATCTACACGCTCCTGCCGCCCGCGTGCAACGCCTCGGCTGGCAGCAGGTCGGCAAAAACGAAGCCATCGCGTTCCACAATTTCGCCGGGTCTCACACGGATGGGCCAGCGGAACATGGGGCCCGCGAAGGCAAAGGTGTGGAACTCGCCCTTTTCGCCGCAGGGGTCCACGCCAGGCGGCAACTCTTCGAGCAGCGCGGCGTCAAATGTGCGCCCGGCAAACGCGGGACTCAACTGCTTTGGGTCCACGCAGGTGATTGCGGCGCGGACGCCCGAGGCGACCATCTCCCCCGCGAGCGCCCCCGTATCCCGGCCCCACAACGGGAAAACGCCATTCATCCCGCAGGCGGTGAGGTGCTTCTCGCGGTAGGCGCGCACGTCGGCGAGAAACAAATCTCCGAACACAACGTGGAAGACGCCCTCGGCCCGGGCCCGGGCCATCGCGTTTGCCATCGCCTCTTCATAGACCGTATTGACACAGTTTGGCGGAATCGGAATCTTGATCACCGGAAGCCCCAGGGCTTCCACCTGCGCGTCGAGCAGCGCTTCGCGCACCGCGTGCATGGCCACGCGCTGGTGGGCGGAATTGAGCGTCGTCAGCAGGGCGACGACTTCGACCTCACCGCGGGCGCGCAATTCGTGCAGCGCCCAGGCGCTGTCTTTTCCCGTGCTCCACGACAGCCATGCTTTGGGACGTCTCATGGATAGAGCAGGTATTTTGCGCGCATTTTCTTGAAAAATTCCAGGTCTTCGGCCCAGCCGGCGACGATGGCGGCCGGCGCGTCACCTTTTTTGAGGCGTGCGATCGCGGCGGCAGAGCCCAACAGCGGCAGGAGACGCTCAACGTCGAACCTGTCGGGGTAGAACCGGGCCAAGGCGGCGGAAATTTCCAGGCCCATTCGCATCGAACGCAGCGAGGCGCGGCGCGTAATGACGATCGCGAGGCCCTCGCAGAGCTGGTCCTTGTGCAGCCCGGCTCGTGGCGTAAAGCGCGTGGGCACAAAGCGCACGCCGGGGACTGCGCGCCGGTTGAGGTAGCGGGCAAGTTCGGCCGCCCGGATCCACGGTGCGCCAAGAAGTTCAAACGGCTTCTCGGTGCCGCGTCCCACGGAGACGCCGGCATTTTGCAGGATCTCGAGGCCGGGATAGAGCAGCGTCGCATTGAGCGAACGCAGGTTTGGCGACGGCGGGATCCACGGCAAGCCGACAGCCTCGAACAAATCGCGCCGGCGCCAGTTGGCCATCGCGACGACGTGCAGGTCGCAGCCGATCCGGTTTTCGGCGTTGAACATCTGCGCCAGCTCTCCCAATGTCATGGCATAGCGCACCGGCATGGGGAAATAGCCGACGAAACTGAGCCGGTCGCGGCCAAGCATGGGGCCTTCGAGGACTTCACCCCCAAGCGGGTTTGGCCGGTCGAGCAGGTAAAAGGCGATCTTGCGCTTTGCCGCCTCTTCCATGGCGTAGGCCATGGTAGTGATGTAAGTGTAAAAGCGCACACCAGCATCCTGGATGTCAAACACCAGCGCATCCACGCCGTGCAACATCTGGTCGGTCGGCCGAAGCGTCTCGCCATAGAGGCTGAAGATGGGCAGGCCCGTCGCCGCGTCGGTGGACGACGCGACTCTTTCCTCAGCGCGGCCGGAGATGCCGTGCTCGGGGCTGAACAGCACGACCAGCTGCACTCCATCCGCGTGGGCCAGCAGGTCGATCGTGCGCCTGCCATCGCGGTCCACGCCGGTCTGATTGGTGATCAGGCCGACGCGTCTTCCGCGCAGCTCGGCGAAGCCCTGTTCGACCAGCACTTCGAGACCCGTCTTCGTGCGGGCGATCGGCTGAGGCTCGCGCCGGGGGGCTCCCGGGGCTGGTAGATGTGTCTGAGCAAGAGACGAGACCAACCACAGAGGGACACAGATAAACACAGATGCAAGAGACGCCCAAAAGCAAGCCGTGGATGTGCTCCTGCTTTTATTTCTTCTCATCAGTGTTCATGAGTCTTCATCGGTGCTTACTTCCGTCTTCGGCTGATTGGTTGTGCCGCGGCAAGGCGTGTGCTATATACAGCCGCGGCATGCACGCGTCAACCTCGGAAGCCGCGCTCGATGGTGATGGCTAAACGCTGGCTTCTGCTGCTGACCGCTCTCCTGTTGATGGCACACCCCGGCCGCACCGAAAAAGCATCCCCCCCGAAAGCAAGACTTTCCGCCGACGCCGAAAAATGGGTCGCGCAGACGCTGAAAAAAATGACGGTCGAGGAGAAGCTCGGGCAATTGCTCGCGGTGTACTACTTCGGCGGCTTCGTCTCCACCGAAAGCGAGGCGTACCGGCAATTGCTGCAACAGGTGGAGCAGAACCACGTCGGCGCCTTCATCGTGCAGACGCGTGGCACGCCGCTGGGGATCGAGCGCAGCCAGGTGTACCCCACAGCCGTGCTGGCAAACCAGCTTCAGAGCCATGCGAAGGTGCCGCTGCTGATCGGCGCGGACTTCGAGCGCGGCACGGCAATGCGGCTGGAGGAAGGCACGTCGTTTCCCTTCGCCATGGCCGTGGCCGCCGCCGGCTCGCCGCAGGACGCCTACACCGTGGGAAAAATCACCGCGCTCGAGGCCCGGGCGGCGGGCGTCCATTGGGTATTCGCGCCGGTGGCCGACGTCAACAGCAACCCCGAAAACCCGATCATCAATACGCGCTCATTCGGCGAAGACCCGCAGCGAGTCGCTGAGTTTGTCGCGGCGTTTGTGCGCGGCGTGGAGGAAAATGGAGCTCTCGCCAGCGCGAAACACTTTCCCGGCCACGGCGACACCAGCACGGATTCACACCTGGACCTGCCTAAGGTGCGCGCCGACCGGGCGCGACTCGACCGGGTCGAGCTCGTGCCCTTCCGCGCCGCCATTGCTGCCGGCACAAGCACGATTATGACCGGACACCTCTCGGTGCCGGCCATCGAGCCGGACCCCGACGTGCCTGCGACGCTTTCGCACAAAGTCCTCACCGACCTGCTCCGCCGAGAGCTTGGCTTCGATGGCATCGTCGTGACCGACGCGCTGGACATGGCTGGCGTGACGCTGCGTTACCCGCCCGGAGAAGCCGCGGTCCGCTCAATTCTGGCCGGCGCCGACGTGCTGCTGGTGCCGCCGGTGACGGACGCAGCGCTGGCGGCGCTCAAGGACGCCGTCGCTTCGGGGCGCCTCCCGATGTCGCGGGTGGACGAGGCAGTGACGCGCATTCTGCGTGCCAAAGCCCGGCTCGGGCTGCACCGGCAAAAACTGGTGGACCTCAACACCCTGAGCGAAAAGTTCGGCCGGCCGGAATTTGTCCGGCAGGCACAGGAGATCGCCGACCGCGGCGTCACCCTCCTGCGCGACGCGGCGCACCTGCTGCCGCTTGATGCGACCCGGCCGGTGCGCGTGCTGCTGGCGGATGTCTCCGCCGATGCCGACCCCAATCCCGCCGAGGAGTTCGAACGCGAGCTGCGCTGGCGCGTGGACTCGCTCGAGGTCGTGCGCGCCGATGCGCGATTCGCGGCGGCGGATAAGGTCGATCTCCCGCCGCCGGAGAGTTACGACGTGACGATCGCAGCGCTATTTGTGCGCGTCGCCGACCGCAAGGGTACCGTCGGGCTGCCCGAGGTACAGGCGGCGCTGGTCAACCGCCTGCTCGCAAGCGGCAAGCCCGCCGTGGTCGTCTGTTTTGGCAGCCCCTACCTGATCGAGCGCTTCCCTGCGGCCCGTACGTGGCTCGCCGCGTTCAGCACCTTTGACGTCACGCAGCGCGCCGCGGCCCGGGCGCTGTTCGGCCAGGTGGCCATCAGCGGCAAGCTGCCGGTGAGTGTGCCGGGCGCGGCCTCCGGCGGGCTGAAAATCGGGGACGGGCTTTCGATCGCCGCAAACCCGATGAAGCTGCGCCCGGCCGGTGCGGCCGCGGAGGCGCGGCTGAAACCCGCGTTCGATGTCCTGGAGCGCGGCGTCGCGGAGCGCGCGTTTCCCGGCGCAGTCCTGGCGGTGGGCCATCGCGGAGAGCTGGCCGTGCACGCATTTGGCCGACTAACCTACGACGCCGGCGCGCCGGCGGTCCGCCCGGAGACGATTTACGACGCCGCCTCGCTCACCAAGCCGGTGGTCACGACGACGCTGGTCGCCATGCTGGTCGCGGCCGGGCAGCTCCAGCTCGACGCGCCGATCGGAATCTACCTCCCCGAATGGGCGGCGGGGCCGAACCCCGAATGGCGCCGCAGAGTCACGCTGCGCCACCTGCTCACGCACACTTCCGGGCTGCCGGCGCACGTGGATTTTTTCAAGACCGCCAAGAACAAGCGGGAGACGCTCGCCAGGGTTTTTGCCGAGTCGCTCGCTTACGAGCCCGGAACGCGGTCGGAGTATTCCGACCTGGGATTCATCCTGCTGGGCGAGATCGTCGAGGGGTTAACCGGCCATCCGCTGGACAGGCTTGCACGCGAGCGGATCTTTGCGCCGCTGGGCATGAAGGATTCGCTGTTCAATCCGTCGAAAACCCTCCGGGCGCGCATCGCCCCGACGGAAAACGACACGTCGTTCCGCAAGCGGTTGCTGCAAGGCGAGGTCCACGATGAAAACGCCTGGGCCATGGGCGGTGTGGCGGGGCAGGCGGGGCTGTTTTCGACCGCGGCGGACCTGGCGGCATTTTGCCAGATGCTGCTCAACGGCGGCATCTATGCGCACCAGCGATTGCTGCGCCGCGCCACCATCGACACGTTCACTGCGGGCCAGTCGCTTGCCGGCGGCATCCGAGCGCTGGGCTGGAACGTCCCCACCGAAGGCTCCTCCAGCGGCCGGTATTTTTCATCGCGCAGCTACGGACACACAGGTTATACCGGCACCTCCATCTGGATCGACCCGGAAAAGGAGTTGTTCGTCGTCCTGCTGACCAACCGCGTCCATCCCACGCGCGAAAACGACAAGATCCGGCAGGTGCGCCCGGCGCTGCACGACGCCGTGGTCACGGCGCTGGACCTTGTGCCCGAGCGCCAAGCCGGACGATGAGCTGCCGGAGCGCGGATCTCAAGAAAATGTTGGCGAGTTCGCTTCCCTGACCCTGCGGCCCCGCTTCCGCAGTTATAATCGCCGCCAATGAAACCCATTCGGGCAAGACTCAACACCACCGAGGAGCGGAACCTGCGCTCGCTGGGGCTCGACCGGCTGTCCACCCGAGCCATGCTGCGCGTCATCAACCGCGAGGATGCGCGGGTGGCTACGGCGGTCGCAGGCGAGCTGTCGAGAATCGGGCGCGCGGTTGAGGCCATCGTGCGCGCACTGCGCCGCGGCGGAAGATTGCTCTACGTGGGCGCGGGGACGGGCGGCCGGCTGGCGGCGGTCGACGCCGCTGAATGCCCGCCGACGTTCGGCGTGGCGCCGCGGAAAGTCCAAGCCGTGGTCGCCGGCGGGCGGCGCGCGCTTGCAAAGGCTGTCGAAGGAGCTGAGGATTCTGCGGGGCAGGGCGCGCGGGACCTTGCGGCGAAAAAAATCACCGCGAGCGATGTGGTTGTGGGACTCACCGCCAGCGGCTCGACCCCCTACGTGCTTGGTGCGCTCGCTTATTCACGGCGGCGGGGCGCAGTGACCATCGGTGTGACTTCGAACCGGCGCTCGCCGCTCGGACGCATCGCGGCAATCACCATCGCGCCCCAGGTGGGCGCGGAGGTGGTGGCGGGATCGACGAGAATGAAGGCGGGGACGGCGCAAAAATTGGTGCTCAACATGCTCAGTACCGTCGCGATGGTCCGGCTGGGCCGCGTTTACGACAACTGGATGATTCGCGTGGCGCTCACCAATCGGAAGTTGCGCCAGCGTGGCTTGCGCATCCTGGAGCAGGCCTCGGGAGCGAGTGTGGCAGAAGCGGAACGCGCGCTGCGTCAGGCGGGACACGCTCTGCCGGTGGCGTTGGTGATGTTAAAGACCGGCGCAGATGCGGCGGAGGCCAGGCGGCGGCTCCGGCGGGCCCGCGGCAATTTGCGCAAAGCGCTGGGAGAGTAGTTGTCAGTCGTCAGCCATCGGTGCTTCGTGGCATGAAGCCGATTGTTGAAGGCGAAGAGCTTTACATGACAAGACAGACGCATGGATAAATTCCTCATCAAAGGCGGGCGGCGGCTGGAAGGCACGGTGCGCATCAGCGGCGCGAAGAACGCGGCGCTGCCGGCGATGGCCGCTGCCCTGCTGACCGCCGAACCCGTGCACCTGAAAAACATGCCGCGGGTGCGCGACATCACCACCATGGGCAAGTTGCTGGCGCACACGGCGGCGCGCGTCGAGACGCCGGACGTGCCTCCCACGGACATGACCATCCAGGCCGAGAAGGTCTCCGACGCCGAGGCGCCCTATGAGCTGGTGCGCACAATGCGCGCCTCCATCCTCATGCTGGGACCGCTGATGGGGCGGCTGGGCTATGCCCGGGTGTCGCTGCCGGGAGGCTGCGCGATCGGCTCACGCCCCATTGACCTCCACCTGAAGGCGCTCGAGAAAATGGGCGCGGAGATCTCCACCGCGTCCGGCTATATCGAGGCGCGTGCGCCGGCCGACGGCCGGCTCCGCGGCGCGCACGTCGTCTTCGACAAGATCAGCGTCACCGGGACGGAAAACGTGCTGATGGCCGCGACGCTGGCCGAGGGCGACACCCAGATTGAGAACGCCGCTCGCGAACCGGAGGTGACCGACCTAATCGGGCTGCTCACCAAAATGGGAGCGAAGATCGAAGGCGCCGGCACGTCCACGCTGCGCATTCGCGCGGTCGGCAAGCTACGGGGCGCCAGGCACACGGTCATCCCCGACCGCATCGAGACGGGCACGTTTCTGGTCGCCGGGGCCATGACCGGTGGCGACCTGGAGCTGGTGGGCTGCGAGCCGCAACACCTGACGGCTGTGATCGCGAAGCTCACCGAGGCGGGCGTCGAAATCCGCCAGCAGGCCGACCGGCTGCGGGTGCGCGCCGGACGCAAGCTCGTCGCTGCCGACGTGACCACCGAGGAGCACCCCGGCTTCGCCACCGACATGCAGGCGCAATACATGGCCCTGGCCACGCAGGCGACCGGCGCGTCGGTGATCATCGAAACCATCTTCGAAAACCGCTTCCTGCACGCCAGCGAGATGATGCGCATGGGTGCCAGTATCTCTGTCGAAGGCCGGGAGGCGGTGGTGCGCGGGCCGACTCCGCTCAGCGGCACCAGCGTGATCGCATCGGACCTGCGCGCCAGCGCGTCGCTGGTGCTGGCGGGCTTGGTGGCGAACGGTGAGACGACCGTCGACCGCGTCTATCACATCGACCGCGGATACGAGCGCATCGAAGAGAAGCTTGCCGCCGTAGGCGCGCAAATCGAGCGCGTCCGCTAGCGCCGCAACGCGCGAAACCCTTGACTCCGCGCCCCATCCGCGGGGCAGACTCCAATCTGCCCTTGGCTTCTTGACACCGGCACGACTGCATACGTAGAATCCCGCCCGCCTAGCGGAATACCTTGGGCTTTGAGCAAAAGTCGCGTCTCATTGTTTCCCGACTACCTGTCTGGACGCCGGGGCGAGCCAAGCAAGTTTCGGGGAAGTTTTCAGGAGGCCGTATGCGCCACCGATTTGCTTTCCTTCTCGTCGGATTGTTGCTCGGCATCCTGCCCGCAGCAGCGCAAGAAACGACCGGCACCATCTTGGGAACGGTGCAGGACGCCCAGAGCAAACCTGTGCCCAAGGCCAGCGTCACGCTGGTGAATGCGGACACCAATGTCATGGTCCGCGCCGTGGTGTCGAATGACATTGGCCAGTATTCCGCGCCGCTGCTGCCCATCGGCCACTACACGGTGACGGCGGAGAGCAGCGGGTTCAAGAAGGCCACGCGGACCGGCGTCGAGCTCAACGTCAACGATCACCTGACCATCAATTTTACGCTCGAGCTGGGAACCGTGGCGGAGTCGGTGACGGTCCAGGCCGAAGCGCTGCAGGTGGATTTGCAGACGCCGACCGCCTCGGGCCTGATTACCGGGACGCAGCTCCGCGAGCTTTCGCTCAACAACCGCAACTATATCCAACTGGTAGCCCTGATGCCAGGCGTCGCCACGGGCTTCCGCTCCGATCAGCCCGAGATCGGCGTGACCAGCTTTACCGGATTGTCCAACCAGGTCAACCTCTCCATCAACGGCAACCGTCCCACGCAGAATAACTGGACCATTGACGGCGCCGACAATGTGGACCGCGGCGCCAATCTGACCCTGTTGACTTTTCCCAGCGTGGACGCGATCGCGGAGTTCAAGGTGCTGCGCGGCCAGTACAACCCGGAATTCGGGCGTAGCTCCAGCGGCGAGATCAACGTGGTGACCCGCGGCGGGGGGAGCGACTTCCACGGCAGCCTCTACGAGTTCTTCCGCAACGACGCGCTGCAAGCCAACTCCTTCTTCAACAACGCCGCCGGCATCGCCAAGCCGGCGCTGCGCTACAACAATTTCGGGGGGACCTTCAGCGGGCCCATTTACAAGAAGAAGACCTTCTTCTTTTTTTCAGAGGACGTTCGCCGCGTGAAGACGTTCAGCACCTTCATCGGCACCGTCCCAACTTTGGCCGAACGCGCCGGGACGTTCGCTACTCCCGTTTGCCTGAACCGCGCGTGCACTGCCACCGGAACCCAGGTGACGAGTATCAATCCTGCAGCGGCCGCCTACATCAAAGACATCTTCTCCAAACTCCCCCCGCCGCTGGATCCCAGCACGGACTCGGCCACCTTCCTCGGCCAAAACATATTCAATCACCGCCAGGAAATCATCCGCGTCGATCACGTGTTCGGCCCGAAGCTGAGTGCCTTCGGCCGGTTCGTCAACGATTCGATTCCGACCGTCGAGCCCCGCGGCCTATTCACCGGTGCTTCGCTACCCGGTGTGTCCACTACGCAGACGAATTCCCCTGGGCGCAGCTTCACCGCCCGCGCCACCATGACCTTCTCGCCGACCATCCTGAACGAGCTGGGATACGCCTACTCCTACGGCGCCGTGATCAGCGATCCCACGGGCCTCGGCAGCACGGCGGCCTCGCCCGATGTCCTCGGGGCCATCACTTTGCCGCTGCCGTCCACGATCACCCGCGTGCCAGATTTGAGCTTCAGCGATAACTCCGGTGTGTTTGGCTTCGGGCCATACCGCGACTTCAACCGCAACCACAATTTCTTTGACAACTTCACGCGCATCCTCGGCCGACACACGGTGAAGTTTGGCGGCAGCTTCCATTGGTACCAGAAGTCGGAAAACGCCGCCGGCGGCAACAACGGCAGCTTCAGCTTTGACGACTCGCCTCGCCCCACCGGGACCCCCAACTTCCGTCAGGAGTGGGCCAATTTCCTGCTGGGTCTTGTCTCCACTTACACGCAGAACTCGGTGGACTTCCACGCCGAGGTTCGGCAGCGCCAGTTGGAAGTTTTCGGGCAGGACGAGTTCCGTGTCTTGCCAAATTTGACGCTGACCTACGGCGTCCGATACTCCTACTTCGGTCCGGCCACGGACGCCTTGGGCCACGCCACGACGTTCGATCCCGCCCGCTTCGATCCCGCGCAGGCCCCACTCATCAACCAAGCAAACGGCCTGCTCGTGGCCGGGACGGGCACCCCGCTCAACGGCGTCGTGATCGGGGGCGCCAACTCGAAATTCGGTAACGCCGTGACGCGGCACGACAGCCTGGACTTCGCCCCACGGGTCGGTTTCGCCTGGGATCCGTTCAAAACAGGCAAGACCTCGGTGCGAGGAGGCTACGGCATCTTTTTCGACGCGCCTGCGGTGAACTCGCTCGAGCAGTTCCAATTCTCAAACCCGCCATTCGTGAAGAACATCACGATCTCCGGCACGACTCTGGATAACCCGGGAAGCGTGGTGCCGAACCTCAACCTGGTGCCGCCCTTCCTGGGGGGACCTGCGCCGGATTGGCGTCAGCCATACAGCCAGCAGTGGAGCCTGGATGTCCAGCGGCAACTCTGGGCCGGCATCATGCTCGACGTGGGCTATTACGGCAACAACGGAAAGCACCTGCTTGGCGTGGTGGATATCAACGAACCCCTGCCCGGGGCGGTGCTGACGGCGGGATTCTCACCCGCGATCTCTCTTCCGATCACCTCCTCCGGAACGCCGACTCGACGTCTGAATTTCATCCGACCCTTCCGCGGGTATGACGCCATAAACCTTTTCAAGACGATTTTTTCCTCCAACTATCACTCCCTCCAGGTCAGCGCGCAGAAACGGCTCCGCGGCAATTCACTGCTCGTCTTCAACTACACCTATTCGCATGATTCGACAACAGCCCAGAGCGACTTTTCCGCCCCGCAGAACAGCTACGACATCCGGGCCGAAAACGGCCCTACGCGGTTTAACCGGCCCCACATCTTCAACGCCAACTTCGTGTACGAATTGCCCTGGATGCGAAACCAGGAGGGCGTCGCCGGACACCTGCTCGGCGGCTGGGAGGTCTCCGGGATCATATACGTTTATTCCGGCCTGCCCCTCACAGTGACCCAGCGCAGCGACCCGGCGGGGTTAGGCGTGCGCGATGCGAACAGCTTTGCAGGCGGGCGACCCGATCGAGTCGGCGATCCGAACTCGAATGCTCCGCATACGGCTAACCAATGGTTCAACATCTCGGCTTTCGCCAGCGTTCCAAGTGGCCAGGTCCGACCAGGGGACTCGCCGCCCGGAGCGGTGCGGGGCCCAGGTGCGCAGAGGTTTGACCTGTCGCTGTTCAAGAATATTCGCATCGTTGAAAGCATGAAGCTGCAATTCCGGGCCGAGGCCATCAACGCTTTCAATCACACGAACTTCGATGCGGTCTCGACGCGGCTGGGAGCCAGCACATTCGGACAAGTGCTCACCGCCCGCGAGGCGCGCGTAATGCAACTGGCGCTGAAGTTCTCCTTCTAAGCGCCCGGCTGGGTCGCGCTCCGCAAGACTCCTGGCTCAGAGCGCGGCTCCTCACGCGTCTCGCGGCAACGGCGCGGGTTACCGACCGAGGCCCGCGTTCCCCGCCGTCTCCCAACTTCCCCCAGGCAAGTCATGAGCGGACCAGCACGAGGGCCCAAGATTGCTTGACTCCCCGCCCGAGGTATGGTACTTCGGGCTCAAGTAGGCTCGAGTGGTGGGGTGGCTAATCCTGGATCCGTTTGATTTGGCCTGGTGCATGGCGTGCCGTGCGATGCACGAGCCGTGTGTGTCGGGTAGTGTAGTGCGTCCCCAACAAATTCCTTGCAGCAACGGGGAGGATGAGAAATGAAAACCCTGACGGTCTTCCTGTGTGTTGTCGTGTGCTCCTTACTTGCAGCGACCGCCGCCGTGGCCCAGATACCGACTGGAGGCGTCGCCGGCAATGTCTACGATCCGGCCAAGACCTTCGTGGCGGGGGCGCAGGTGACGCTGCGCGACGCCCAGACCGCCGCGACACGCCAGATGCCAACGTCCACGGAAGGATATTTCGAGTTCACGCAGTTGCGTCCTTCCACGTATGAACTCACGGTGGAAGTCGCAGGATTCCGGCGCATGCTAGAGCGGAACATCGTTGTGAACGCCGGACAGATTGCCCATGTGGACGTGTTTCTGGAGCTCGGCAACGTCTCGGAGACCGTGGAAGTCACCTCTGAAATCCCGCTCATCGAGCCCGAGAGAACCGCCATCAGCAGGTCGGTGGACATCAAGATGATCATGAGCCTGCCGATGCTGGCTCGGCAAATCTTGAATCTCGCCCTGACTGTGCCGGGCACGATCCCGGGAGCGCCCGGCACGCAAGTGGTGGGCTTCTCGGTGGCGGGAATGCGCAGCCAGTCGAACAACTACACACTCGACGGCATCAGCAACAATGACCCGCAGGTCAACGGCCCGCTGGACGCCTTCCGTCTCACCGATGCAATCCAGGAGTTCACCGTCCAAACCAGCATTGCCAGCCCGGACGTCGGACGCAACAGCGGCGCCCAGGTCAGTATTATTACCAAGGGCGGCGGCAACAGCTACCACGGCTCCGTGTTCTATTACGGCCGGAATGACGCTCTGGACGCCAACGACTTCTTCTTGAACCGCGCTGGACAGCCCAAGAATGCGCTGAGCCGCCATCAGTTTGGCGGGACCGCAGGCGGGTATATCTTCAAGGACAAAACCTTCTGGTTCTTCAGCTACGAAGGCTTCCGGGAAAACTTTCAGCAGCCTATCACGGCTCGCGTGCCGACCGATGCAGAGCGAGCCGCCGTGGGCGCGCACATCGAGCGCGTCCGATAACCCCTCTGGGACAGCGGCCGATGGCCGACGAACCTGCTTGACACGCCCGTGGGGATTTGATATCAAGCGGGCATTCTCTGGGGCAGGCGGTGGGTGTGACTGAACGGTCCCGCTTGTATTCCTTTTCAGGTTAGACGGTCAACCTGCCCGTCCTGCTGGACTCTTCGGGCGGGGGTAACGATGAAAAAAGTGGGATTTGTGCATGCAACCGGCCTTGCGCTAGTCGGGGTCTTGCTAGTGGCCAGCGTTTGCGCGGCGCAGGTCTCCACGTCGAACATCACGGGCACGGTCTCCGACAAGTCCGGCGCCGCGATTGTCGGCGCCAAGGTGGTTGCCAAGAACGAAGCGACTGGGGTGACCTACCAGACCACCACGACTTCTGCCGGCGACTACGCGATCAGCTCGGTGCCGCCCGGCGCCTACAGCATCACGGTCACGATCAGCGGCTTCCGCACGTTCACCAGCGTGCACAACCAGCTGACCGTGGGCGCACCGCTCGTCGTGGACGCTGTGATGGAGGTCGGCCAGATCTCTGACGTCGTCCAGGTCGAGTCGAGCTACGCGAAGCTTGAGACCACCAACGCCACGATCAGCGATGTCGTGACGCATAAGGAAGTGGTGGAGTTGCCGCTGAACGGGCGCAATCCCCTGAACCTGATCATTCTAGAGCCGGGCCTGATCCAGCGGACCAACAATGGTGCCGGCTCGGGCACGCACGTGTTTGGCTCGCGTGACCGCGCCCACAATGTCACCGTGGACGGCATTGATGCGAACGAGTCCTCAGTGCCGAACCCGCAGAGCAACATCCTGCGCTTGAACCCGGACAACGTGCAGGAATATCGCGTCGTCACACACGATGCCACGCCGGAATTCGGCCGCAACAGCGGCGCCAACGTGGCCATCGCCACGCGCAGCGGCACCAACGACTTCCACGGCGACTTCTACTATTTCCACCGCAACACGGCGCTGAACGCCAATGAGTTCTTCAATAACGCCAACGGGCAGCAGAAGCCTACACTATTGCTGCACCAGTGGGGTGCCGACGGCGGCGGCCCGATCATCAAGAACAAAACTTTCTTCTTCGCCAGCTACCAGGGGAACCGCATCCAGCAGACCCAGCCCATTGCCGCCAGCTTTGGAATTCCCAAGGTTTATACCCCGACCGCAAAGAGTGGTGTCTTTCGGTTTGTTCGCGGCACAGTCACTGCCAACGGAAGGTCGTTCAATGCGAACTCGCCTCAGTTGGTGGACTCCCAGGGTAACCTCCTGCCCGGGATCTCCGTCTGCAGCACATCAGTCACAAACAATTGCATCGCTTCCTACAATATTTTCACGAACGCACCTGCCGGAGTTGGTCCGGACGCGCTGGTCGCTGGAGTGGTTGGGAAATTGCCTGCCCCCAACGATTTTGCTATCGGGGACGGGCTCAACGTCGCGGGGTTCAACTGGACCCCCCCCTCGCAGTTCAAAGGGCCGCACCTGCTGTTTCGCATCGACCACAAGTTTAACGACAACAATAATCTGTTCGTGCGGTACATCTGGGGCAACCTCGACACGTTTCAGGGTGACTTCCTCAACGGGCGTCCGGAGGTCTACCCGGGCTTCTCCCCGCTCGGCGAAGTTTTCCGCGAAGGACGCAATCTCGCGGTGAGCTACCGGCGCGTCTTTTCGCCCAACGTCGTGAACGAGTTCACCACCGGTTATAGCCGCTTCAAGTTCCGGTTCACATTTGGCGAATCCACGCCGAACTTCACCGACCCGACCAAGGACCCGCCGTTTGCAGATTCCTGCGCGGTCGGCTCCTTTGCGACAATTGATGGCGGCTTCTGCAATACGCCGCACACCGAACGCGCCGTTACCACGATTCAGTTCATCGACAACTTGAGCCTCATCCGTGGGGCCCATACGCTCCGTGCGGGCATCAACTTCCGCTTCTACCGGCACAACGACAGCCGCGGGCTCGCCGGGGGGCAAAGCCTCTCGCCCATTATCACCTTCAGTGGAAGCACGCGCGATCCTGCAATTCTCGGTTGGAATTTTTCGGCGTCGTCAGGGATCAATTCGACTGACCTCGGAACCCTGAAGAACATGATTGACGAACAAGCTGGCTTCCCGGCCGCCCTGCGCCAGTCGTTCTCCGGTTACCTCGGCATCGATTCTTTCCCCGGTGGCTTGCAGTTCGTGGGTACCCGCGCCGAGCAGTTTGACTGGTACATCCAAGATGAGTGGAAGATCACTCGCAACCTGACGATGAATTACGGCGTGCGCTGGGAATTCAACCGCCCACCGACGGACTGCTGCGGCCGCGTCGTCGTGCCCGACCGGGCCGTCAACGGCTCGCAGGGACTCGTGAACTACGTAAAGGCCGATAGCTGGTTCTCGCGTCGGAACGCGAACGCGCTTGCGCCGCGTATCAGTTTTGCCTGGAACCCCCGCAGCGGTAAGACCGTGTTCCGGGCGGGCTACGGCATCGCCTTCGACACGATTTCGACATTCCAGATCACGGCGATCGGCGGGCAGGTGTCTGGGGCGGCCCTCTTCTGCACGCAGACCGTCACCACCGCTTCGTCGGGCAACACCCTCACAACGAACTGCACGCCGCCGTCTGCTTCGGCTCTAAGTAAGACGCTCGCCAATGGCTTCCCCCTGAGCATCGCGCCGCCGACGGTCAAACCGAGCCAGTCGTTCACCTTGCCGAACGCTGCCCTGGTGGCTGCACAAAACACGTCCGCTTTTGATCCGAACCTAAAGGTCCCGACCGTTCACGAGTGGGACCTCACGATCCAGCGCGAGTTTACGGCAGGCTTCACGATTGAGGTCGGCTACATCGGCAAGCGTGGAGCGCACCTCTACCGCGCGTATGACTTGAACCAACTCAACGTCAACCGGCCGGGCTTCGTTGACGCGTTCAACATTGCGCGCAACAACGTTGGCAACGGCTGCCGCGCCGATGGCAGCGCTTGCCCCACCGGCGTGACCGGAGTGCAACCGACGCTGCTAATGCAGTTGACGGGTAGCACGTTCAACAGCTCGAGCTCGTTCATCAATAACTCCGCTGTCAGAACCTTTCTCCAGCGGAATGGCGCTGGCGACCTGGCCCGGCGCATCGACCAGCTCGCGTTCTCGGTCTTCAGCGCCAACCCCGCGTTCGGTCCCAACTACTTCCGTTCGAACGCCCAGTTCAGCCAGATCTTCTACTTCGATTCCGGCGGCGATTCTTACTACCACGCCGGGATCGCGCGCCTGCGGCGCCGCTTCAAAAAGGGCTTGACGGTGGGTGTTGCCTACACGTTCGGCAAATCCATTGACAACATGTCCGTGGACCCGGTGGGCGCGAGCTCGGGCGGCGGGCTCTCCAGCACGAATTCCCGCACGCCGACCGACGTCAATAACTTCCGGCTCGACCGCAGCCGCTCCGACTTCGACAACACTCATGTTGTGGTGGCGAATTTTCTCTACGAGCTGCCATTCGGCCACGGCCGCGCGTGGGGCAAGAGTTGGCCTGGAGTTCTGGACCAGATCCTCGGCGGCTGGACTGTCACAGGCATCTACACGTTCGAAAGCGGGGAGCCATTCACGCTGGTCAGCGGCAGCCGCACGCTGAATGGTGGGACACGTGTTTCCCGGGCAGACCTGGTGGGGCCCGTGCCGTCTGCGAACCTGAGACCCTCCTCCAGCCCCCTTGTGGCGGGACCCGTCATCTTTGATACGACCGGGAATCTGGTCCCAGACCCGCGGGATCCTCGCTTTAGTACTTGCCAACAAATCATTGGCACGCAGAGCTTCTTTTGCATCCCAGGAGCCGGTAAGAACGGCAACCTGGGTCGCAATTCGTTCAACGGCCCCAGCATCTGGAACATGGACATGGGGATTCTGAAGGACTTCTCTGTCACGGAGCGATTCAAATTGCAGTTCCGCGCCGAGTTCTTCAACGTCTTCAACCATGCGAACTTCGAGAACCCGCGCAACGCAACCACTTCCGATGCGAGCGTGCGTTTCCCGAACAACGTGCTCTCGACCGTGTTCGGTCAGACCTGCTGCATCACGGCTTCGACACCCAGCTCGGCCACAATAATCGCCACGGGCGAGCCGAGCCGCGTGATCCAGTTCGCGCTGAAGGTTCAGTTCTAGCGGGGCGCCAGCGGAGGAGTATCCTAACAGGGGCGGGCTGCAAGGCTCGCCCCTTACCATTTGCAGCTGCAGTTGTCTTATGAATCGCTCACAGCCCCGGCCGGAGCCTGGGGGCTCGGCGAGAGTTGCGAACGCTCCGTGCCTCTGAGCCCCGAGGCTCTCGCTTCCGGGATTTCGGACACCGGCCAGCATTTACCAGATGACGCCCTAGCTGCTACCGCCCTCGCGACGCTGCTTTTCACGCTGCTCACGCAGCAACGCCTTCCGCGACAGCCGGATCTTGTTGCCCTCGATGGAAAGAACTTTGACCAGGACCTGATCGCCGAGCTTGAGCTCATCGCGGACGTCGCGGATGCGCGTCTCGGAGATCTCGCTGATGTGCAGCAGCCCATCGGTGCCG